>Ga0187851_10000401_pt1 | contig 44926 bp, 44 predicted proteins | sample June2016WEW_6_10_FD_132997 | JGI IMG/M metagenome (GOLD analysis project Ga0187851, IMG submission 132997) | Peatland microbial communities from SPRUCE experiment site at the Marcell Experimental Forest, Minnesota, USA - June2016WEW_6_10 | ecosystem: Environmental > Terrestrial > Soil >...
CGAGGTCAGGCTCAGGCCGGCGTGGGCGACCAGCTTGCCGTCATCGAAGGCGATGTCGAGGCGGTGAGGCGTGTGAGAGACTTGCACCTGACAGGTGACCCCCTGCTGAGACGTTGGCTTTGAGCAACTCCATTGTCCCAGTTGAATTGGTCGCCTGTCTTTGCGTCCGGACACCTACCTCATCGGTGGATTCGGGTTTAGGCCGTCACCGTGGACGCTCGGAAGCGCATGGTCCGTTCGGGACAAGCGGCGCCGGGACGCTGCCCGCCCTGCCCGCAACGTGGATCGACGTCAGGCGGATGCTCTTCATGGCCAGACCGGTCGGTGCCAAGGGGGGGGCGAAGGCAGGGGCGGTGAGGGCCACGCTGAGGGTGGAGCCACCGCTCGGGGTGGAGAGGGCGATGGTGAGGGTGGAGCGAGCGTGGGGGTTGGAGAGGGCGGCGTCGAAGGCCGCGCCGTGGGTAGAGCCGTGGGCGGAGCGGACGCAGGGACCCGAGTCGCCGGCGGGTCCGTCGGTTGAGGTGGGGGCGAAGGGCTGCTGGTTGCTGACGCGCCCACAAAATTTGCGGGCTGCGTTGCGGCGGCCACGAGGCTCGGTGGTGACATCACGGAGTTGGCGTGGGCACCGAGGTGGGCTGGGGCCGGCATGGTCAGTACCAGGGGCAGCGCTGCCAGTCCGGTGGCCACCGCGGACGGGGCCACCGTGCTCAACTGGAAGAGCGCGCTGCGGATGGGGGAGATGAGAGGGAACTGGGCCACCAGGGAGGCGAGGCCCACCGCTCGCCAACTCCGTCCCATCGAGACGTTGAGGAGGGCTCGGACCACCGCCGGATCGAATTGACTCCCGGCGCAGCGGACCAGCTCGGCTCGGGCGGCGGCGACACTCATCGGGCGCTTGTACGGGCGGGCGGTCGTCATGGTCTCGAAGGCGTCGGCGACCGCTACGATGCGGCCGCCGAGGGAGATCTGCTCGCCGACCAGCCCGCGCGGGTAGCCGCTGCCGTCCCAGCGCTCGTGGTGATGCTCCACCGCAAGTGCCCAGGGTCCGAGCCACGGCCGCAATGGATCGATGAGCCGAGCGCCCTCCTCAGGGTGGCGGCGGACGACCGCCCACTCGGCCGGGTTCAAAGCGTTCTTCTTATTGAGCACCTCGGCGGGAACCGTCAGCTTGCCGATGTCGTGGAGCATGGCGGCCCACCGCAGCCGGGCCCGGTCGGCAGCTGGGAGGTGCATCTCGGCGGCGATGATCTCGGTGAACACCCGCACCCGATCCACGTGGCCGCGGGTCCGCTGATCGAAGACGCTCAGGGCGGCGATCAGCTCCAGGATCGTCTGCATGTAGGTGACGTCCGCCGTCTTGCCGTGAGCCGCCCGTGCCTCCTCGAGCTGGTGCTGCAGGTCGCGGGGCCGTCCCACCCGGCGGGCGACGGCGAAGCGTCGGGGAGCTTGGTCGGGGAAGGCCAAAGAGAGGTTGAGCAGGGCTGCGAGGGGGAGCAGCTGGCGGGTGATGCGCTCCGTGGCGATCACGGTCAGCAGGGTGGCGTCGGCCATCGCGACCCACCAGCAGATGGTCAGGAGCGCGCCGGGGGGGCGAGACACCCCCCTGCTCAGCAACAGGGACACGGCCAACCCTGCGGCCACGGGTGCTGCGTAGACGCTGCTGCGAAGGGCGGCGCTCAGGATCGGACGGCGCTGCCATACGCTGTCAGGCTGTGGGCGGTCGGCGCCCGCTGCTGGGCTGCCCGAAGTCACCGCCCACCTCCGTTTTCGGCCCGGCGCACCGGTTCAAGACCGGCGGCGTCCAGCTCGATTGTCAGGGATCATCGACCTGACCCAGGAGGGACAGCGACGTTGTCAGGCAGGCTGCGACGGCCGTATCACTGAACCGTCATCGAAGCCCTCGGACGACGTCGCCCCGACCCCTGGGCTGCCGCTGGGCTCGTCAGCGCTCGCTGTGGCTGTACAGGCGCACGCAGATCGGGGCGACGACGACGATGATGATGATGGCGAGGCCGAGGGTCGTGGCGATCGGATGGTCGAGCGACCACACTCCCGCGGGCGGTGGTCCGATGGTGTTGCCGAACAGCTGACGGCCCGCGGTCACCACCGCCGACACCGGGTTCCAGTAGGCGATCACCCGCAACCAGGCGGGCATCAGCGCCGGGTCGACGAAGACGCTGGAGATGAAGCCGAGGAGGAAGGTGGGGATGCTGATGATCACGTCGGCAGCCTGAGCCCCGCCGGCGACCAACCCCACCAGCACGCCGAGCCAGCCGATCGCGAAGCCGAACAGCTCGAAGAGCAGGAGGGCGAGAATCGCGTTGCCCAGCCCATTCTCGGGTCGCCACCCGACCGCCAGACCGCAGACGATCATCACCGCCAGCACCGGGATTCCAAGCACGAAGCTGGATAGCGAGCGCCCGATCACGATCGCGGAGCGCGCGATCGGAAGCGTCCGGAACCGGTCGACGACTCCCTCGCTCATGTCGGTGGCGACCGCGACTGCCACGTTGTTTGAGCTGAAGAGGATGGACATGGCAAAGAGGCCCGGCATGAGGTAGGAGCGGTAGTTGCCGCCGGGGATGCGGATGGAGCTGCCGAAGACGTAGCCGAAGAGCACCACGAAGATGACCGGGATCAGCACGCTGCCGAGGACGACGTCGAGCTGGCGCGTCCCCCGGATGAGGAACCGCCGGGTGGCCGTGTAGGCGTCGAGCAGGCCGTCCCGCAGCGGCCGTTGGGTGTGAACCGCCATCTCGCTCATGCCGTGCCCTCCGTGCTCGTCGCCGGCACATTCGGATGGCCGGAGTGGTCGGTGACGGTGCTGAAGACCTCGTCGAGGCTGGGGTGCTCCAGCCCGACCTCATGGACCGTCACCCCCTGCTCGCGGAGCTGGCCCACGATCTCCTCGAGGGAGGTCAGGCCCTGGGGCGCGGGCGCGCTCACCGACCGCCCGCTCACCTCGGCCTCCTCGCCGAGCAGCCGGCGCACCTTCTCCAAGGTGGCCGGGTCCCCCTCCGGCAAGGTGACCCGAATGAAGGGCCGCCCGATCGAGGCCTTGAGCTGCTCCGGCGTCCCCTCCGCCACCACCAACCCGCGATCGACGACCACGATGGTGTCGGCGAGGCGGTCGGCCTCATCGAGGTACTGGGTGGTCAGCAGGACCGTCGTCCCCCCGGCGACCAGGGTGCGGATCGACGTCCACATTTCGGCTCGGCTGACCGGGTCCAATCCGGTGGTGGGTTCGTCGAGGAAGAGGACCTCGGGGTCGTGGATCAGGCTGGCGGCGAGGTCGAGCCGCCGCCGCATGCCGCCCGAATAGTTCTTCACCAGCTGCCGGGCGGCGGCGGTGAGATCGAACTGCTCGAGCAGCGCTGCCGCACGGCGGCGCGAGTTGGCCGCTCCCAGGTGGCAGAAGCGCCCGATGGTCTCCAGGTTCTCGGCCCCGGTCAGCAGCTCATCCATGGTCGCGGTCTGACCGGTGACGCCGATCCGGGTCCGGACCTGGGGGGCCTGCGCGCTGACGTCGAAGCCGGCAACCCGGGCGTGACCCGCGTCGGCGCGGAGCAGGGTCGTGAGGATGCGGACCGTGGTGGTCTTGCCGGCGCCGTTGCGACCGAGCAGCGCGCACACGGTTCCCGCCTCCACCTCGAGGCTGACGTCCACCAGGGCGTGCGTGGTTCCGAAAGACCGGGCAAGGTGGGATGCGGAGATGGCGGGAGCGCTCACGAGAGGGAGGGCGCCCTGTCAAGGGTCGGATTGGTCGTCTGCTGGCTCATCCTGCTATTCTCTACCTGCCGGATGGTTGGTTACTTGGCGGGAAGGATAACGATTTGAATAACCTGCCGTCAAGCAGGTTGCTTCCACACTAAGGGGCAGGATCGGCAGCGATGAGTCCTCGCCACACGGACACCCGCCAGCGCGCCCTCGACGTGGCCTTCGATCTCTTCACGGAGCAGGGCTACGAGAAGGCCTCTCTGCGGGAGATCGCGGACCGCCTCGGGATCAAGAAGGCCTCCCTGTACTACCACTTCCCCTCCAAGGAGGCCCTTCTGGCCGGGATCATGGAGAACCTGCTGGCCCCGGTCGACGAGCTGGTTGCCTGGAGCCAGACGCAGCCGCGGACCGCCGAAACCCGCCGGGAGGTGGTGCGCCGGATCGCGGAGGCCGTGCAGGGGCCGTGGAGCCGCTGGATCCAGTTCGCTCAGGCGAACGAGCCCACCCTTCGCGACCACCAGAAGGAGGGCGAGCAGATGCGGCGGCGGCTGCTGGGGCTGTTCACCGCGGTGGTTGACCCCGACGCTGAGCCGCGCCAGCAGGTGCGCTCTCTGCTTGCGCTGGTCGCCGTCCACTTCGGGACCCTCGCACCCGCCTCGGGCATGCTGCCCACCTTCGGCATCACGGCGACCAGCGAGGAGTTCCGAGTCGCCGCGATGGACGTCGCACAGGAGCTCGTCGAGGAACGGTAGCGGGCCGGCGCCGGGCAGGACCCCAGGGCTACGGCACGCTGGTCCTGAGCAGGCCGCCCCATTCGACCAGGGTGAATCCGCGACGGACCGTTCCGTGCAAGGGCTCGGCGGGTACGGACACGTCGGTGGTGTCCCCGCTCATCACGACAAAGATGCGGAGCATGGTCGTCGGTCGAGGCGTCACGGTGAGGGGGAGGAGCTGGTCGAGGGTTGGGGTGGTGAGCCACGAGATCTCGACGTAGGGAGAGGGGGGGATGCGTGGGACCCAGAAGGCGAGGAAAGCACTGGCCTCGGTCGGGTTGAGCCCAAGCGTTCGCGATTGCGACGCCAGGACGCCCGCCGCGTCGGTGCGGGACACCACCGTCCCTTCGGTGATGGCGGGGAATGCATTCAGCGCATAGCCCTCCCAGTACAGCGAGCCATAGGTCGCGCCCTTGTCCTCGAGCTGCCCAGAGGGGGAAGCCTGGACGGTCCACCCCCCGTCGTAGGCGGGATCCGACGTGGCCACGTTGGCGTCCACGGTGAGGTGGACCGTCTCGTTGTGGGTCGGGTAGAGGTACTCGACCGGCTTGCCGCAGCCCCCGCTCATCGGGTACTCGGTGGTGAAGAGTGCCACCACGGTGCCCTCAGAATTCGTGTAGAAGAGGATGGGATCGCTGGCGAGGTAGGTCTCATAGGGCACCAGCGGTGTCGGTTCGAGGCTGGAGTAGATGCTGTACAGCGACGCAGCCAGGGGAGAGGTTCCGTCGGGGAGAGCCGCCGTGGACAGCACGGTGCCATCGGCGGCCGTGGCCACCGGGGTGAAGGTGTAGGACGTGGGATCCGGGAGCGCCATCTCGTTGCCGTCGACAACGGAGCAGCCCGCGCCCGCGTCCGTGTAGGCGTAGCTGTTGGTTGCCCCCGTCGCCGTGAAGGTGAGGGCGCCGGCGGCGATGCTGTAGATCGCGGGAGTCGGGAGGAAGGTCTGAGGGATGAAGTCGTAGCCGGCAAGGACGAAGCTCGTTTCCGTAAGTCCGGCCGGTGCCGCCCCAGAGCTCGCCGTGGTCTGGGTGTACAGGTTCCCGTACGAGGTCGATGCCAGGAGCGAGGTGTCGGTCCCGTTCGAGGTACCGACTGCCAGGGCGATTCCCCCGGAAACGTCGTAGGGACCGAGGGTGCTCACCTCACTGTCGTTCGTGTAGGTTGCGCCGCCCACGCTCAGGGTGGTGGGGTCCAGCTCAGGATATGCGGTGGTCGTGTCGACGCTCGTGTTCGGCCCCACGCCGTCGCTGAAGATCACCTGACCCGTTTGGTCGAAGATGGCGGACGAGTAGGCCTCTAGGATGGTGTAGTGGGAGCCGGAGTCGAGGAAGAGGAAGCCGGCGATCCTCATCTCGGCGAGGAGGCCGAGGTCGATGGCGTCACCGTCGGCCAGCTCTCCGACCTCGTAGAAGCTGAAGGTTCCGCTCGTCATGTCGTCCGAGGGGAACAGCGGAATCGTGGAGTTGATGGGCACGGGGGTCGCGAACCAGGTCCGCGTCCCGACGGTGACGCCGCCGGCGGAGCCCGGAAGGGGCGTGGACGGCACGGAGGACATCGCCGAGGCGGAGGCGGACGTGGATGGCGATGCCGTGCTGACGCCGGCGGCTGTCGGGGTCCGCTGCGCTCCCGGGGAGTGCACCGTGCCGCACGCGGTGAGGAGAAGGAGGGCGGCGCAGCATGCCGCGATGCCGGAGTGAGGCGGGCGACGTCGCGGCATGGTGTAACCCCTGTCCCTGGAGCGGGCGTCGAGGGAGCCCCCGCCCTCTGCAGGCGCTGCGACGCTCCGCCGGACGGGGCGCCATCCGGAACCGGCCTGCCAGCCGTGCCGAGGGGTGTCGGCCGTCATGAAACGGAGTCTCCAAGAGTGGTGGAGCACTGCCACCGCAGTGTCCAACGCATGTCAAGGCCAGGAGTTACGGCGCCGTTGATGTGCTCTGCGAACGCGTCATCTGCGGCACTGGACCTGCTCCCGAACTAATCCCCGGTGAGAACGTCGCGCAGCCTGCGGGCGAAGGCTTCGGGCTGGCCGGCGTATCCGGAGTCGCCGCCCACGAAGCCGCCGTGGTGGCTGGGGAAGACCGTCGCCTGCTGACCGAGCCGTTTGGCGGTGGCCACCGACGTGCGGCCGGTGAAGATTCCCGCGGACTCCTCGCCCACGGCGATCACGATGCGCGTGGACGCCGCGGCCAGCGCGTCGAAGTCGGGGCGATAGCTGGTGACCGCCGAGGAACGGTCGGAGAGCAGCGGGTCGTCACGCGAGCCGTCGTCCTCGCTCGGCATCCCGAATTGCGCGGGATCCGGTGCCGGCCGCGCGAGGTAGTCCTCGGCGAACTCACCTCGCCACGACGTCATGGCAATGAAGGCCGCCATGCCGGCACCTCGCCCCCTGGCCACGTACGCGTCCCGAAAGTGGGCCAAAGCGCGCTCGGCGGCGTCCGCGTCGGGAAGCACCGACACCAGCGGCGGCTCGTGGGCCACCAGCACGGTGACGTCGTCGGGATACGCCGCCACGATTGCCAGCGCGGTGACGGCGCCGCCACTGCTGGCGAACATCTCGACCGGGCCGGCGCCGAGAGCCCCGATGACAGCGTGCACGTCGGCGGCCTGGATGGTGGGCACTTGGTCGACTCGGCCATCCTTACGTACGCTGCGACCGAGCCCGCGCGGGTCATAGGTGACCACGGTGCGGTCGGGGAAGTACGACGCCAAGGTGCGAAAACCGCCGGCGTCCATCGGCTGCCCGATCATGAGCAACGGTGGACGTCCGTCGGCGGTGGGCAGCGGGCCCTGGACGTCGTAGACGATGTCGGCCTCGGCCGCTTCAAGCGTGTATGTCTTCATGCCAGGCTCCCCCGTTCAGTCCGCGAGAAGCCGCTCGAGCTTTTCGAACTGCTCGGACCAGCCCTGCTCGGCACCGCCCATCGCCTCCGCGGAAGGCATCGGCTCGAAGTAGGACTGTCGCATGGTGAGGGCGGTCCCCCCGTCGCGAGCCTCGAAGGTCACCTCGATGAGCGTGACGAAGAGCTCGCCCTCTTCATCGTTGAGAGCTCGACCGCTCATGACCAGGCGGTGCGGACGGTCGATCTCGTAGTACTCACCTCCCATGGAGTGGGAGAACTGGGCCTCGGCAGGGGTGGAGGCCGGCCACTCCATGGCGAGCCGGTACGTCCCGCCGACACGAAAGTCGACCTCCGCCGCGGGGCAGGTGAAGCCGTTGGGCCACCACCACCTCTGGAGCTGGGCCGGGTCGGTGAAGGCGTCAAAGACCCGCTCCGGCGAGGCCTTGATGGTGCGCTCGAGGACGAGCTGCTTGGTGGGGGTGGCGGCTCGCAGATCCACGGCGGTGTGGGACTCAGGCATCGGGGCTCTCCTTTGCGGTGGTTCCTTCTGGTTGGGCGGCGAGATGGGCGTCGAGACGGTCGAGGCGGTCGGACCATTCGGCATGGGCGCGGCGAAGCCAGTCGTCCACGGGGACGAGGCCGTCGAGTTGGAGCCTCGCCGGGCGGCGCTGGCCGTCGCGGGCGCGCCCGATGAGGCCGGCCCGCTCCAGCACCTTGAGGTGTTTGGTGATGGCAGGCTGCGTGAGCGTGGAGGCTTCCGCGAGCTCGACGACGCCGGCCTCGCCGGCCCCGAGGCGCTTGAGGATCGATCGGCGGGTGGGGTCGGCGAGGGCGGCGAAAGCGCGGCTCAGAGGGTCGTCAGTGGACATAACCGTTAGGTTATATAACTAGACGGTAAAAGTCAACGATGCCCGGTCGGTCCAGGCCGGATGTCGCGAGCTCGGGTCTTATCTCCCGCTCCGGAGTACCGACCAGCAGCGCTTCAGGACGCCGGCGGGACCTTATGAGCCGACACCAGGATCTGCTGGTTGCCCGGTACGCCGTATGCCGTTCGCCAATCCAGCCGGCGAACCGTGACGTCGGTGCAGCCCACCCGGCGGAGGGTGTCCACATAGCGGTCGGCTCGATCATCGACGATGCGCAGGCGGCCACCGCCTCTCAACACCCTCACGGACTCGGCCAGCGCCTGGTCGCGGCACTCTCCGGTGGGGATGTTGCTGTAGGTGAGACTGCTGACCAGGAGGTCGAACGATTCCGACGCGAAGGGCAGGGAGCGCGCATCCGCCTCGACGAGGGTGACCCGTTCCTCCACCCCCTCCAGGATCGCATTGCGCTCGGCGGCCGCGCGACTGTTACCGCTCTGGTCCCGGCGGCGCCAGATGTCCGCCCCCACCGCGCTGCCCGCCGGCACGCGATGGGCGGCGAGCATCAGGACAGCGCCACGACCGCAGCCGACATCCAGGATGTGCTCGCTCCCCGACAGGCGGAGCTCGTCCAGGATCTCAGCCCAGATCGACAGCTTGCCCTTCCCCGTGGAATAGAGGTAGCCCGCGGCGACCACCGACCAGGCGAGGCCCGCCACACCCGCCAGGCTCGCGACGACAGGGCGGCGCCGGCGCACCGCCCCGCCCATCACCCCCACCAGCCCCGCCTCGACGCCCGCGAGGATGGGCACGCCGATGGTCCCGCCGTCGATGCCGTAATGGCCTGGACGGGTCGCATGGCGAGCGGGACCCTGCTGGTCGATGTCTCCACTCGACTTCATGTCACGAGTCTGCCAGGGGGGAGGGGTCATGGCCGCGGATCTCGAGCGCCATCGCCCCGCCTGACGCGCAGCCAGCGCTCGAACTCGACGGCGACGATGCGCTCGTCGTGGACCCCAGCGGCCTCCTCCGAGGCCAGCCACACAATGGGCGGGCCCATCACGGCGGCATCGAGGAACCCCCGACCCTCCGCCACGGCGGAGGGCGGAACCATACCTGTGACGGTCGCGCCACCGGGCAGCATGAGGTTGACGGTGATACCCGTGTCCCGCAGGTCCGCGGCCATGATCCTGGACAGCGCCTCGCTGCCGGCCCGCGATGGTTCGTAAGGAACAAACCCGGCTCGCTCCATGGTCGAGTGGCTCACCGAGATGTTGACGATGCGGCCGCCGCCGGCTGCCAGCATCCGCGGGGTGACCTCCCGCGCCACCAGGAAGTAGCCGGTCAGGTTGGTCTCGATCACCGCCCGAAAGCCGTCGACCGGAACCTTCCAGAAGGCCTGCGGGTGGGTCAGAAGGCGGGGGTTGACCGTGCGCATGCCGATCCCGGCGTTGTTCACCAGCATGTCGATGCCACCGAGCCGCGTCCACGCCTCGTCGACCGCCCTCGCCACCGCCTGCTCGTCGCGCACGTCGAGCTCGACGCCGACTGCCCTGGGCAGCTCGGAGGCAACGGCCCTCGCCCGCTCGCCGGAGCGGCCGGTGAGCGCCACCGTCGATCCCGCCGAGGTCAGGGCGGAGGCCATGGCCAGTCCCAGACCGCTCGTCCCCCCGGTCACCAGCACCTTCATGAGCGTCACCCTCGTTCCACGGACGGCGGCCCGTCCGCGCTTGCCCGTGGTGTCCCGGGCGGCGTGGAAGGGCTCATGTGGGCGATGCTAGGCCTTGAATCGTCCCCGAAGCCGCCATTCGACGCGATGCCCAGCGCCCCGAGCCAGGAGGGAGCACGACGATGACCCCGAGATCTCCTCACGCCACCGTCCTCCTGATCGGCGCCTCCCGCGGTCTGGGGCTCGCCATGGCCGAGGAGTACCTCACCCGGGGGTCGCAGGTCGTGGCGACGGTCCGCAGCCCACAGCGAACCGAGCTTCACGACCTCCAAAACCAGACCGCCGGCGGGCTGGAGATCGAGCACCTCGACATCACCATCCCCGAGCACCTCGTCGACCTGCACAAGCGGCTGGCCTCGCGCACCTTTGATCTGCTGTTCGTCAACGCCGGCATCGCCAACAACGCCGAGGACACCATCGGTGACGTCTCAACCGAGGAGTTCATCCGGCTCATGGTCACCAACGCGCTGAGCCCGATGCGGGTGATCGAGGCACTCCAAGACCTCGTCGCCCCGAACGGCACGATCGCCGTCATGTCCTCCGGACAGGGAAGCATCGCCAACAACGAACGGGGCGGCTTCGAGGTGTATCGCGGCACCAAAGCCGCGCTGAACATGTTCATGCGCAGCTACGCCGCCCGTCACCACGACGACCCCCGAACGCTGCTGCTCATGGCCCCGGGCTGGGTCAAGACCAGACTCGGTGGTCCCAACGCACGCCTCACCATTGGCGAGAGCATCCCCAACCTCGTCAAGGTGATCGACGCTCAGCACGGCCGTGGCGGGCTTCAGTACCTCGACTATCGGGGGCAGACCGTCGCGTGGTGAACGGCAGGACCCCGCGCTCCCGCAATCCTCACAGCGCTTCGGAGGGGACGTTGACGATGGCCCCGCCGACCGTTCCCATCACGTAGCTCTCCTCACCGATCCCCGGTCGGGGACCGGTGAGGACGTGGCCGGCGTGGCCGGGAAGGCGCGCCGACTCGACCGCCGCGAGCAGCGCCAGCAAGGCGATGAGCACGAAGGCCACCGTGAAGGGCTCGGCGCCCGTCCCTCCGGCCCCCAGAAGACGGCCGATGGGAGCACCGGCGTGAAGCGCCATGGCGCCGACGGTCACGCCGAGACCGATGGAGAGCTGCTGGATGGTGCTCGTGAGCGTGTTGGCGTTGCCGATCTCGTCAGCCGGGACATCGGCAAAGACGATGGTGTTGTAGGCGGTAAAGCCGATCGAGCGGAACACACCGCTGGCGAACAGGACGACCACGGTGATGGCGAGCGGGAACCCGGGCCTGAAAGCGGCACAGAGGCCCAGCGTGACGGCGACCGCGCCGCCTGCGGTGACGAGGACCGTGCGAAACCCGAAGCGGCGCAGAAGCCAGCTGGTGAAGGGCTTGACCCCGATGTTGCCGACGAAGATCGGGCCCACGATCAGGCCGGCCGCGAACGGGGTCCAGCCAAAGACCTCCTGGAACAGCAGCGGGAGCAGGAAGGGCGCAGCGCTGATGGCCATGCGGAAACAGGAGCCGCCCGAGTTGGTCACCCGGAACGTCGGGATCCGGAAAAGCCGAAGGTCGAGCAGCGGGTGTGGGCTACGGGACAGGTGAAACACGGCCCCCATCAGGAGGACGGCGCCCACACAGAGGATGACGGCGATCACCACCCACGCGGTCCCGCCATAGGTGATCAGCTCCAGCCCACCGACGAGAGCGGCGAGGCCGGTGGCAGTCAAGGCGAAGCCCGCCCAGTCGAGCGCCACTCGTTCGGTGGCTTTCAGCTCGGGGACGATGCGCAGGGCGATGGCGAAAGCGACCAGTCCCAGCGGGATGTTGACGATGAAGATCCAGCGCCATGATGCGTAGGTGGTCAGGGCCCCACCGATCGCGGGAGCGATGATCGGCGCTGCGAGAGCCGGCCAGGTCAAGTAGGCGATGGCATCGATGAGGTCGTTCTTGGTGGTGGCCCTCAGCACCACCAGCCGGCCGACCGGGACCATCATCGCCCCTCCCAGCCCCTGGGCCACTCGCATGGCGGTGAGCTGGTCGAGATTGGAGGTGGCCGCGCACAGCGCTGAAGCCACGGTGAACACGGCGATGGCGGTGGCGAAGGTCCTGCGAGCCCCGAAGCGGTCCGCCACCCAACCACTGATCGGGATGAAGATCCCGAGAGTCAGCAGGTAGGCGGCGATGGTGACGTTGAGGTCGGCGGCCGGCACATGGAACGAGCGGGCCATTCGCTGGGTTGCGGTCACCACGATGGTCCCGTCGAGGTTTTCCATGAAGAAAGCGCTGGCCACCAACAGTGCCAGAGGGCGCCAGGTACGGGCCGGCTTGACAGACCTGCTCACTGGCGCCCGCTCCTCAAAGGGCCCGCGCTGGGGCGATGCGCCTCTATGGGCGGCCGCCGCCGAGAAGGGTCAGATCGCCCGGGCTCAGACGCTCGCCCGCACTCTTCGCCTGGTGCCAATAGGGGTAGATGAGAGGCACGGCGCTGATCTCGTCGAGACGCGTCCGCGCCGCGGGATCGAGGTCCCATGTCGCTGACTTGAGGTTGTCGGCGAGCTGCTCCCCGGTACGCGCACCTATCACGACCGACGTGACACCCGGCTTGCCGAGGAGATAGGCGAGCGCGGTCTGGGCCGAGCTGCGTCCGTGCTCGCGTGCCACCTCTCCCAGTGTCTCGATGATGTCGAACATCCGGGACATGTCGTAGATCGGCGGCTCGGTCCAATCGGTCGTGTGCCGGACGTCGTTGGGAACGGTGCCATCACGCCGGTACTTGCCGGTGAGAAGGCCGCCGGCGAGCGGGCTCCAGACGATGATGCCGAGTCCCTCGTCAATGGACAGCGGGACGAGCTCGTACTCGGCCTCCCGGTGCAGGAGGGTGTAATAGATCTGCTGGCTGACGTAGCGCGCGAGCCCGAGCCGCTCGGAGGTGCCGAGCGCCTTCATGAGATGCCATGCAGAGTGGTTGGAACATCCGATGTAGCGGACCTTGCCGTCATGCACCAGTGTGTCGAGGGCGGCGAGGGTCTCCTCGACGGGCGTCTGGCCGTCCCGCTCGTGAACCTGGTAGAGGTCGATGTGGTCGGTGCGCAAGCGACGCAGGCTCGCCTCGCAGGCTCGGATGAGGTGGTGGCGCGACAGCCCCGCGTCGTTCGGCCCGGGCCCCATGGCGAAGCGCGCCTTCGTCGCCAGCAGGACGTCGTCTCGCCGGCCCTGGAGGATCTCGCCAAGGATCTCCTCCGAGCGACCATCGGCGTACATGTCCGCGGTGTCGATGAGGTTGACACCGGCCTCGAGCGCCTGGTCGACCAGGGCACGCGCCTCACGGATGGCCACGCCCCCGAGAACGGCGGCCGTGCCTGCGTCTCCGAAGGTCATCGTCCCCAGAGCGAGCTTGGACACTCGGAGACCACTGCGCCCCAGCTGTCGGTACTCCACGCCAGCTCCTCCTCACTTGTCGGTCGCCTCGCCCGGTGCGACCGGCCAAAGACCTCGCTCACGCTGGCGAGACCCACCAGCGGGCGATTATGCCATGTGGGCCGAGTCGGAGCCTGGCGCTGGGGTGGGGGTGGCGCCCGATCGGCCGCGGGCACTCGACGGGCTGGCCGCCCTAATTGAGCTGCTCGAAAGCCGGCGCCATCTGATCGATCTCCTGGCGGCTCAGACCGCTGCGGGCTGCCACGTCCCTCCATGGCCGCAGGGCATCTGCGACCGCCTCGATCACCGCGCTTGCTTGCGCGGCTGAGAGCCGATAGAGGGATGCCGTGCTGCGAACCGTCGCCAGGCTCGGCACCTTGCTGGTGTCGTCGAGTGCCAGAGCATGAAGCTCCTGCTCGGGTGTGGGGGTGAGGTCGAAGGCGGGAGCCGGTCGCCACCCGACCCCGTCGTGAAGGAAGCCGTGATTTCGGAGATGGTCGTCCCTGTGCGCTACCGAAACGTTGAACACGAGCCGGCGAAACACCTGTTGCAGGTCGTCGACCAGGGTGGCTGGATTGCCGCATTGCTCCAGGGCGGCGGCGACGTCGAGGTAGCTCGCTGACGCCCGCTCCGCCTTCCCTGTCAACGTCATCGCCGAGGCGTAGAGGCGGCGAGCTTGCCCGTCACGGTCGAATCGGCGTGCGCTGAAGGTGTGGTGTGCCGCCAGGCTGAGCAGCCGAGATTCTGGGACTGCGATTCCGGCACTTGCCGCCAGACGGTTGAGCACATACTCCCATGCGCCCACGTCGTGCCGGTCGTTGTGGGAAGGGAACTTCGCGAGCCAGAGACTTCCGTCGATGTCTCGGACCGTGGCCTTCGGGCGAGCTCCGCCGAGGGAGCTGCCTGGGATGACCAGGGTTGTCAGCCACGCTTCCGCACCATCGGCCGGCAGGGGGCGGCCACGCTCGAAGGCGTCCGCAAGCTGCTGGATCTTGCGCAGGTCGGCCAGCGGCGGTACCCCGAGACGCTGATCTGCCAGGAACTGGCCGGTCTCGCCGGCGAGGCGAAGCCCTCCCATCCGGGTCTCGTCCTGGACGCCCAGGAGGTAGTCCCACTGGTTGAGGGTTCGCGGGTGCCGCCCGCGCGCACGCGCCCGTATCTGTTCACGTCGATCGAGAAGGGTCCGACCCCACCGGTCTGGAGAAGCGTCGGCAAAGGCGCCAGGCAAGGCCTGAAAGTGGATCTCGCTCGGGACGAGAGGGAGTCGAGGATCGATCGCGATTGCCTCCCGGCTCTCGACCCATTGGGAGGTGTAGGCGAACGCGAACGTCCCCGGCGGACGGCTTCGGTCATAGGTCAGGTACCCGACAGGCTGGCCCGATTGCCAGCGGGGATCGGCCACATGAACCGACACTCTTTCGCGATGACTTGGCATCAGCGCGGCGTCGGTTTGCGCTTGACGGGACGATGAAGGGGTGCATCCTGCAACTGGCGGCCCAGTTCGTCGTCACGGGCGATGCTGTCCAAGTCGCCGTCCAGGCCGAGCACGCCAAGAACCCGAAAGAGGACGTCGAGGCTCACGGTGAGTTCCCCTCGTTCCAGCCGGCTGAGCGTGAGCCGGTTGACATTTGCTCTTGTGGCCAGGTCCGCCTGCGTCATGCGGCGCCTCAGACGGGCCAGGCGAATACGGGCGCCCAGCGCCAAGGCACTCCGCCGCTGGCCAGGGAACAGGGGGTGCGCGATTCGTCCCATGACGCATACTTTATACCGAAAACGCCGTTCAGGTCAATAGTATAGATCACGAAGGCTTAGCTCACTCCGAGGGCAAGGAGCACCTCAAACGGCTCCTGAGCAGTCGACGCGGGACCTGGCCAGAGCTTGCCGGATGACGTCGGGCGGCTCGCCGCGTCCTCGGGCCTGCCCCTATGCCGGTGCTCGCACCTTCCCGCCGGCAAGGAAGCGACGCACATACTCGTCGTCGGGGTAGGCGGTCATCCCCGAGAAGGCGCGCACCGAGAGCACCTTCCCGGTTGTGTCGCGGGTGAAGCGAAACCGCTCTCCCTCACTGGTGTAGCCGTCGTGGGCGCGCACCAGCATCGCCGTGTCCGGATCCTCAGCGACCAGCTCGCCGAGCACCTCCGTGGGGTCGTTCTCGGCGGTGGGGATGGCCAGCAGCCGCCTGCCGAAGCGGGCGATGTCGAGCGCGCCTGAGAGGGTGTTGAAGTGGCCGGTGAAGCTTCGGAGGTCGAGGTCGCCCGCGTGGCTGGGAATGCTCGGGTCAGGGTGGGACAGGTATTCCAGAAGCTGGAAGATGCCGTTGCACAGCGGGGTCGCAGCGGCATCCGATGCGTTGCACAGCACGGAGATGACCAGCTGATCCCTGGGGTCGCACCAGGTACGCGTGATGTGCCCTGGGTAGCCGCCGGAGTGCCCGATCAGGCGGCGGGCGCCGATGTCCATGAGCTGCAGGCCGAGACCGTACTGCTCCTGCGCGCGGGGTGACCACCAACCGTGCTGCATACGTCGCTTGGCGTCATCGCTCAGAAGCCGAAGGTCCCCGAGGCAGTGGGCGCTGAAGTACAGGCAGAGGTCCTGAGCGGTGCTGGTGAAACCCGTGGCTGGGGCCATCGCCCGGGCGGCCAGGTGGTCGATGGGGATCCGCTCCCGCCCGTCCTCGGCGCTGGTGTAACCCATGGCGAACAGGCGACCTGAGCCGGCCGGGTCGAAGTCGGGCGCGGTGTCGGTGAGCCCGAGCCGGTCGATGATCGACCGCTGCACGAACTCGGCGTAGCTGCAGCCCGCCGCCTGCTCGACGACCCGGCCAAGCAGCGAGTAGGCGATGTTGGAGTAGTGGAAGCGGTCATTGGCCGGGTAGGGCGATGCGCTTCGCTTCAGAAGTTCGAGCAGCTCGGCGTTGTCGGGAAAGGGGTGCTGGAGTTGCCAGTAGTCGCCATCCGCGCCATCGCGGGTGATCCCCGAGCCGTGATGGAGGAGGTCGGTGATGGTGAGGCCGCCGAGCCGGGACAGCCTGGCGGCGGAGGCGGGAAGGTATCGAACCAGACGGTCGTCCAGCCGGAGCGACGGAGGGTCGGTCTCGGCGAGCTGGAGGATCGCCGTAGCCGTGAACGTCTTCGAGTGAGAGGCAATGTGGAAGGCGTGTCGACTGCTGAGCGCCTCCCCCGCGGCCAGGTGCGCCATCCCGTGAGCACCCGTCGCCACGAGGGTTCCCTGATGGGCGATCGCGAACTGGACGCCTGGGATCCGGAGGGTGCGCTGGCGGTGCCCGAGCCATTCGCCGGCCCACGCCGCCACGTCCTCGACCAGCTCGCGGGTGATGGGCATCGGGGAAGTGTACCCGGCAGGCCGGAGCGGAATTGCGGGCCTGGTGGCGACAATCGGCGAGGAAGGATCGAGCATGAGGAACAACCCGACCAACAACCCGAACCGAGGGCGACGCTCATGACCGGGCTGGCGCTCGTCACCGGCGCCTCCTCCGGCATCGGCCGCGCCTTTGCTCTCCGGCTCGGCGGCGAGGGCTACGACCTCGTGGCGGTGGGCCGGCGTCGAGACCGGCTCGATCAACTCGTGGCGGCCCTCCCCGACGTCCAGGTGCGCCCGCTGGTCGCCGACCTCGGCACGGACGCCGGTGTTGAGGCCGTCGCCGACGTGTGCGCGGGGGAGCCCCTCGTCATGCTGATCAACAACGCCGGGGTCGCGCACTACATGCCGTTCGTCGACCTTCCGGCCGGCAAGGCGCACGAGCTTCTGCATGTGAAGGTCGTCGCTCCGACCATGCTGGCCCGTGCTGTGGCCCCGGGCATGGTGGTCCGAGGCAAGGGCACGATCATCAACGTGTCGGGCATGCTGGCTTTCAGCGGGCCCGCGTCCCTCGAGCAACTCCCGCTTCGCCGGGCGGTCTATACCGCTGCGCTCGCCCACATCGTCGCCCTGTCGCAGGCCCTGCACGAGGAGCTCAAGCCTCACGGCCTGCACGTCCAGGCGCTGTGCCCCGGTGTCGTGGCGACCGAGTTCCACGAACGCCAGGGACTTGACTTCAGCTCCGTGGCGCGAATGTCAGCCGATGACGTGGTCACCGCCAGCTTGCGGGGGTTGGAGCAGGGCGAGGTCGTTTGCGCACCCGGGGTCGAGAGGTCGGAGCTGCTGAACGCCGTGTTCATCGCCGACCTCGCAGCCTTCGGAGGCCAGACGGCTCAGCTCGCCGGGCGCTACCGGGCAAGCTGACCCTGTGGGCCCCTCTCGGGGTAACCGCGCAGAGTAGGATGGAACCATGGGAAGACTGGCCCCGCTCTACGGGATCGCGATGGTCGCCGTCGTGGTTGGCGTGGACGTATTCTTCTTCAGGAACCAGTTCGGGGAGCGCCTCTTAGTAAACGTCGGAATGGTCCTGGTATTCGTGGCCTTCTACTTGAGGTTCCTGAGGCGTCCCTGAGCGCAGCTGCCGCAGAGCGGCTCACGCGGCTTCACGGCCAAGGGCTGGGTCTGGTTCAGCCAGGATCAATCGAGGGCAAGCAATGCCCGTGACGCTCATCACCGGTGCCAACAGGGGACTCGGACGCGAGACGGCCCGCCAACTCATCGCGCGCGGGCACACCGTCTACATCGGGGCGCGCAGCACCGAGCGCGGGGAGCTTGCGGCGTCGGAGCTCCGCGCCCGGTTCGTGCAGCTCGGCGTCACCGACGACGCGTCCGTGGAGAGCGCCATGGGTGTGATCGAGGAAGGTGAAGGTCACCTGGACGTCCTCGTCAACAACGCCGGCATCGGGCTGGTGGGCCTCAACGGCCCGGACGCACTCAAGGTATTCGACACCAACACGATCGGCGTCATCCGTGTCACCCAGGCCGCACTGCGGCTGCTGCGCAAGTCGGAGAACCCGGTCGTGGTCAACGTCTCCAGCGCCCTCGGCTCGTTCTGGGCCGTAACCAATCCCGAGCGGCCCGCATCCCGCGTGCCCGCCATCGTCTACGGCGCGAGCAAGGCCGCGCTCTCGATGCTCACCCTCCAGTACGCCAAGGCCAATCCAGACATCAAGTTCAATGCGGTCGAGCCCGGCCACACCGCCACCAACCTCGGCGGAGGCGGCCGTGGCGGCCGGCCCGTCGAGGAGGGCGCCGAGGTCATCGTCCGAATGGCCAGCATCGGCAAGGACGGTCCCACGGGCACCTTCCAGGAGGATGCCGGCGAGCTTCCCTGGTAGGGGACCGTTTCGACATCAGTGGAAGACCGACCAGCAGATGTCGTTCCGCAACCGCTCATCGTCGAGCACGAGCTCGCGAATCGCTTCCGGGAGCTGGTCGCGCTGCCACCGGCACTCGAGTCGCCCTGCGCTCTCGCCCTCTCCTTCCGGCGCGGCGGCACGGGCGGCCTTGATCGCATAGGCGGCCGCACCTAGCTCGTGCGCCGCGACGTGGGCGACGGCCGCGGCCTGGCCGGCAGCATACGCGGCATGCCGTGCTGCCCCACTCAGATATCTGGCCGCGCCCATGGCATGGCCGGCCGCCGTGCGGGCCTGGGTCATGGTGATCTCACCGCGCGCCCAGGCCCGGCCGAGTGCGATGGCGCGACGTGGCCGCGGGTCCTCCGGCTGAGCCGACTCGAAGAGCTCGAGGACGTGCTCCGCGCACGATGCCGCCCAGAGGGCGAGAAGCTGGTGATCCGGATCGGTGAGGGTCCCAACGCGGCGGATGGTCACCAAACGAGGGTCGCGGTCTTTCGGGAGGATCACACGTGGCACCCCTCTGCTCGCATCCGCCCTTTGAAGTCAGCTCGCGATGACCGGATCGATCGGATAGTCGAAGAGGATATCGGGACCGGCGGCGGTCAGCCGGGACCGGATCATCGAAGGATAGGCGGCACCGCAGGGAGGCCGGCGGCGCGGCAGGGTCTAGCTCGAGCCGGCGGGGGGTGCCGGGGTGGGCTCCGGCTGCGGTGCGTTGCTGCGGACGGATAGCCGGCCGCGGTCGAGCAGGGCGGTGCGCGGGGCGCGGCGGGCCAGCGACGAGTCGTGGGTGACCACGATCAGGCTGAGGCCGCGGTCCTTCCAGAGCCGCTCCATGATGCCGACGATCTCGGTGCGGGTGGTCTCGTCGAGGTTGCCCGTGGGCTCGTCGGCCAGGATCACCTTGGGCTCCTTCACCAGCGCCCGGGCGATGCCGACGCGCTGCTGCTCACCGCCGGACAGCTCCGGCGGGAAGAAACCGGCGCGCTCGTCCAGCCCCACCTCGGCCAGCGCCGCCAGGGCGCGCGACCTGCGTTGTGCCGCCGGGACGTGCAGCGGGACCAGGGCGACCTCCACATTCTCGGCGGCGGTGAGGGTGGGCATCAGGTTGTAGCTCTGGAAGATGAAACCGAAGCTCCGGCCGCGCACGTCGGTGAGTCGGGACTCGGGGAGGCCGCCCAGGTTCTGGCCGTCGAAGAGGATGCTCCCAGAGGTGGGGCGGTCCATGGCGCCCAGCGTCATGAGGAGCGTCGACTTGCCGTGCCCGGTGAGCCCCTGGATGGTGATGAACTCACCGTCCTCGATGTCGAGGTTCACGTCGCGCAGCGCGGCGACCGTGCCGCGCCCCTTGCGGTAGACACGGGAGAGGTCATGCAGCTGGTACATCGGGGGCCTCCAGGGGCGGGACGGCGCCCGCGCTGACGCGATCGGAGAGGATCGTGAGCATCTGGTTACTCCACCCGGCGCAGCGCCGCGGCCGGCCTCAGCCGGGAGGCCTGCCAGCCACCGACGGCACCGGCGATCAGCCCGCCGGCCACGGCTAGGGCGATGGCCACCAGCAGGATCTCGAGGCTGAGCGGTGCGGTCATGTGCACGGTCACGGGCTTCAGCGCGTTGCCGAAGGTGTGGGAGGCGACCCCCGAGGAGGAGCCCCCCACGGACACCGACGCTCCCCCGGAAATCGTCTGCGGAGGGCCGCCGAAGGTCGGTGTCGAGCCGCCCCCGGGGCTCTCGTCCGCCTGCACGGTGGGTACCAGCTTGGTGAAGACGAAAGTGCCGAGGTAGCCCACCCCCACCCCGAGCCCACCCCCGATCAGGCCCTGCACCAGCGACTCGCCCATCACCTGGGCGACGATGCGGCGGCTGCGCCACCCGATGGCCTTGAGGGTCCCGAACTCCCGCACCCGCCGGGTCACCGACCCCGTGGTGAGCAGCACCGCCAGCACGAAGGCCGCCACCAGGACCACGATGGCCACCGCCAGCCCCAGGGTCCCGGCCAGGTTGGAGGCGGTGCTCAGGGAGCCCGTCACGTCGCTGGCCAGGTTGGAGGCGGAGGTGACCGTGGCCGAGGGCATCAGCTTCTGGATCTCGGACTGAACCGCCGAGATCGCCGACGAGTTGGTGGCCGCCACGTCGATGGTGTTGACCTTGTTGCTGTCACCGGCGATCGACTGCGCCTGGCTGAGCGGGATGTAGACGTCCGAGGACGTCGAGCCCACCAGGGAGACCACGCCGATGACGGTGTACTTGGTGCCCGAGAGGGTGAGGGTGGAGCCGGCCTTGAGCGAGTCCTGGGTGGCGTAGCCGCTGCCCACCAGGGCCACGTGCTCGCCCTGCTTGGCATCCGCGAACCACGTCTTGGCCGCGGCGCTCCCCGAGCTTATGTTGCCCGCGCTCAGGAGCCCCACCCCGGGGGTGGTGGGGTCGATCCCGGTCAGGGTGAAATTGGAGATGTTGCCGCCGCTCGTGATGTCGAGAACCTGGAGTTGCAGGAGCCCGGCGGCGCCGGCCACCCCCTTGAGCCTGTCGATCGCCGACACCTCGCTGCTCTTGACGTTGTCAAGTCCGGGGTTGGGGAGCACGTGGTCCCCGGCGGCGGGCTCGCTGGTCGTCCCGCCCGGTCCGTTGATCGTGGTCGAGCCGCTCCCCCCGCTTCCTTGTTTTGTGCTGATCTGGATGCCCACCGGGCCGCTCCCGGCGGCGGGCGCCTGGGTCACCGTGAGGTCGGTGCCGACCCCGTAGAGGGACTGCAGCACCTTGCCGTCGGCGGCGTTCACGCCGGCGATCGCGCCGGTGAGGGTGATCACTAGGCCCACGCCGAAGGCCATGCCGATGGAGACGAAGGCTGCCGATCGAGCGCGCCGGCGCAGCTCGCGGGTCAGGTAACGGAAGTACACGTCTGGGATCTCCTGGGGTGAGCGGAGAGGGTCTGGTGTCCGGGTCCGCGGCAGTTCTACCCGTCCGGCGGTTTCGCCGCGGTTTCGAGGCGCGGAGGGTCTGGGCCCCGACCGGCGCTGCGGGCTCGAGGTCCGGGCTCGCGGTCCGGGTCCGGTCCGGTCCGAATCTCCGCTGCAACCTTTCCGAAACCCTGGCGCGCCATCCTCAGACCCGTTGCGCGGAGGCCTTCCCGGGTACCTCCGGTCAGGATCTGACCTCCGTCAGGTGGTGCAGGGCGAGGGCGGACTGCGGATGCGAGTGCTGGTGATCGAGGATGACGAAGAGATGGCCGAGACCGTCGCCCTCGGCCTGCGCCGTGAGCTGATGGCGGCGGACGTCGCTTTCGACGGTCGATCCGGCCTGGGGAAGGCGCTGAACAACGACTACGACGTGGTCGTGCTCGATCGCGACCTGCCGGGGATCCACGGGGACGAGGTCTGCGCGAGGCTGGTTGAGGCCGGCTGCCGCAGCCGGGTGCTGATGCTCACCGCGGCGTCGACCGTGGAGGCGATGGTGGACGGCCTCGGCATGGGGGCCGACGACTACCTCGCCAAGCCCTTCGACTTCCCTGTCCTAATTGCCCGGATCGGCGCACTCACGCGCCGGGCCCAGCCCACCATCCCCCCGGTGCTGCGCCGTGACGACCTGGAGGTGGACACCGCGCGGCGTCGGGCCATCCGGGCGGGACGGAGGCTCGATCTCGCGCCCAAGGAGTTCGGGGTGCTGGAGCTGCTGCTCGCCTCCCAGGGCCGGACGGTGTCGGCCGAGGAGTTGCTGGAGAGGGTCTGGGACGAGGCCGCCGACCCGTTCACCAGCGCCGTGAAGATCACCGTCAGCCGCTTCCGGTCCAAGCTCGGCGATCCCCCGCTCATCCAGACCGTGCCCGGCTCCGGCTACCGCGTCTGAGGTCGATGCCCGTGCTCCGCCGCCTGCTGCTCCGAGTCGCCGTCCGTCCCCACCTGCCCCGGCGCACCCTGCGTCTGCGCCTCACCCTCCTCTATGGAGGGCTCTTCCTGCTCTCGGGGGCGGTCCTGCTCACCACGTCCGACCTGCTGGTCAGCCACGCGACCGCCAGCGTCCGGCTGCCGGCTCCTTCCGGCACGGTGATCTACGGGAGCGGCAGCCTCCAGCAGGTGAACGGCTCCGGCGCGCAGGTCTCGGTCACCACCGGAGGACCGGTCCCGATCGCCTGCGGAGAGAGCGCTGACGGTGAACTGTGCTCGGGCCCATCTCAAGGCGTGCTCGCCCAGGCCCAGACCCTGGCGGCTCAGGCGGTGGCGACGCACAATGCCGAGACCAACGCCCTCCTGCTCTGGTCGGCGGTCGCCCTGGCCGGCATGGCGATCGTCTCCATGGGCCTCGGCTGGGTGGTCGCAGGCCGGGCGCTTCGGCCCCTGCGCAGCATCACCGCGGCCGCCCGTGACATCTCCGCGACCAGCCTGGACCGGCGTCTTGCCCTGAAGGGGCCCGGGGACGAGATCAAGGAGCTGGGTGACACCTTCGACGGGCTGCTCGCCCGCCTCGAAGCCGCCTTCTCGTCCCAGCGGAGCTTCGTGGCCAACGCCTCCCACGAGCTGCGCACCCCGCTGGCCCGGCAGCGGGCGATCATGCAGGTGGCCCTCGCCGATCCCCAGGCCACCGCCGGCTCGCTGCGCGAGGCGCACGAGCGGGTGCTCGCCTCGGGCGCCGAGGAGGAGCGCCTCATCGACGCGCTCCTCACCCAGGCGCGCAGCCAGGCGGGCCTCGAGCACCGTGAACCGCTGGACCTGGCGGCAGTGGCGGGGCAGGTCATCTCCGGCCGGCGCTCGGAGGCCCGCGCCCGCCGGCTCGAAATTCGGTCGGAGCTCTCTCCGGCCCTGGCGAGCGGCGATCCACGGCTGGTCGAGCGCCTGGCCGCCAACCTGGTGGACAACGCGATCCACCACAACGTCGACGCTGGGTCCGTGGAGATCTCGACGGTCACCCGCGGCGCACGGGCGGTGCTGCGGGTGGCCAACACCGGGCCCGTGGTGCCGGAGGCCGAGATCGGTCGGCTCTTCCAGCCGTTTCAGCGGATGGCCCCCGAACGAACGCGGGGTGGGGATCGCGGTACCGGGCTCGGTCTCTCCATCGTCCAGGCCATCGCGGACGCCCACGGCGCCGCCATCGCCGCCCGCCCGCACCGCGACGGCGGTCTGGAGGTGGAGGTGACGTTCCCTGTTGCCGCTGCTCAGGTGTGAGGGGGTGGGGGTCCTAGACTGGCCGTAGTGCGGAGGTAGGCCATGGCAGCCAGCGCCGATCTGATGCGGGCGGTCCGGTTCCACGAGTACGGCGACCCATCGGTACTGCGGGTCGACGAGGTGCCCCGCCCCCGGCCCGGGGCGGGCGAGGTGCTGGTGGAGGTGCGCGCCGCGGGGGTGAACCCCTTCGACTGGAAGCTGCGCTCCGGCGGCCTCCAAGCTTTCCTGCCCGTCGAGCTGCCCCACGTTCCCGGGCTCGAGCTCGCCGGCACCGTCGCCGAGCTGGGCCCCGGCGTGACCGAGTTCAGCCTCGGCGACGACGTCTTCGGCCGCGCCCAGGGCGCGTACGCCGAATATGCCATCGCCCCGGCGCAGTCGATTGCCCGGAAGCCGGAGGTCCTCAGCTTCGTGGAGGCTGCGACCCTTCCCAACGGTGGCATCACCGCCTGGTGGGGGCTCTTCAAGATCGCGGGCCTGGAGAGCGGTCAGCGCCTGCTGGTCCAGGGCGGCGCCGGCGGGGTGGGCGGGCTGGCGGTCCAGCTGGGTCGCTGGAAGGGCGCACACGTCATCGCCACCGCCTCAACGGCCAACCTCGACTTCGTCCGTTCTCTGGGTGCGAACGAGGTCGTCGACTACTCGGTCTCCCGTTTCGAGGAGGCCGTCGGCGATGTCGATGTGGTCCTCGACACCGTCGGAGGCGATGTCACCGACCGATCGTGGAGCGTCCTCAGGAAGGGGGGCATCCTCGTCTCGGCGGCGGGGATGCCACAGCCCGAGCGGGCCGAGCAGCACGGCGTCCGCACGTCTGGGGTGCGGGCAGGGGCGGACGTCCGTCCGATCCTCGAGCAGCTGGCCGCGCTCGTCGTCGACGGAAAGCTGAAGCCGCACGTCGGCGAGCGCTTCCCGCTCGCCGACGTGGAGGCGGCGCAGCGCGCGTCCGAGACCGGCCACGGTCGGGGTCGCATCGTCCTCGAGGTGTCGGACTGAATCGGCTCAGATCTCGCGACGCTGGGACATGACAACGAAAGCATGCAAATCCCGCGACTCTGGGACATAATGCGAACGTGGCTGCACAGCCTCCACGACTAGCGGGTCTTCGTCCCTACAACCTCGTTGCGGGATTCCTCCATCTGGCGCAAGCCGTGGCCATCGTGCTCCTGGCCAACAGCTTCTCTCTGCCGGTTCGGGCCACTTACCTGGCGGGGCCTCCGGGGCCGGGCATTGGCCACCACGTCGTCACCCTGTTCAGCGTCAACTTCGCCTGGGCGATCGCGGCATTCTTTGCCCTCTCAGCTCTGGCGCACTTCACCGTGGCCGGCCCGCGCTGGGGTTCCTACCAGGCCCAGCTGCTCAAGGGTCGCAACCCCTATCGCTGGCTCGAGTACTCGCTCAGCGCGTCGATCATGATCGTGCTGATCGCCATGCTGGTCGGCATCAGTGAAGTCGCAGCGCTGGTTGCCCTGATTGGGGTGAACGCCTCGATGATTGGGTTCGGTTGGATGCAGGAGCGCTACGAGGCCCCGGGCGCGGGGCTTGGCCCCTTCTGGATCGGCTGCATCGCCGGCGTGATCCCGTGGATCGCGATCGCGATCTATCTGTACGCACCAGGTGCCAACCAGCACGCCCCTGGATTCGTGTACGGCATCTTCTTCTCGATCTTCGTCTTCTTCGACTGCTTTGCCGTCAACCAGCTGCTGCAGTACAGGAAAGTGGGCAGGTGGCGGGACTACCTGTACGGGGAGCGGGCGTACATCGCCCTCTCTCTGGTCGCGAAGAGCTTGCTCGCATGGCAGATCTTCGCCTCGACGCTCGCCTCCACAGCCGCGCACTGATCCCCTTGGCCGTGTGACGGCCTAACTGGGGACGACGACGACCCGGGTGCCACTCGTGGACGCGGCGTCCCAGGCGGCGGAGATCTGCGAGAGGGGGAAGACGCGGGTGGGAGGGGCGATCCTCCCATCGGCGATCAGCTGCAGGTAACCGGGCACCTGGGCGGCCAGGTTGGCGAGGGAGGACGAGCCGGCTCCGCTGCCCGAGATCCGGATGCGGCGGCTGCGCAGCAGGGCGGCGGGCAGCGCCGCCTCCGGCCCCGCCATGGCGCCGATCTCCACATAGGCAATGTCGGCGGTGTCCTCCTCGAGCCCATGGCGTTGGAGCGCGGCGAACGTCGCCTCCGCCGGCAAACCCCAGGTGAAGTCGAGGATAAGCTCGGGCGGCTGACCTCCGAAGGCGGCGCTCAGTGCCGCGATGTCCTGGGCCCGGTCACCGGCGAGCGGGACCGGGACGGCTCCGGCGGCGGCGACGCGCTCGAGGGCGGCTGGGTTGCGGCCGGCGGCGATGACCCGGGTGGCGCCGCAGAGGAAGGCGTTCTGCACGGCCAGCTGACCGGCGACACCGGTGGCGCCGAGCACCAGGACGGTCCCCAGCGCCGGCCTCTGCTCCAAGCGCGCTCGAAGCGGCAGCCACGAAGCCAGCCCGGGGTTCACGCCGCCGGCAACCGCCACCGGGTCGGCGCCCGGCGGCAGGGTCAGGCGCAGAGCGGCGGGAACAGCCATGCGCTCGGCCAGGGTGCCATAGGGGGCCTCGACGAAGCCGGTGTAGATCAGCGAGCCGTCGGCGGTGCGGGCGACGGCATCGACACCCGGGATGAGCGGCCAGCTGCCGGTGCTGCCGTAGTGGCGCCCGGTGGCCAGCGACCGCACCACCGGGTGGATGCCCGAGGCGACCAGGTCGACGAGTTCGCGCCCCTCGGTCACGATCGGCTCGGCGAATTCGCCGCATTCGGGATGCCCACCGCTCATTTGCACGATCGCCGCCCTCACCGCCAGGTCCTCCCTAACGTCGTTCAGGTGGCAGAGCGTAGCTCATGACCAATCGGCCGATAACCATGGAGAGCAGTCGATGACCGTGACGCTCATCACCGGCGCCAACCAGGAGCTCGGCCGCGAGACTGCCCGCCATGGGGGGTGATCGACGAACGTGAAGGACATTTGGACGTTCTTGTCAACAACGCCGGCATCGGGCTGGTGCCCCGCCACCTAAGGCAGGATCTCGACATACCCATCCGTTCCGTTCACGCGGATCCTCGCCCCATCCCGGATCAGCCGGGTGGCATGCTCCACCCCCACGACGGCCGGCAGGCCGTATTCTCGTGCGATCACCGCGCCATGGGTCATGAGGCCCCCCACCTCTGTCACCAGGCCCCTGATCGCGACGAACACAGGCGTCCAGCTGGGGTCCGTGTAGGCGGTGACCAGGATGTCGCCCGCTTCGAGATCGGCCTCGGCCATGCCCAGGATGACGCGAGCCCGCCCCTCGACGGTCCCGTCGGAGACGGGTAAGCCGATCAGCGCGCCGGCGGGGACATCGACGCGTCCGTACGCACCGGTGACGACCTCGCCATCCGACGTGAGCACCCGGGGCGGTGTGAGCGCCTGATACGAGCTGAACGCTTCCTTGCGCCGGCGGAGGAGCTGCTCATCCACCTGGCGCGTGCGCACGACCTCGTGGAGCTCCGGGAAGGTGAGGTAGAAGATGTCCTCCTTCTCACCGAGCAGGTGGGCCTGCACGAGGCGCCCGGCCTCTTCCAGAAGGGCCCGCTTGTAAACGAAGTAGCGGCTGACCATGCCGTACTTCGGATACTCCCGGTACCCGATGAAGGTCCGGACCCGGTCGATCATCCGCTTGGCCTCTCCGGCCTTCCGCTCCCCGTCCGGCAGGGCGCGCAAGCGCTCCAGCACCTCCTGCTCCTTCGTCCAAGCGTCCTGCCGGCCTTGTTCCAGGCGCCGCTCGCCGGCGCCCGGCTCGAAGTTCTTGATGTTGCCGAGGAGCACGGACACGAGCGTGGTGGGGCGCTCGCTCCAGCGCGGCCTGGTGATGTCGATCTCCCCAACGCAGCGCATGCCGTACTGGTCGAGGTAGGCCTGGAAGGCGTCTCGCGCCTCTCGCCCGCCGGTGAGGGTGGGCAGCTCGTCCAGGAAGTCCTCGTCCCCCTCGACGTGTTGCAGAAAGGCGACCACCTCCGGGTGTGGCCGGATCACGTCGGCGACGTCGAGGAGCGCCAGACCCATCTCCGACGTGACGTTGTGGGGGACGGACTGAGTGAGCGTGTCGGCCGCGTTCCTCTCGCCCAGCCAGGCCTCCAGCTGCTCGTTGAGCCACCAGGTGGCCTCCATGGCCGACATGAACACCTGATGGCTGTGCGGATCGAAGAGGATCCGCTTCAATTCCTGGATGTCCACCCGGATGAAGTCGAGCAGCTCCGATCCAGACTTCGTCCGGATGTCGCGCTTCAAGGTGGCGATGGAGGCCCGGCTGTGCTCGATCAGCGCGACGACGATGGCCGGATCGGCCTCGAGCGGGGCTTGGGTGTCGCCGGCCGGCGCCCGGCCAGGACTTGCCTCCGGGAGCGTCGGGATGAAGTCGCCGCGCTCGACGATGGCCTGCAGTGCGTCTCCGATCAGCGGATCGGATCTCCCCAGGGCCCTCAGGAGGCCTGCGCGACTGGTTGGCGAACCCAGATCCCGGGTGACGTCGACGAACAGTCTCCCGCCGGCCTCGGACATGGGCCGCAGCGCCGTCAGCTGCCACAGGGAGAGCCCCAGGGGTTTCATGGGGTCGGTCATCATCTGCTGGTGACCGACGGAGACGTAGACGTGGTTCTCCCGATCGCCGGCCGCGGGGATGGGGAACAGCGTGGTGATCGGCCGGCTCTGGACGATCTGGAACCCATCGTCGACCAGGCACCATTCGATGTCCTGCGGATGGCCGAAGTGCGCTTCGATCCGCCGGCCCAGCCGCGCGAGCCGCACGACCTGCCCATCGGTCAGCGCCGGCCGCTCCTGACTCTCCGGCGCGATCGCGAGCGTCTGCGTTCCACCGGCCGGCGAGGCGTGGATGGCAACCCGCTTGGTGGCGACCGATCTGGTGACGACCTCACCGTCCCGCACCCTGTAGACGTCCGCGTTGACCAGGCCGGCGACCAGGGCCTCGCCGAGGCCGAAGCCGGCCTCTACGCAAGCGACTTTCCGGTTTGACGTGACCGGGTCGGCCGTGAAGAGGATGCCGGCAGCCTGAGGGAAGACCATCTGCTGCACGACCACGGCCATCTGGGTCTTCCGGTGGTCGAAGCCGTTCCGCAGGCGGTAGGTCACGGCCCGCTCGGAGAAGAGCGAGGCCCAGCAGCGGCTGATGTGATGGAGGATCGCCGCCGGCCCCAGGATGTTCAGGTAGGTGTCCTGCTGGCCTGCGAAGGAGGCGACCGGCAAGTCCTCTGCCGTCGCGCTGGAGCGGACGGCGCAGGCAGCTTGCTCGCCAAGCCGGGCGAGCGCGAGCCCAATCGCCTCCGCCAGATCGTCGGGGATGGCGATCCCCTCGAGGGTCCGGCGGACCTCCGCGCTGAGCGTGCGGATGGCCTCCCGGTCCTCCGGGTCCAGGCGCGACAGCGGGTCGAGCCGTTCATCAATGGACGGTGCCTTCGCCACGATCCGCCGGAAGGCGTCCGTCGTCACGCAGAAGCCAGCCGGCACGTGGATGCCTTCGATCCGCGAAAGCTCCCCCAGGTGGGCGCCCTTGCCGCCAACGAGCGCGACCTGCGTCTGGTCGACCTCCTCGAGACCCAGCACGTAGCGCTCGATCATCGCGACGCGCCTCCGCAAGACACGGACGTTGCGACTCCCATTGCCAGTATTCTGGTCCTCGGTCGGCGATTCTGCGGCACGGCCCGGGCCTTGCCGCTAGCCCTGCGGCGGACGATATACTGAGTCGAGGCAATCGCTTCCGGTTCTTGCTGAAGGTGCTGTGGATGGCAAAGCCCCTGATTCTTTGGGACATCGACAGCACGTTGGTGACGACCAGCCTGTCGGCCGCCGATGTCTACACAGAGGCCATGGCGCAGTTGGGGGTCGGGCCGGTCTCCTTCGAGGGAGTCACCATTGGAGGGCAGACCGACTGTTCGCTACTGGCTCTGGCGTACGCTCAGGTTTTCCCCACAGGAGACTTCTCCTCCGTGCGTGGCCGGGCCATCGAGGCTCTCGATGGAGTGACCAGGGCCAGGGTCCAAGCGAGTGACGCCACCGTCGAGGTGCTGCCCGGCGTGAAGGACTGCCTGGCAGCATTTGCAATGCTCTCGTATGAGCAGGCATTGCTGACGGGGAACAGCCGGGAGCGAGCCCGCCTAAAGCTGGAGCGTTTTGGCCTGTTTCCCTATTTCAACCTGGGCCTGTCCCAGTTTGGCGATCACAGCGTGAACAGGCCCGACCTTGCGCAGGAGGCCCTGCGTGCCTGGCAGGGGGTGGGCGGCAGGCGAGAGCAGGTGGTGGTGATCGGGGACACGCCCCGGGATGTCGCCTGCGCTCGTGCCATCGGGGCGTTGGTGATCGCCGTGGCCAGCGGTTCCTCGAGCTTGGAGGAATTGCATGACGGAGGTGAGGGTATTCTGGCGATTCCTTCGTTGCGAGATCACCAGATGATGGTTCGTTGGATCGAGCAACAGATGGCTGATCCGGGAGAGTGACTGCCGTGGAGGTCCTTCCATCGTTTGATCTCAAGGGGCAGGTCGCGCTGGTCACCGGAGCTGCCCGCGGATTGGGCCGAGCCATGGCCGTGGCCCTGGCTCATGCCGGGGCCGATGTTGCGGTGGGCCTGCGATCGCTGGATACGGCAGCGGAGGTCGTCTCGGGAGTCGAAGCAGAGGGACGGCGGTGCCTTCCGCTGCCCATGGATGTGCTCGACCTCGACCAGGTGCGCTCCGCGGTGGGGGAGGCAGCCTCCAAGATGGGGCGCCTCGACATCCTGGTCAACAACGTGGGCGTGGGTCCGTCGAACCTCGCGGTGGATGTGACGGTGGAGGACTTTGATTTCACCGTCGATGTCAACCTCAAGGGGACGTTTTTCGCCAGCCAGGCTGCCGCTCTAATCATGATTCCGCAAGGGTTCGGGCGGATCATCAACCTCAGCAGCCAGGCCGGATTCGTGGCGCTGCCCACGGAGTCCGTCTACTGCATGACCAAGGCGGCCATCGCCCACCTGACCAAGTGCCTGGCGGTCGAGTGGGGTCCCCACGGCATCACCGTCAATGGGGTGGCGCCCACGTTCATTCGTACGCCTGGCACCAGGGCCGCGCTGAGTGACCCGGCCTTCGAACGTGACGTGACCGAGCGTATCGCCGCCCTGCACCGCATCGGGGAACCCATGGACGTGGCGGGTGTGGTGGTCTTCCTCGCCTCACCGGCCGCGTCACTCATCACCGGCGAGACGATCCTCGTCGACGGTGGGTGGACCGCCCGCTGATCCTCCCTCGAGGTTGCCCTGACCCACCGATCTGTGGCGCGGGAGGCGAGCGGTGTTCAGTACCCGGTGGCCATCGCAGGCACCCTGGCCGCTCACCGCGTGAGTGAGGAGCTTGCCTTCACCTCGTGCAGCCGGCCGCTGTGGACGTCGTACACGAAGCCGCGCACGTCGTCCTTGTGGGGCAGGAAGGGGCTGGCCTGGATGCGCGCGATTGACTGACGCACGTCGCCGTCCAGGTCGGGGAAGGCCTCGAGAGCGAAGGAGGGTCGGATGCCGACCTCAGCCTCGATCTGCGCCTTGACGTCGTCGTCGTGGAAGGTGAGCATGCCGCAGTCGGTGTGGTGAATGAGGATGATCGCGGTGGTCCCGAGCAGTCGCTGGGAGATGGTGAGCGAGCGGATGGCGTCGTCCGTGACCACCCCGCCCGCATTGCGGATCACGTGCGCGTCTCCGACCTCGAGCCCCAGGATCTCGGAAACGTGAAGTCGCGCGTCCATGCAGGCGACGACGGCCAGCCGGCGCGCTGGGGGGAGGGGCACGGCGCCCTTGTCGAAGGCGGAGGCGTAGGCGGCGTTTTGGCTCAGAGCCTCGTCGATGACGGACACGATGACTTTCCCTTTGCTGCAGATGCGGAGTTGCAGCCGGCCGCGCACATCCCAGCTGTGCTACCGGCCGGCCTCCTTCACGGAGAGGACAGCAGTCTCCACGCCACACGGCGACAAGCCGGCGCGGAGGCGCGCTCAGTCGCGGCGCGTACAGGAATCCTTACAGCGGAGACCCTGGTCCATCCAGAGCCTGCGTGTCAAGGGCGGGGCTACGCGGCGAGACACCTCGTGACCATAACCGGAGGCGGCCTCTGACGTCAATCCTGCTTCCCGCTTCGTGCTTCACGAACCGGACCCGGGCGGCGCGTCGGCGGCGCTGAACGCAGCCCGCCGGGCGTCCAGGCCAGTCACTATATGTCTGGTGATGCCCACGCCCCCGGACCGGCACTCCCGTGCTCAGGCTGCCCCTGACGCTGATCCATTGCGTCGATCACCGCTTGGGGTCGATCCCCAGGCACCGCGGCCAGGGGGGCCGGACGCGGGCGCGATTCGAGCCGGGCTGGAGGAGAGGCGGCGCACCCTGGAGGACGAGGTGCGAGCCCTCAGTGAGCACGACCCTGCGGAATCCGCCCACCTGCAGTTCGGGAAGCGGATCGGGGACGGCACCGCGTACGCCGTCGAGCGGATGACCGGGGCCTACCAGGCGCGAACCCTGTACCAGACCATCACCCAGATCGAGGCGGCTCTCGACCGTCTGCGCGACGGCAGTTACGGCACCTGCCAGGGGTGTGGCGAGGCCATACCGGAAGAGCGGTTGGCGGCGGTACCGTGGACCGCCTTCTGCGTCGGCTGCGCCTCGCGGCCGAGCTCGCGCCGGTAGGAGCCCCTTCCCTTGATACGCCACAGCCGAGTTCAGTGCCTGCTCCCGTTGCTCCTCCTGCTCCTGGTGTCCTGCGGCCAGGGTTCGTCCCTCCGCACGTCCCCGGGTGCGCCGTCGGCGACGTCGAACGCCACTGGCCAGGTCGGGACGACGACCACCCCGAGCCCCACGCCGGCACCGACGCCCGTGCCGACGCCGAGCACGACGGTCAAGCTCTCCGTCCAGATCGAGCTCGAACCCAATGACTATGCACATCGGAACTACTGTGCCGAAGGCGCGATCGCGGTCCTCCTCTCGACCTGGACCACCGCCGTGCCCTCGATCGATGCCATCGGCGTTGCGGCCCACGTCGCCGAGTCCACCGGGACCATCGGCGACAACGCGGTGGCGGCGATCAACGCCTACCTGGAGCAGATCACCGGGACGGCGAACTACGCGTACACCGGAACCCACGTCACGTCACTGCCGGTCTTCGAATCCCAGCTCGAGACGGACCTCTCGGGGCTGGGACGCTTCACCGCCGCCGGTCACGGGAGCCCCGTGCTGGTGCACGTCATGACCGCCACCCTTCCGGGATGGGGCGGGTATCAAGCGCAGCACATGATCTCGGTTTTCGGGTACGACTTCACGGCGGGCACGCCCGCCCGCGACACCGTCACCTATGTGGAGAGCGCAGGCTCCGTCGCCGCATACAACGGCCCTCAAGTGGAGACCATCTCACTGGCCGCACTCTGGACTGCGATGCAGAACTACAACACGGACATCACGACCGATCTCGTGACCGTGATCTCCTGAAGGCTGCGGAGCAGGCGGTCTACCGCCTCGTGAGGTCTGCCTCCGCCGGGGGGTATCGGTCACCCGCCACGACGATCTGCGAGGCGGCGGCTTCGATGCTCCGCAGGTCCTCGGGTGTCAGCTCGATGAGAGCCGCGGCGATGTTCTCCTCGAGACGGTTGAGCTTGGTGGTGCCGGGGATCGGCACGATCCAGGGTGCCTGCGCCAGCAACCAGGCCAGCGCGATCTGCGCCGCCGTCGCGTGCTTCTCGTCGCCCAGCCTCTCCAGCAGGTCGACCACGGGGCGGTTCGCCCCGCGGGCCTCCGGCGTGAAACGGGGCAGGGTCCTGCGATTGTCGTTGCTGCCGAACGCCGTCGTCGCGTCGATCTTTCCGGTGAGGAAGCCCCTGCCGAGCGGACTGTAGGGGACGAAGCCGATGCCCAGCTCCGCGCAGGCCGGCAGCACGTCCGCCTCGGGGAGGCGCCACCAAAGGGAGTACTCGCTCTGGACGGCCGCGACCGGCTGGACCGCGTGCGCTCGGCGGAGGGTCTCCGCCCCTGGCTCGGACAGGCCGAAATGCTTGACCTTGCCCTCGGCGATCAGCGCCTTCACCGCGCCGGCCACCTCCTCGATCGGAACGGTGGGATCGACGCGGTGCTGATAGAAGAGGTCGATCGCGTCGACCCGCAGACGCTTGAGCGATTCCTCGGCGACCTGGCGGATGCGTGCCGGGCGGCTGTTGACGCCGCCCGATCCGCCGGGACCGAGGTCGAAGCCGAACTTGGTGGCGATGACGATGCCCTTCCGAACCGGCTGCAGCGCCTCGCCCACGAGCTCCTCATTGGTGAACGGCCCATAGACCTCGGCGGTGTCGAAGAAAGTGACGCCGCGCTCCACCGCGGCTCGGATCAGCGCGATCATCTCCGCCCGGTCGGGGGCCAGGCCACGGTGATGGTTCATGCCCATGCAGCCCAGGCCGATGGCCGAGACCTCGAGGCCGCTCCTTCCCAGCTTGCGCATCTCCAACCGAGTGCCTCCTGCGCGCGTGCTCATGAGCGTCTGGTCTCCCGCTCTCCGTCCGTCCCGCTCGCGGCGTTCAGAGCGTGAACTCCTCGCCGGCACCGAGCGGCAGCCGGCCGTGCCGCGAGAGCAGCCACACCTGCTGTCTTCCCCGGACGGTCCAGCGGGAGAGGTCGGCGTCCTCGCTGACGATGGCGGTCTCCTCATCGATGCCCACCACGGTGACGCCGGCGGGGAGGTGCACGGTCGCCCAGTGGGCCACGCCGGGAACCCAGCGCCTCATATGGTCGAAATGGGGGATCACGCGGAGCCTGGGCACCACGCCGAGGCCGGTGCGCGGCTTGCCGGCGAGGTGCCTCAGGTCCGGGACCCACGAGGTCAGCGCCATCGCCCCTGCGCTGCATCCCGCCAGCGCGGCTCCGGCTTGCCACGCTTCGTAGATCGCGGCCCAGACGCGGGTCCCCTGAAGCGAGTCCGCCAGGTGGGTGGGGCTGCCCCCGGAGAGGTAGATGAGACCGGCTCCGGCGACCAGCTCGGCGTTGCCGCGATCCTCGGCCGTCTCGCGGTCGAGCACCACGAGCGGGACCGCCTCGACCCCCAGGCGTGCCGCCTGCTCCGCTCCGAGCGCGATCCACCGGGAGATGGAGGCGGGCCCTTCCCGCCCGGCCGCCGTTGGCAGCTGCACATACTTCGGCGACCGGCCCGCGACCAGCGCCGCCTCGAGCTCGAGCATCGCCGGGAGGTACTCTCCGCTGCCGACTAGGGCGACGGGTCCGGGCTCAGCCACTCTGCTCCTCCTTCTGGGTGGACGGCACTCAATGATGCGGAATGTTGCCGTGGCGCCGTCCCTGCGGCGGGGTGTGCGGCAGGTCGCGGGAGGGTCGAGCCGGCCCGGGGCTAGCTAGCTAGACTGGGAGGCTGAGATGTGTGACACGTTCGTGGCCATCACCGGTGACGGGGTGATGTTTGCCAAGAACAGCGACCGGGACCCCAACGAGTCCCAGTGCCTCGACTGGGTTGCGGCGGCCGACCACGCGATCGGCGATCGGGTGCAGTGCACATGGATCGACATCCCGCAGGTGGCCCACACCGCTGCGGTGATGCTGTCCCGGCCGTGGTGGATGTGGGGCGCGGAGATTGGGGCCAATGAGCACGGCGTGGTCATCGGCAATGAGGCGGTGTTCACCAAGGGCGGGTATGGCGACAGGGCACTGCTGGGCATGGACCTGATCCGCCTCGCTCTGGAGCGGTCTGGCACCGCCCGGGAGGCGGTGGGGGTGATCGTCGACCTGTTGGAGCGCCACGGGCAGGGCGGCCCCTGCAGCCACGAGCACCAGGATTTCACCTACGACAACAGCTTCCTGGTGGCGGACCCGCGGGGTGCCTTCGTGGTCGAGACCGCCGGCCGCCACTGGGCGACCGAGGAGGTGCGCGGGCCGGCGCGGAGCATCTCCAACGGGCTCTCCATACCGGGATTCGCCCGTGCCCATGCGGATCGGGTCCGCACGTGGGTGGCGTCGGCCGCGATCCGGTGCCGTCGCACCCGCGAGGCGGCCGGTAGGGCCACCGGGCCGGCCGACCTGATGGCGGCGCTCCGCGATCACGGCGGCTCGGCGGCGCCTCGCTGGTCGCCCATCCACGGCGGTCTGGGCGCGCCGTGCGCCCACGCCGGCGGCGTTCTGGCCTCCAGCCAGACGACTGCGTCGTGGGTCTCCGACCTCCGAGGCGGGCTCCAGCACTGGGCCACCGCCACCTCGGCCCCGTGCACCTCGCTGTTCAAGCCGGTCCGGGTGGACACCCCGGTTGACCTCGGTACGTCGCCGACCAACCGCTTCGATCCGGGGGCGCTGTGGTGGCGCCACGAGCTGGTTCACCGCGGCACCCTGGCCAGCTATGCGGCGCTGAACCCTGGCTACCGCGAGGCCCGGGACAGCACCGAACGTCGGTGGATCGACGACCCACCGATGTCTCGGGAGGCGTTCGAGGAGGCTGACCGGCTCGAGCAGGCCTGGATGGCCGGTATCACCGCATCCGGCCACCGCGACACCCGGCCGGCCTGGGTCCGCCGGGAGTGGCGCGCCATCGATCGGGACGCCCGATTGGGCGGTGCCCAGCTGGACAGGGAACCTCAACCTTCACCGCGGTGACGGCAAGCGAAAAGGTGGGAGCCTCTATGGACATGGATCGTGTCGAGCAAGTCCGCCGTTTCTGGGAGGCTGACGCGGCCACCTACGATCGGGACCCCGGCCATTACCCCGTGGCTCCGCTGGAGCGCGCTGCGTGGCGGGCCACTCTCGAGAGGCTGTTGCCGGCGGCGCCGGCGAGGGTTCTCGACGTGGGGGCGGGAACCGGGTTCCTCAGTCTCATCGCCGCGGAGCTGGGCCATCACGTGACCGCCGTCGACCTGTCGTCGGGGATGCTGGGACAGCTCCGAGCCAAGGCGGAGCAGGCGGATCTCAGCGTCGAGATCGTGGAGGCCGAGGCCACCGCCGTACCTCCGGGACCTTTCGATGCCGTCATCTCCCGGCACCTGCTCTGGACGCTCCTGGAGCCGATGGAGGCCCTCCGCGGCTGGCACGGGGTGGCGCTCCAGGGAAGGCTGATTCTCGTCGAGAGCATGTGGGGGGATCCGACGAGCGGCGTGGAGAAGGTCCGGCACTGGGCCGGTCGGGGGCTGGCTCGAGCCAGACGAACGGCGCCAGCCCACCATGCCCCCTACGCGCCTGAGCTGCGCGCGGCCCTGCCCCTCGGAGAGGGGACGAGCCCCGAGACCTTGCTCCAGCTGGTGTCAGCATCGGGGTGGGCATCGCCACGCCTCCATCAGCTGACCGATGTGGGCTGGGCCGCCCGGCGCCGGCTGCCATGGCCCGAGCGGGCCCTCGCCGGCGCTCCTCCCTTCGCCGTGGTGGCGGGCAGCTGAGCGGGAACCGGGGGGCCCAAGGAGCGGATCAGTCCGCCTGAGGTGACCCGGAGGCAGCTGGAGGGCGCAGTCGGAGACGCCGCTCAGTACCGGCTCACGTGTGGGCTGCCAGCCACGCGAGGATGCCGGCTTCCACCTCCGGGTCCAGGTGAGCGTCGGCTGCGTTGTACCCGGACATGACCTCGGCTTGCGTCAGCTCGGAGCGCGGCCTGGACTCGTGCTTGAGGACGTGATTCGCACTGTCAGGAAAGACGAATGTCACATCCTTCCGTCCCGCGGCAGAGCGCTGCAGCGGCTCCCCGTCGGCCTGCCAGTCCACCTGGACGTCCTTCTTGCCAATGATCACGAGGACGGGAACGCTCACACCGCTCAGCAGGGTGGCCGCGTCCGCGGTCCAGAGCTCTCGGGCGAAGGGCAGGTTGGCAGGCGTCTCCAGGCTCTGCAGCAGGAGCTGGACGCCGTCGGGGAGCGCCGGGTCCGGGTTGATGGGCTCGCGAGCGAGGAAGCGGGCGATGGCTGCGTCGTAGAGACCGAGGAGCGCCATGCCGTTGGGGATCCCGGCTGCCTGCGCGGCCAGCTGGGACCGGGCGACGGCGCCCACGGCGCGTCCGGGAGGCCCGGTGAGGATCAGCCCCGCCAGGGGGATCGCAGGGCTGTGGAGCTGGTAGTTGAGCGCATGGAGTGTGCCTTCGCTGTTGCCGAGCGCGAAGAGGCGATCCGCACGCACCCGCGGGTGGGCTGCCAGGGTGCGCACCGCGCCGGCCAGCTCGTCGACGTGGCTCTGCATGCTGATCTTGCCGACCAGCAGCGGGATGGTCTCGCGAACGTGGGGCCCCGAGGCGCGCTTGTCGTAGCGCAGTGACGCGATCCCGGCCCCTGCCAACGCCTCTGCCAGCAGCCGGGCGCTGCCATTGGCCCCCGGGAGCAAGGGTGAGTTCCAGTCGCGGTCCGTGGGCCCGCTGCCCGCCACCAGGACGACGGCGGGGAAGGGGCCGGGGCCCCGAGGCGCGACCAAGGTGCCATGGACGGTGGTCGGGCCCAGCGGCCAGCTGACCTCCGCGCTCTCACCCAAGGGCTCTCGAGCGGGCATCGTTGTCACCCTCTACCTCTCTGCGTGCTTGGGCCCGGTTTGCGCGAGCGCCATTGAAAGCCACGGCAGCGCTGATCATCTCCTTCAGAGCGCGCTCGTCGACCTGGTCATCCTGGTGGACGTCGATGGCCCGCCAGCGGTTGCCTTCGAGGCCCGCGTTGAAAAACCTATGCGGATCGGGGAGATCTGCGCCCTGAGCGAAGGTCAGCTTCACCTTGTCCTTGTGAGCGTTGGCCACCGCGATCTGTCCATGGTGAGACCAGACGGGGCTGCCCTTCCACTTCCATTCCTCGATGATCTCGGGGTCAGCATCACGAATGGTCTTGCGAAGCCTGGCGAGCGTCTCGCCCCGCCAGCCGGCGAGGTCCGAGATGTAGGTGTCGATGATTTCGGATGGGTTCATTCTTTCACCAGCTAGCCCTGCTCGAGCACCAGCTGCGTCTCGGCGGCCGTCGTCGTGAGCCCGGAACCCTTGAACCAGGGGATGGGGATGAGCGGTGAGTAGTTGTAGCCGATCACCACCTGAACGACATCCGCTCCGGTCGATGCCGCCGGAATCACGCAATCGGTCCCCATCGGGTACAGGGTCTGGGTGGTCATCTCGTCGTTGGTGGCGCTCCAGTTGGCGCAGAGCGACTGGGTGGACCCGTTCAGGTAGTAGTAGCGGATGCTGACACAGCCGGTGCCAGGCGTGAGCGTCGCCAGGTCGGCGGCGCTGGGTGGCCAGACCGAGTCCGAGTCCGGGCAGTCCTTGTTGAGGATGTTGGCGTCGGCAGCGGCAGCCATGGCGATGCGCTCGATGGTCCCCGAGACCGGGGCGGTGGCGTTGCTCCAGCAGCTCGTGTTCCCGGTCTGGGTGACGCCGACTCCGGTGATGGGGCAGACGTCCACGGCGGCTGCCCGCACCGCCACCCGCGCGGCGTTCTCGACGGACAGTCGTGACGCGAAGTAGCCGCCGTAGTCGATGCCCCCGAAGATCAGGGCCAGGAGCACGGGGAGCACCAGAGCGACCTCCGTCAGCGACTGACCGCTCCGGTGGCGGCGGCCCGCGGTCACGGGGCCACCTCCATGGAGTAGCTCTCCGTGAAGAGCGGCGTGATGTGCAGCCCGTTCAGCGTGATCATGATGGGATTGCCGGATGCGCTCTCGGTGATGGCGACGGTCACCGCGACATAGAGCGGCGCCGAGGTCGAGGAGGTGGCCGCGCAGGTGCCGCTGTTCACGTTGGTGAACGCCGAGGTGGCGCTCTGGAAATAGGCGCACGCGGTGGTCCCCGCGACGTCATTGGTGTAGTACGCGATCGTAAGGCAGCTTCCGGTGGCGTTGGTGGGAGCGGTAGGTGAGGAGGGGGTCGCGGAGAAACTGGGGGGGCTCGCCGAACCGCTCCACAGACAGTTGCTGTTGGCAACCGTGACCCCGCCCGCCGAGGCGTTCACACTGTCGGCCTCGGCTTGGACTATGCCCTGGATGGTGCTCGCCGAGCAGCCGGTGGCGGTCGCCCCGCCGGTGCACGCGTAGGCGGCCGGATTGATGCTGGCGTAGCGGACCCCGTCACGGACCACGGTTGCCAGGTTGTTGGACGTCTCCTCGGCGTGCCCGAGACCGATCGCCGAGACGCAGAGCAGGAGGAGCAGTGGGAAGCTCAGCGCAAACTCAACCATCGCCTGACCGCGCTGGTGCGCGGGCCGGCGACCCCGGGCTGCGGGTCGAGGACTTCGGCGCACGGCTAGTTGACCAGGTTGCCGGGGCCTGACGAGGAGGACCCCGCCAGCGCCACCGCACCGGTGGAGGTGCCGAGGGTGATCGACCCCGCGTCGTAGTAGACATTGCCGACCAGCAACGGGGAGGGCAGCGCGTTGGTGCTGGCGTTGATCTGCACCTCACCCGAATAGGCATAGAGCATCCCCGCCGGGTAGCCGCCTCCCGCCGTCACCCCGGGACTGTCCACCCAGAACGCCTCGGTGTTGCTGTTGCACCGATCGAAGAAGAAGAGCACGGGATTGGTCCCGGTGGGCCCTTGCAGGTTCAGGGCGGTACTGCCGCCCAGGTTGACGGACGAGCCGCTCTTGGTCGAGCCACAGGTGAACGTACTCGCCGTCCAGGCGCCACATGAGGCCGGCGTCGTGCCGCTCCCGCAGGTCATGTAGAAGGTGAGCTCCGTTCCACTCAGGGTGGTGCTGGTGGCGTTGACGTCGATGCCGGTGCCATCGAAGATGTACGTTCCGGCTCCGAAGGTGATGGTGAGCCCCGGAGCCCCGACGGTCAGCGACTCGTACTCACCCGGGCTGACCGTGGTGGAAAGATCGAGCGTGACGTTCGCATAGACACCGGACGCGAGCGTCGCTGTGCTGCCGGACACCGTGAGACAGCTGGTGACGTTTGCCGTACCGGACTGGACCGTCCCCACCGCCGAGCAGTTGGTGGTTGCGGTCGTGTAGGTGGGCACGGCCACGGACGCCATCGGGTCGGTGAAGTCGTTGACGGCGGTGGTCCCGTAGGCGCTCGGGGTGATCACGTTGCCGCTGGTCTGCCAGTAGGTGGCGCCGACCGTTCCCGAGATGTTGGTGGAGGCCCCCTCGACGGTACTGTTGCTGCTGTTGAAGGTGAGGGGCCCGTCGATGGTGAGGCTGCCGCTCGCATCGACCAGGTCCGAGCTCCCGCCCACGAGGACGCTGGCTCCCGACTCCTGCTGCTGCCCGTTGACGTCGATGCCATACCCGTTGGTCGTTTCGACCGTGGCGTCGTTGGTGTCGTACCAGAGGTAGCCGCCAATGTCGATGCTGCCACCGCCCGCCAACAGCTCGTCCCCCGAGCCGTTCATCTGCGCGTTGCCGAAGATGCAGATCTCGCAGGCCTTGGTGGGGTTGGTGCTGGTGGCCCCGGTCCCGGTCCCCGTGACCGCCGCCACCGCGTTGGGGGTGATGCCGACCGGGTGGCCGCCGACCACGGCCGCGAAGAGATCGGTCGTCTTGTCGCTGACCGGTGCCCCCACGTCCAGGATGGAGGACATCGCCGGGCAGGTGGCGAGGGCAAAGGTGCCGGAGGCGCTGGTCGAGCAGGTCCCGGTGCTGCCCACATAAATGGTCGGGCTGGAGCCGGCGGTGAACGCTGTGGTCGTCCACAGCTCAGCAACCGAGTAGGTGCTGGAGCCGATGGTCACCATGGGGGCGTGGCACTGTCCGGTATTGCACCCATCCGCCGTCGCCGCGTGCAGCTCGGCGGTATAGAGGCCGGAAAGAGTCAGGCCGGCGGTGGCAGATGGGTAGTCGATCGCCCAGTAGGTCCCGGCCAGCGCGGCGGCGTCGGAGATGTCGTTGTCGTTGCGCGACTGGGCGTAGTCGATGCCGGCGTCCAGGGAGATGGCGGCGAAGCCGGTGATGATGAGGATGAGCATGGCGACGATCGGGATGACCTGACCCTGCTCACCGCGCCTGCCAAAGCGCCGCCGACCCTGCATACGCGTCTCTCCACCCCCCCCCACCATGAGAGTCCCCCATGGAGAGTCCCATGCTAGAGGCGCCGGATCGGGCAGATGCCGACCATCGGGTAGCAGGGCGCCATCGGAACTGAACGGTGGGGGAGAGGTCGCAGCCTCCGAGCTCGAGGCTCTGCGGGTTCCTCCACACGGGATGTCGTGAGCTCTGGTCGCTAACCGCTCGCGGCGGGCCTCCCGCGATCGGGGCCGCCGGTGCCGGCCTCGGGTGACACCGGTGCGCGGCCCGTCCGATGCCGGTGGAGGCGGGTGGGCAGCAGAACTGCCGGCGCCAGCGCCAGGACGGTGAACCCGATCGCCCACCAGAAGGAGGTGTCGAAGGCGGCGACACGAAATGCCATGGTGAGGATGGAGTGGCTCGCGAGCTGGCTGGCGAGGATCACCGCCAGGACCGCAGCGCCGAACGACCCGCCCACCTGCTGGACGATTCTCATCATCGTGCTGGCATCCGGGACCTCCTGATGCGGAATTCCCTGGAAGGCCCCGGCCATGACCGCGATCGTCACGGCGCCCAGGCCGGCTCCCCGGACCACCAGGGATGCGGACAGCAGCCAATCCGAGGGTGCGGGGCCGGCCAGCGCGAAGGCCAGGGTGCCGAGCACCGTCAGGGCCAGGCCGGGGATGACCACGAAACGGGGGCCCACACGGTCAGTGAGCCTGCCGGCCATGGTGCGGGGGAGCAGCGAGCCGATGCCCTGCGGGGCGAGCAGGAGCCCGGTGATCAGCGCGCTCTTGCCCTGGACATCCTGGTAGTAGAGGCCGAGGAGGAGGAGGGGGCCGTAGAGCGACAGGCCCGACAGGAGGAACACACCGGCCGCGGCGGCGAAGGAGGGGACCCGCAGCACCCGGATGTTGACGAGCGGTCCGTCGTGCCTGCGTGCCGCGTGGACACCGAACGCCGCCAGGAAGACCACCCCGAGCACGATCGGCACGACCACGGCCGCGTTCGCGAATCCGGCCGGTCCCGACACCTGGGCCAGTCCATAGAAAACCAGGGCCAGCCCGGGGGAGAGGGTGAGCAGTCCCACGATGTCGAACGGGTGGCGCTCCTCCGTGGGAGCGATCGTCCGCATCGCGCGCCATGCCAGGACGATGGCCGCCAGGCAGATGGGGACGTTGACATAGAAGATCCAGCGCCAGCTCAGGTTGGTGACGATGAGCCCGCCCACCACCGGGCCGAGGGCCGGCACCACCACCGCCGGAAGGCTGGCGATGGCCATCATCCTTCCCAGCCGCCCGGGCCCGGCGGCCTGCACCAGGATGGTGATGAGGAGCGGCATCATGATCCCGGCGGCGGCGCCCTGGACCACCCGGAAGACGATCAAGCTGTCCATGTTCCAGGCGGCCCCCGACAGGGCCGAGCCCGCCACGAAGAGCACCAGGGAGACGATCCAGAGGCGCTTCGCCCCCAGGCGCTGGGTCGCCCAGCCGGTGACCGGCATGGCAATCGCCATGGCCAGGAGGTAGCCCGTGATGGTCCACTGGGTGACGGCGACCGACGCGTGCAGGTCGCGACCGAGGGTGGCCAGGGCCACGTTGACGATGGTGGTGTCGAGGATGGGCGCCATCCCGCCCAGCACGAGGATCCAGATCAGCCGGCGCAGGGCGGGGTCGAGGCGGTCGTCCGGCGGGGTGCTGGTGGCCACGACATCCTCCGCGATTAGATACGATCAGTTTCTTCCCCAGACTGTAGCATAGGAGACGATGCGTATCCAAGTGTCCGAGCCCGCTCCTCCTGCGCCCACCTCGAGCGCGCCCCCGCCTGCTCCGGCACATGCCGAGGGTGAGCGGCGCCCCCGGCGCCGAGGGGCGACCCTGGAGGACGCTCTCCTCCGGGCGGCGTGGGAGGAGCTGTCAGCCGCCGGCTACGCGAACCTGACCATGGAGGGGGTGGCGGTTCGCGCGGGGACCAGCAAGGCAGTCCTCTACAGGAGATGGTCCAATCGGGCAGAGCTCGCCCTGGCGGCGTACCGAGACCACGCCCGGGCGGCGCAGCCCTCGGTGGCCGACCAGATCCCCGACACGGGGGACCTGCGCGAGGACGTGATGGCCGTGCTCCGGCACCTGCGGGGCAGCTCCGAGGAGATGAGCCCCGAGACGCTCCATGGGTTGCTGGCCGAGCTGCACAGCCTGCCGCCGGACCTGCTGGATGTGATCCCCGGGGTCATGATGACCGTGCTCCGCCGAGCTTCCGAGCGTGGCGAGGTCGACCTGGGGAAGGTGACCCCGCGGATCGCGGCGCTGCCCGGTGACCTCCTGCGCCACCAGTTCCTGATCACCGGGTGGTCCGTATCCGACGACTTCCTGAGCGAGATCGTCGACGAGATCTTTCTGCCCCTCGTGGTCACGCCTCCGCGCCGGGGCCTCGACGTCACCCGACCAGCTGCCCGCGAATAGCCGGCTCAGCGCACTGGGGACGGGGCCGGGGCTGCCTCACCCATGTGCCGCACCCTCCAGGGTCCGGCGGTCCGGGAACTCCAGCTGAAAGGTCGAATGCTCGATGTCGAAGTGTCCCGCCAGGCATGCACTCAGGAATCCGAGCACGGCGGCGCCATCCGCCCCGGGCTCGACGACCACATGGGCCGAGACCACATTCATGCCCGAGGTGATGGTCCACGCGTGCAGGTCGTGGACATCCGCCACCCCTGGGGCGTCGAGAATGTGCACGCGAACCTCGTCCATGCTCACGCCCTTCGGTGTCGCCTCGAGCAGCACGTCGGTGGCGTCATGGAGCAGGCCCCAGGTGCGCGGCAGGATCAGCACGGCGATGGCCACGGAAGCAACCGCATCGGCACGTGCCCAGCCGGTTGCCACGATCACCAGGGAAGCTGCGATGACGGCGCCCGAGCCGGCCAGGTCGCCCAGGACTTCCAGGTACGCCGCGCGAGCATTGAGGCTCCTCGCCTGAGCGTGTCGGAGCAGCCACAGTGCGACGCCGTTCAGGAGGAGGGCGGCAAGGGCCACGCTCAGCATGAGTGTGGAGGCGACCTGAGGCGGGCCGGAGAGACGGCGCCATGCCTCGTACAGGATGAACACCGCCACCCCGAACAGCAGGACCGCGTTGATCGCCGCCGCCAGGATCTCGAGGCGGAGGTATCCGTAGGTGCGCCGGGTGCTGGCTGGACGCGAGCCGATCCAGATGGCCAGCAGGGCGAGGCTGATGCCGGCGGCATCGGTGAA
>Ga0187851_10000405_pt1 | contig 44596 bp, 28 predicted proteins | sample June2016WEW_6_10_FD_132997 | JGI IMG/M metagenome (GOLD analysis project Ga0187851, IMG submission 132997) | Peatland microbial communities from SPRUCE experiment site at the Marcell Experimental Forest, Minnesota, USA - June2016WEW_6_10 | ecosystem: Environmental > Terrestrial > Soil >...
CTCGCCAGTTTATGCCAGGCGTTCTGCCACGCGGTTTCCCATAGGAACCCACGGACCGCTGTTTGATCCGCTCTGGGCAGCGATTCCAGCTTTGGGCCGGGACGCGCCTGGCCCCACAGGGCGCGCGTGGCCGGACGCCTGGCAGATGCCCGGCCCGCGCCGCGAAGTTCCGCTTGCCCCGGCAAATGCAGTTCACCTATCTCAGAACATCGCCTTCAGCGAAAACTGGATCTGCCGCGAGTTGCCGGCGGTGCGGCTGATAATGCCGAAGCCCGATCCCGTCAGGATGTTCGACGGCAGCCCGAAGTTGACGATGTTGAACAGGTTGAACAGTTCAGCCCGAAATTGCAGGTTCACGGATTTCCGGGACGGGCCGACCTCCCAGGCCGTGTCTTTGATCAGCGCGAAATCGAAGTTGCGGAGAGCCGGCCCGCGCAACGTATTGCGCCCTAGCGTGCCGAACACGCCGCTGTTAGGCCCGGTCCCTCCCGGCACGTTCACCGGAATCGAAAAGTACGAAGCGTTGGCCGCGCCCAAGCCGAAGTAGTCTTCGCGAACCGATCGGCCCGTGGACAGATCCGGCGTGCCGGTCGGATCCGGCCGATCCGCCCCCATCGAACCCACTCCGGTCTGCTGCACTCCCGAGTACACCGTGAACGGCAATCCGCTGGTCAGGGTCGAAATGCTCAGCAACTGCCAACCGCCCGTCAATTTCCGGCCGAGCAGTCTGAGTCCCGGCGCGCGCTCCGCATGCAGATCCTGCACCACAGTGGCGGTGAAGGCAAGCTTCACATCGTAGTTGGACGGTGCCTTGTCCGCGCTGGTATCGAACGGATCCTGCGGCCAGGCCAGCGCAGTCGCGCCGGATGTGCTGCCAATCCCTGGCCCCACCGTGCTGCTGGTGTCGTCGATCGATTTGGACCACGTGAAGTTCAACTGAATCTGCGGACCGCCGTTCGCAATCGACCCCTGCGCCGAAGTCTGCAGCGCATGATAGGTGGAGTGCGAACGGTTGGTTATCAGCATGTCGGTGCCGAATCCGCCCGTAATCTGCCCCGCGGCGTTGAACTGCGTGTAACGCGCGAATGCCGGCGTCGCTCCGGGGAAGGCGTTGGGGAAATCGATGGCGGGCAGGTCCTCTCCCGCCGTGCCTACGTACCCCGCGCTGAGGCCGACCCCGTGCACCGCGCGCTCCACGCTCAGGGTCCACGTCGCCAGGTACGCATTCCGGAAGTTCTCGGCGATCGCCGACGCGTTCAGCGGGCTGATCAGGTGGCTCGGCGAGAGCAGTGCTAGCGCCTGGTCGAAGCGGTTCACGTCCCAGACTGTGTTATCCGGCACGGCCTTCGAATTGCCAGACGCCAGGATGTTGTCTCCCTGGGGCGTAAACACACCGGGAAGATCCGCGGGCGTGATCACCGTTCCAATCGGCAGCGGCGCGCCCGGAGCCGCTGTGATGCGCGGGTAGTCGACATAAGGCGCCGCGCCCGTGAGCAGATTATCCTGCCAGATATTGGGTGGAATCGTCGTCAGCGCACCGCCCGCCCGGACCCAAAGATCCTTCGATGCCTGCCAGCTCATCCGAACGCGCGGTCCCCAGTTGTTCCCGAGCCAGTGATACGGCGGTTCCGGATTAATCAGGTAAAGCTGCTCCGGCCCTAACGGTCCATTGACGAACTCCATGCCCGCGGTCCGCCGCGCACGCTCCGTAATTGGCGAGTACAGCTCGAACCGCAGTCCGTAATCCACCAGCAGCCGCGGCGAAATCTTCCAACTATCTTCCGCGTAGAGATTCAGGTTGTAGCGCGAAATCGCCGCCACCCCGATCTGGTCGCCCTGCGGGAACTGCGGCGGCGCCACTGCCACCGTATATGAGAACGCGCTCCCCGAGAGGAACCCGCTCAGCGTGTCGGGCAACTGCTGTCCGACGCCTATGTCGTGGTCTCCGCTCGCCGACCGGATCGCGCTCGTCGCAAACGCCGCCCCACTGCCGAACACATATTGCCCGTTGGGACTTTGCCCGAAATACGTCGTGTCGCGGTTCGCCCGGAACTCCCCGCCGAACTGGAACGCGTGCCGCCCCCGCGTCCACCGGAAGCTCTGCCGCCCCACGAACAGGTTGCCCAGCGACGCGGTAACCGATCCGCCGGCCGCATCGAACGGCTCATAGAGCCCGTCGCCGAACACCACCGAGGGATCGGTGTGGTCCGGAGTCGGGAAGTTCGGTGTCGTCCTTGTCACGCTCAGCGACGACTCCCAGGTGAGCTGGGGAGACGACGTGTGCGACCACGTCACCACCCCGTTGCGCTGGTGATCGACATACCGCACTCCGAACGCCGGGTCGATAGCCGTCTGGTCCGGATTGGTGGTGGGCCCACGCAGGTCGTCGAAGGTGAACCGCGCAAACAGCTTGTCTTTTCCCGTCAGTTCGCGATCCAGCCGAACCGAGAACTGGTCCGCGCCTGTTCCCACCGGCGACGAGGTCGCGTACGTCCGCGCCCCGAACGCGCCCGTCGGATCGTTCGGCAAGGGATACCGGTTCAGAATGCCGGCCACGATCGGGTCAACGGACACATACAGCGTGTCCCCCGGAAACGCCGTGGAGTCGATTCCCTTGCGCTCGGCCGCTGTCGGCACCGGCATCACCTGCGTTGTGCCCAACACCTGGCGGAACCCTTGATACTCCACGAAAAATGTCGTCTTGTGGCGCCCGTGCCGTGCGCCGGCCGCCAGCGGGCCTCCCAGCGTAAACCCGAACTCGTTCCGCCGGAACGGCGGGATGCGCTCCGGGTTTTCCGGCGTCGAGCGGTCGAAGAAGTTCCGCGCGTCCAAGCTGGAATTGCGCAAGAACTCGAACACCGACCCGTGCAGTTCATTCGTGCCCGAGCGCGTGCTGATGTCCGTGAACCCTGCCGCTCCGCGCCCGATCTCCGCCGGCATCCAGCCTGACGACGACTGGATCTCCTGAACCGCATCCACATTGAAGTTGGAAAACGTCGCGCCGCCCATTTCCGGATCGCTCGAATCGGCGCCGTCCATGGCGAAAACGGCCTCCACGCCGCGCTGCCCGTTTACCGCGAACTGCTGGGTGAAGTTGGTGGTCCCGTTCGTATCCGTCATGGTGCCGGCCGCGAGCAGGAGCAATTGGCTGAAGTCCCGCTTGTTGAGCGGAATCGATGTCACCGACTTGCTGCTGAGGTTTTTGCCGCCACTCGCCTGCGTCTGGCTTTCTTGGTCAATCGCAATTGACCCGTCGGCCCGCAGCGTGACTCTCGATCGGCCCTCAATCGGAATCGCGACCGAAGCCGCCATGCGGAACAGCCGCCCTCCGGAGCTCACCGTCAGCCGGTACGAACCCGGCGCCGGCGCGACGAATTGAAAGCTCCCGCTCTCCGTCGCTACCGCCGAATACCGGTTGCCGTTCCCCTGCAGCACGAGCTCGGCTTTCGCGACCACCCCACCCGCGGCATCGTGCACCGATCCGTTCCAGTCCGGAGACGTCGGGACCTGTCCCGCGGCCGCCCCACACGCCAGAATCCCGGCGATCCCAACCAGTGTGGAGAGCTTCACATTCCGCATTACCTGAGAATAACTCCACGGACAACCGTGGCATCTGCGTGGCGTGGACGTCTTCGCCATACGCAACGGGAAGTGGCAGCAGCTCGCGTATGGGGAAAGGGTGAATTCCGGGTGCGGCGAGCCGCTCAGGATAGCCCCAACGCCACCCGCAACGCTTGCTTCATCACCGCTACGGGAGCGTCCCGGCCGGTCCACAGACGGAATCCAATGGCGCCCTGATACACCAGCATCGAAAGGCCATCCAGGACTGGTAATCCCCGCTGGCGGGCGGCTGCCAGGAGCCGCGTCTCCGGAGGATTGAACACAGCGTCTGTCACCAGCATCCCGGGGCGCGCGCGCGACAGGTCGACCGGAGGCATGGCCTCCGTGTCCGGGTACAGCCCTACGGAGGTAGCGTTGACGAGCAGGTCGGTGTCGCCGCTGACGCGATATTCACCGTGCCACGTCTCAAACCGGATTGGGCCACCCGTTTTCATCGCCAGGTCCGCCACCATTTCTTCGCCCCGCTTGGCCGTGCGGTTCAGCACCAGTACGTCGGCCGCACCGGCCAAAACCAGTTCGGTGACTACCGCGCGAGCCGCTCCGCCGGCGCCGAGCACTACTGCCCGCTTGCCCTTGGGGTCGACTCCGGCATCGGCGCGTACGCCGCGGAGAAAGCCTTTGCCGTCGGTATTCTCGCCGATGAGCCGGTTACCTTCGCGGCGAACCGTATTCACTGCGCCGATCACGGCCGCTTCCGGTGCGATGGCGTCGAGATGCTCCATCACCGCCGTTTTGTGCGGGATCGTCAGGTTCAGCCCATGCATCCCGAAGGCCCGCACTCCCAGCATGGCATCGCGCAGCCGTGCTGGCGGCACCTCCACCGTCAGATAACGCCAGTTCAATCCTAATTCTCGAAACGCGGCCTCCTGCATGGGCCCGGTGGGATTCTCGCTGACAGGCTGCCCAAAGCACGCGAGCAGTTCCGCTTTGAAGTTCGCCGGCATACGGACAACGGTAGCACGAGGGGGAAGGAAGCCATGAAAACCAATGAAACGGCGCGCCATGGCGGATAGAATCGGAACCCCGGACGGACCGCCAGGTCCAAGGCAAGTGAACACCGGAACGCGCTACTTGGCTTTCTTCAGTTCCTCGTTGATGATCGTCCGCATCGCTGGCAGGTCCAGCGGGCCATTGTATTTTCGGCCGTCGATGAATACCGAGGGTGTACCCTCGACGCCCGCGCGGTCGCCGTCTTCCACATCCCGCGCGACGGTAGCCTTGGTTTCCGCGGAATCCAGGTCCGCCTCGAAACGCGGCATATCGAGTCCAGCGGTGCGGGCCAGGGCCAGGATCACCGGACGGGACAACTCGCGCCGGTGAGCAAAGAGGGCATCATGCATGGGCCAGAACCTCCCCTGCCGATGCGCTGCGACGGCGGCGGCAGCGGCCAAAGCGGCCTGCGAGTGCATATCCAAGGGAAACTGCTTGAAGATGAGCTTGATCTTCCCCGGATACGCTTGCAGCAACGCATTCAGTTTGGCGACGGCGATCGAACAGTACGGGCATTGAAAATCGGAAAACTCGACCAGGGTCAACACCGCGTCATCGGGACCGCGGACGGGCGACCCGGCGGTGGGAATGGTCACCGGATCGTCCAGTAGCTTGGGAGGCTTTGGACCCTTGGCCCACTTCGATGCCTTCGCGGCTTCGATGGCTTCATTCTCGTCCTTGCCAGCGCGAATCGCATCCCCCATCGCGGCGGCCAGACCCTTGCTCCACGCGCAATTCGGGTCCTTGACGCGGCACTCGGCCACCTTCATTCCGCATCCGCAGGCACAGTCGTGGTTGCGCAACAGGTGCAGCAGCGCGCGGGTCTTCACCGGCGACAATCCCGAGAAGTCCACGCCCGGCAGGTTGGCCACGGTCTTCCAATCCTGTTGAGCCAGCAGCATCGCGGCTCCCAGAACGCAGCACGCGGCAATAGTGGTTCCCCTCGCGGGTAGATGCATAAGGATCATTGTAGCGGGCGATCATGAATAACCCCGGCCGCGGCATCGGAGAATTCTTGTTCCCGTAAGTCGCGGTCTCCGCCAAGCCGCCTTGACAAGAGAAGGGCCCCTTGTGATACTGGCGCTTCCTCATGAAATCACTTCTACATGGTTGTGCCCTGCCGGCGTTGCTGGCTTGCTGCTCGGTCGCGGTTCTGGCGGCGCCGGCGCCAAAGACCAAAATCGAAATCAAGGATGGCTGGTACTACATTGATGGCCACAAGTTCTTCGTCAACGCCATCGGCTATGAGCCCGGCGCGCGTCCCGGCGAAGATCCTTACCAGCAGCGCGTCTCCAATCTGCCGGAAATCCGGCAGGATCTGAACAACATCAAGGCTGCCGGGTTCAATGGCATACGTACATGGTCCGAGTTGACCGAAGACGAGCTCAAGCTGGTGCAATCATCCGGCTTGAAGATTGTCTTCGGAATCTGGACCAAGCCCGATGAGGATTTTGGCGATCCCAAGGTGGTGGAGCGGGACCTGGAATCGGCGAAGCGCGTGCTCTCCTACACCAGCAAGTATGACTGCGTGATCGCCTATCTGATCATGAATGAGCCGATGCCGGCGCACATCCGCAAAGTGGGGGCGCAGCCGACCCTGGATCTGTGGACCAGGCTGCGCGACCTCGTCCATCGCGAACATCCGGGCGTCCCCGTCGCCATCTCCGGAAACACGGCCATCACCGGCTGGCTGAACCTCAACGTCTTCGACGTCTACGCCCATAACACTTACGACTACACAACCGAAGGGTCCAACTTCACGCACGGCTACGCCGGCACGAATCGTTTCGTAGCCGAACTCAACGGCGGCGCGAAGCCGGTGCTGGTCACCGAGTTTGGCCGCTCCGTCTCACGGCAGGGCGCGGGCGCCGGCCAGTATGGAGGCAACACGCTGGAGACCCAGGCGCGGGCCATGACGCGCGCCTATCGCGATCTGCTCGATTCGGGCGTCGCCGGCGTGTGTCCTTTCATTTACTCGGATGGATGGTGGAAGGGCGGCGAGCCTGCCGTGCATAACGACGTGGCCGAAGAGTGGTTCGGGTTCTGGGGCTACAAGAACTTGAACGACAGGACCGGCTATCCGCGGCCGGCATGGCATGCGCTCGCGGAGTATAACCAGGCGCTGGTAGCTTCGCCCAAGAATCAGCAGTTCTATCTGAACGAGGTTCCGGTGGAAGCCTTCCTGGCGCCGGAGGTCAAGCGGCTCAAGGTCGTCTACCAGGATGCAGTGCTATGGGAAGGCGCGCCCGACGCGCATGGATATGTCCGCGGGAAGCTCTCCTTCGCGGGTGAAGATCTCAAGGATCGCGAACTGGTGTTCGAAAGCTACAACGCCCAAGGCCGTCTGCTCAAGTACGAGTCGGTGGTGGTGCTCACAGGCAAGGAGCCGATCGTGTGGCCCACGCTCGAGCTGCGCACTCCGGTTACGGACCTGGACAAAGCCAAGGAAGTTCCGGTGGAATATCAGCTCACCAACAACTCCGTTTTCTCGCTCGCCAGCGAATTACGCTACGTCTTTGCTCCGCACAAGGGGTGGGAGCCGGGAGAAACTCATCAGCGGCCCATCGACCCCAAGCGGAAGCAGCAGAGTGTCTCGGACACATTCGCATTGCCCGACGATTGTTTTGTGCTGGGACTCTACGCCGGAACCGATATCCGCTACGGCAAGTTCACCAAGACCATCTACGCGCAGAAGTTTCTTTTCCGCGGGAGCTGGGCCGACCCGATCCGCATCAAGTGAGTCCTGCGCGCTCTCTTCCCCAACCCTGATTCTTGCCGCCGGTGAGCGCGGGTGCACGACTTAAAAGTGGATCTCTTTCCAACGTCAGGCGCGCATTTAAGCTCCGTAGGAGTGAAAGAGAATAGCCCACGGCGCAAGCCGTCGGGATAAGTCGGCAGCGAGGACAAGCCCCGGAACGGGGCGAAAGGGGCTCTCGCCGGCAGTCTTCCGCCCCGCTCCGGGGCTGGCATGTCGCGCACCCAGTGAGCGCTTTTGAACAGACTACAAGGCGCCGAAAGGTTAGGGTGGTTATTTGGGGTTACTTCTGCCGGCGGCGAAGGATCGTGTTCTCGCCGTTTTCAAAAAGGGTGGGGGGGAGATGTGACCCTGAGCCGCGAGCTCGTGTCGCGAGCGCCGCGCAGGCCGGCCACCGAATCTCAGTGAGTGGACTTGTAGTCGCGGTCAGATCAATGCTGCGCGACCGAGGTCCGATGCCGGAAAGCTCGTACGTTTCCCAAGGGGATTCATGAAAAGGCTGCGGATCGGGATCATCGACATCGTTTCGAGGGGTCCCACGCGGGCCCTATACGCACGCATCATGAACGCCAGCCTTGCCAGCATCATGCCCCAGGTGATTGGGGTCTGGTGCCGGCAGGAGGGACATGAAGTTACTTTCGTTTGCTACACCGGCTTTGAAAACCTCCTGACGGAGCTGCCGGATTCCTTCGATGTGGTCTTCATCGGCGCGTTCACCGAAGCCGCGCACACAGCCTACGCCCTCAGCAACCTCTTTCGCGGCAGAGGCGCGATCACCGTGATCGGCGGGCCACACGCCCGCTGTTACCCCGAGGACGCCGCGCGTTACTTCGACTATGTGCTGGGCTTCACGGACCGAAGTACGCTGTGCGAAGTCTTACGCGACTGCTCCGAACACCGGCCCGAGGGCATCCACCTGGCGGCATCCCAACAGCCCAGAACTCTCCCGGGCGTGCGCGAGCGTTGGCCGTTCATTGACGCGACGCTCAGGAAAGCGCCGCTCCTCAAGATGGTGCCCATGCTCGGCAGCCTGGGGTGCCCGTATACGTGCGCCTTTTGTATCGACTCCACGGTGCCATTCCAGGCCATGGACTTCGACGTGCTCCGCGAGGATCTCCGCTTCCTGCTGACGAAGTTCAAACGGCCGCTGGTAGCCTGGCACGATCCCAATTTCGGCGTCCGCTTTAACGACTACATGGACATGATCGAGGACGCGGTCCCTCCCGGCAGCATCGACTTCGTCGCCGAAAGCAGTCTATCCCTGCTCTCCGAACCGCACCTCAAGCGGCTCCAACGCAACTCATTCAAAGGCGTCCTTCCCGGCATTGAATCCTGGTTCGCCCTGGGTGACAAATCGAAGACCGGCGCGGCGCTCGGGATGGCCAAGGTCCGCCAGGTATCCGAACACGTCAATACAATCCTGCGGTACATACCCTACATCCAAACCAATTTCGTGCTGGGACTCGATACCGACCAAGGGCCCGATCCCTTTGAACTCACCAAGCGATTCCTGGATATGACCCCGGGCGCCTTTCCGGCCTATTCGCTGCTCTCCGCATTCGGCCGCGCCGCTCCGCTCAACCTGGACTACCAGCGCACCGGCCGCGTGCTGCCCTTCCCGTTCCACTTCCTCAACAACAATGGCGCCATGAACGTCAAGCCGGCGAACTATTCCTGGCAGACCTTCTACGACCACCTCATCGATCTAACCCGCTATTCCTTCTCGACGCGCGCTATCTTCCGCCGCTTCCTGGCAACCCAGGGCGTTACCTCGCGTTGGATGAATGTGGTGCGGGCGGTTTCGACGGAGGGTTTCGGGCGGGCCAGGTACCACCGCGAGATTCGCGATCGCCTGGACACCGACCCGCAGTTCCCACCCTATTTCGATCGGCAAAGCAGCACGCTTCCCCAGTTCTACCGGAACATTGTGCGCCAGGATCTCGGGTCGCTGATGGAGTGGCTTCCCGAGGGCGCTCTCTATCACGATCCCAACGCCTATCTGAAGTCCGAGCGCTCCAAGGATGTCGTAGCGCTGGTCTGATGGCCCGATGTGCTCCTCAACTGGCAACTGCCCACCGGCGGTTGCGCGCCAGTGACAATTCGAAATGCCGGAATGCTTCTCGCCGATCGTGGCTCTGAACGGCCGGCGTTTACCCGGCGATGACGCCCGCATCCGCCAGCCTGGCGACATCGAGCGGAATCACCCGGCCATCCACTCCGCCGATCACCTCGGCCGTGTGCTGATACGCCGGCACGCCGCCGGTGACGTAGTGTGTCACGCGGCCAATCCCGCCGGGCGAGTCCGCGAGCGCGCGCGACACCACGTCAGCCGTGACCTCCGCGCTCGACACCAGCGCCACCGCCGAGCCCACCACGCGCTGGATCACCGGCGCAAGCACGGGATAATGCGTGCAGCCCAGTATGAGCGTGTCAATCTGCGGCATAGCGGACAAGTAGTGTCGCGTCAGGACTTCGGCTTCGCTCGAATCCGATAACCCCTCTTCCACCAGGTGGACGAACAGAGGACAGGCTTGCGCCCACACCGTGAGACCCAACGCGTTCAGTTTGCTCTGATACACGCCACTCGCAATCGTCCCCTTGGTGCCGATGACGCCGACGTGCCCGGTCCGCGTCACGCGCCGCGCCGCCTCCACGCCGGGGTCGATTACGCCCCACACCGGAATTGGCATCCGCTCGGCCAGGTCCGGAAGGGCGCACGCCGAGGCCGTATTGCAGGCGACCACGATCGCCGAGACGTCAAGGGTTTGCAGAAAACAGGCGATCTCGTTGGCGAAGCCGCGCACCATTTCTTTCGGCTTGCGTCCGTAAGGGACGCGCGCGGTGTCGCCCACGTAGACAAAGTCGCTATGGGGAAGCTTGCCACGCAAGGCTTTCAACACGGTGAGTCCGCCGACACCCGAATCAAAAATGCCGATAGGCTTGCTCATATGCGTTTCAAGCCAACCTCGGCGGCCCAGATTGTGTAGATCACTTCTTATATTGTAGGGGACTTGATCGCCGCACCACGCGCTGCCCCTCGCGGATGGGTGTACGACATGAGAGTGGCGAGCCCTCGGATTCCGTGAAGATCTGCCGGTATCCGAGCGTACAGCTACGCTCGGCCGCATCTTCAGCCCGGAGGGCGTTAGAAAATAGCCCGCGGCGTAAGCCGTGGGAACCGGTTATTCACTACCAGCCCCGGAACGGGGCGGAAGATCGCCGCCAACAACGTCTTACGCCCCGTTCCGGGGCTAAGCTCACCGCCGTCCTTTCCCACGGCTTTGCGCCGTGGGCTATGATCTTTCGCCCCTCCGGGGCTGAGCCCGTGCCCAATGCTGGAACGCGCCATTCACTTTTATGTCGGGTGCCCGCGGATGCCGCCGTGTGCCATGCTGGGTGTTATATGCGAGACCCGGAGATCATCGAAACCGAGCTGATGGAAATCAGCGCCATCGCCGAGGACACCGTCAAGTTCGAGCGCATCGTTGCCTGGTGTGCAACGCACCCCGACGAAGTTCCCTTTGCCCTGCATCAGCTCCTGGGCCGAGGCGCCAAGCGAGTCGAAAAGGCCTGAGACCTGGCTGCCACAGGGTTGCCGTTGCAAGCACGTCCAGCGCCGTGGTGACCTACGCTCTACGGCACAACCGGCAACCAGACCGCACTCGGCTGTTCGGCGGAGCGGTACACCGTCTCGGTTGCCTTGACGTAATCGTCCGGCGAGGCGAAGAAGATGTTGGGGACATAGGTTTGTGGGTTTCGATCGTACAGCGGGAACCAACTGGACTGGATCTGCACCATGATCCGATGGCCGGGCAGAAACACGTGGTTGGTGGTCGGCAACGCGAAGCGATAACGTTCGACTTGGCCGGCCGCAATGGCGGAGGGGTGTTCGAAACTCTCGCGGTAGCGCCCGCGGAAGATGTCCATGGCAACCGCCAGTTGATAGCCTCCCATTTCGGGCTGGCTCGGCACTTCGTCCGGATAAACGTCGATCAGCTTGACCACCCAGTCCGCGTCCGTGCCGCTGGTGGCGGCGAATACGTCGGCGGCCGGCGCTCCGCTGATGCGTAGCGGGGTCTTGAGCACGGCCGTTTCATAGGTCAAAACATCGGTCCGGTCGGCGGCCGCGCGCTGGTCTGTCACCAGCCACGGTTTCCATGCGTCATAATCCGCGAATCGAACCGGCCGCGGCACATAAGGCACGGGCTTGGCGGGATCGGAAACATAGGAATCGGCAGCGGCTCCCGAAGCTGCCGGCTTGTCAAATCCCAAGCCGAATCCCGATTGCAAATATAGCGGCTTCATTGGCGAAGCACAATGCTCGTCGCAGGCCAGCGGCCAGTTTTTGAAACGGTCCCAATGATTCTCGCCGGTGTTGTAGATGAACACGGGCGGCGTCTCGACTTTGGGCGCTCCGGACTTCAGATACTGGTCGAAGAACGGCTTCAGCACATCGCGCCGGAATTCGAGCGCGGTATCGCCCTTCCACTTCAGCGGCCCGAGATTGTAGGCATCATAATTCACCTGGCTGTGCCGCCACGGGCCCATCACCAGGTAATTGTGATCGGCCTGTCCTTTGGCCTTGAGGGCCAGGTAGCAGTGAATCGCGCCCCACATGTCCTCCTGATCCCATAGCCCTTGAATCCACATGGCCGGCACCTGGGAGGGTTGCGCGGCCACCAGCTTGTCGAGCGCCTGGCCCTGCCAAAACGAGTCATAGGCGGGATGTTCGATCATCTTCTGAACCGCTGGGAGCTGATCGAGGCCGTGCAAGCGAACCCAGGCGCCGGCCGAGCCAACCCGGCGGAATGCCTCGTAATCGTCATAGGCATCGCGAGGCACTGCATCACCCGCGCCTTTTTGCCCGGTCTGCTCCATCAGGTAGTCGAGGTTGATCTGCCGGAACGCGCCGTAGTGGAACCAATCGTCGCCCATCCAGCCATCCACCATAGGGCTCTCCGGCGCCGCGACCTTCAACGCCGGATGCGGGCCCAGCAGCGCCATCACAACCGTAAAGCCCTCGTAGGAAGAGCCGATCATGCCCACACGTCCGTTCGACTCCGGGGTGTTCTTCACCAGCCAGTCAATGGTGTCGTAGGCATCGGTGACGTGATCCACCTGGGTCTGATTGAGAGCGCCGCGCACCGGGCGCGTCACCACATAGTCTCCCTCCGACTTGTACTTGCCGCGAACGTCCTGGAAGACGCGGATGTAGCCATCGGCGACAAACACTTCGTCCGACTCCGGCATGGCCGCCAGCATGTGCACGCTGTTGTTTCGGGCGGTGCGCTTGGAGGCGTCATAGGGCGTTCTGGTGAGCAGAATCGGCGCGTTGCGCGCGCCCTTGGGCACAATAATCACGGTAAAGAGTTTCACGCCGTCGCGCATCGGGATCATCACCTCGCGCCGGACGTAGTCATAGTCCGCCGCGGGGGCAGTGAAGGTCTTGGGAATATCGCTGTCGCCCGGAGCCGCGTTCCCTGTCTGCTGAGGGCCGGCAAGGGCCGGCTGCCACGCGGTAACGGCTAAAGCCGCCAGCAGAAAAACTCGCAAGCTGGACAATAGCGTTCGCGCACAGCTCCTGCCGGCAATCGGAACGTGAGCCGCGCAGTATGCAAAGTAAGAAGTCTCAACAGGGGCCATCTGACGATTCTACCCAGGTTTGCCGCGGTGAAGCATTTGAGGCGTTTACGTTTGGCTGATTGCAATGTAATGCCCGACAATCCGCGCCACTTCCTCGAGGAATGCGCGGTCGGCGTCGGCGAATGCCGCGGGCTGGTGGCTGTCGATATCGATCTCGCCGGCAACTTTGCCATCCACGAAAATGGGAACTACAATCTCCGACCGCGTCTTGATCGAGCAAGAGAGATAGCGCGGGTCGGCGTTGACATCATCGACGACAATGGTGGCGCGCGATGCCACCGCGGCTCCGCAAATCCCCCGATCGACCGGAATGCGCACGTGCGGCGTCGGCTCGCCGGCAAAAGGACCCAGCACCAACATTTCCGGATCGTCCGGATCCAGCATGTAAAAGCCCACCCAGTTGTATTGCGGTAGCCGTTCCGAGATTGCCGCGACCACCTCTTCTTGCAGAGGCCCCAACGCTCGCGCCGCGGAAGCCGACTGACGAATGGCATCGAGAAGCTCCGCTAACGGCTCCGGCCTGGTGGTTCCCATGTGCGATAGTTTACCAAGCTGGCGCATGCCGGGTGACGATTTCGGCAGTACCATGAAACTGAGAATTGCCGATGTCTTTCCAACTTGCTTTGCGCCGCATCGCCGCTGGTCTTTTGCTCTCGGCCGCCGCGGGTTTCGCGACTCCGCTGATTCCGCCACCAGCCACCGATGTTCCCCTCGCCAAACAGCCAGGAAGGGAAACCGCCGTATTTGCCGGAGGCTGCTTTTGGGGCGTACAGTCCGTATTTCAACGCGTGCGGGGAGTTCTCGCCACCACGGCCGGATATTCGGGCGGATCCGCGAATACCGCTACCTATCGACAGGTGGTCACGGAGACGACCGGGCACGCCGAATCGGTTGAGGTGATCTACGATCCATCGCGCATCACTTATGGCCAGTTGCTGCGGATCTATTTCTCCGTCGCCCACGATCCGACGCAGTTGAACCGGCAAGGCCCCGACGTGGGCACGTCGTATCGATCGGCGATATTCTTCGCTAACGAGGAGCAGCAGCGGTTAGCGAAGGCTTACATCTCACAGCTTGATCGGCAAAAGGTCTTTCCGGCGCCGATCGTGACCGAAGTGACTCCTCTCAAGGCATTCTATCGGGCGGAAGATTATCATCAGGACTACGCCTACCACAACCCGGGCAACTCATATATTCAAGTGTGCGACCGTCCGAAAATCGCCGCCTTGAAGCAGCAGTTTCCGGAACTGTTCGTCGAATACCAACCCAAGAAGCAGTAACGAACCCACTGCGAATCCGGGACGCCAGGCGTAGCATCTCTGAAGTATCCTGACCGCTGCCTTTACGCGCTAACGGAGCCGCGACCGAAGGGAGCGGTCATCGCGCGACTCCACGGAGCCGCGACCGAAGGAAGCGGTCACGCTTCTAAGCCGGGAGACTATTGATGATGAGATTCCGCACCTTACTCGCCGCCTCTCTGTTGCTTCCCGCCTTAGTGCCGGCTCAGCAGACCGTCACCGGCCAGGCCGCATTCGCCGACTGGAATCAGCAGCAGCCCGGCATCCGCCGCAAAATCACTCTCGCCGACCTTCCCCAGCCCAAGCCCGATGAGGCGGTCGACAATACGCCCCACTTGATTCCGCGTCCCGCCGACCAATGGCCACTCGCGCCTGCCGGATTCAAAGTCACGCTCTACGCCGGCGGCGACGCTGCTCCCATGCAGCGCGCGGACAACAAGCAAGTGATGGCCCTGAGTGGCGGCACCTTCACCATGCCGCGCCTCATCCGCACCGCACCCAACGGCGATCTCTTCCTCGCCGACTCCGGCGCCGGCGCCCTGTTCGTTCTCCGTGGCGCCGGGCCGGACGGCAAGGCCGCCCAAATCGAGAAGTTCGCCACCGGGCTGGATCACCCTTTCGGCATCGCCTTTTACCCTGCCGCGGATCCTCAGTACGTCTACGTCGGCAACGCCACCACCATTCAGCGATTCCCATATCACTCCGGCGATCTCCATGCGACCGGCCCCGCCGAGACCATCGTTCCCAACATCCCCGGCTACGCGCAGCTCAGGGGCGGCGGCCACTGGACCCGCGACGTCGTCTTCAGCCAAGACGGCCAGCACATGCTGGTCTCGGTTGGTTCCGGCTCCAACGTCGACGATCCCGACACGCACCCCCGCGAGTTCCACCGCGCGGACGTCCTCGAGTTCACTCCGGAAGGCAAATTCATCGAGGTCTACGCTTCCGGCATCCGCAACTGTGTCGGCGAGGCCATCAACCCCACGACGGGCCAGCTCTGGTGCTCCACCAACGAGCGCGATAATCTGGGCAATCACCTCGTCCCCGACTATGTGACCTCGGTCAAGGAAGGCGGCTTCTATGGCTGGCCCTGGTATTACATGGGCGGTCACCAGGACCCGCGCCTTCCCGCGCCGTGCGCCAATGGCACCGGACCGAATTTGCAAGCGGCCGCGCTCACTCCCGAGCAAGCCAAGGGCTGCACCCGCGTCGACCTCGCCTCCAAGGTCATCACGCCGGATGTCCTCTTACAACCCCACATGGCCTCGCTCGAATTAGTCTTCTATCCCACCGCGAAGGCGCAGTTTCCCGCCACTTACAACGGCGATGGATTCGCCGCCGAACACGGCTCATGGAACCGTAGGAACCGCGCCGGATACGAAGTCATCCGCATCCCCATGCACGCGGGTCATGCCGACGGCAGTTATGAAGACTTCCTCACCGGCTTCGTGACCAAAGACGGGCAGGTTTGGGGTCGCCCCGTAGGCGTTGCCATCGCTAAAGACGGCAGCCTGTTCGTCACCGACGATGGCTCCCGTAGCGTCTGGCACGTAACCTACACCGGCAAATAGAACCACACTGGGTGCCTCGCGGCAATCCGGCCAGTCTCACCGAAGACTCTTCTGCATCTCAACCACGAAAGGATGCCCGGCAAAGTAACTGCCGTACGCTAGTGCGGCTGCGCGCAGGCCACGGCGCGCGGCCTCGGCGGCCTCCTTCTCTCTTCCCGAGGCGTGCCACAGTTCCATCAGGCGCAGGCAAATCTCGACGGCGATATCCGGCTGCCGGCTCATCTCCTTTTCCTGCGTGCCGAGAGCGGAGAGCAGGCGACGTTCGGCCGCGGCCTTCGATCCGCAACGCGCCTCCACAATCCCGGCGAACAGGTCGTGCCGGATCCGGTCCACCGGCGCAGCCGCCCCGGACGGCAGACGTCCCTCGACATCGTGCAAGCGGGCGAGCGCGCCTGGGTTTCCCGCGAGAGCTTCGTATGCGGCCAGTTGCAGCGCCAGGTTGTCGGGTTCCATGAACGCAACCCGTCTGCGCGTGACCAGGTCCAGCGCCTCGCTCATCAGCCGGACGGCCTCCGGGTAATGGCCCCGCACGTCTTCTTCAAATGCGCGCGCGTACAGAACGGGGATGATTTCAATGAGCGGTTCGCCCTTCCCGCGGAGCGCCGGCTCGGCCTCCTGCAGTAGGCGCTCGCCACCATCGAGGTCGCCCTGGCGAAGACGAAGCATCCCAACGCGGCTATAGGAAATTGCCGGCAGAAGGGGATTGGAGGGGATGGAAACCCATAGCGCCTCCCAGTACATCTTTTCGGCCTCCGGCAGCGGTTCGCCGGCATTCACCGCCATGTAGGCGGTGTCGTGCAGCACGCCACCGAGGCGGTCGCGGTCGCTGACGCGACACAATGCCGCGGTCTCGCGGCATGCGGCCAACGCCTCGGCGTAGCGGCCCTGAAGATTTAGGGCAGTGCACAGGGAGTGGTAAAGCATGGGCGCGATCAGGGGCGAGGCGTTGCGAGCCCGCCGCAGCGTTTGGATTCCCAGGAGGACCTGCCGCTCCCCTTTCGCCGGTTCTCCGAGCATCGAATAGGTGCCACTCAGCGTGCCGCGCAGCCTGGCCTCCGCCTCGGGATCGTCGCGAAGGTCCCTGCCAAGCCGGTCGGCGGCGTTATCCAAAATGTCGGTAAACTGGATCGCATCGCGTCTGCCGCGCAGAGGGCTGTTCCAAAACGAGGTAGCGGAAAGGAACGTGTATTCCGCGAACTTGCTGACCCGCTCGGCGCGCACGGCCTGGGCTCGCGCCTGCGCGGACTCATAGACGCTGACGACGGTCAGGCTGGCCAGCGCCACCACCGACAAGCCCGTTGCCGATACCGCGAGCCAGTGGCGGGCCGCGAACTTGCGGGCGGCGTACCAGGCCGAATGCGAACGCGCGTGAACCGGGCGTCCGTCGCGGAAGCGTTCCAGATCCTCACGCACCTCCCGCACGCTTTCGTACCGGTGGGCCGGTTCGCTCTCCAGCATCTTGAGAACGATGGTGGACAGATCTCCCTCGATTTGGCGCCGCAGGCGCTCCCGGCTCGCCGACCGCTCCGCCGCGGCGCCCTCCGACACTACCTGCGCCGGCGCGCTTGGCTCGCGTCCGTGTAATAAGCGGTCCACTCCGTCGGCGGTCGACCTGGGATCGCCGAACGGCCAGGCGCCGGTGAGCATTTCGTAGAGGATTACGCCCAGGGAAAAAACATCGCTTACGGTATTCACCAGCTCGCCACGAAGTTGCTCGGGACTCGCATAACGGGGAGTCAGCAACGCGAACTGAGTGACTTGGCCGTCAGGATTGCGCAACAGTTTGGCGGTGCCGAAATCGAGCAGCTTCACCGTGCCGTCCGCGGTCACCAGTATGTTGGCGGGTTTCAGATCGCCGTGCACGATCAGATTCCGGTGCGCAAACTCGACCGCCTCGCACACCTGCTGGAACAAGCGGATGCGCGCCTCCACCGGCAGCTTGCGAGCGGCGCAGTAGCGGTCCAGCGGCTGGCCCTCGATGTACTCCATCACCAGGTAGGGGTCGCCGTTCGCCGCCACGCCACCATCCAGCAGGCGCGTGATATGAGGATGGGCGAGCGCGGCCAGCAACTGCCGCTCGTTACGAAAGCTGCGCACGAACTCCTCGCCGGCCAGGTGCGCGGCCATCACTTTCAGTGCGACGATCTGATCGAACTGTCCGTCGTCCCGCCGTGCCAGATAGACCGCGCCCATGCCGCCGCAGCCGAGCAGCCGCTCCGTCCGATAGGGACCGAAGCGGCGCCCGGGCTCCTCCGGCGCAAGCTCGCCGGTTTCTCCAGCGGGCTCCGGCTCGGCGGCGCGGCTCCGCTCGTTGAGCTCCCCATTCTTGCGGTCCGCCACGAGCAGGGACCGAACCTCCGCCCGCAACGCCGGATCGAATCCGGTTTGCGCGGCGAGCCACCCTTCGCGTTCGGCTGCCGGTTGTTCGAGCGCGGAGTGAAATAGCTCCTCCACCCGCTGCCAGAGTGGATCCATGTGAGTGCCTCCCATTCGTTTGGGGTTGGCTGCCCCGGACGCGAAAGCGCTACTCTTCGGGCCGCAGCTCGCGGCAAAGCCAGGCGCAAGCCAATGTCATATCGCGGTCCACGGTCGCCTTGGACAAGTTGAGAATGTCGGCGGTTTCCTTGGCCGTGCAGCCCAGGTAAACGCGTAACTCAAGGACCTTTGCTTTGCGGGAATCGATTTCCTCCAGGCGCGACAACGCCCGGTCGAGATCGTAGGCGTCTTGCTCCCGCTCGCCGAGCCAGCGGATATCCTGGGTGAGCGGCAGTAGCAGGTCGCCCCGCCGTTTCCCGCTGCCGCGCGCCCTGGCATGGTCGGTGAGGATCCAGCGCATGGCTCGCGCGCAAAAACTGTAGAAATGCTCCCGGTCTTTCCAGTTCGCCAGTCTCGCTCCGGCAAGCCGCAAATACAGTTCGGCGACCAGCGCGGTCGGCTGGAGGGTGTGATCCTGCCGCTCACAACGCATGCGGGCTTTGGCCATTTGCCGCAGGCGGTTGTAGGCAAGAGGCAGCAATTCGCAAAAAGCTTCGTCACGCCCGTCGCTCCACTGGCGCAACAACTGGGTAATGTCGCCATCGGCGGCAAGCCCAGTTTCCATGCCCGGGTCCATTTTGAGTGGTTGGTCCAGCTTAGCATATCCACATTTCCGGCCGGCTCATCTTCCGGTTGATACCGGCAACCGGACTGACGATCCGGCCGGTGGAAATCTGATGGATATCGGCGTCTGCGCAGAATCCTCATCTCTTTCCCGCTCTCCCCAAAACCTCGCGGCAGTCTCATAGGGAGTTGCGGGAAAAAGGCGCGGCATGACTCATGCACAGAAATCGGAGCCGATTCATGTCTCCGCGAGCGGTGCGGAAGCCGGCGCGATTAGGCCGGCTCATTGGTTCCGCTGGCTGGCGCTGAGGATCCGCCGCAGCGGGATCGCATGCCCTGGCGGAACTTCTCGCGCTCCTCGGGCGTCATCCGCCCCCAGCGCTCGCCCTTTCGCCAGCCCCGATGGGACCCATCCGAGCCATGATGGCCCAAGCCTCCGAACAGAATCCGGCTGAGAATCAGCAGCCCGAGACCCTGCCAGAACGTAATCTGCCGCAATCCGAACAGCATCGGAACCAGCCAGTTCCAAAGATGCATCACCACCTCGCCGCAAATCGCGATGAAAAGCACGACCGCCGGCGGGGCCACCAGGAATATCCACTTCTTTTTCATGATAGGTTCCTCATTCCCTCGTAAACTCGTCGTGAATAGTGCGCAGCCGCTCGCGCAAGTGAAGCACCGCGTAGTGCTTGCGTGAGAGCAGCGTGTTGACGCTGACGCCGCTTTCCGCCGACAGCTCCTTGAAACTGCGCCCCTCCAGTTCGTGAGCGACGAATACTTCGCGCTGCTCGGCCGGCAGTTCGCCGAGCGCCAGTTTCAGCTCATCCAGAAGCACGCTGCGGAGATAGAGCGCTTCCGGCCCGGCATCGGGCGACGGCAACAGATCCTCGAGCCGCAGCAGCTCGCCGTCTTCTTCCTGGATCGCCCGGTCGGTGAAATTCGCCGGCCTCTTCTTGCGGAAAAGGTCCGTGATGCGATTGCGCGCGACCCGAAAAAGCCAGCCTGTCACATACTCAATCGGCACCAGCAAACGGTGAGCTTCCACCAGCTCATAGAAGACCTCCTGGAGAAGATCTTCCACGTCGGCTTCGTTCGGCACCCGTTTCCGAATGAAATTGCGCAGCCGGGTGCGCTCTTCCGCGATAACTTCGGAGAGTTGCCGATTTTGTTCGGTCATCGAACCGATACTCGCTAACGCGTCCATCCACTCCTGTAGACGAACGGCAGCCGCCAATATTGTAGAGGTTTGAACGGCAGCGCAAGGGGACAGACCTCTCTGTCCCAAGGCGCCGCTCTTGCGCCGCGTGGACAGAGCGGTCTGTCCCCGACCGAGACTGTCCCCGACCGAGACTGGGCCGCGGCTCTCAGCGGGCGGCTTCGGCGACCACCGAATGTTCCGCGGCGGCTTTCTGCCGCAATAGCTCCAGGAAGACCCTCGTGGCCATGCTGAACGTCTTGCGCCGGTGGTGGATGATGCCCGACGCTACTCGCCTTCGAACCCGAAGAACACGTCCAGCCTCTGGACCGCTCCGCTGCGCTCGAATATCGCTGCGCTGGTTTGCGCGTCGAGGTCCAGCCCTTCAATCCTTCCGCGGGAGCCATCGGCACGGGTGATTTCGATTCTCCGCGGCCCCGATTGGTGGGCCACCACCGGCGTCTGGCAGGTCGTGAACGCCATCGTGCCGGGCCCGAGATCCAGGCTGCGCTCCTTGCCGTCGAGATCGTAGTAGGGGAATGTCCGCGCTCCCGCCAGAAACTCGCCTTGGCTCACCAGGTGACGGCGGAAGACCATCCGTCCATCCGTGACGCCGACGCCCATCTCGCCCAGCCGCGTGATCAAATCCTCTTTCACCTGTCCGGTCATGCCGGGCTGCTGTACTCCCGCAAAACCGGGCGTGTGGGAATACGGATCGGTGGGGATCGCGCCGTACAACTCCGGCGGCTTGTGAACACCGATGCCTTCGCGGATCTCGTAATAGTGTTTCCGCAGGCGTTCGATCACCGCGGCGTCCTCGCCCGCGCATCCGGCCCGGTCCAACACTTCCTGCACGGCCAGCAGCAGCTTCGAAACCATGTGCCAGTAAATGCAACCCAGCCCCTCATACTTATAGAACGTGCCCGAGCGGCCGGTGAACGACTGGTGATCGAACACATCTTCATACAGCGCGAGGATCTGCGCGTTCTCCTCATTCGGCAGGCCCAAGCCGGCCAGCGCCTCTTTCAACAGCCCGGCATTGCGGAAGGCCGCGTTGAAGTGCGCCACGCCATTGGAATCCCGAATCACGATGCGGCGGTCATCCCGTTCGATAATCTCCGCCAACGTCATCGATTGCGCGATGGCCGCGTCCGGTATGTTGTTCTTCTCGAAGAAGCCCGGCAGCTTGCGGTCCGGATACAACACGTAGCTGTTCTGGTCGGCCCGATACAGCGCGCTGTTGCGCAGCGCGTCGAGAAGATCAGCCGATTCGTGCACCGAGAGCGCGCCCGAGCTCAGCACCGCCATTTGCCCTTCCAGCATTTCGTAAAGACGGCGAATCGCGATCCCGCCGCCCGCGACTTTCATCAGGTTGTAGGAGTGATAGAGTCCGTCGTCTCGCCGATTGGCGCGAATCGAATGGTCGATGTGCCGCAGCGCCGCATCGCAAAAGGCACCGATCTCCGCGATGCTCAGCGCCGTCTGCGTTCCTGCAAACCCGTGCGCGTAAAGCCCGGCGCGGTAGTCGCTCCCCGCGTTGCCCAGATCGTCCAGAACGGCCTTGCGATCATGGTCCGATATCGGCCCTCCCAGCAGCCCCGCGTGCCGTTCCAGCGTTTCCGCCACCCGCCGAAAAGCCTCCGCGACTTCCGCCGAAACTTCGATCTCTGGCGTGCCGGCTGCATCAAAAACACCCCGGCAGAACGACAGAAACCGCCGCAGAAAGAACAGCGTCACCATCGACACGCCGGAGCCCACCAGCGCGTTGTTGGCGTCGTTCCATTCCGGCCGCTGCGTGTTCATCCACAGGCCGGCCTCGGGGATGTAATTGAACAGCCGCGCCAGCGCCAGCACCAGCAACTTCTCCGCCAGGTTCACGCGGTAAGGCGCGCCGTCCGCGCCCGGCAGAGCTTTGCCGTCCGCTCCCATCGATTCCGCCCGCTGGCGAATCTCGCGGTCGAGCGCGGCGTCGAAATCGATCGTGCTGCGCGGGTCTTCCAGCATCGCGCCATAGGGCTTAATGCGATAGGGCACGTTGGCGTAAGTGAAGACGCGCCGCGTCAGCAGCCCGGCCATAGCGCCAGGATGGTAGCGCGCCGAAACCTCCAGCAACTTCAACAGGTAGACCACCTGGTGGTCGCCCCAATACCCGATGTACGACCACGCGTCGTGGGGGTCCAGCACTTCCCAGTCGAAGCCGTCGCGCATGATGCGGTACGGGTTGTAGCCCTCGGCGGTGGAAGCGCCGGCAAACTTGAAGATCATGCTCTCAACATAACCGGGGAAGGAGAGCGCCAGCGCTTCCCAGTTCTGGAAGATGTCGCGCCAGTTGCCCTGGTAGTTGAGGATCCGCTCGCCGTGTTCGGATTTGACCTCGATCGAGAAAATGTTCCACGGCCGGCTGGGGTCGCCGTGACGCCGGCTGAAGGTCAGCGGCAGATACTCATGCGCCAGCCGCTCCAAATCCGGGTCGTTCTGTTCGCGCGCCAGTTCCAGTAGGCGGCTGTCGAGCAGCGTTTCGTCGAGCGTATCGAGAAATGCGGCCTGCCGCTCGGCTACCGCGTGGTTGGCCTTGCCAAGGAACGCGGCGAAGTCGGAGCGCGAAATCACATACCCGCGATCCGGAATTCCGCCACGCATGGTGTTGAACAAAGCATTCGAGAAGTGCCGGTCCGAGCTGAGATCGTCGCCCGTGAGTTGAAGACCGTCGGCGCCAGCCACGATGCGCACCAGGTTGCGCGTACCGCGCGCGATGTCTTCGTCAAGCAGCGCGCCTATCGCCACCGTGGCGCGGGCCGTCAGGCCTGCCGAGCCGAGAGTCGTCTCGGCTTTTCTTCCGCCGCGATTTTCAGCCGCGCCGCTAGCGCCCTCTCTGAACGATCCAGCCCCCTCAGCCCTGAGCAACCGCACCAGTGCCGCCACGCCCGCCGCGTCCTGATCCACCTCCGCGACCAAGCTCCACTCTTTGCGCCCGCCCGCCGCCAGCGTCACCCGCGCGTTGATGAAATACGCGCCGCGGCGGCCGCGGATGAGCGTTTCCTCGTCCACCCCCTCCCCGCGCCGGAAGCGATCGAGCTGCACCGCCGACAGCAGCCGCCGCGCCGGCTCGATTCCTTCCGACCAGACCGTAGTCACGCGCAGCGCTTCATTCGGCTCGGGCCGATCCGCCGGAACCGAGCTGAGCTTGAAGAGGCCGAGTCCCGTCTCGGGTTCGAGTTCGTTCTCCTTGTAGCCGTCCCCCAGCGTCGAGTATTCCATCTGGAACCGGCGCGTGATGCCGTGCGGCAGAAGGTTCTCGATGCCATCCAGCAGATCGATCTCGACCGGCTCCGCTGCCAGGTTCACCAAAGTCGCACGCCGCACGAAGCCGAAACGGTCGCTCGTCATCCAGGCGCAGGAAAAAGACAGCCCGAGATCCTGGTTCACCTCCTCAAAGACGATCTTGTTGCTGTAAACGCTCTTCGCCAGGCTGCGCGTGATGCGGTATAGTCCTTCGTAGCGTTGCGAGAAAGGCTCCCACAGCGAAGTGCGCCCGGCGCGTGTCGCCCGCAGGATGGTCTTCCCGCCGGTCTGGTCCTGGCTGTCGTGGATTCGGTCGTCGGTGTAATAGGGAAACAGCGCGTGGTCGGGATCCCGGCGGCCGGCGGAGAGCGCGCCGGTGCTCGAGACGAACATCCAATGATCCGAGTCGCTGACCAGGCTCATCAGGAACGGCGCCATCGCATCGTAATTGACGATGCGATAGAACCGTTCACCACCTATCTCGATGGCCCCGCCATCCACCTGCCGCGCGCCGCTTTCGAGCTCCGCCCCGCCGACGAAAGCCATGCTCACTGTTTCTCCTTGACTGCTGGAACGGCCGGCGAATCGTAACCGGGCGACGTCGGCCCGGTCGGCATCAGCTCCGGATAGAGCGTCTGCATCGCCAGCTTGGCCTTGCGGCCCTCGGAGAACAATCCCCAGTGCCCCTCCGTCCCGCTTCCCTTCCAGGGCTCGTCAAATGCCTCGAACCAGAACAGCGTCACGTCGTTGGCCTTCGCCCACGCCGTCAGTTCCTCGTAGTAACGCTTCTGTTTCTTTTCGTCGCCGGCTCGCGGCACGTGCTGATTGCCCACGCTGTAGGAAGCCCAGCCCGCCTCGCCGAGAACGATGGTCTTCCCCGGATGCGCCTTGCGCACGGCCTCATAGTTCTTGATGGTCGAAGGCATGGCCGTGTCGATGTCTTCGTGGCCCCACATCGGATACGTGTGCATGACGATGAAATCCACGGCGTTCGCCAGCTTCGCATCCGGCTTCTGCCAATAGAGAAAGTCGTCGGCCACGGTCACCGGGCAGCTCACCGCTTTCTTGACCTGCGCCACGTATTCCAGCGCTTTCTCCTCGGTCAGCTTGTGGTCGGACCAGGTGACCAGAATCTCATTGCCCACGGCGACCGCCAGCACGATGTCCTTGTACTCATTGGCCAGGCGAATTCCCGTCGCCGTCTGCTGCGCGCTCTCGGCCTCATGGCCCGGCCTGCCGTCCAGCCAGATGCCGAGCAGCACCTTGAGCCCGATCTTCTCGCGCCGGATCACTTCCAGCACGTCCTCGGAGTGCTGATCCCCGCCGTAGAGACGAATCAGCGTCCAGTTCCGCTCCAGGATCTTGAGGTCTTCGAGAATCTGCGCCTGCGTCGGGAACTTGTTCAATTGCGGGTTCTGGCCCGCGCGATAGCCGGAGTAGTCGATGCCGTTGCCTTGCCACTTCTGCACCGTCAGATCGGCCCCCAGCGCGGAAGACGCCAAAGCGAAAAAGCAAATCAACGCAAGAATCAGCCGTGGCGCACGCACTCGTGCGTGCTGCGTCGGCACCCGTGCCGACGTGTCTTGCCGGGGATCGAAGAAATGTCGAGAAGAATCTCGACACAGCAGGCTTGACAGCCCGCGCCACGGCAGCAGCGTTGTCATGCTTCCACCTCTCCCCGCCGCGCCTTCAGCTCCGCTTCGATCTTCACCATCAGCGGATCGTCGAGCGGATAGAACATCATGGTGGCGGCTGCCAGCACCATCAGCACGCACGGAATCCAGCTCATCGAGAGGACAATCCCGTGTATCGAGCGGCCGGTCTGCTCCACGTTGGCCACGTACCCGAAGTAAGCCAGGATGAGGCCGAACATCCACGCGCCGATCGCCACGCCGATCTTGGTTGAGAAGATGGCCGAGGCAAAGACCAGTCCCGTTGTCCGCCGGCCTGTGCGCCATTCGGCATGGTCGGCCGTATCCGCGAACATGGCGAAGACCAGTGGAGAGTTGAACCCGATCACGAAGCTGGAAACGATCTGCAGCGCGAAGATCAGCCACAGATCCGATGGCCCGGCCAGGCAGAAGCCGGCGATGATGAGACCTCCGCCGCCGATCGCGATCATGAACAGTGGCTTCTTGCCAAACCACTTGGCCAGCCGCGACGTGATGGAAACCGCAACCAGAAACGCCAGCCCGTTCGCCACCAGGAACGCTCCCAGCAAGTCCTGCCGCTTCAAGAAGTACTTGAAATAGTAAACCGAAGCCGAGCCCTTAATCACGAACGCCGCCAGCACCATCAGCAGCACGCCCACCAGCACCAGCCACGGCCGGCTGCCAAACAGGTCTCCCAGGTCGCGCTTGATGTCGGAATGCTGCTGCGCCGGCGGCGCCACGCGCTCGCGCGTGATCGAGAAGCAGAGCACCAGCAGGATGACGGCTAGGACACCGTACAGCACCATGGTGAGCTGCCAGCCGCGCGCGTCGTTGCCGGCGCCGAAGAATTTGACTAACCGCAGCGTGAAGAACTGCACGATCACTCCGGCGGTGAAAGCCCCAATGAACCGTATCGACGAGATGGAGGTGCGCTCCTGCGAGTTCGGCGTCATCACGCCCATCAGCGCGGTGTAAGGAATGTTCACCGCCGTGTACAGGAACATCAGCAAGGAATACGTAACGTATGCATAGACCAGCTTGGCGCCGCCGCCAAGATTCGGGGTGGTGAACGTCAGCACGCCCGCCACGGCGAGCGGAAGCGCGAACCACAGAATATACGGCCGGAAGTGGCCCCACCGCGTTTTGGTCCGGTCGGCGATAGCGCCCATCGTCGGATCCGCCACCGCATCCGCGATGCGCGTCACCAGCAGCATGGTGCCGACCGCCGCTGCGGATATCCCGAAGACATCGGTATAGAAGATCATCAGGAAGAACTCGAAAGTCTTCCAATAAAAATTCGAAGCCGCATCGCCAAAGGAGTAGCCGATTTTCTCCTTGAGCGAAATGCGGTCTGCCAAAGGTACTGCCGTTGTCCCTGCGCTCACCCCAACCTCCCATGCGCCTCGGCGTGCTCGCGTTCTGAACATCCGCCAACAAGAGTCTAGCTCCATTAAAGGACCTGAATCGATCCGCAGTGGGCCGGGGAGCGCAGCCGAAAGTCGTCGGCGGTAAGGATCTTTCCAAAAACGGAGGTTAAGTGCTTTGTTTTCGGTGAAAAACGGTAAGATCCTTACCGAAGTCGGCGATGCGCCCTTACCTCGACCCACGCCTTGACTACCTCAAGCACAAAAAGCAGTACTTGCGCACTTGGCCGCTCGGATATTCCGCCGAAACGGAGCCGCGACCGGAGGGAGCGGTCACGCTGACGATTCGTCCCCTGTCATTTGATCGCCTTGCCCGCCGACGACATAGCGTACTGCCGCTGAGATATGGGATGCCGGCTGAATTGCGGGCGCTCCTTTCAGCGTGACCGCTCCCTTTGGTCGCGGCTCCGATAGAACAAGGCTCGCAGGAACTACGCGCCATGCACGACGCGGCGTCTACCTGCTACGTTGAGCAGAGATGGCCACGATGCCCATGACAAAACTCCGCAACCTCCTTCCCCGCCTGTCCAGGCTTACCATCGCCGCCCTGGCATTGACGCTCGGCATAGCGCCCGTCCTGGCGCAGCCCGCGCAGCCGCGGAAGCCCGCCGGTCCTTGGATGAACCAGGCTCTTTCACCCGATCAGCGAGCCGACCTCCTGGTTCAGGCGCTGACGCTCGACGAAAAGATCTCGCTGCTCCATGCCAACGGCTGGGAGATGGGCGGTCCCGAAACGTTGCCGCTCAGAGCGCTGGGCAATGCCGGATTCATCGCGGGCATTCCCCGTTTCGGCATTCCCGATCTGCAGATGGCGGACGCCACGGTTGGCGTGACGCACTCCTCGGTGTTCGGCCGCTATTCCACCGCGCTGCCTTCCACCATTGCGGAAGCGTCGAGCTGGGATATCGAACTCGCCCGCGAATACGGCTCGCTGATCGGCCGCGAGCTGCGCGATCAGGGTTACACCATGACGCTGGGCGGCGGCATCGACCTCACGCGCGAACCGCGCAACGGCCGCAACTTCGAGTACCACGGCGAGGACCCGATTCTGGCCGGGACGATGGCCGGCGTCGAGATGAAGGCGCTCCAGGAGCAGCACATCGTCGGCGACCTCAAACACTACGCCATGAACGACCAGGAAAGCGGCCGCTCCTTCGTCAATGTGAAGGTGGGCAAACGCGCCATGCGCGAAAGCGATTTGCTCGGCTTTGAGATTGCCGTGAAGTTGTCCAACCCGGGCGCCGTCATGTGCTCTTATAACCTGGTCAACGGCGATTATGCTTGCGAGAACGACTATCTCCTGAACCAGGTCTTGAAAAAAGATTTCGGTTTCCAGGGCTTCGTGATCTCCGATTGGGGCGCCACGCACAGCACAGCCAAGGCTGCCAACGCCGGCTTGGATCTCGAGATGCCCGAACCCGATTACTTCGGCGCCGCCCTCAAGAAAGCGGTGGAGAGCGGTGCGGTTCCCATGTCCCGCCTCGACAACATGATCCACCGTGTCCTGCGCAGCGAGTTTGCGGTGGGGCTGTTCGATAACCCGCCGGACCGGCGCGTACCCGACGTGTTTCACGGTCTCGAGGTGGCGGAGCGCGTTGCGGAACAAACCATCGTTCTGCTGAAGAACGCGGACGGCCAGTTGCCCTTAGCCGCGTCGAAGGTCCATTCGATCGCCGTCATCGGATCGCACGCGGACGTGGGCGTGCTCTCCGGCAGCGGTTCCGGGCAGGTCGACCCCATCGGCGGTAACGCGATCCCCTGGGCGATTGCCGATGGCCAGGTCTGGCATCGCTCATCGCCGTTAAAGGCGATTCGCGCCAAGGCGCCTGGCGCCAAGGTCGCATACGATCCGGGCACGGATACGAACGCGGCCGCGGCACTGGCTAAGGCGTCCGACGTGGCTATCGTTTTCGTCAATCAGCCGACCGGCGAAGGCAGCGACGTGCCGAGCCTCTCGCTTCCCGGCAAACAGGACGCCCTGGTCAGCGCCGTCGCCGCGGCCAATCCGCACACCATCGTCGTGATCGAGTCCGGCGGCGCAGTGACCATGCCGTGGATCGGCCAGGTCAGCGCGGTGCTGGAAGCCTGGTATCCCGGCACGCGTGGCGGCGAAGCCATCTCGAGCATCCTCTTCGGCCAGGTGAACCCATCGGCCAAACTGCCTGTCACCTTCGCGAAAACCGAAGCGGACCTGCCGCACCCGGCCGAGATGTTGCAGCCTCCGCCGCGCCAGGGCGAAGAGGTCCCGATGTTCCCCGGCGCTCCCTGGAAGGTCAACACCCGGCGGTTCGATATCGAATACGACGAGGGCTTGCTGGTCGGATACAAATGGTATGACGCCAAAGACAAACAGCCACTCTTTCCGTTCGGCTATGGTCTCTCTTACACCACTTACAGATATTCGGGCTTGCAGGTGTCGCCGTCGCAAATTACGTTCGAAGTGAAGAATACCGGCAAGCGAGCCGGCGCCGAAATCGCCGAAGTGTACACTACCTTGCCCCAGCCTGCCGGTGAACCCTTTAAGCGCCTGGTGGCATTCCAGAAGATTGCGCTCGAACCCGGCGAATCCAAAACGGTGACCCTCGCGCTCGACCCGCATTATCTGTCGATTTTCAATGAGGACAAGGATGCCTGGGAACTCGTGGCGGGCGAATACACCGTGCAAGTGGGGGGTTCCTCGCGCGACCTGCCGCTCCGCCGCACGTTCCGCATCGAGCGGTAACCTAAACGTGCGATCCGATGTCTCGCAGCCATGGGCGTGCTTCGTGAATAGGAACCGAGAGCAGGAAAAAGAACCGGCGACAAGATCGCCGGCGTTACCAGGGGCAGGCCCGGCTTCGCCGGTTGGCAGGCGGAAGCGCCTGCCCCACAATGCACACAACCCGGCTCATTTTCCGGCCAGATCGAGGCTGCGCAGCAGATAGGCGGGCGTGCAGCTCCACGCATGGCAATAGCTGTTGACCAGCGTGCTGCCGTAGGGCGAGAGGCCGGGATTCGACGGGTCGTAAACTTCCCAGAACGTATCGGCGCCCGCCTTCACCATGCCGCCCCAATATGTTTCCACCAATTGCCGGGCTTCCTGTTTCAGCCCGCACCGCAACATGGCTTCGGCGACATAGTGATAGAGATACGGCGCTCCGGGGCGCACTGCATCGGCCTCGGCGGCGACGGCGTGGAACGATTGCGCGGCCTCCTCTCTGGTAGCAATGCCGGCCAGCGTCATCCACGCCTGCGAAGCCCAGGAGACCTGGCGCTTCTCGCCGCTCACAAACAGCCTTCGCGATGGATCGTAAAAGGCCCTGCGCGCGGCCGCGGTCATGCGAGCGATCAACCGCTCGTACGTGGCGGCATCGCTTTCCGCACCGCAGTGGCGCGCCAGTTCCGCCGCGCATCCCAGCGAAAACACGAAGACCCCATGCATGGCGGCGGCGCGATCGAGCGACTCGCTCCAATCGATGAAGACCCAACTGCGCGGCGGCGCCAGGAAAACTCCGTCGGGCCCGACGAAAACAGAGAGCAGTTCCATCTGTTTCCGCACGGCGGGCCACAGATCGAGGGCGGCGCTCCAATCGCCGGTGGCTTTGGCGTAGTCGAGCACCGCCGCGGCGTACAACGCGGCGTAGTCGATGATGTACTCGTGCCCGCGATGCGCCTCGGGATCTTCGAATACGCACGCGGGCAGCAGGCCGTCCTCGCGCGGGAATGCGGCGAACAGGTACAGACACCGCTTGACCAGATCGTTGCAACGGAACGTCGCGTAGTTCGTCAAAGCCTGTAAGCGATGATCGCCGATCCAGAGACGCCGGTCGCGCTTGGGACCGTCCTCGAACACGGTCTGCATGCAGTCGCGCAAAGTGGCGATACTGACTTTGTCGATCTGCCGCAGCAGCGCCGGCACTGGCTCCGGCAGCGGCGATGGATCGGTGCCGGCGGAAGAGAGCGCAGTGGCTTTGATCTGCGCGATGCGTGCGGCGTAGTTCGGCGAAGTATCGACGATTTCCAGCTTCACGTAGCGGAACGCATAGCGGCGCGGCATCTCGACGATTGCCGGCAGCACGTCAATGTTGATCGTTTCGTCCTGGAGCCACGCCCGGCTGAGACCGCCGTTATAGGGATCGAGAGGTTGCGCAACTTCGGCCGGAACTTCTCCGAAGGTCAGCTTCAAGCGCGCCGGTGAATCGACGCCGCGCCCCTCGCCCGCAATCGAGAATGAAAAATGGCCCGTCAGGTGGCGGCCGAAGTCGATGACGGCAGAGTCGCCGCGCCGTAGCAGACGCTCGGTCAGGGCCGCAACCGGAGAGACTTGCTCCACCCGCCAGCGCAGAAACTCAGCGCCGTCGGCGATCATTCTAACGATGCCGGCTGGCGGCACCGGCGTCCGGTTGAGCCGCGGTTTCAGGCTTTCCGCAACGGCCAGCCACCGCCGCTGATTCGAAGAATCGGAGGGGAGGGCAAGCGCTGGAGTCACTGCCGCACCAGCCGCGGTTTTCACAAAATCACGACGATTCAAAGTTGTGCCTCCATTGGTGACGCGATGCGTGAAACCGACCGCTCCCTTTGGTCGCGGCTCCGATCGCATTGCGGCGATTGCCGATCCAACGCTGATGATAGCTGCTTTGGCTTGCCAGCAGCTATACTGATCCGGTGCCGCAGCCGCTCACCATCGAAGAAGCGCTAGCTCTGGCGCGCGACGTGGCGCGAGCGGGCGACCTGGCCGGCGCAGCCCAAATCTGCGTCAAGGTTCTCGATGTGTCGCCGTACCAGCCGCAGGCGCTGCACCTGCTTGGGATGGCTGCGTTCCAGGACGGCCATCCCGGCGAGGCGGTGGAGTTGCTGCGCAAGGCGGTGCGCAACGATCCGCACTACGCGGCGGCCTGGAACGATCTCGGCAATCTGCTGGCGATGGAGGGCGCGCTCGCCGAGGCCGCCGCCAGCTACCGCCGGGCGATTGCGGAAGCGCCGGACTACGCCGAAGCGCGGAACAACCTGGGCAATCTGCTGCAGATGATGGGAACGCTCGAAGAAGCGGTAGCCCACTATCGCTCGGCGGTGGATCTGCGGCCCGGCTACGCCGAGGCGTTCCGCAACCTGGGCAGCGCGCTGCGCCGGCTCGAGCGGCCGGATGAGGCGCTCACGGCGCTTCGCGCGGCGATCCGGATCGATCCGGCGTTCACCGCGGCGATATCCCAACTGACGCGCCTGTTGCAAGAGCTTTGCGATTGGGCCCAGTTGGACGAACTGACGGCGCAACTGATTGGGATTGTCGAAGCGGAATCCGCGGCCGTAAATCCGTTCATATTTCTGAGCCTGGATACCACGCCGCGCCAGCAGTGGCTGTGCGCGAAACGCTGGGCGGCAGGACAATTGGGCGCTGCGCGCGAACGGCCAGCGGCGCTGCGAGGCAAGGACCGCATTACGATCGGCTATTTGTCCGCGGACTTTCAGGAGCACGCCACCGCGCACCTGACCGCGGAGCTGTTCCAATTGCACGATCGCGAACGGTTCCGGCTGATCGGGTATTCCTATGGGCGTGACGATGGCAGTGCGGCGCGCCGGCAGTTGAGCCAGTCATTCGACGAGTTCGTGGATCTGCTCGCGTGTTCGCACGCCGAATCCGCCGCCAGGATACGGGCGGACGCGGTGGACATCCTGGTGGACCTGAAGGGTTACACGACCGATGCGCGGCCGGAGATACTGGCCCTGGGTGCGGCGCCGATTCAGGTGAGCTATCTCGGCTATCCCGGCACCATGGGAAGCGACGCGGTGGACTATGTGTTGGTGGACCGGCACGTGGTCCCGGCCGGCGAGCAGCCGTACTTCACCGAACGGCTGGTGCACCTTCCGGATTGCTACCAGGTGAACGACCGGCGGCGGCCCATCGCACCACGCACGCCGGCGCGGGCGGAGTGCGGGTTGCCCGAAACGGCGTTCGTGTTCTGCTGCTTCAACTCCGCACACAAGATCGCGGCGCCGATGTTCGATATCTGGATGCGGCTGCTCGGCGGTGTGCCGGGAAGCGTGTTGTGGTTGCTCGAACCGAACGCGACCGCTATGGAGAATTTGCGGCGCGAGGCGGAATCGAGGCTCGCCGGTGGGGCGGCGCGGCTGGTGTTCGCACCGCCGCTCGCAAATCCGGAACACCTGGCGCGCTTCGCGGTTGCCGATCTGTTTCTCGATACGCTTCCTTACAACGCACACACGCTGGCGAGCGATGCGCTTTGGGGCGGCTGCCCGGTGATTACGTGCGTGGGCCGGGCGTTTCCCGGGCGCGTGGCGGCCAGCTTGTTGCGGGCAGCCGGGCTGCCGGAACTGGTGACCCGATCATTAGCCGGCTACGAGGCGCTGGCTTTGGAGCTTGCGCGGGACCCACTCCGCCTGCGAGCGATTCGCGAAAAGCTCGAAGCGAACCGGCTTACCACGGCGCTGTTCGACAGCCGGAGGTTCACGCGTCACATCGAAAGCGCGTTCGAAACCATGTGGCGCATGCGCCTTGCCGGGGAATCGCCGCGGCCTTTCGCGGTGGCTCGGATCGACTGAGCCGGGATTCCGAAGTCACCGCTCTTCCAGCGCGCCGCTCGAGAGCACCTGGAAACCGCGCTCCCGCAGGCGCTCGATGGCGGCGTCGGGTTGATCGAAGCGGAATATCAGCACCGCCTTTTCGCCACGCACGAAGGGAAACGCGTACATGTACTCGATGTTGATCGCGGTGCCGATAAAGGCTTCGAGCACGTCGGCCAGGCCGCCGGGATGGTCCGGCACTTCGACCGCCAGCACCTCGGTGATCTTCACTACCGTGCCGGCTTGTTCGAGCAACTCCTTGGCCCGGCGCCAGTCGGAGACGATCATGCGCAGGATGCCAAAGCGCTCCGTATCGGCCAGCGCCAGCGCGCGAATATCGATGCCCTCTTGCGCCAACAGGCGGCAAGGCGCGACGACGTGGCCGGGCTTGTTCTCGGAAAAAACGGAAAGCTGGTGGAGTTTCATGGCTGCACCGTACGGCGGTCGATCACGCGCCGGGCCTTTCCTTCGCTGCGTTGAATGGTGAGAGGTTCGACCAGCGTTACCTGCGCGCGGATTCCCAGCACGTGCTCGAGCGCGTCGGAGATCCCCTGGTTCAGCCGTTCGAGTACGCCGATCTGGTCGCTGAACGTCTCCGGCGTCACTTCCACCTGGACCTCGATCTGATCCAGGCCGTGTTGGCAGGTAAGGATGATCTGATAATGCGGCAGAGTGCCTTCCACTTCGAGCAGCGCCGCTTCCACCTGGGACGGGAATACGTTGACGCCGCGCACGATCAGCATATCGTCGCTGCGGCGGCCGATCCGCCGCATCCGCCGCAGAGATCGCCCGCAGGGGCATGCGCCCGGCATCAGCGCGGTAATATCGCGCGTCCGGTAGCGGATCATCGGCATCGCGAGCTTCGAGAGCGTGGTCAGCACCAGCTCGCCTTCCTCGCCCTCCGGCAGCACGCGGCCCGTTTCCGGGTCCACGATTTCCGGGTAGAAGTGATCCTCGAAGATGTGCAAGCCGTCCTGGTGCGGGCACTCGACCGCGACGCCTGGTCCGATGATTTCCGATAGCCCGTAGATGTCGAATGCCTGGATGCCGGACGCGCTCTCGATGCGCTTGCGCATGGATGCGGTCCACGGCTCGGCGCCGAAGACGCCCGCGCGCACGGGCAGTGCGCGTATATCCACGCCGAGCTGGCCGGCGCGCTCGATCAGATGCAGAAAGTAGCTGGGCGTGCAGCAGACGGCGGTGACGCCGAAATCGCGCATCACCATGATCTGTCGGTCGGTGTTGCCGCCCGAAATGGGGATCACCGTGGCGCCCAGGCCTTCCGCTCCATAGTGCGCACCCAGGCCGCCGGTGAACAGCCCGTAGCCATACGCATTCTGTATGATGTCGCCGGCATGCAGCCCGCAGGTGGCGAAACTACGCGCCATCACCGAGGTCCAGACATCCACATCCCGCTGCGTGTACGCCACCACGATCGGCTTGCCGGTGGTGCCGCTGGAGGCGTGCAGCCGCACGATATCCCGCATCGGGCTGGCGAACAGACCGAACGGATAGGTGTCGCGCAGATCGCTCTTGGTGGTAAATGGCAACGCGGCGATATCGTCGAGGCTCCGCAGATCGCCCGGCTCGATGCCGCGCTCCTCCATCCGCGAGCGGTGCAGCGGCACATTCGACCATGCCCGCTCGATAATGCCGCGTAGCCGGGCTAGTTGCAGTTCCCGCAGGATCGGGACGGGCAAATAGTCCGGCGCGCTTTCGGGTTGAAACGGAGCCGCGCTGGCGGGTCCGGCTGTCACAGTGTTCATGCGATCACGACCGGCTATGTTAACAACTGGCCGGTTACCGGTGGGGCAAGCTCTTTCCGGTGCGATTCATCAGGGTCCGGCTGCTCCGAAGGGGTTTTCGATTCAAGGAGAAAAGGGGTCGAGCGCCTGCCACTTTCGAGTCGCTCGATCATCCAATGTTCAGCGTGCAGCGCGGCGGGCGTGCTGTTTATCACGTCCGCGCCACTATGCCGCGTGGCGGATTTGATATATTGACTGAACGAAAACCGGACGCAGGAAAAGGTCGAATCAAACAACACAGGCAAGCTAAAGAGGCTGCTGAAAAAACTTCCGAAAAAAACATTTTTGGGCCACGGATGAACACTGATGAACACGGATAAACCAATTCTTTTCAATCTGTGTTCATCTGTGTTGATCGGTGGCCATGATGCTTTTCGTGTTTTTCAGCAGGCTCTAAAGCATGCCCTACCAAGTGACGAAAGGAAGGTATCTTAGGTGAGCTCCAGGAAAGAGCCGGATCGCTCCCGGCCGGCCAAATCCGCTTTTTCGCGGCGCGGGTTCATCCGCGGTGTCGGAATCGGCAGTGGCGCGCTGGGAAGCGGGCTACTCGAGAAGGCGACGGAAGCCGCGCCGGCGATGGCCGCCAGCATTGGGCCAGGCCCGGTCCCCATCACGCTCAACATCAACGGCAAGCCGGTTCGACTGACCGTGGAACCGCGCGTGACGCTGCTCGACGCGCTGCGCAACCGGCTGGATCTTACGGGCGCCAAGCGCGTCTGCGACCGCGGCACGTGCGGCGCCTGCACGGTTCTCATCGATGGAAAAAGCGTTTACTCATGCAGTGTGCTGGCCATCGACGCGCAGGGCAAAGCCATCGAAACCATCGAGGGCATCGCCGAGCCCGGCAAGCTGCACCCGGTCTCGGCCGCGTTTTGGAATCACGATGCCCAGCAGTGCGGCTACTGCACACCGGGATTTGTGATGGCGGCCAAGGGGTTCCTGGCCGAGCATCCCAACCCCAATCTCGATGACGTCGAACACGGGCTGTGCGGAAACCTGTGCCGCTGCGGAACGTACATGGGCGTACGCCAGGCGGTGCTCGAAGCGGCGCGCACTCTGAAGGCGCAAGGAGGCAAGAATGGCTGACACGCCCAACACGCCCGACTATAGCTGGCCTCCCATGGAAGCCCGCAAGGTGATCGGCCAGTCGCCGAAGCGCCTCGATGGCCCGGTCAAAGCCAGTGGCCGCGCGCGCTACTCGTCCGACATGAATCCGAAGGACCTGCTGTTTGGCGTCTACCTCACGTGCCCGTACGCGCATGCACGCGTCACCAGTGTGGACACCAGTGCGGCGGAGAAGATCGAAGGCGTGACGGCGGTACACGTGGTCTCCCCGGCGGGAACCGAAATTCAGTGGCAGGGCACGGAGGTTGCCGCGGTGGCCGCCGTTACCGAAGAAATTGCGCGCGATGGGGTGGGCGCCATCCGCGTGGTCTACGAAGTTCTGCCGCACCTGGTGAAGGAAGAGGACGTGGCGCAGGCAGGGACGCGCGCCAAAGCGGCCGGCGAAGTTCTCAAAGGCGACCCGGCAGCGGCGTTCCAGCAAGCGGCAGTGGTTTCCGAGGGCCATTACGGCATCCCGGTGGCGACGCACTGTTGCCTGGAATCGCACGGCCAGACCATCCAATGGCAGGGCGACAGCGTCTGGGCGTGGCCTTCCACGCAGAACGTGCCTGGCTACGCCGGCCAGCTTGGGCAGAACCTGAAAGTCCCGGCAACCAACATCAAGGTGAGGATGGACTACATCGGCGGCGGTTTCGGGTCGAAATTCTCGCCCGATTCCTGGGGGGAAGTGTGCGCGCGGCTCTCGCAGAAATCCGGTGGCCGGCCGGTGAAGCTGTTCCTTGACCGCGCCACCGAGCAGCGCATCGCCGGCAACCGGCCGTCGGCTTTCGCCGATATCAAAATCGGCGGCGACAAGGACGGCACTATCACGGCGTGGGAGTCGAAGTCCTGGGCCACCGGCGGCTTCACCGGCGGCGGTTCGCCTCCGCTGCCCTATATTCTCGACGATTCGAATCACCCGATCCCGAATAAGCGCCTGGTCCACACTGCGATTTCCACCAACGCCGGTCCCTTCCGCGCGTGGCGCGCGCCGAACAACCAGCAGGCAGCGTATTTGACGTGCAGCGCGATCGAGGACTTCGCGGCTAAGGCCGGATTGGATCCGCTGGAAGTCTTCAAGCTTAACTTGCAGTATGCACCGAAAGTTCGGCAGGATCTTTACAGTTACCAGTTCGACAAGGCGGCGGAAATGGCCGAGTGGAAGAAGCTCTGGAAACCGCGAGGCCAAAGCGCGGGACCGGTGAAACGGGGGCTCGGTCTCGGTTTCAGTGCCTGGGGCGGCGGCGGCCACGCCAGCCAATGCAACGTCACGCTGCACGCCGATGGCTCGGTACAGGTGGATATCGACACCCAGGACCTCGGCACGGGAACGCGCACCATCATCACGCAGGTGGCCGCGGAAACGCTGGGGCTGCCGATGGCGGCCATCAAGCTGAACATCGGTTCCAACGATCTGCCGCCCGACGGCGGATCCGGCGGTTCCACCACCGTGGGCGGCGTATCCGCTTCCACCCGCAAGGCGGCCGTGAATGCGCTGGCCAAGCTGTTCGACGCGGCCGCGCCCGCGCTTGGCGCTACCGCCGATCAACTGGAAGCTGTGGACGGCCAGATCCGCGTGAAAGGCAGCCCTTCGAAGAGCCTCACCTGGACGGCGGCCTGCAAGAAGATCGGCCCCGCCGGCGTGATCACGGAAACTGGCGCCAACGATCAACGCAATCCCAGCCGCGAGCTGATCTCCTCCGGAACCGGCGGCGTGCAGGTGGCCGATGTATCGGTGGACACCGAAACCGGGATCGTCAAGATCAACCGCTACGTGGCCGTGCAGGATTGCGGCCTGGTCATCAACCCGCGCCTGGCGGAGAGCCAGGTTTACGGCGCCATCATCATGGGGATTTCGACGGCCCTCTACGAGCGCCGCTTCATGGACGCGCAGACCGGCGCCATGCTGAACGCCGATATGGAATTCTACAAACTGGCCGGGATCGGCGATATCGGCGAGATCGTAGTGCACATGGACATCCGGCCGGAAAACGACAAGCGCGGCGTGATCGGATTGGGCGAGCCGCCGGCGATTGCGATCTGCGCGGCGGTGGGCAACGCGGTAGCCAATGCCATTGGCATGCGGGTGCCACACATCCCGATGACTCCCGATCATGTGCTCGACGCGCTGGAAGGGAGGAACGCGTAATGCAGACGTTCGAATACGCGAATCCGGCGAGCCTGAAGGAAGCCACCGGATTGCTGGCGGCCGCCTGGGGCGAGGCCGACGTGCTGGCCGGCGGCACGGACCTGATCACGCTGATGAAGGACTCGCTGCACACGCCCAAGCGGGTGGTGAACATCAAATCGATCCATGAGCTGGGAGGGATAGTCCGTACCGCGGCGGGCCTGCGCATCGGGGCCACGGTCACCATGGACGAACTGGCGCACAGCGCGGAAGTACGGGCCGCATACCCTGCGCTGGCCGATGCCGCGGCCGGCATCCCCAGTCCGCAGATTCGCCACATGGGAACGGTGGGCGGCGACCTGTGCCAGCGCCCGCGCTGCTGGTATTACCGGCAGGGCTTCGGGCTGCTGGCGATGAAGGACGGCAAGTCGCTGGTGGTGGGCGGCGAGAACCTGTATCACGCCATTTTCGGCGGCGGCCCGGCGTATTTCGTCAGCGCCTCCAGCCTGGGTCCGGCGCTGATCGCGCTGGGGGCTAATGTAAAGCTGGTTTCCGCGAGAGGCGCTCGGGAGGTCCCGGTGAAGGATTTCTTCGTGGCGCCGCGGAATGAAAACACGCGCGAAATCGCCATGCGGCCGGACGAGATTCTCACCGAGATCGTGGTGCACGGCGCGCCGACGCACTCGGCGACCTATGAAGTGCGGCAGAAGGAAGCGCTCGATTGGCCGCTGGCCGCAGCTTCCGTGGCGATCCAAATGAAGGGCGCGGTGGTGGGTTCGGCGCGGATCGTGCTGGGCCACGTAGCGCCCACGCCTTGGGAAGCCAAGGCGGCGGGCGAGTGGCTGGCGGGCAAGACCATCACCATCGAAACAGCCGGAGCAGCGGGTAAAGCGGCGGTCGAGGGTGCGCAGCCGCTCAGCCACAATGCTTACAAAGTGACGCTGGCCAAGACGGCCGTCAAACGCGCGCTGCTGGCGGCGGCGAAAGTGAGAGCCTGAGAATGGAATCCTTACCTGTGATCGGCACGCGCTGCGAGAAGCTGCGCTGGAAGGGCATGTTCGTCCAGGCCGTGTGGCAGGACCCCACGCTTCAGCATTCCGACGACCGCGCCTTCTGGTGCCAGCACACGTTCAAATGCCTGGGCCCGGATGGCCAGGCCGTCGGCGAAGAAGAGTGCGCCCCCGGCCGGGAGTGTTACGAAGAGTAGCCGGGCTTGTGATGCGCGCCGGCGACCCGTCTTCCAGTTGAGGCTTGTTACGAAATAACCGTGCCAAATCCTTGCGGCCGACGTGGCGCACGCACTCGTCGGTGCCGTGTCGAGAGTCCGAACTCCTGATGTTGTCCGGTGTTTTCCGCGCGATGCGGAAAATGAGCTGACCCCCTGACGGGGAATCGGCGGCGCAGGCCTGGTAGGATAGACGATCGGTTTCTGTCGTCTGTCGCGCCTGGGTTGGGGGCCCGCCGCTCGACAGACGACAAAAACCGATCGTCTATCCTACCTCTGACACAGGCAGCCTGGCTCAACCCAAATTCCGCCGCAGCAGGAGTTCGGAGAGTCTTCTCGACACGTCTTTTTTCCGGCGGCGCCCTGCGTCGGCACGAGTGCCGACGCGGCACGCACGAGTGCGTGCGCCACGTCGGAATGGCACAGTTCTTTTCTGACAGGCCCTTAGCTGGAAGCCGGAACGCGTTCCGCGCTTTCATCGGCGGTCGAAGTAACTCGCGCGATCACTTCCATCATGTATTCGGGCTGGATTGGTTTCGATAGATAGTCGTCCATTCCCGCCTCCAGGCAGCGCTCCTGATCGCCCTTCATGGCGTGCGCCGTCATAGCGACGATGGGCAGGTGCTTGCCGGTGCCGCGCTCGAGCACCCGGATGGCCGCCGTGGCATCGAGGCCGCTCATGTTCGGCATCTGCACGTCCATCAAAACCACGTCGAACCGGTCAGCCTTCACCGCTGCCACCGCTTCTTTGCCATCGTTGGCCACTCTTACGGAGTGGCCTTGCTTTTCCAGCAGGACGACCGCCAGCATCTTGTTGATCGGGTTATCCTCGGCCAGCAAAATCCGCAGCTTACGGGGCGACTCGGCCGGCGAACGGTGAGCCGGCGGCAGCACGCCTGTCCCCGTGGGCCGTCCCAGTGACCGCGTGATCGCCTCGATCAGAACCGATTGTTTGACCGGCTTCAACAGGCAGGCCTCGATTCCGATATCCTGGCGGCACGCGGCGTCGCCCCGTTGCCCCGCCGAGGCCAGCAGGAACAAATGGGTATCGCGAAGCTCCTCTTGCGCGCGAATGCGCGCCGCCAAGGTGAACCCGTCCATCCCCGGCATCTGGAAATCCAGGATGGCCAGCGGGACTGGGCGGCCCGCGGCTCGCGCCTGATCGAGCGCCGCGAGCGCAGCCTCGGGGTTCGCCACCGCCTGTGGTTCCATCCCTTTCGCCCGCAGCATCTCCGCCAAAATCGTCCGGTTGGCCGGATGGCCGTCCACAATCAGGACCGGCACTCCGTCCAAAGCCGCTGGCGCCGAACGTTGCAGCGCGTGTCCCAAAGCCATGGCCACAGTGAAGTGGAACGCACAGCCCGGCCCGAGAGCTCCAGTGGCGAGATCCAGGCGCGGGCTTTCCAGCCAGATGCGTCCGCCCATCAGTTCCACCAGCCGCCGGGAAATCGCCAGGCCCAGGCCGGTGCCACCGTACTTTCGCGTGGTCGATCGGTCGGCCTGTTCAAACGCCTCGAACACCGCCCGATGCTTCTCCGGAGGGATTCCTATCCCTGTGTCGGCCACCCGGCAGTGCAGCACCACGCCTTGCGCGATGTTGGGCTCGATCCCGATCTCGAGCGACACTTCGCCGCGGGCAGTGAACTTGATCGCGTTGCCCACCAGGTTGATCACAATCTGGCGCAGCCTGGCTGGGTCGCCCACCAGTTCGTCGGGTACTTCCGGCGCCACCCGGCACAGCAGGTCCAACCCCTTCTCGTCGGCCCGCGCCGCCATCGCGTGCAGAGTATCGGCGATCGAGTCGCGCAGCGGGAAATCCACCGGCGAGACGTCCAGTTTCCCGGCTTCGATCTTGGAGAAGTCCAGAATGTCGTTCAGCAGCGTGAGCAGATGATCCGCGGACGTCTTGGCGGTAACCAGAAAGTCCCGCTGTTCCGCCGTCAATTCGGTTCCCAGCGCCAGGCCCGTCATGCCGATGATGCCGTTCATCGGCGTGCGGATCTCGTGACTCATGTTAGCCAGAAACTCGTTCTTGAACCGGTTGGCGGACTCGGCTGCGTCCTTAGCCTTGCGCAACTCCCCGGTCTGTTCCGCCACGCGGTGCTCCAGATCCCGGGCGCGCGCCCGCAATCGGCGCGTGTACAGTTTCTGTACGGCGAGCGCCGCCACGGAGAAAGTAATCACGCAGATGCAGTGGAACCACCAGGTTTGATAATAGTGCGGCAGCATCGCGAAACTGACGGACGCGCCTTCACGGTTCCACACGCCGTCGTCATTCGAGCCGGTCACCCGAAAGCGGTACTTGCCGGGAGGGAGTTTGGTGTAGTACGCCACCCGGCGCGACCCGGCGTCCACCCAATCATGATCGTAGCCTTCCAGTTTGTACCGGAACTGATTCCGCGACGGAACCAGCAGGCTCAGAGCTGTGTAGTGGAACTCGGTCCGGTCCGTTCCGGCGGCAACCTGGAAGCCTTCGCGAGGGGAGATGCTTCCCCCATCGGCCACCACCTCCTCCAAGACCACAGGGGGAGCCAGACGGTTCTTCATGAGGCGGTTCGGATCGATGATCACAACGCCCTTTTTCGTGCAGAACCACAGCCGGCCATCGCGCGTGCGGCATCCGCTCGGCTGCGCCAGCGGATCGGCGGCCTCGCTATCCTTCATCCCGTCGGCGGTGCCGTACCTGGTGGCCTGGACCGTGGAGCTGCGTCCATCGGCAATGTCGTCCAGATCACGCCGGGGCACCCGATAGATCCCGCTCGCGGCGCTGATCCAGAGGTTCCCCGCATCGTCCGCCAGAATCTGGCTGGGATAGTCGTCAAAGAGCCCTTGGCTCGCGTTATAGCGGGTGACCCGGCCGTCGTCGATGCGAAACCTGGTTAGTCCGGGCACCCTGCCGCCCAGCCAAAGACTGCCTCTTCCGTCGTTGAAAATCGTCGTCACGGGAAAAGCGATCTGCTTCTGCCGTGCCCTATCCGGAGGCACGCCCTTCGCGAACCGGTATAGCCCTTGGGCGGTGCCGAACCACAGCGTTCCGAGGGGGTCCCGGTATATCACGAACGTGTAATTGCCCGGCGCCGAAAGCGGCGTGGTTTCTCCCCGCATGGTCAGCGGCACGGCGTCGCCATTATGGGGGCGCATGGCGAGCGATTCGTCGCTGGCGACGATCAGGCCCTCATCATCCTCGTTGATAGAGGAAATATAGCGTCCCGATAACCTCGGCATCGGAAAGACAGTTAACTTCCCGTTCCGGAAACGGGTCAGTCCGGCACTGTTGCCGAGCCAGATGCTGCCGTCCGGATCCTCGACCATTCCATTCGAGTACCCGCTCGGCAAGCCGTCTTTCTTCGTGAACGCCGAGACTACGCCGTCGTGGATGCGCGCCAATCCACCGCCTTTCGAAAACACATAAACGCTCCCGTCCCGGGCTGCGATGATGTTCTCGGTCAGATTGGAAGGAAGGCCCTCGTTTACCGTAAGCGTGACCAGGCTGGTGTCTCGGAATCGGTCGAGGCCGCTGGCCGTCCCCACCCACAAGTTGCCCTCGCGGTCTTCGCACAGCGACAGGACCCGATCATCGGTCAAACCAGCCAGGGCACCGAAGGAAGACACCTGGTTGCCGGTGATCCGATAGATTCCCGCGCCGCTTGTGGCGGCCCAGAGGTTCCCTTGGCGGTCGATCAACACGGCCCCCACCTCGGCCTGGATCTGCCCCGCGGGCGGCACGGCTACCGCTGCGCCACCATCGAAACGGCGCACGCCGTCCGCCGTTCCGAGCCAAAGGCGCTTCGCCGCGTCCTCGGCCAGCGCGAGGGCCTGCGGCCGCTTCTTCGCATCCGGGCTGGTTTCCGACAGCACGCCGTCGCGATACCGGTAGACCGCCATCAATCCGGCCATCCACACCGTACCCTCTTCGTTCTCAAGAAAACCGGAGACCCAGCTTGTCCGCGCCCGCAGCAGTTGCGGCCCCCTATCCCCAATTTTGTAGATGAAGTCGTCGGAGCCGAGGAAGACCTCATGCCGGCTCGATTCGAACAGGGCTCGAATATCTCCGTCCGGAACAGGCGCGGGCGGCCGGTAGTCGGCGAAGATCCCATTCCTGTAAATCAGCGTTCTGGACGTCGTTCGCACCAGGAGATCGCCGTCGGCGCCCCGGCAGATCGCCTTGACCGGCTCGTTGTTCCCACGCCCGCCGACTGCCAACGATGGCAGCACGAAGCGGACTCCGTCGAACCTTACCAGTCCGGCCGAGGTCCGCAGCCACAGGTAGCCCTCGCGGGTCTGCACGATCTGGTACACGCTCTCCCCAGGCAGACCATTTTGAGATGTCCAGGTGTTGTGGCCATACTGATCGATCCGCCGATCCCGATCGAGAGCCATGCTCGCGCCCGGAAAGCAGAGTCTCAACGCGACAAGAACCCCCACGGCTAGGTATTGCAACTGGAATGCCTGGCCCAGTCGGCCCAAGAGTTTCGGCGCAACGGACCGCACCCCGTGAACCGAAGCGATGGAAGGAACTGGACCCTGACCGATCATCGGCGTTGTCAACCGTGGCCTCTCGCTGACGTTGGAGATGGCATTGCCAACGCCGCTCTTCGCATAGGGACCAAAAACACTTCCGCCCCTTGCACTAGCTTCACATTACTTATCGGCCGTGTACACGTTGCTTACTATAGTGAATATAGTTAATTTGTAGCCCCAACCGCATCAACTGGTTCACAAATCGGCCGCCGGCTATCATCCCGTTAATGCCGCCGGACGGTCCTACTGGATCGTGATATTTACGGGATTCGCTGCCATCCCGTTGGCCGTGAGGTGCACGGTGACACTGCCTTTTCCGGCCAGCGATGGGGGCAGCAGCACGTTGGCTTGATCGAGGCCGGTAAACGCTCCCTGCGGACCGGCATAGGCCACGCTGGCGGCGACGCCGTCCACCGTCACCGTGACGCCGGCCGTTCCGGCGGCTTGGAAGCCTGTACCGTAAAGAGCCAGATACGCCTGGGTGGTCCCCGAACCAAGGCTGACGGGATTCGCCACCACCAGTCCGGCACTGTTCACGCTGTAGACATTCTCCAATGTCACATTGCTGCCCGAATAAAGATACAAATCGGCGGCGGCCAGGCCCGCGCTATTGAGTTCGAACACGCCAGGAGCCACCGGCGCAATTTGCACCGTGGCGGCGGATTGCGTCCCATCGCCGCTGGTAATCGTCACCGTGGCCGAGCCGGTAGCGACGCCCGGAGGCA
>Ga0187851_10000408_pt1 | contig 44561 bp, 24 predicted proteins | sample June2016WEW_6_10_FD_132997 | JGI IMG/M metagenome (GOLD analysis project Ga0187851, IMG submission 132997) | Peatland microbial communities from SPRUCE experiment site at the Marcell Experimental Forest, Minnesota, USA - June2016WEW_6_10 | ecosystem: Environmental > Terrestrial > Soil >...
TGGAGAAGATTGCGCTGGCCGGGCTGAGAAACGAGATTCTCATCTACACTCCGGGCGTCGCGCCGGAGCAGATCGGCGCGCTGGGCGAGCACTGCTTCTCCGATCTCGACCAGGCGGTCGCAGCGTTCTTCGATGGACTACCCGCCGGGGCGCGCGTCGCGCTGATTCCCGAAGGGCCGTACGCCTTCGCGCAGGTGGCCGAATGAGCGCGGGCGGGGCAGGTTTGAAAGAGATTGCACGCACGCTCTTTGCGCAGGCGCTGGCGGAGTGCAGCATCGAGCGCGCCTTCGACCGCAAGCTGCGCGTGGTTGCGGACGCGGCGGGTGTGCGGTTGAAGGTGCAGGGCGGTGAGGCGATTGTGCTCGACCGGCTGCGGCGGGTGCGCGTTGTTGCGGTGGGAAAGGCTGCGGCGGCGATGCTGAACGCGCTGCTGGCAAGGCTGCGGCTTCCGGGTACGAGCGCACTGCAAGGAGTGCTGATCGCAGCGGAACGACCGGCGAATCTGCCAGCGACGATCCAGTATTTTTGTGGCGGACATCCCGTGCCGAACGAGGCTTCGTTCGCCGGAGCGCAGGCCGCGCTTGCCATGCTGCACGCGCTTGGGCAGCGTTCGGCGCGGAATGCTATGTCGCGGGATGACTCGGCGCAGAACTTCGCGCCCGATGAAACGCTCTGCATCTTCCTGTTGAGCGGCGGGGCGTCGGCGATGATGGAGTTTCCGCTGGACGCGGCAATCTCGCTCGACGAGACGGTTGCGTTCCATCGCGCGCTGGTACACAGCGGCGCGTCGATTGTGGAGATGAACTGCGTTCGCAAACACTTCTCAGCGGTGAAGGGAGGGCGGCTTGCGCTGGCTGCGGGCCGCACGCAAACGCTCTCGCTGCTCGTGTCTGACGTGCCACCGGCGCATCTGGACGCGCTAGGCTCCGGGCCGACGGTTGGCGATTCCACAAGCGTTGCGGAGTGCCGCGAGATTCTCGCGCGCTACGGATTGATGGAGCGATTTCCCGCGTCGGTGCGGCGATTCTTTGCGTTGCCGGAGTTGCCGGAGACGCCCAAGCCGAATGAACTGAATGCGCGCTGCTGCAAGCTGGTAGACAGTGACGATCTCGCCGAGGCCGCACGCCGCCACGCAGAGCGGCTGGGATTTTACGCGGTCATAGACAATGCGTGCGACGACTGGAGCTATGACGCGGCTGCGGAGTATCTGCTCAATAGCCTGCGTCAACTTCGCCGCGAGCACTCGCGCGTCTGCCTCGTTTCGGCGGGCGAGGTTGCGGTGCGTGTGGATGCTGCGGGCGCGAACGCGCGGGGCGGGCGGAATCAGCACTTCGCGCTGTACATGGCCTCGCAACTGCGGCTTGAGGACGGGCCGATTGCTGTGCTTTCTGCCGGGTCGGATGGCATCGACGGCAACAGCGACGCAGCGGGAGCGATTGTGGATGAACACACGGTGGATGGGGTGTCTCGTGAGTCCGCGCTGCGCGCGCTGGTCGAGTTCGATTCATCTTCGTGGCTGAGCGCGAGGGGAGCTGCTGTTGTCACTGGGGCGACTGGGCACAATTTGCGCGATCTGCGGATTCTGCTTGCTGACTCGGCGGATTGAACGCTGAGCTGTCCGCTGTAAACTCGCGGATGCCGTAAACTAGCAGGATGATTGACGATCTGGAATACCGATACTCCCCGGTGCGCGAGCGGGTTCGCGAACTGCGGGAGTATCTTTGACTCGGCGCGGCTGAAGCGTGAACTGGCAGTCATCGAAGAGAAGATCGCCGACCCAACCGTGTGGGCCGATGCGGCGCGTATGCAGCCGTTGATGCGCGAACGCAAGCGGCTGGAGACGTTGCTTGCCGACGACGCCGAACTGCTTCGCCGCACCGACGACATCGAGGCCTACTTCGAACTGGCGAAGGAAGGCGAGGCCACCGAGCCGGATCTCGAACGCGAGATTCCCGCGCTGGTGGAGTTCTCCGAGAAGCTCGAATCGAAGACCATGCTCTCGGGCGAGACCGACGCGCTGAACGCCATCGTCACGGTGCATCCCGGCGCGGGCGGGACGGAGAGTCAGGATTGGGCCGAGATGCTGATGCGGATGTATCTGCGCTGGGCGGAGCGGCAGGGCTTCCGCACCAACATTCACGAGATTCAGGACGGCGACGAGGCGGGCATCAAGTCCGTGACGTTCACGATTACCGGCGACTTCGCATACGGGTTGCTGAGTGGCGAGTCGGGCGTACACAGGCTGGTGCGCATCTCGCCGTTCGATTCGGCCAAGCGGCGGCATACGAGCTTCGCCAGCGTCTTCGTCTCGCCGGAGATCGACGAGACGATTGTGATCGACCTGAAGGTGGAAGACCTGCGCATCGACACCTATCGCTCCAGCGGCAAGGGCGGGCAGCATGTGAATACCACCGACTCCGCAGTGCGCATCACGCACATCCCGACGGGCCTGGTCACTGGCTGCCAGAACGAGCGCTCGCAGTACAAGAACAAGGATCAGGCGATGAAGATGATGCGGTCGAAGCTCTACGAGTACGAGCTGGACAAGAAGAAGGCCGCGTCGCGCAAGATTGAAGACTCGAAGCTGGAGATCGGATTTGGCTCGCAGATTCGCAGCTACGTCCTACAGCCCTATCGCATGGCGAAGGATCTGCGCACCCGCGTGGAAGTGGGCGATGTTGACCGCGTGCTCGACGGCGACCTGGAGCCCTTCATCCGCGGCTATCTGCGCATGAGGCGCGAAGGAAATTTCCCTGCATCGATTGAAGAAGACGATGCGGTGTAGTTGAGTACGACGAGATGCAGTGGAGGGGCATGAGGTTTCGGCGAGCAATCCCGGTTCTGCTGCTGGCGATCTTCGCTGCCGCCGGAGCGAGCGCGCGCGCGCAGATCAAGACTGTGGGGGATGGGCGTTGGTGGTCGGCTAAGGCCCCTCATTTAGAAGTCGCTCTTGTTGCGCCGTCGCGGTTTGCAACAAGTGCTGGATATGGACAAGTATGGTCGGGAATTTATTTTGAGCTTGAACCGGGTTGGCATGTTTATTGGATAAATCCGGGAGATTCCGGCGAGCCGCCAAGTGTGAAATGGACATTGCCTGCAGGCATAACGGCTGAGCAGATGTTGTTTCCGATTCCGAAGCGGCTGCCGCTCGGCCCGCTGATGGATTACGGATACGAAGGGAAGGTTACACTCCCGGTTCGCCTTACGCTGGCTAAAAATCTTGCATCGCAGAAGATTCATCTGACTGCCCGCGTGAATTGGCTCGTTTGTCGCGAGGTGTGCATCCCCGGAAATGCGTTACTAGGGTTTGATTACATAGTTGAACCAGAGCTGTATGACGCGCCTAAAGGAGGAGTCGGTAGTTGGCTAGTATCTCCACTACAAGATGCCCTTATGTACGAGGTGCAGAATCAACCCAGGAATCTGCCTGCCAGGTCGACTGCGTTGGTAAACGCGAGTAACGGCAAGTTTTCCCTGATACTGCATGGAATAAGAAGTGACGCAAAGGTAGAGTTCTATCCTTTCGACACGGGTGTGATTGCGAATGCGGCAGCGCAGAAGATTACACCGCTGGCGGACGGCGTGCGCATCGATCTGGTGCGGGATGACACGCTCGCGCAGACGCCCGCGCAGTTGCATGGGCTGGTGAAGCTGAGCGAAACGCTGGCGTATGACGTGACGGCGCCGGTAGTGACGGGCGAGCTTGCGGCTGCGAGCGGCGGCGCTGTGACGAGCACGACTGCGATTGGCGCGATTGGCCTGGCGTTTCTTGGTGGCATCCTGCTGAACCTGATGCCGTGCGTCTTTCCGGTGCTATTTCTGAAGGGGCTTGCGCTGGTGCAAGGTTCGAGCCAGAGCCGCGCGCATCTGCGGCGGCATGGGCTGTTCTACGCGCTGGGAATCCTGCTTTCGTTCTGGAGCATCGTAGCCGCTCTGCTTGTTCTGCGCGCCGCTGGAGGCCACGCGGGCTGGGGCTTCCAGTTGCAGTCGCCCGTCTTCATCGCGCTGCTTGCGTCGCTGATCTTCCTGCTCGCGCTCTCGCTGGCAGGGCAGTTCGAGATCGGCCTCTCGCTCACTTCGTTTGGCAGCTCGTTGGTCGATCGGGCTGACCAGGACAAGACTGGGGCAGGGAAGCAGAGCTACGCGGGCAGCTTCTTCACCGGCGTGTTGGCGACCGTGGTGGCGACTCCGTGCACCGCTCCGCTGATGGGCGCGGCGATTGGATTCGCGCTGACGCAGTCGGCAGCGGTGACCTTCGCGGTGTTTACGGCGCTTGCGCTGGGACTGGCTGCGCCGTATCTGCTGCTGAGCTGGCAACCGGCGTGGGTGCGCGTACTGCCTCGTCCGGGTGCGTGGATGGAGATTCTGAAACAACTGACCGCAGTGCCGCTGTTTGCAACCGCGATCTGGCTGGCGTGGGTCTATGGCCAGTTGCATGCGGCCAGTGGCGTAGACCAGATGGCGCTGCTGATGGCCTGTTTCCTGCTGCTGGCGATTGCAGGTTGGGCGCTGGGCCGATGGCCGGCGAAGTGGGCGAGCCGGATCGCGGCGCTGGTATTGATTGCGCTGGGGCTGGCCATTCCGCTCTCGCAGACGCGCCGCATCGCACAAACCCCAACCACCACACCGCAGATCGCGGGACAGCCCAGCGCATCTGCAAGCTCTGCTCTGCTCTGGCAGCCATACTCACAGCAATCGCTCGACGCAGCGCGTGCCGCGGGCCATCCGGTCTTCATCGACTTCACCGCTGCGTGGTGCCTCAGTTGCCAGTTCAACGAGCGTGCGGTGCTGCGGTCGGCGGATGTAGAGAACGCGCTGCGCGCGCACAACTTTGTGCTGCTCAAGGCCGACTGGACCAACAGCGATCCCGATATCACACAGAAGCTCGCCTCGCTGGGCCGCGCCGGAGTGCCGACCTACGTTCTCTATCCCGCGGCTTCAGGAAGTGCGCCGGATGTGCTGCCCGAGTTGCTGACCAAGGGGCTGGTGCTGTCGGCAGTCGAGCGCGACGCAAAGCTATAGGGCTGTCTCGTGTCCTTGCGAATCGTAAGGCAGTGTGAACCTGTAGAGGCCGAGTGAATTGGGTATGGCTCTACCATCGCGGTGGAACTACAAAAATACGCATCCGGCGAATCAATTGATCTGGACACTTCATCTAACAGTTAGCGCAAGATTTGTACGCTTCATCTAAGATGATGTCGCAATTTAGGGCAACATAAACGTACCTGGGTGAGGTACTCTTCAATTCCGAAGCGCGCCACGAACCGCACTATATAGAGCTTCTTCTGAACGTTAATTCAAGCCAGCGCACGTATCTGGCTTGCATGGATTTCTCCACAATTTCGTCGCTGCTGATAAGTAATTGAATACAAATGGTTTGTACGAACAACCAACAGCATATAGACGAATAGGTTCTAAAGGCCCTAAATGAATATTTCCCGTATTTGGGTTCTATCTGTTGTACTTCTCTCAGTTCTGTTTCCCGCGGCGATGGGTGCCTTTGCGGTCAATGCCTCGCCGAACTGCCAACGCTATGTAAGCGACTACGTCACCACGCCGGTGCGCAAACGTGTCAGCAAGGCAACCGCGCTGGCCTGGGCAAGATGGCGAACCGGCCATCCCAACTGGAAGCCCAACCCGAAGGTCCAGCGGCCACGGTATGTGATGACTACGCAGGAGGCCATGGACAAGGTGAACTTTGCCTGCGCGGTCCCACCCAATCCTGTCATCACCGAATTGCTCCACACTGAGGCCGACCGTGACGGGACTCCGTCTATCGATCCCTCAGCCACGGGCGCGACGCAGCTTTACATTCCGGACTTGACGCCGCCGGAGGTGACAGAAGTTCCGTCCGGGCAGGGCTCGTCCGATTCGACAGCCGTCTCATGGCCATCCGATTCTCCATCAATTCCGCCGCAGGCCCTGCCCCCTGTTTCACCCCCGGCCGGCGGTATCACTCTGCCACCCATCGTCCCACCAGATACGACGCTGGCCACCGCCGAGGTACCCGAGCCGCCCAGTTTGCTGCTGGTCGCATCCGGCATTGCGGGCTGCGGTCTCTTCTGGAGGCGCAGGCACGCGAGCGAGGCATAGCGAATCGACCACCAGATTTCACTCCACATTCGTCCCATCCTCTGCGATGAACTCAGAGAGGATGGGGAAAATTATTTCGGCTTGTGCTTGCCCGCGCGGATGCGCGCAACCTCGTCCATGCGCTGGGCGAGCAGCTTCTCGCGGCCCTCTTGTGTCGGGTGGTAGTAACGGCGGCCCGCGAGCGACGGCGGCAGGCACTCCATGTCGGCCACACGGCCCTCCACATTGTGCGCGTACTGGTATCCCTTGCCATAGTCCAGCGACTTCATCAGCTTGGTGGGAGCATTGCGCAGGTGCAGTGGGACGGGCTCGGCGGCGGTTGCCTCGATGTCGCCGGTGATGGCTCCGTAGGCGGTGTAGACCGCGTTCGATTTGGGCGCGAGCGCGAGGTAGACGATGGCCTGCGCCAGCGCGAGATCGCCCTCCGGCTGGCCCAGGAAGTGCATCGCATCGCGCGCGGATAGGCACAGGTTGAGCGCCTCGGGCGCGGCCAGGCCAACGTCCTCCACCGCCATGCGCACAATGCGGCGGGCGACGTACATGGGGTCTTCGCCGGCCTGCAACATGCGCCCCAGCCAGTAGAGCGAGGCGTCCACGTCGGAGTTGCGCACGCTCTTGTGCAGCGCGGAGATGATGTCGTAGTGCTGCTCCCCCTGCTTGTCGTAGAGCAGAACGCGGCGTTGCAACGCCTCTGCCGCAATCTCTTTCGTGATGCGCCGCTCCGTCTCCTCGCCAGCTAGATTCGCTGCCACATCCAGCGCATTAAGCGCATTGCGCGCGTCGCCGCTGGCGTAGGACGCGATGGTTGCAAGCGCGTCTTCATCGGCAGTGACTCCAGACGCGCCGAGTCCACGCGCCACATCGCCAAGCGCGCGGTGGAGAAGCGCGACGATCTGCGCCTCGCTGAGTGCCACGAGCGTGTAGACGCGGCAGCGCGAGAGCAGCGCGGCATTCAGTTCGAACGAGGGGTTCTCGGTGGTGGCGCCGATCAGCCGGATCGCGCCGCGCTCCACATAGGGTAGAAACGCGTCCTGCTGCGCCTTGTTGAAGCGATGGATCTCGTCGACAAACAGGATCGTGCGCGAACGGAATCCGGCGGCCTTCTCCGCGGCCACCATCACCTGCTTGATCTCCTTGATGCCGGACATCACCGCGGAAAACTCGATGAATGTCGATTGCGTCATTGCGGCGATGATCTTGGCCAGCGTCGTCTTGCCCGTGCCGGGAGGCCCCCAGAAGATCATCGAGGTGGGGTCGTCGTGCGCGATGGCCAGCGAGAGCGGCTTGCCCGGCCCCAGCAGATGCTCCTGGCCTACGAACTCATCCAGCGAGCGCGGCCTCATGCGATCGGCCAGCGGCGCGTGGCTGGCCTGCGCTGCGGCATCGTCGGGAGTGGGGTTGAAGAGGTTCATGGAAGCAGGTTCGAGGTTCGAGGTCCAAGGTTCGAGGTGCGTTGCCGCGAGGCTTCATAGAGCAGCAGGGAGCCGGCGACCGCGGCGTTGAGGCTCTCCACGCGACCGGGTGTGGGAATGGAGATGCGCGCGTCCGCCAGCGCGAGCCACTCCTCGCCAAGCCCCGCGCCCTCGTTGCCGATCATTAGAGCGCAGGCGTTGGTGAGGCCGGCGTCAGCGGCGGACTCGGAACCGGAGTCGGGGTTGGGCGCAACCGCGGCCAGCAGGCGCACGCCCCGCGACTTCAGCGCGATCAACTCTTTGGCTGTGATCGCAACGACGGGAACGCGGAAGACCGATCCGGCCGAGGCGCGAAGGGCCTTCTGGTTCCACTCGCTCACCGTGCCCGCGGTGGTAAGAACCGCAGTCGCGCCGAACGCCTCCGCCGAGCGAATCAGCGTGCCCAGGTTGCCCGGGTCCTGCAGGCCCGCGGCGACCAGCAGCAGCGCAGCGTTATCGTTTGCGGGGAGCGCGGACTCGATCTTCCAGACCGGAGGCACCAGCAGCGCCGCGATCCCCTGCGGGTGCTGCGTATCGACCGCGCTGGCGAAGACTTCCTCAGCCAGAACCAGCAGCTCCACGCCGCGCGGAAGCCACTCGGGCGGCGCGATGCGCTCGCTGAGGAAGATCGTCTTCAGCGGAAGTCCGCTGTCGAGCGCCTCGCGCAGCAGATTTTCGCCTTCAATGGCGACCAGTCCGCCGCTCAGCCGCGCGTGACCAGCGAAGGCCGCGCGAAGCTGCTTGACCCGCGCGTTGGCGCGGCTGGTGACGAGAATCGGCTGCGTTGTCATCTAGCCAAATCTTACGCTGTGAGTGGGGAAGTCAGCATTCGGAGCAAGGAAGCGGGCTGGTTGGCGCGAGCAGATTCAATTGCACGCCAGCGCAGTCCACACCCCAGCAGGGGTGTTGTTGGCGCCGCTGATAACCAGGTCCACAAAGCCGCCCGCGCGAACCGCATCGCTGCCGGTCACGGAACACGAATTGCCAGTTGTCGCCGAGCAGGTGAGGTCTGAACTGCTGGTCATGTTTCCCGGAGTGGTGCCGATGCGTAGCGTCACCGTGATCGTTCCCCCTTGCTCGGAGAAGACATTCAGCGCCGTTGCCGTACAACCCGCCGGGACCCAGGTCAGGACCGAATTTGGCGTGGACTCGGTGGTGCTCCCATTCGAGTTGTTCACCGAAAAGTAGGGGTAGTTTGAGACGTAGGAGACAGAGTGGTACACCGACGCGAACGGAATCCCGCTGGTTCCACCACCACCACCACCGCCGCTTCCCGCCGCACCCGCCGCGCCCTGTGGAATGGTGAAGTTCAGCACCGCGGCTGAACTGGTTCCAGTGTTGATGACCGAAGCCGAACTGCCCGCCGCGCCGGTTGTCACTGTGCCAACGCTAACGGTCGCCGCCGCGCCTTGTGCGCCGGTCGGCCCCGCGCCGCCCGCCTGCGCGATCACCGTCCAGACTCCGGGATAGTTGTCCGGCTCCTGCGACGTGTTGCCGCTCTGCGCGATATACGTCGAGGCCGGGTTGCCGTAGGTCACCGCATCGTTCGCCGCGTAGCCATAGCCGGTAACCCACGCGCCTTTAAAGTTCATCCCCACGGCTCCGGCTGCTCCGGTGGCTCCGGCTGCCCCATTGGTTCCATTGATTCCGTTAGCGCCGGTTGGTCCGGCTGGTCCGGTCGCGCCAGTGGCTCCGGCTGCCCCGGTCAGTCCGGTTGCTCCGGTCGCGCCCGCCGGCCCCTGCGGTCCCGCCGGCCCGGTCGCGCCGGTCGCTCCAGCCGCACCCGCAACTCCGGTCGGCCCCTGCAATCCCTGGGGTCCGGTAGCACCCGCTGGCCCGGTCGTGCCCGCCGTAGCCAGCAGCCCCCAGTACGTCGGACTGATGTCCGGCTCGCGCCCCACATTCGCCTGTAGCGCAATGAAGCTGGAGCCGCCGTAGCTGACCGCATCGCCCAGCGCGTACGAGGTACCGATCAGCCAGCCACCCTGGAAGGTCACCGGAGGCCCGGTCTCTCCGGTCGCTCCCGTCGGCCCGGCAGGCCCGGTTGCGCCCGCTGCTCCGTTTGTCCCTGCCGCGCCGGGAGGTCCCTGTGGCCCCTGCGCACCAGCCGCCGCCATCTGCGACCAGTCCCCGGGAAAGTTGTCCGGCCTCTCCGACGTGTTGCCACTCAGTGCGATGTAGGTTGATCCGTTGTAGCTGACAGAATCGTTGGCGGAGTATCCCGTCCCGGTAGTCCAAGCGCCTTTGTAGGTCATCCCCGGCGGCCCGGTCGCCCCGTTTGGCCCGGAAATTCCCTGCGCTCCGGTCAAACCAATCGGCCCCTGCGGCCCGGTCAATCCAATCGGCCCTTGCGACCCTGTCGCACCCGCCGCTCCGTCCTGCGCAAAGAACGCCCACCAGATCGGGCTCTGGTCCGGCGTATTCCCGTTATTGCTCGCCTGCAACGAGACATAGTCCGCGCCGTTATAGCGAACCCCATCCCCCAGCGCGTAGTTCGTCACCGACGAGTAGACCCCCTGAAACGACAGCCCCACCGGCCCGGCCGGTCCCTGTGGCCCCATCGGCCCGCTCAGGCCCGGCGCACCGGTTGCTCCGGGAATCCCCTGCGCTCCTGCCTGCCCTGCAATCCCCTGATCTCCCTGATTGCCCTTCTCGCCGGGAGGCCCCACGCTTCCCGGCGCTCCCTGCGGCCCTGCTGCTCCGGTCGCGCCCGTCGAGCCCGCCGGCCCTGCTGGCCCCTGCGCCGTCAGCACTCCCCACTGCTGCGGGCTGAGGCTCGGAGTATTCCCATGGTTACTGGCGATCAGCGACGTATAGCTCGATCCCTGCCACACCACCACGTCGCCCAGGTTGTAGTTCGTCGTCGAAGCGTACGTTCCCTGATAGACGAATCCCGGAGGCCCCTGCGGACCGGTCGCTCCGATCTGCGCCGATGCCAGCAGCCCCCAATCCGCCGGACTGAGCGGCGGGGTGTTCCCATGGTTCCCCGCGATCAGCGAAATATACGCAGACCCCTGATACTCCACCACATCGCTCAGTCCGTAGTTGGTCGTCGACGCGTACGTCCCCTGGTAATCCAGCCCGCTGCCGCTGCCCGCTGTCCCAGCCGGCCCTTGTGGCCCAGTCGCCCCCGGAGCACCTGTCGATCCAGCCGGGCCAGTAGCGCCAGTCGCTCCCGCTGGCCCTTGTAGCCCAATCGCGCCCGCAGTTCCGGTTGCCCCTGGAATCCCCTGCGGCCCAATCGCCCCTGTAGCTCCAGTCGCCCCCGCCGGCCCCGCATCCACCAGCTCCACATCGAGCGTTGGTGCGTGGGCCGTCAGGTCGTTCTCCTTGCTGTCGAACTGCACCATGGCCGTTCCAGCCGAGAGCGCCAGTCCATTGTTCGTTGCCGGTGAGCTGATCCATCCCTGCACCATCGCGGTCACGTCCACCGCGACGAACGCCCCGGCCTGGCTCACCGGGAAGACTCCGGCTGCGCTGCCGATCGCCGGTTCGGTCGCATAGGTCACGCTGTACTCGCCCCACGCCCCGTTGATCGGCGCAAAGGTCACCAGCCCCGGCGTCGTCACCCGGTTGCAGTAGAGTCGCAGCACAGCGCGCGACACCTGGCTCGCGGTCGTCCCCGCCGGCAACAGCGACAGGTCAAACTGAAGCAGAGTCGTATAGCCCCCGCCCACATTCAGATTGGAGATTGCCCCGCTATTAACCGTGGGCAGTGCGCTGTTCACATGCGCATCGGCCACCAGTGCCGGCTCAGCGCCCCACCCCGGCGCCGCCGTCCACAACATCATTGCCAATCCCAAGCCCACACGCGGAGCTACTCTCAGGCAACGATCAAATTTCAGCCCACTCCACCCGCCCATCCCAGCTCCAGGCGACCCCAGTTGCGAAGCTCTGTTCCGATCGGTCCGAAGACCGGCCGGGGAGATCCACACCTGGTTCAACGTTCCCTACTCGACGATTCACGCTGTCCCCTGGCCACTTGCAGGCATGGCGAGTTCATGGCACAAGACAGAGTTAGATTTGTACCGTTTTAGGACACTCCAGCCTGAATAGCAAGCCTTTTCGCCTCAACCCTCCATCTCTGCCCTGCCTATACTCCTCACGATTGCGAACGCTCCTTCGATTTCCTTTCCTGCCCGCCATCTCATAGACTGCAATCACCGGCCCAATCCGCGCGGAGACCCCAATAATATGTCCAGCCAAGCCCCCAGTCAGCCAGGAACCCGCCCCACCCTCGACACTCTGGTCGACACTCCCCGCCTCGTCACCGCCTACTACTCCCTGCACCCAGACCCCGCCATCGCCGCCCAGCGCGTGGCCTTTGGAACCTCCGGCCACCGCGGCTCGGCCTTCGCCGCCTCCTTCAACGAAGACCACATCGCCGCCATCAGCCAGGCTATCGCCGACTACCGCCGAGCGAATAAAATCTCTGGCCCGCTCTTCCTCGCCAAGGACACCCACGCACTCTCCGAGCCAGCCTTCGCCACCGCGCTGGAGGTTCTTGCGGCCAACTCCATCGAAGTCTTCGTCGACGACCAGTTGGCCTACACCCCCACCCCCGCGCTCTCCCACGCCATCCTCACCTACAACGCGAAGCTCAATGGCGGCAAGACGCCTTCACAGGCGATTCTCGAAAGCGCCGCCAGCGATGGCTCCCGGCAGTGGGCAGACGGCATTGTGATTACTCCCTCGCACAATCCCCCCGAGGACGGCGGCTTCAAGTACAACCCTCCCAACGGTGGTCCCGCAGACACCATTGTCACCAAGTGGATCGAGAACCGCGCCAACGACCTTATCGCCTCTGGTCTCGCCGACATCAAGCGCATCCCCTACACCCGCGCGCTCGCCGCCGACACCACTCATCGCCACGACTACATCACCGCCTACGTCAACGACCTGGCCAACGTTATCGACTTCGCCCCGCTCGCCAAAACTACGCTGAAGCTCGCGGTCGATCCGCTCGGTGGTGCCGGCGTCCACTACTGGCCGCGCATCGCCGAGAAGTACAAGCTCGCGCTCGACATCCTGAACCCCTACGTCGATCCCACCTTCCGCTTCATGACCCTCGACTGGGACGGACGCATCCGCATGGACTGCTCCTCTCCATTCGCGATGGCCAGCATGATTGCGAATAAAGACAAGTTCGACGTAGCCTGGGCCTGCGACACCGACCACGACCGTCACGGCATCGTCACCCGCTCCACCGGTCTGCTCAACCCCAACCACTACCTCGCAGTCGCCATCCAGTACCTCTTCACCCATCGTCCGGGTTGGAAGCAGAACGTCGGCATCGGCAAGACGCTGGTCTCCTCCTCCATCATCGATCGCGTAGCCAAGGGGCTGGGCCGCTCCATGCTGGAAGTCCCGGTCGGCTTCAAGTGGTTTGTCGACGGGCTGATCGACGGCTCGCTCGGCTTCACCGGCGAAGAGAGCGCCGGAGCCAGCTTCCTCCGCCGAGACGGCACCGTCTGGACCACCGACAAGGACGGCCTCATCATGGGACTACTCTCTGCCGAGATGACCGCCGTCACTGGCCGCGACCCCGGCCTCCTCTACAACGACCTCACCGCCAAGTACGGCAACCCCATCTACCAGCGCATCGACGCCGCCGCCACGCCGGAGCAAAAAGCCAAGCTCGCCAAGCTCAGCGCCAAACAAGTCACTGCAACCACGCTTGCCGGCGAGCCGATCACCGCGATCCTCACCGAAGCCCCCGGCAACCACGCCCCCATCGGCGGCCTTAAAGTCACAACCGAGAACGGCTGGTTCGCCGCCCGTCCCAGCGGCACCGAAGACGTCTACAAGATCTACGCCGAAAGCTTCAACGGCCAAACCCACCTAACCCAAATCCAAACCGAAGCCAAAGCATTGGTCGCCGCTGCGATTGCATAGGACATGTGCTCCAACCTTGATGGCATTCTGAGTAAAGCGCATGAGTCGTCATTCTGGCGCAGCCAGAATCTCCGTCGTACGAAGGTGCTACGGACACAACGGCGCCAGCTTGTTCGCTTCAATCACGTCGCTGCCCCAGTTGTATTCGTCGTTGTCGCTGAAGACGTAGAAGGTCGCTCCGTTGGGCATCAGCACGATTGTGATCCCGCCATATCCGCTCATGAAGGACGCCCAGACGTTGCAACGGACCTGCGGGAATTCAGCGGTGGTAATTTTTTTGCCCCAATGGCTATTGTTGTACCAGTATGTATTCGGCACGGCAGGCGTTCCCGTGTCGGGAACGGGCAAACCAAGCGATGAAGAATTCTGGAAGAGAGACTCCTGCAGTCGCGCTGGATCCAGAACCTGGCTTCCGTTGATCGTTCCATGATCGTTGTTGAGCAACTTGGCAATCTTCGCGACATCGTCCTGAATAAAAAAGAGGCCGAGGTAGCCCATTGCTTTTCCGTTCGCGCTGTTATCTGTACGCAACGTAGTCAGGCCGCCTTTGCTGATATTGAGCGGCTTGTAGACATCGTCGCGGACCATATTGAAGATGTCGCCGCCGCCGCCCTGTTGTTGCTGCAGATAGCTGTTCATCGCTTGATTTGTAACGAATGCCGCAGCGCTCTGGTAGACCCAGGTACTCCCAGGCGCGGCCTGGTGGGGAAAGGGCCGGATGGCGTCACCCATCTTCCCGGCGTAAGACTCCGCATCATAGAAGGTCTGGGTGACGGCGCCGTCTTCATCAGACATATAGGCCGTGCTCAGATAGTTGCCGGTGGCCATGTCCAGTCCGTTGTCGAAGGTGACCGTGCTCCAGTCTCCGCCGTTGGTGTACTCCGGAACATAGTTGCGGATAAGTTGGCTATAGACTCCCGAACCGTAGAGCTGCCCTAACCGCATACTGGCTATGTTGTTCAACATCGATTTCGCAACCGAATACGAAGGCAGGCGCATTTCGCTGCAGAAAGCGTATTGGCCGTAACGCGTCTGGCATCCACTCACATAGTTGACGCCATGGAAGAGCAGTCCGTAGGTGGTGATGTCCTGTTGCGACTGGAAGCCGCTAACCAGGTTGTCTGGGACAACTCCGGAGTTGGGAAAGTCGGAGGTCAAGGCGCTGAGCGGTTTGGTCGGCAGGCGATTGGCGATCTCGATGACGTGATCGCTCTTGATTGTCGCGTCGTTCGTCACTGGATACGGAGTGTATGTGGCTGCGATCTGTCCCCACAGGTTGAATTTGGAGTACATGCATGTTTCCTGCGTAATCTGGTAGCGCACGTTTGAGATATTCGGGGACTTGCTGTTGCTGAACAAAAACGACATCTCCCCGTTGTGAACGCAGTTCTGGTTTCGCTCGATCAATGCAAATGGGAATGAGGCGCGGGTGTAACCGGAATCATCGTTCTGCGACCACGCATTTCCAGGGCCGACGATGTAATTCCAGTCAGCGTTCCCCGTGTAGACAAGCCCTTGCTGCGCCGGAATTAGATAACTTCCATCCTGTACGAATTCGAAGCTGAAAGCGGCAAGGTGCTTCCAGGCAGAATCGCCCCCGGCGAAGGAATTGAAATCGTCCCGCAGCACAACGACACTGCCGTTACCGGATGGATTGACCAGGTCCAGGCGGCCTTCAAACGTGTCGGAAGCAGGCGCAGCATTAGTTGGCATCGCAAATGCGCTATCGTCGACAGGCGTCGCCGGAGTGGCATTCGAGAAATAATCGCTATAGCGGAGCGTAGGCTGGTTGACATTGGTGGCGGACGCGCCGCATCCGCATAGAATCGCACAGAGTAATAGTGCGGGAAGGATGAGTCTCAATCGTTTCATCGGACGTCTCTCATCGGTAGAACGGTAACGGCAATCGAAGGCCAGTCTACCGCATGATCGCCTTCACCGATACACGGACGCCCGCGCGAACCGTCTTCCACAAAGGATCATGCCGAGTGAACAGACCTGCGTTACCGGCCCGCTCACTCCGCTTCGATTTATTGGACAACTTCTGAACTCCTACCGCACGACTTCGAACGAATCCCAGGGAGCGTTGCAGACTGGGCAGCGTTCGTGTTCGTTCGGCGTCTCCGAGGTATAGCCGCAGACCGGGCAGACGAAGAAGTCGCGCTTCTTGCCGATCCAGCCGTCCTTCTTGCCTGCCTCCAGCAGCGCAATCGCCTCGCTATAGAGCCGGGCGTGCGTCTTCTCCGCTTCCATCGCCCCGTGGAAGGTACGAATGGCAGCAGGATTGTTATGCTTCGTCGCCTCGGCGATGAATTCCGGGTACATTGTGGCGATCTCGTACTGCTCGCCCGCCAGTGCCGCCTTCAGGTTCTCCAGCGTGCTGCCCACCGCGATCTCATGGATCTTGAACGCAACCTCTCCGCCAAGCTGCAGGATGACCCGCGCGTGGTTGCCAGCGTGGATATGCTCCGCCCGCGCCGCGGCGCGAAACAGGCTGGCCGCTCCGCGCAATCCATCCGCATCGGCCTTGATGGCAAAGGCGTTGTATTTGGCATTCGCATTCGACTCACCTTCAAGAGCGCTCAGTAAGTTCCGAACCGTAACAACATTCTTTGTAGCGATTTCTGCCATGATTGACTCCTCCATAAACCCCCATAAGATACGCGCTGGCGGTAAATCGCTGTGACGCAGATTACATATGAGGATCGCAGCGTGGAGAGTCCCGAATCGAATGCGCTCTACCGCCCGCGCCAGCTCCACTCCATCCCACCCATCACGGTCCGCCCCTGCATCGGGACGCCGGCGATCTCCGCATATCCGGTCCCGCTCAGGTTCAGCAGCCGCAGATAAGGCCGAAGGCTGCCCGTATTCCGCGCCAACCCCGCGTCCCACAGCGGATACGCCGTCTGCCCGGTCTTCTGCACCACCTCAACCTGCGTGTGCGCCGAGACCTGTTTCCCCCAGGTTCCCGGCAGCTCCCCCGTCCAGCCGAAGACCGCATTCTGGGCCGCGTAGTTGAAGGCGTACTCCGAGAGATAGTCTGCCGGCAGATTGCCCGAGTGCGCCGCCGTATAGCTCACCTCGATCCACTCCACCGAGCTGATCCGCACCCGCGCGCTTGCCTCCGCGCCACTGATGTCGAGCGTCGGCACGTTGATCGCCTGCCAAAGCTCGCCCGTCGTCAGCGGCAGCGTCTTCGAGTAGTCGATGGCGTTCGTCTCGTTCAGCCGGAAGCCCACCGCCGTCAGCGTCACTCGCCCATTTGCGGGCTTCCAGTCGAGCCCGCCCTCGTAGCTCCAGCTTGACTCCGGCTTCAGCGCAGCATTCCCCTTCGTCGCCGGGTCAGAGTAGTAGAGATCGGTATACGTCGGCAGTCGAAAGCCATGTCCCGCCGACCCACGCAGTCGAACGCTCTTTGTCAACGTAAACGCTGCCGCCGCGCTCGGCGAAAACACCGAATCTCCGCCCGACAAAATCTCCTCCCGCGCACCAATCGAGAGTGAAGCCCGCCTCATCGCGCGCAAACTCAGGTTGCTATACCCCGCTCCCTGATTCCGCGCATGGACCCCCAGCGCATCGCTCTGTGCGCCCTGAAAGATATTGAAGCTGTGAATCGAATCCCCCGACTCCTCCAACCCATAGGCCAGCGTCGAGTTCTTCCCAATCTCATTCGTCCGCCTCACCGCGCCCTCGTAGCTCGCCGTCGTGTGGTTGTTCTCGTAGAACGCCGGCTGGCCCTCCAGCAGCACAAACTCATCGGTGTGCCGCCGGTATCCAAAGCTCGCCGCCGTCCGCTTGCCCAACTGCTGCTGAATGCTGGCCAGCCACGCCTTCGTCCTCTCCCACGAGTTGTACGCCCCATAAAATTCGTTCGCGCCGTACGGCCTGTCGCTCGCCGCCAGCAAAACATCCGTCGCACCCAGCCCGCTCTTCAGCCAACTCTCGCTGGCCAGCGCATTGCTGCTGTAGTTTCTGTCGGCCATAAATCCGTCGGATGTATCGCGCGATCCTGACAGCGTCTCTGCAAACGGCCCCATTGCATAATCCGCCCGCAGATGCTCCTCCAGCGAGCCATAGCTTCCCGCGCCCGACCTCGCCACCACGCTCAAACCCGCTCCCGGAGCGCTGGTCAGCAGGTTCACCGCTCCGCCAATCGCGTCCGATCCATAAAACGTCGACCCCGATCCGTGCAGCACGTCCACCCGCGCGACCGCATCCAGCGGCACCGGAATGTCGAGGTTCAAGTGACCCGTCTCAGGATCGTCCACCCGCAGCCCATTCACCATCACCAGCGACTGCTCGAACGTCGTCCCGCGAATCGACAGGTCCGCCTGCACGCCCTCGCCCGCGCGCGCCTGCAGGTTCAGCGACGCATCCTTCCGCAGCACATCCACCACGCTGTCCGTCCCCGCCACCGCCTGCTGCGGCAGAATCACCGACACCGAGCGGTCGCTCTCCTCCATCGGCAGCGGCTCTGCCGCCGTCGTCACCAACACACTCTGCTGAATGCTGACCGGGGTCTGAGGCCGGGCAATGCCCGATGCTGCAACCGCCGGCCCCGCATTCGAAGAACTCTGCTGGGAACTCTGCTGGCAGATGCCGCACCGTACGCAGAATAGGCAGAGAGAGAGGTACGCAAGACTTGTTTTCATAAGCCGATCATCGACCAATCCCAAGCGCCGCACAACGATACTTTTGTCTTGCCATAAATAATTTATTAGATAAACTAATTCCACCGGCTTATGCGCATTGAAGCCTTCCTTCGCGAGAGTCCCATGTTCACCGTCAAGCGCGCGGCGCGCCACTTTGACCGCATCGCCGCCGAAGCCTTCTCCACAGACGGCCTCGGATTCATGGAGGGCCTGCTCCTCGCCGCAATCTTCTTCGAAGCCCCACGCCCCATCAAGCCCTCGCATCTCGCTGAAACCTTCGCCACCACGCGCGGCAACGTCAGCCACGCCATCTCATCGCTGGAGGCGAAGGGCCTGGTGCAGCGCCGCATCGATCCAGCCGACGCACGCGGCTACTTGCTCGCCCTCAAGCCCACCGGAAAAAAGTCCGCGCTGCGCGTCATCGCCGCCTTCGACAGGATGCAGCAGAGGTTCGAGCAAAAAATTGGCAAAACCGCGCTGAAGAACTCACTCGATGCAATTCGCGCGCTCGAATCCTGCAACCACACATAGGGACTCAACGAAGCGGAATCCAAGTAGAATGGGCGTGTGAGCCCATCGTCCGCATCCCTCTCAGAGGTCCGCCGCAAGGTCGAAGCGCGCGAGCGCATTACCCCCGCCGACGCGCGCCTCCTCTGGCTCGAAGCCTCGGACGAAGAGATGCGCTCGCTCGCCTCGCTGGCGCGCGCCCGCTTCCACGCGCCCGCCTTCTGCACCTATCTCCTGATGCGCATCATCAACACCACCAACGTCTGCGTCGCCCAGTGCGACTACTGCGCCTTCTACGCGCTCCCCGGCCAGCCCGGCGGATACGTCCTCAGCGAGGCGCAGATCTTCGCCAAGATCGACGAGCTTCTCGCCCTCGGAGGCGACCTCATCGGCTTCAACGGCGGCTTCAACCCGCAGCTCTCCATCGACCACTACTGCGATCTGGTCCGCGCCATCCGCGCCCGTTTCGGCGACCGCATCGAGCTGTACGCCTTCACCATCGCCGAGTTCCTCTACCTCGCCGACCACGCCTCGCTGCCCTACGCCGTCGCCGCACAGCGGCTCAAACAGGCGGGCGTCCGTTGGATCACCGGTGGCGGCTCCGAGATCCTCACCGAAGACTTCCGCCGCCGCCACAGCAAGTTCAAGTACACCGTCGAGCAGTTCTTCCAGGCGCAGGCCGCCATCGTCGCCGCCGGCCTGCGCACGACAGCCACCATGGTCATCGGCTTCGACGAAACCATCGACGAGCGCATCGAGCACCTCGACCGCACCCGCCGCTTTCAGGACCAGACCAACGCGCAGGAGAGCTTCCTCTGCTGGACCTTCAAGCCCTGGTCCACCCCGCTCGGCGCCGCGCTCCACAACATCGAGATCACCACCGCCGAGTACCTCCGCCACCTCGCCCTCAGCCGCATTTACCTCGACAACATCCCCCGCATCCGCACCTCCGTCCTCACCCAGAACGAGCGCGCCCTCGAAGGCCTCCTCTACGGCGCCGACGACTTCGACATCCCCATCGAGGACGAGGTCACGCAGAAGGCCGGGGCCACCATCGACCTCAACTTCGACCGCATCCTCGACGTCGCCCGCTCGCTCGGCTTCACCCCCACCTACCGTCACGTCGCGCTCGATCGCTGCGGCATCGAGGACGCAAAATAAATTCCTCAAAAACCCCAGCAAATCCGCGTGTCAAGCCCCTCGACGCCGGAAAATCCTCCTAACTCACACCCCATCAACCACTTGCCTACGAAAAATAGTTGGCATAGTAGTTATGCTCCGCTTGGTAGAATTAACATAGTGATCGAATTCAACCGGACAGTTTGCAATTGAGTACGCAGCGGAACCCGCCCCCGCGAGCCGCGTCGTCATTCTGGCGCAGCCACATGAAGTCGTCATTCTGGCGCAGCCAGAATCACCGTATTTGGTTTTTGTTGCGCCGCTGCACATCAGGATACCGAATGCAAGCCGTCCCGAATGAATGTTTTACCGGAACCATACGCGCCAAAGCCGCTGTTTCATCAATAACCCCAATGTTGTGAGTGTTTTATCCGCAACATCAACGCAATGAATATTTTGGCCAATCACATACCGCGCAACCGATTGATTCCAAACCGCTTGCCACTAAGGTATTCATTATGAGTATTTTCCCTCGAGCCACTACATAACAATCCACTTACGCACCAATACACCGCAAAGGGGGATGGCAGGGGGAGGGGGAGAAAGTTTTACGAAACTTTAGCGAACAAAGAGTTCATTTTCCGGGCAATGCGTAGATCACCTCGCCCGGACGCGTGTAGCCCAGTTCTTCGCGCGCCTGGTGTTCGATCGCATTGGGATCGCTCTGGAGCCGGTTCACATGCCCTGTCAACAGGTCGTTCTCGCGTTGCAACTCCTGCATCTGCACGTTGAGCCGTTGTGTATCCTGCCGCTTCTGCTCGTACACCGTCAACCCGTTCGCCCCGAAGACGACGTGATACGCCATCCCCAGCGCAAGCGCCGCGGCAGCCACGGTCGCCAGCTTGCGCCTCTCCAGCGAGAGCCGCCCGCAGAGCGCGCGCAAAGACGCAAAACGCCGTCGCCTCGCCGAAATCGGTGGGTTCACTTCCATCCTTTCAGTTGATGAGGCCGCAGCCATTCGAGTCAAGAGCAAACTCCGCGTCCACACACGGCAGGAATCAAGTTTGTACATGGGCGCACAATCCCCCGCAGCTTGGTATTCTTGATGCGTCGGATGATTTCGTCGCACACTGGATCTTTTCAACCCTGCTGTTCACGGCTCACACGTCCATCTTTCTCTCCCTATCCACTGAACCACTCTGACAAGGAACGGCCAATTCATGACAGACACAAGCGCAGCCATCCAGGAAATCAAGATCGCCCACAGCCCTGACTCCGACGATGCCTTCATGTTCTACGGCCTCGCCACCAACAAGGTGCGCGTTCCCGGCTTCAAGTTCACCCACACCCTGACCGACATTGAGACGCTCAACCAGCGCGCCATCCACGACCCCTTCTACGACGTCACCGCCATCAGCTTCCACGCTTATCCCTACATGCAGGAGACCTACACGCTGATGGCCTGCGGCGGCTCGGTCGGAGAGGGATACGGGCCCATGGTCGTCTCCCCGCGCAAGCTCTCGCTCGACGACCTGAAGAAGACGCGCATCGCCGTCCCCGGAACGCTCACCACCGCCTTTCTCTCGCTCAAGCTCTTCTGCCCCGAGATCGAGACTGTCACCCTCCCCTTCGACAAGATCATCCCCGCCGTCGTCGCGGGCGAGTTCGAAGCCGGCCTCATCATCCACGAAGGCCAGCTCACATACGGCAACGAGGGCCTGGTCAAGGCCCTCGACCTCGGCATCTGGTGGCGCGAGCAGACCGGCCTTCCGCTGCCCCTGGGCGGCAACGCCATACGCCGGGCATTAGGCAAAGACACAATGAGGATCACCTCCAATGCCCTGCGCGACAGCATCCAGCACGCCCTCGACCACCGCGACGAGGCGCTCTCCTACGCCATGCAGTTCGCCCGCGACCTCGACCCCGTCCTCGCCGACAAGTTCGTTGGAATGTACGTCAACGAGCGCACCCTCAACTACGGCGACGACGGACGCGAGGCAATTCGCAAGCTGCTCGAAATGGGCTTCGACCGCGGCATCATTCCCGTGAAGGCCAAAGTCGATTTCGTCGACTGATATTTATTTATCCTTGCTGTAGAGAGAAGAATTATTGTCATTCTGACCCTGCGCTTGCCGAAGGCGATGAATCCCCGTATTTTGTTTGAGGAGCAACTTTCTGCTCAATTTGACAACGCCTCCAGCCCGCGCAACACGGAGCCATTTCCACCCCTCGCATGTGCTATTCTCTTCAAGGTGGTTGCGCTCGAACGGCCTCGGACTTCAGGCTGCCCGAGCCTGATCGCCCCTCCCACAAGAGGCCGCAACAAATACACGGTTGCAGCGAGCATATAGGTTGCAACAGTTCGGACGCGTAGCTCAATTGGCAGAGCATTCGACTCTTAATCGACAGGTTGAAGGTTCAATTCCTTCCGCGTCCACCATTTCATCATCCAAGAAAAGCCAGCAACATCCGAAGGCCAGCGTAAACGCTGGCCTTTTCATTGATTTATCGTCCATGGACGTATAACCGTCATGATGCGGGCCAGTATCCACCAGTATCTAGCAACCGAACGGCGGGCGATCGGGCAGACGTATTGCGCTACGGCGGATGGGCAAGGGATGAGCCGGGTTGGGCCGGGGGAAGGTTTTGGGGGGCAGAGATGCCCACCTCGCCTCTTGGAGCGCCGTCCCGGCGGTAGCCGGGGGCAAAGCTGGAGGCAAGCTGGGGGTGGTGCTAGCTCTATCCCGACAGGGCCGGGCGTTGTGCGGAGCACGCCGGGAATGCATCGGCTCGCGCTAGGGGATTCTGTCGCGCGCGGCTCTCATGGCGTGGATTTCTCCGCCGCCGCCCGCTGATACAGAACCATCTCAAAGCTTTTTTGGTAGCTTGCGGAAGCAATGATGAGCTTTGGTCGCAACAATCCGTGCAACGCAATATGGCAGGGGCAACTATGGGGGCAACTGTCGATAATGAATTTCATAATATCTTTTATTATCAAATATTTGTGGATACTGTTCGATTCCTTCCGCGCCATAAAACAATCAATCTAAAAAGACTTACTCGCAACTAGCGGAGAGCCATAAACTCTCCGATCATTGCCATTATGGGGCAAAGAGGGGCTCTGTTGGGCATACTTCTTCCCACCTCAGCATGCAAGGAAAAGCTCTGCCCGAAAACCGTTGCCCCACCTACCACGCTCTCGCCAGCGCGGCCATACAACCAACATCACGCCGCCGCGTCCCTCCTTCACGCAATCTCGTCACCCCAAACTCCACTCTCGTCGCTTTCATGAATAACGCAGGTTAGGTACGGTCCACCGGGACGTCTTTACCACGTTCGCGCCGCTCTGCACATTAACGATTGTGACGATCCGAGGTTTCAAGACAACGACTCAAAATTGAAATGCGTATTAGGACCGCTGGTCTTGGGCTATTCGGTGTTGACTTTTAGCCTTTCGTTCCGATAGAGTCCTTCGCGAGGAGAATAATAATGAACAAGTCATTGCTGAATTTCCTTTGGTTTGTGCTTATTCTCTGCGTTGCCATTCCACTGCGCGCCCAGAGCGGCTGCGATGATTCTCCAGAGAATCCTACGGTTGTTCTAGCCCTTGTCGGCTCAGCGGGTGCGTTATTCTCCACGCTTCGTGCCCGCATGAAGGCTCGACGCAATTCATCCGCGCGATAGGCCTTGGGCACTCAATTCTCCTCAATACAGAGGCCGAACGCATGACCGTTTTTCCGGACTCTGAAACCCGTGTTTCAATCGAACATCCAAAGGGACTTTCGCCGTTGCAGTTTGCTGCGCTCGCGACCACGCTTGCCGTCATTGGATTGTCGATCATCTGGCTTACGATGATCCGACTTTGGGTAGGGTGGACGACCGACGCTCTGAAATCTATCGGAATGGTTGTACCACTGGTAAGTTTGATCCTCATCCTTCGGGTGTGGAGAACTCTTGGCTGGCAGGGGGAAGGGACTTGGTGGGGTCTTGCACTACTGTTAAGCACTGCTGCAGTAGCGCGGGTTCAGCAGCAAATATTACTGATTATGGTTGTCTCGCCTCGCTGGTTGACTCCGATGCCGCCGACATCGCTCATGCTGTTTGCATACGGTTCCGGTGTAGTTTTGCTCCTTGGCGGGGTGCGACTGTATCGGGCCGCACTCTTTCCCATTCTTCTCCTACTGTTAGCCAATCCCGTTCCACATGCGTTTAGTTTGATGGTGGATCTGCCGTTGCAGCACGCCTCGGCCCACATAGCGCGGGCCTTTGCGATGGACCTGGGTTATTCTTTGACCCCGGATCACCTTCGCTTGATGTTCACGCCTGACTTTGGCATGTTCATCGCCCCTGGGTGCAGTGGCATTCGCGGTTCCGTGACGATGGGCCTCATCGCGCTGATCGCCGGTTACCTCTATCGATTTCGCTGGTACGCAAGCGCTTTCGTCGTCACGGGAGCGATTCTGCTGGGCTACGTATTCAACCTGGCGCGACTTTGCCTGCTTGTCCTGTATTACGCGGTCGCGCTGCACTTCCCCTCGCTGCAAAACAAGGCGAAGAATGCGGATTATCTGATTGGCGCTGTGCTCTTTCTTATCGCCACGCTTCTTCTGTTTGCCGTCATCCATCGCCTCCGTGATGCCCGAAATCCGAATGCGTTGGAGACAGCCATCGTCTCTGAACAAGGTGGATTTCAGGAACGTACTCCGCACACATGGTATGCGCAACTTGCGGCGATGACGGCGATCGCGCTCCTCGGATGCACCAGTTTGGCGCGAGCCCATATGGCAATCCATCCATCTGCCGTTGCGCTTGCCGATGCGCCGGCTGAGCAATTTCCTCTTCGTCTTGGCAACTACACCCTGCTACGTTCTTGGAATGAGACTGAACTCACCGGGCCGCTGCTCTACTTTTGGGCTCAGTATGCACCGGCTGACGGAGGCATACCGATCTCCATCGGGGTATCGCCCACACTGGGCTCGCACGACTCCCTCCTCTGTCGCTACGCTCGAGGAGAAAATCCATTTTGGCAGGGGCCGCTAACTATTACGTCTGCCGACGCTGTTTCCATTGGCTTTAGCTCGGCCCTCTACAATGACGGCGTGACCCAATACCTCGTGGCATCGACGTTATGCAACGGCGGTGTCTGCGACGAATACGCCACCAAACGCACCCACTTCGGCTTCATCTACACCAGCACAAACGCAGAATCTCTGCTACGCGATGATCCCATGCGTCCCGTCCCGGTTATCATCCGAGCTGAGACCCTCGACGAATCAATACCCGCTGATGCCGCGCGTCAGCAGTTGACCAGCGATTTGCGGGCCTTTCTTGCCTCTGTCAGGCTTGATGATCTAACCCGGCCCTACAGCCGCTAGCGTCTATGGAACTCTCTTTCGCACCGAAAGTAGGCCAGATGCAGTCAACCATGGCACCGCGGTATTTTTTCTGGTCTGTTCTTGAAGTTTGGCGTTACAATTCACGCGTCTACGGTTGATATGGCCACCGCGCAGTAAGTGCGGATGTATAGAACGGTATCGAACGATTTTCAATCTGGATTCGGAGGCAGAGGTCATGATCGCCACTCGTGTTGCAAGGAAGGCCACTCTGAGTGCTGTTTCGGCAGTGGCACTCACCGCAGTCGCGTTATTCACCTCAGGCTGCACCGGCTTCACGGATGCTGTCCACTCCGACACCATACCCACGACCGGAGCGGCGATTCAGGGAATCGTGCATGGCGGCCGACAGCCCATTGTAGGCGCTCATGTCTATCTCTACGCCGTGGGCAGCGGCGGATACGGAGCTGGCGCGACCTCGCTGCTAAACAGCAGCGTGGTGACTAATAATCCGGGATTCGAAGGGCAAGACGGCAGCAGCAACTACTACGTCATCACAAATGGCAGTGGCTCGTTCACCATTACGGGCGATTACCCCTGCACGGGAAATCCGCTTGTCTATCTCTTGGCGTCCGGCGGAAATTCAATAGATTCAACAGGTTCTACTGATGCCAATAGCGCCACCATGCTGGCAGCGCCGCTGGGGGCATGCAGCAGCTTGAGCTCCGGCACCACCGTCACTATCAACGAGGTCACCACGGCAGCCACCGCCATTGCACTAGGACAGTTCTTCATTACTTCCCCCACTGCCGCTCCCACGGATAACATCGGCACCTCCAGCACGAACAGTGTTGGCCTGACAAATGCATTCGCTACGGTGAACAATCTGGTCAACACCAGCACGGGCGTTGCGGGTGCAACGACGAGCCCCTTGACTGGTTCCGGCGGCAGCGTCACAGTAGCCCCGGAGACCTCCAAGCTGAACACCATCGCCAATATTCTGGCCGCATGCGTTAACACAACGGGCACGATCGGTTCACCCAGCACAAACTGCTCGAACCTGTTTTCGTATGTAAAGACGGCGAGCGGAACGGCGCCAACCGATACCTTGGAGGCTGCCGTCTACATGAGCCTGAACCCAACCAGCAACAATTCTGGTGGATCCACGACCAACCTTGCCGCTCTATATACGTTGGGACAGACGGGTACACCGCCGTTTGCAGGCGTGGGCACACAGCCAACCGACTGGACCGTTGGCATCCTGTACACGGATGGCACTACGTCACTACTCGATCCGCAGAACGTGGCCGCCGACGCCTCCGGCAATATCTGGGTGGTCAACCACAATAGCACTACGACAGGAAACCTTACGGAGTTGAGCCCAACCGGCAGTCCGGTGCTCAATGTCTCAACCATTGGCGGAACGAGCATGACTGCTCTTCAGCCGCGCAACGAAGCCATCGATACAAACGGTAATGTATGGATTGCTGCCGCCACCAGTCCTGGAGGCATCTTCCAGTACAACACAGGAACTCCGGGCTCCAGTCTCGTCATTGCAGATAGCAAATCTCCGTATGGCATCGCCATCGATGGAAGCAATAATGTTTTCGTTACTCATGAAAGCAGTAGCTCCACTTACACCGTTTATGAGTTCCTTGGCGGCAACCTAGTGGCTTCAACTTCAGAGGTTCAGTATCCGCCTTACAAGGTAGGTGGCACCACCCTCCAACAGCCGGAGTATGCGGCGATCGACACCTCTGGCAATGTGTGGATGACCAATGGCAGTTCAACCTCTGGCCTTTATAACAATATCTTTCAGATGTCTGCCTTCAATGGGGGGACAGGCGGGGTCTGCACAGTATTTCCTTGCAATGTAGCTTCCGACAGCTCCTTGGCCGAAACCTATACAAATGTCCCATCAGCTACGGGGAGCATTCCAACTCTGAATGAGGCATGGGGTATAGCGGCGGGTCCGAGTGGGGTAATGTGGACCCCGAATACCACCGGTCTTACCCTGACGCAGATGACCTCAACCACCAACGGTACGGACTTTGGGTCTGCTACTTCCCTTACTGCTCCCTCCTATGTCGCCGTGGATGGAGCAGGTAACGTCTGGGTATCGAATAAGAGCTCAAGTCCGGGTTCCGTATCGGAGTTCTTCGGCACCGGGACAAGCCTTACAACACCAGCCCTCGGAGCCATCATGTCTCCGATTTCCGGGACTACGCCTTTCAATGTCGTCGGATATTCTCATGTAGGCATCGTTCAGGCCCAGGGCATTACGCTTGATCCATCGGGTAATGTGTGGGTCGCGAACCAGACCGCAACCACCGGTGGTGTCTTCGAAATCGTAGGCGCTGGGGCTCCGACGGTCACCCCGATTGCGCTAGCGCTCAAGAATGGCAAGGTTGGCGCGTTGCCATAGCCTTGTCTCGGTACCAATTGCGGGGTTCTGCACTCTGTGCGGGGCCCCGTTTTCATCTGCGCTTCCGTTGGTGCGGAACCAACCCATCGTCTAGAGTGGTTTTGTGAATCGCAATCCTTTTCTCGCCGCTACTCCGGTTTCCGTTTCTCTTCTGCTGGCCGGAGCGCTTTCGCTGCTCGCCTGCGGATGCGGATCCAGTGCCGCTCCGGGAAACACGGGCGGGAGCAGCGGCGGAACGGGAGCAAGCTTCACTGGCAAGGTGCTGGCCGGCTCGCAACCCGTCAGCGGAGCCACAGTGCAGCTCTACGCGGCCAGTGACAGCGGTTATGGAGCGGCAGGCTCGGCTCTGCTGCCCAGCGCGCTCACCACGGACAGCGCAGGCAGCTTCACGGTTCCCGCGGGCTATGAGTGCGCCAGTTCTTCAACCCAGCTCTACCTGATTTCCAAAGGTGGCAACCCGGGGCTGAGCGGCTCAGCCAACAACTCCGCGTTGTGGCTGATGACGGCGATGGGCAGTTGCGGCAGCATCGTCTCCGGCGCTGTGGTGGTGAACGAGGTGACGACGGTGGCGTCGGGTGCGGCGTTGGCGGCTTTCTACTCCAGCGGCGGCAACGTGGGCGCCAGCATCACCAATGCAGCCGGACTGGCCAATGCCTTTGGCGCTGCCAGCCAACTGGCGAATATGGCTACTGGAACTTCGCCGGGCGCTTCCCTGCCCATCGGACTCAGCATTCCTTCCGCCAAGATTAACACCCTGGCGGACATCCTGAACAGTTGCACCGCGACCGGCGGAGGTTCTGCCTGCACGGCCCTGTTGGCGGCGGCAACACCCTCCAGCAGCGGCATTCCCGGCAATACGCTGGATGCGCTCTATGACATTCTGCGCAATCCAACCAACCATGTCGTCGCGTTGGACGCTCTGCTGCCCGCCAGCCCGGCCTTTACGCCGGTAGTTGCAAACGCAGTGCCGGAGTGGACTCTGGCGGTCACATGGAGCGGCGGCGGCATGGACCTGCCCACCGCGATGGCCTTCGATTCCAGCGGTGACGCCTGGGTCGTGAGCTACTACGGTGTGCTCACGGAGCTGCCGCCACTTGGCGCCGGCGGCGCCGTGCAACAGATAGGCACTTCCTCCGCCGGGCTGTCGGAGAACTATGGGCTGACGGTGGACGGTGCAAACAACATCTGGGTTGCAAACGAGCAGAGCAGTTACATCATCAACAACGGCTACGGAAACATAGTGAAGTTCAGCCCCACTGGTCAGGTGCTCTCCGGCACATATGGATTCAGCGCCGGCGGCGTCTACTTCCCGCAGGGGCTGGCGGCAGACACAACCGGCAACGTCTGGGTGGTGGATTACGGCGATTCGCTGATGACCCTGCTTTCCAGCAGCGGGTCTGCCGTAAACAGCGGCAAGGGATGGGGTACGGGAGATCTGTTTCTGCCCGTTGCGGTCGCGGTCGATGCCAGCCATAACGCGTGGGTGGCCAATCAGAGTGCCAACACGATCACGCGTATCTCAGCCGATGGCTCCAGCGTGGCGCAAATCACTTGCTGCAACGGCGCCAGCGGCGTGGCCGTGGACCAGGCTGACAATATATGGGTGGCCAACTACTTCGGCAACAGTATCAGCGAGGTTTCCAGCGCCGGAGGCGTACTGCTGAATGGACAGGCGGGCGGCGGTGTGTACACACCCGAGACGGTGGCAATCGATGGAGCTGGTCGCGTCTGGGTGGGAAATTATCATGCGGCCACACTGAGCGAGTTCGCGGGCTACAACTCTGTCACGCCCGGTACGCCATTATCACCAACCACAGGACTAGGAACGGATGCGCAACTTGGTTCTCCATTTACAGTTGCCATAGACGCAAGCGGCAATCTCTGGGTGTCCAACTCCAATGGAGCAAATACGGTGACAACGTTTGTTGGACTGGCCACCCCCGTAAAAACTCCATTGCTGGGGCCACCGCAATTGCCGTGAGTCCGGGTGCAAGATGAATGCAGATTGATCGTGTCGGAATAGCGATAGCGCGCGGTTAACTGTGTCCCCAGCCCTAACGCGCTTTAGTTGACAGTGCAAATCCAAAGCTTGAGAATAAACCTGCTCTGCTAGAGGCATTGAATTTTGTGGGGAAGACCTATGCCATTGCTGCTCCGTTGGTCTCTACCCTCGGGTATATTCCGCTTCAATTTACTCAATAAGTTCTCTCCCTCCCCTCCCCATTCTGGCTTGTCAGGTGAGTTCTTCTGGTCGTGTCCGGTTTGTCTTCTGGGGACGCTGCTGCTTGCGGGAGGATTGCTCCTGTCCGGGTGCGGAAGCTCCCAGTTCGCGCTTCCGGCGCATCCGTTGAGAATGTCGGGAAAGGTCTATGGCGGGCAGCAGCCTGTGACGGGTGGATTGATTCAACTGTATGCGGTTGGGACGACAGGAGACGGTTCCGCGGCAACCCCGCTTATCGGCACTACCGTCACCACCAGCGATGGTAGTGGCGCCAGCAACAGCAACGCAAATGCGGGCAATGCGAACAACACGCTTCCGGCCGGCTCGTTCACCATCACAGGCGATTACACATGCCCTTCCGGTGCGGAGGTCTATCTGGTTGTCACGGGTGGAAATTCTGGAGTGGGCAAGAACAATAACCTGGCTTTGATGGCTGCCCTTGGGCTGTGCGGCAATCTTTCTTCCACCAACTATGTCTTTCTCGATGAGTTGACTACCGTCGCCTCCATCGCTGCACTTTCGAATTACATGAGCTCCTACTTCGCGATCGGCTCCGGCTCGGCAGACGCCTCGGCGCTTCAGACCGCGTTCAGTACGGTCAACGAGTACACCGATACCACGCTCGGCATCGTGCCCGGACCGACGCTGCCCTCCAGCACCTATGCCTCGAGCATCGAAATCCAGACGCTGGGCGATGCAATCTCCGCCTGCATCAACTCCGCCGGCGGCACAGCGGGCGACGGCAGCAGTTGCGGTACGCTTTTTGCCGACACCACCCCTTCCGGTGGCCCCGCACCCACCGATACCATCGGCGCCGCGCTGAACATCGTCAACCATCCGGCACTCAATACCTGTGCTATCTATAACCTCGTTTCCGGGACGCCACCCTTCGAACCTACGCTAAGCGGTTGCCCCTCAAGCTGGACTCTGCCGATCTCTTCTCTGGCCGTCACTGTGTCGGGGGCTTCGACGGTCACGATTGGGCAGACGGCGCAATATACGGCCTCAGTCAGCGCACCGATGCGCGGGTCGACGAGCCAATCCGTTACCTGGATGGTGAATGGCCTGAGCGGAGGCAACTCAGCAACGGGCACCATCTCCTCCACCGGACTCTATACGCCGCCATCCACTGCTCCTTCCTCTGCAGTCACGATTACTGCGGTCAGCGTCTTGTCGAGCACTACGACCGGCTCCATCAGTGTTACTGTGGTGCCAATTTCGGTCGCGGTAAGCGGGCCTGCCAACGTCGTCTTCGGGCAGACGGGCCAATACTCCGCGGTGGTGACCGGTACGACGAGCCAGGCGGTCACGTGGATGGTAAACGGCGTGACGGGCGGCAGCACGGCGGAGGGCACAATCTCGACGAGCGGCTTGTATTCCGCACCCACCACTACTCCAGCGAGCCCGGTCACGATCAGCGGACAAAGCGCCGGTCCTCCTGTGACCACTGGGTCGGTCGCCGTCACCCTCTCAGCGGCTGCGGTTTCCCTGTTCAACTATGCTACAGGCGACACTCGCGCCGTCACACAGCCCACCTACCCGGCGGTGTGCCAAACTCTGTCCGCGCAGTTCACCACCTCGCAGCGCTCGTTGCCGCCCTCTTCCGACGACACAAGTCGCCTGCAAGCCGCATTGACCGCGTGCAAAAACACAGGTGAGAGCGTCGAACTCACACCCTCTGGCACCAGCAATGCCTTCTACTCCGCCGAACTCAACGTCATTGGCGAAGGCCTGGTCATCGACTCCGGCGTCACCCTCGAAGGCAATACCGCGTACTCCAGCCAGTCGGAACTGCTCAACATCACTGGCGCCAATTCCTCCGTTATGGGGCCTGGTACCGTCGACGGGCGAGGAGACATCATCAGCGGTACGCCGCGTATCGTCCAAACGAACAACGCGAACAACTTCATCGCCTACAACGTCACCCTACAGCAGGCGGCGCACCCCAACCTTTATATTCAAGGCGGCAACGGCGCAACCGTTTGGGGAGTCACCATCCTCACGCCAGCCACCCGTGCCAATGCCGATGGCATCGACATCGACAGCATCACCAATGCCACCGTCATCAACTCCACCATCGAGGCAGGGGACGACGGTGTGGCCGTCAAGACCAACAGTGCCGCAGCCTCCAACATTACTGTCAGCAATAACAAGTTTTATGGCACGCACGGCATCTCCATCGGAAGCCAGACCTACCGCGGCGTTTCCAACATTCTCTTTTCGAACAACTATCTGTATGGGACCGATCTGGTGGGGAATTTGTCAGCCGACCCGCAAGGTATCAACATCAAGACGGATCCGACATGCGGCGGCACTGTCCAGCAGGTCACGTATCAGAACACCTGCCTGTATGGAGTCAAGCATCTCATCGTCTTGAACACTGCTTACGGCAGCTGCTCCGGCAACGCCGGAACTCCAGTGTTCACGGACATCGTGGTGAATGGTGTCGTCGCGCAATCCTCCATCACCGGCGCTTACACACTGATAGATGGCAATAGTGCTGGCAACCCGATCAATGCCTATTTCGCCAACATTAGCCTGGACAACACCTCGCAAAACAGCAGCAATCAATATGCCGCAATCGCGCTGGACAACTCCAACATGACACCCTCCGGGACCGGCATCACAACCTCCAGCTTCTCCACCGGCGGAAGCGTGCCAACGTGCTCTTTTTGACCTCTGATTCCATCTCATTCTTCTCTCGGAAGAGAAACCCATGTTCGACTGTAAGATGGGATCTTCGCGCTGGTGAGAAGGTGAAGCGGGTAAAGATACGCGAGGTCTCACTTCTCGATAGTATGTAAGCTGCGCCAGTGCAGCTTCTTCTGCACAAGGCCTCCTAGCATGGATCGATTCACTCTCATCTCTCGTCCCACTTTGCCCGTCCTGGCACTGCTAGCCGTGATGGCTGGGCTTACTGTGCTCGCGCAGACTGCGGCCCGATCTGCTGACGCTGTTCCTACGCTGAAGGTGAACGCACGCATAGTCGTACTGGACGTTACGGTGACCGACAAGGCGGGCAAGCTGGTCGACAATCTCACTCAGAAGGACTTTACCGTTCTTGAGGACAAGGTGCCCCAGTCGATTCGCAGCTTCGAGCCGCCGTCCGCTCACGCGCTTCCGGGCTCCACGCCGGAGAAGCCTGCCAACCTCGTTCACTCCGCCGCCGATCTGCCGAAGATCGGCAACGCGCCGACCACCATTCTTGTTCTGGACGAGTTGAACACGCGGTTCGAGGACATGTCCTACGGACGCAATCAACTGGTGAAGTACCTGCAAGCCCAGGGTGCAGTGCTTGCCCAGCCGACCGCGCTTCTCTACGCTGGCAACACAAAGTTCGTCGAGTTGCACGACTACACGCAGGATCGCGACGCGCTGCTAAACGACGTGAAGCACCACATGCCGGAGTATCCATCGAAGTTGATGGCGGGCAAGCAGGGGCCAGCAGCGGTGGAGCGCATGGTCCAGACGCTGGCATCGCTCGAGCAGCTTTCGCAGGCTTCCGGCGGCACGCCCGGCCGCAAGAACCTGGTCTGGGTCGGCGTCGGTTTTCCATCTTCGGACATTGCAACACTCGACGTGAAGACCGCCGCTACCATCGAGGCTGCCATCCGCCGCTGCACGGATATGCTGCTAGCCGCGCGTATCACGCTCTATACCATCAATCCCACGGCAAACACCACCACCACGCTGGCCGTCTCCACGCCCGATGACCTCGAAGCCGCCAACTCATCCGATCTCGACACCGCCGCGACGGAGAACGGCAGCCAGCCCTTCTCTGGCGCGGTTCAATTCTCCAACTTTGCGCCCGCCACTGGAGGCAGAGCATTCCTCTCGCGCAACGACATTCACAACGAGATTGACGAAGGCATCGCCTCCGGCGCCACATACTACACGCTCTCCTACGCGCCCACAAACACCAGCGAAGAGGCAGGCAAGTTTCGCAACATCCGCATCGTGATGAAGGACCCCAGCCTGCACGCCACCACGCGCAATGGCTACTTTGCGGCAGAATCTCTGCCCACGCCGACCGCTGGCGAGCCGCCGCGGCAGGTGCGCTCACAGATCCAGCTTGATCTGTCGAACGCTGTCATCTCGACGATGTCGTACAACGCGCTGAAGCTCTCGGCAGTAAAGACGGTCTCTGGCGGGACGGGGATCTACTCCATCACCGTTAGCGGAGCAAACCCTGCGACCGCTATCTCCTGGCGCAACGCACCGGGCGGCAAGACCGAGCAGGCCGAAGCTACTGTGCTGGCAGCGTGGTACGGCGCGCAGAACAAGCTGCTCGGCCACGTTGCTCAGGAGGTGACCGCGACGCGCCCATCCGGCTCCGCCGCGGATGCAGTCTTCCATCTGGCCGTTCCTCTCGGTGCCGAAAAGCCAGAACGCTTGCGCCTGCTCGTACGCGATGCAGCCACGGGACACATGGGAACTATCGACATCGCCAAGCCCTGACCGATGCAGATGGCCATAGACGCGCACTGGTACTTCCAGTGGATTGGACTGAAGCTATCGGCAAACTGCGTTGACAACGCTGCGATCTAGCGTTTCGTGAAGTGGTACATCGCTCCGACGCTGAAAGTCTGCGGGTGGTAGAAGCCAGAACTATAGCCGTAGTACGAGAAGCCGTAATCCACAACCGCATCGAATCGAGGTGTCAACCGTCGAGTCACTCCAGCCTCTCCGCCGAAGACGTTGTCGGTGATGCTGCGTGTGACCGGATCGTGGTAGCGTGCGAAGCCGATGTTCGCCTGGAGATAGGGCGCAAGGTGGAAGTAGTGCGGCGCCAGCGAGAGGCGTGGGCCAATTGTGACGGCGTCGTACATCTCGCCTGCCGTGAAGGCTGGAACCCCAAGACTCGACTGCGAGTTGTTATACGCGAAGTTTCCCTGAAGATTGGCGGAGAACGTGATGCGGCTGTGCCAACCCTGCGCCAGATCGACGAGGAGGCCCGCTGTGCCGCCCTCGAGGAAGTCAGTATAAGGCCCGCTATTGAGATAGTCCGCTGTGGCCTCGCCGTACAACGCAACCTGCGCCTGCGCTGCCTTGCCAGCAACCAGTGTCCCCACTGCGAGTAGTAGAACCAGCCAAATCTTTATCTTCATCCGGCCTCCTCGAACACCTGTAGACACTGCTGTTGTGCCACTCGAAATCCTGTTATCGCATGGTCCATCTTCCTTGTCGTGTCTCCGGTCGCTAGTAGTAGACGGTTAGCGAGAACTGCATCTTACGCCCGTTAGTCGAGGTGTTGGCGTTGTTGCCGTAGGTGGAAAGCACTCGCCCGAACTGCGTCTCGGCAGTCCCAGGTATCAGGCCGCCATAGGTAAATCCGTTGCTGGGAGTCTCGCAGGCGGTACCGGGTGAGGTTGTCGTACTGATCGACGTCGATGAGCAGGAAAACTGTGCATACGGGTTGGCGAGGTTGGGTGTGTTGAAGACGTTGTAGGCCTCGACCCGGATGTTCAGCCGCATCCCCTCGCGAAGACTCGCCAGTGGAAACTCGCGAGCCAGTGCCATGTCGGTCATGATGTAGCCCGGCCCGACGAAGGCATTGCGAGCCACGTTGCTGAAGGTACCGATCTGGGGATAGGTGAATGCTGCAATATTGAAGTACTCGTTCACCTTGTCCGCGCGATGCCGATTCGAGGGCAGCAGCGGGTTCGCACCGGCAACGATCGCTGCCCGCTGGTTGCTTTCGCCGTCGAGCGCCGAATCGTTGTTGATGGTCACGCTGAAGGGCCGCCCCGTGTGCGCCTGATACCGTCCGCTGTAGACCCAGTTGTTGAGCGCCGTACGCAGTAGCGCAGAGCCAGTCGTCACCTTGGGGAATCGCACCACCCAGCCGAGGGTTAGATTGTGCTTGGCGTTGTTGTCCGACAGACCATAGTCCGAGTTCAGGTTGAAGACATCCGGCACTGTGTTCGACGTCGTCTGGCCGTTGGACTGGATGTCCAGCGAGCGCGAGTAGGTGTACGTCTGGAAGACCGTTAGATAGCGTCCTCCGCGCTGCGTGTATTGTTCCTGCAGTGCATTGTAGTTCGAGGTCCCGACGCTGAGGATGTCCACGATGCCCTGTCCGCCATAGTTGAACGTCGAGTAGCGCAAACGCTGTTTGGTTGAGATTGCATTGGAACTTGCATTGGTGCAGTAAACCGAAGGGTTCGACTGAAAGTAGCCTCCGCTACAGTCGTAGATCGCTGGATTCAGATCGAGGGGGATGGTCAGCTTGCGCGCCAACTTCCCAACATAGTTCGTCTCCAGCGTGCCGGCATGAGCGATGTGCCACTGGAACCCGAGGTTCATCGCTTCAACATACGGCGTACGGAAGTTTCTGTCTGGGAAGAAGATCGAATACGGAGCAACAAACTGCGGATTCGCCGGATTGAACGCGCCAGGGATCTGCTGCACCGTGCCACTCGACGTCAGCAGCGGCACCGACGCGCCGCCCGGAGGAAGCAGATTGTTGAGCAGGAAGTGGTACGGCTCGCCCACGCCGACGACGTTGGCGTTGACCGCATCGAAGAAGACGCCGAATCCGCCGCGGACGAGCATGTGGCCTTCGCCTGTCACGTCATACGCAAAACCAACGCGTGGCGCGATTCCGTGAAAGTCGGTGGGCACCAGCGATGGCAGCACTCCGTGATCGCCAGGAAAGCCGAGCCCGCCGGGGGCCGTGGGAAAGACCGTCGACTGGATACCGGGAACAAACGTCGCCGACTGTCCGTGCGGTTCGAACCACTGGAAGGGCAGTTCGTAGCGCAGGCCGTAGTTGACCGTCATCTTCGGGGTCGCGCGCCAGTCGTCCTGCAGGTACAGAAAAACGTTGTGCTGGATTCCGCCCTGGATCAGCCGGTTTTGGGCCTGGATCGAATTTGCCAGCCCCATCACGCCATCCGCAATGCTGACGCCGGTAAACGTCGTGCTGAACGAGAGCTCGCCCGGATAGTCCGCGCGCTGCAGGTATTGCAGACGGAGGAACTGGAAGCCGCCCTTGATGCTGTGATTGCCCTTGGTCCAGGAGAGCGACTCGTTCAGTTCGACGTTCTCGTTGATGTGGTCCTGAAATCCCTGCGAGGTGCTTCCCAGTGCAAACGCGTTGGAGAAGTTGAACTCTGGCAGGGTCGGAATTCCGGGCACGACGAAGTTGCCGCCAAAGTCGTTCAGCGTCCGATTGTCCCGTGGGAACTGCTTGCTCTCGAACCGCTTGTAGCCAAAGCGCATGTCGTTCAACAGGTTGGGCGTGATTACCCACTTCCATCCCACATTGCCGAAGTTGCTCTCCGAACTGGCATTCAGCGTGGCATACGAGGCCACCCCCTGCGACGAGCTGTTGACGCCCGGTACTGTCACCGCGGTCGAGTGAATCAGGTTGTAGCGCGCATCGAAGCTGTGCTGCCCGTTCAACGTGTAGTCCATGCGCGCCAGCGCGTTCTGGTCGGTGGTGGGAGCGTTGGATCTGGTCTCTGCATCCAGACCGTTGCCTGCGTTCTGTAGCGTCGGCGCAAACGTATTCAGCACATTCAGCATTACCGGATTCAGACACTGCACCGGGACCTCGGCGTTGGGCATATACGTCGCCTGCACCTTGGTTGGAATGCTTCCGTAAGGATTACTCGCGGCATACACCGCAGCCTGCGACAACAGCGCTAGACACGGCGATGTCCCCGTGCCGCCCGCCTGCTGGTAGGCAGCGTTCATCATGCTCGTCACGTTATCAGCCGTTGCTCCGTTGCTGTTCCCGGTAACGTCGAGCGGGTTGACGAACTTGCCCAGGCCCGAGGCCGCAGTTGCGACATCTGCCGCAAAGCTGGCGCAGGCCAGCCCTGGAAATGGTCCCGGAGTGGTGCATGGTCTCGGCTGGCCGTTGGGCAGCAGGCCGCGCTCCGCCAGACCGATGGGAAATATCTCGCCTGAGTTCTGCAGCCGTCCAATCAGACCTTGAAACGCACCGAAGTAATAGAGCTTGTCCTTGAGAACCGGCCCGCCAAGGGTGAATCCCCACTGGTTGATGTTGTCCTTCGGGTTCACCTTGGAGATGTAGTCAGCGGCGTTGAAGTATGAATTCTGGATGTAGTCCCACACCGTCCCGCGGATCGTGTTCGATCCAGCCCTGGTTACAACGTTGAAGACCGAGCCCGCGTTGCGTCCGTACTCCGCCTTATAGTTGTTCAGTTGGACCGAGACCTCCTGCAGCGCGTTCGGCGGAGGATAGTTGATGCCTGTATTGAAGAACAGGTTGTTCCACATCAGGCCGTCGAACAGCATTAGGTTCTGCGTGTTTCGCGATCCCGACGCGCTGTAGGTCGGCCCCGAGGTGTCGCCCGTGGTTGTGGTCGGAGCGTTCACGTCCACCACGCCCGGAAGCAGTGCCGAGAGGGCCACCGCGTTGTGTCCGTCGATGGGCAGGTCTTCGATCAACTTGGTGTCGATCAACGTCCCCAGCGTCGCGGAGTTTGCATCGATGGCCGTACCGCTGCTGTCGACCACCGTCACTGTCTCCTTCGACGAGCCCAGTTGCAAACTCACCACCTCTTTGATGTTCGAGTTGGCGTCCACCGCAATGTTGGTCACCACATGCGATTCAAACGCAGGCGAACTTGCCGTCAGCGTGTAGACGCCGACCGGCAACTGCGGCAGCAGATACTCGCCCGCACCATTGCTCTTCACCGTGCGTGTCACGCCATGTGTCGCATCGGTGGCAACTACGCTGGCATCTGGGATCACAGCGCCGGTCGCATCCTGTACGCTGCCGAAGATGGTTCCGGTGTTCTGCGCGCTGGCTGGTCGCGAGTCCAGCATCAGCACCGCCGCAAAGACCAGGGCCCCGATGTGGACCCGCCGTGCGCTCTGTCTTGCCCTGCCAGCCGTAGCGCTTTTGCTGGCTGTAGCGCGAACGAGCGGCAGTGTAATATACCGTATGCTCTTCATGTCCCTGCTCCACCGAATCGAATCATGAAAGGACAATGGTCCGAAGTCGCGATGAGTTGGATTGAAAACACTTGTTAGACCATGCCAGAGTCAGAAGTATGCTCATTCTGCAATGCTACAGTCAAGCCGAATCGTCTTTGTCAAAGTTGGCAAAGTTTGCTAACTCCGCACGGACAACTTGTGTTGACAGTCCTGTTGCGTGGGGAATATATATCGGGCAATTCGCCAGTATTTATGCCCGCGGCGGCACGTTGGCAACACAACGCAACTTTCACAACGGTTTGGCGCTGGGCAATCGGCGATCCCTTTCATTACGCGGGAAGTGCGGCTTCGCTCGACTAGACGGATACAAGTTCTGATTAACGGAGAGTTCACTATGTTGGTCAAGAGAATCCCGGCAAGCAGATTCTGGAGGTTCACCGCCGGTCTTGTCGTCCTGTCGTGGAGCTTTGGCTCAACCGAAGCGCGGGCCCAGGCGCCCTATCTGATTCCCTACACCATCAGCACCATTGCTGGCGGCGGCACCGCACCGGCAATTGGCGCGGTTTGCGCTGGCGGTACCACGCTCACCGCCGAGGACACGCTCGGCGACGGCTGTCCTGCTAGCTCTGCGTCGGTCGTCTCTGCCACCGACCTGCATGATGTCGGGGTCGATCCACTGGGCAACATCATCTACATCGATAACGAAAGTTCTGCGATCATCCGCCGGATCGACGCCCGCTCCGGCATCGTCAACGTGCTTGCGGGAAGTAACGCGTCCAGCAAGGTCTGCACGGCGGCCATCGATGCGTATGGCGACGGCTGCCCGGCAAACGATGGCAAGGGCAACGCTGCCGGCTTATACACGGGCGGCATTGGCAAGTCGCGCGGCATTGCTGTGGCCAAAAACGGCGATGTCTACCTAGCTGACTACAGCCAGTCGCTGGTACACAAGATCAGCGCTTCAACCGGATTGATGACTCTTGTCGCGGGCACCATCAGCAGCAACAAGGGCCTCGGCACCACGGGCGGATACACCGGAGACGGCACGTCGGCCGTCGGCGCAGACCTGAGCGGCGACCGCGGAGTCGCGGTGGACGCTGCGGGCAATGTTTACATCGCAGACACCACGAACAACGTCATCCGCATGGTCAATCCCTCAGGGATCATCTCCACAATTGTAGGCAAGTATCCCGGTAGCAACGCTCACGCTACGGCGGGAGCAACCGGCGATGGAGGGCCTGCCACCGCCGCCTTGCTCAACGCTCCCGAGGACGTCGTGATCGACGCCAACGGAAACCTCTTCATCGGCGACTTCGGCAACAACAAGGTGCGCGTCGTTTATGGCGGCGGCACGGGCAACACGGTGGTTGCCAACCTCATCGCTCTCACCAATGGAAGTGCGGTAGCTCAGTCCGGCTACATCTACACCGTCGCTGGCGGAGGCACTGGCACCTACACCGCTGGCAGCATCGTGCTCGCTACCAGCGTCGCCATCGGCAACCCGCGAAAACTGTCCGTCGATGCTCGCGGCAACATCTACATTGCTGACAATACAAACGACATCGTGTGGTTTGTGGACGCTACGACCGGCTATATGCGCACCATCGCCGGAATCTACGGAAAAGCCAGCGGATCGACCTGCACCATAACCGACGCGCTGGGCGATAACTGCGCCGCAACGCTCGCGACCGTAAGTCCCAACTCGGCGATGGGCATCGGCGTCGGCCCTCAGGGCGATGTATACATCTCCGACTCCGGCGACTCGCGTATCCGTAAGGTTGCGCTCAACACCAGCTTCCCGGCCACTGCATCCGGAAGCTCTTCTACGCAGACGCTGCTGGTTCACTTTGCGGCAGCAGACGGTCCGGCTACAGCCTCGCCCTTCACCTTCACTGGAAGCCCTGACTTCGCCGTCAGCGGAACGCCTGTCTGCACCACCAATGCGGACAACACCAACGACTGCCTCGTCACCGTCATCTTCACCCCCGCGCGGCCTGGCCCTGACGCAGCCGCGCTAGTGGTCAAGTCGAAGGCTGGTCTGACGACACAGCTTGCTCTCGGCGGCACAGGCACCGCGTCCTCCGTGGCGCTCGATCCCGGAAACACCGCGCTGCTTACCAGTTCCGTCAGCGCACCTGGCGGCATCGCCCAGGATGGCGCCGGCAATACCTACGTCGCCGACACCGGAAACAATCGGGTCGTTGAATACGCGGCCGGGGGCACATTCTCCGTCATCGCGGGCACCGGCACATCTGGCTACGCAGGCGACGGAGCCGCCGCAACCTCCGCCAAGCTGGCCGCGCCCAAGGCGGTCGCCGTTACACCCGACGGAGCCATCTATATTGCCGACAGCGGCAACAACGTCATTCGCCGCATCGATCCCGTCAGCGGCTTTATCTCCACATTCGCCGGCGGTGCCAGCACCATCTGCGTGCTCGCGGACGATTCGCTAGGCGACGGTTGCGTTGCCACTCAGGCCAAGTTCTCCGCTCCCGCAGGCATCATCTCCGACGCTATCGGCAACCTCTATGTCTCGGACTCTGGCAACAACGTCGTCCGCGAACTCAGCACCAACGGCTACGTCTACCTGATTGCTGGCGGAACCACCGCCTGCACTACCACCGGTGCAGACATCTACGGCAACGGCTGCGCCCCCACTCAGGCCATCTTCAAGGCTCCCACCGCTCTCGCTATCGACAACAATCGCAATCTCTACATTGCCGACACGGGGAACAACGAGGTGCGCAAGATTACGGCGGCAACCAATCTCGTCAGCCTCTTCGCTGGCACCGGCCAGTCAGGCGGCTCGGGCAACGGCGGACCCGCCAACGCCGCTCAGATCAATGGCCCCACCGGCCTCGCGCTCGACGCCGCCAACACCCTCTACATCGCTGATACCGGCAACCACGTCGTTCGCGTGGTCGCGGCCTCTGGAACCATCAACACGGTCGTCGGCACGCTCGGCTCCAGCGGCACCGGCACAGTGCCCGGCTCGGCCTCCGGCGTTCTGCTCAACTTACCGGGAGCAGTGGTTGCCTCCGGCATCGGTAAGCTGTACGTTCTCGACTCTGGCAACAACCGCCTCTTCTCGCTCGACCGGGGCGCAGTCTCGTTGAACTTTGGCCGCACCAACGATGGTTCTACCAGCCCCGTCACCGCCATTCAGCAGACCAGTACCGGCTCCTCCACCGCCTCGCTCGGCTACCCTCTCTTCAGCACCACCGGCAACACCGCGGTCTTCACCCTCGCCTCCTCTGGCACCAGCGGATGCAGCTCCAGCTCATCCACCCCGCAGACACTGGCTCCGGGAGTCTCGTGCGGTCTGAGCGCGCAGTTTGCCCCCACGGCGATCGGTCTGGTCAGCGCCGCTTACACCGAATCCAATGCCACCACCCTGAACTCGCCCGCACCTGCTATTACGCTCAGCGGGACCGGCGCAGTGCTGACCAAGACCACCCTAACGACCTCGGTCACCACACCGGCCACCGGCAATCCGCAGTACTCCATCTCTTTCGTCGTCACAGCAACCTTACACCCAGCGGTCTGCGATCCCACCGCGCCCAATTGCTCGGCCGCCGGCACCATCACCTTTTACGTTGATGGCACTCAGGTCGGCCTGCCTGTCGCCGTCAGCAACACCGGCGTCACGTCCAGCAACGTGATCACGGCCTCCGCAACCATCAACGGACAGAGCGTTGGTAACCACGCCGTCGTCGCCGTTTATAGCGGAGACACCTACTACGCCAGCAGCACGGCTCCCACTCTCACGGTTGCAGTCGCGCAGGGCACAACGCTCACCGTTGCCGCAGCTAATCCCGCCTCCGGCGCGCAGTTCGCCAACCTCACCCTGACCGCACAGGTCTCGTCTTCCACCAGTACAATCCCGACCGGCAGCGTCGCCTTTTATGCCGGCACCACGTTGCTTGGGAGCAGCGGAGTCAACCCTCTCACTGGAGTCGCATCCATTCAGGACGCGTTTACCACGGACTCGAAGGGCAACATCACAAACGTACCGCAGAGCTTAGGCCTGAGCGCTGGCGCCTACAACCTCATCGCCGTCTACAGCGGAGACAGCAACTATGCAACCTCCACCTCCGCCGGAGTTCCTCTCACCATCATCTCCGACCCGCAGGGCTTCGCCATCGCCAAGTGCATTACTTACAATACTGGTACGGGGTGTTCGGTTCCTACAGTTGGAACGGCTCAGGGCTCGACCGCGCAAACTCTGATCTACATCATTCCAACCAACACGCTCAACGGAACGCTCAGCTTCGCCTGCAGCGGGCTGCCCGCCAACTCGGTCTGCACGTTCAGCGCGACAGTTTCTACAACTCAGGCTGCGGGTTCTACCCTCACGTTCACCCCAGTCCCGGGACCGGCCGTCCCAGGAACCACCATTCCCGGAGCGTCCGTCGTGGGCGGAGCAATCGCCAATCCAACGCCGACCGTGCCGCCGTCCTTCACCGTCACCCTATGGACAGACGTCAATCCTACTGTCAACTCCGCGAGCATTGCTCCGCGTTCTAAGCCCACGCTGGCCGGTGTTCTCGGATGGCCCATGCTCCTCGGCGGCTTCACCGTAATCCTCGGCTTCCGCAAGCGTCTGCGCAACTCCCGCCTGCTCGCGGGGCTTGCTCTCTTCGCGCTGCTCACTGGTAGCGCAACGGTCCTGACAGGATGCACCAGCGCTATTGGAACTGCTGGCCAAACCCCCGTAGGCTCCTACACAGTCACGCTCACCGTTACTGGTCCGAACGGCCTGGTGCAAACCACGCCTATCACCTTCGCCGTCGGGGCGGGTCTTGCTGGTCAGTTGTAGCGCAGCGTTATCGCTGCCATGCTTCGGAGATCAATGGATAGGAAGCGGCCCCCCCCAACTATGGAAGGTAGTAGAAGGGATTGGGCAGCTTAACCGAGAGCTCGGCCTGGGGGTTTCCGTTCAGGTCGCTCATCTGGTCTCCCACGTTGAGAATGATGCGATAGCCAGCCGCCACGATCTTTGCACGCTCCCCGGACTTGTACGTCGCAGTTTTTTCAGCCGGAGGATGCGGCCCGCGAAGAGCGAGCCCGGCCCAATCATGATAGCCAATCGCCCTTAGATTCCCGGCCGTCGCAGCTTCCTGCGATTTGGGACGTCCAGTTATGAAGAAGACGGAGACCCCGTGTTTCAATGCCTCGTTATAGAGGCGCAGAGTTCCCTCGATCGCCGGGGCCTGTTTTTTGTCCACCCAATCATCCCAGTTCTTCTCGATGTAGCCAAAGTCGTCCTGGGTCTCCTCGTCCCAATTGGAGAGTGAAGTTTCATCGATGTCGAGGACGAGCGCCAGCTTCTCTCCCTGCTTCGCTTTCGCCACCCTCCGCTGCAGGTAAGCAATTGCCAGATTGCTCTGGCGGTTCAGATCCGAAACGTAACATCCGTGGGCAGGCTGGCAGTCGTGGTATGCGATGAGACGCGTCTTGAGCTGCCCAAGATTGGGTGTTGGCTCATGAGGAAGAAGCAGGCCAGGGCGCGGCGCCGGCTGTGCGGTCAGCGACGCCGAAAGCAGAACAAACGTGATGAGCGTCAAGAACCGCCGGCACCGTTGCATATGGTCCCCCATGCAGAAGATGGCCAAAGTCTACAGCAACAGAGATTGGACCGCATCGGCAGCGACGGAGAAGCTCAGGGCAATCGCATGAACAGTACATGGTTTGTCGGAGCGTACCCCCCCCCGTGGTAATAGCGTAAAACATTCAAAACATGTAAGTTAAGCACGCGCTAAGCGCGCGAGACGCAGTAAAGGCGAAGATTCGGCGGGTTGCGGTTGCTTCGGACATGCGGAATCTCCGTTTGTGTGCGAAAAAATACTAAAGTCTTCAAAAAAGGCATGTTAAGTCTGGACTAAGTCTGGAACAGGTCTGGACTTAGTCTGGACTAAGTCTGGACTTGGTTGAGACAGGGAACAGTTAAAA
>Ga0187851_10000410_pt1 | contig 44465 bp, 37 predicted proteins | sample June2016WEW_6_10_FD_132997 | JGI IMG/M metagenome (GOLD analysis project Ga0187851, IMG submission 132997) | Peatland microbial communities from SPRUCE experiment site at the Marcell Experimental Forest, Minnesota, USA - June2016WEW_6_10 | ecosystem: Environmental > Terrestrial > Soil >...
GCGCTTCGTTCAGCGTCTGGACGCCCAGGGCTTGGGCTTCGGCCAGCTTGGCGCCCGGATCTTCGCCTACTACTATGTAATTGGTCTTCTTGCTTACCGAGCCGCTGACTTTGCCGCCGGAGGTCTCGATCAGACGTTTGGCGTCGTCTCGGGTCAAGGTGGGGAGCGAGCCGGTGAGCACGAAAACGAGGCCCTCGAGCGGGCCGCCCTTGGAACGCGTCGATTGGTGGTCGAAGCGCAGGCCGGCTGCGCGGAGGCGGTCCACCAGCTCGACGTTGCGCGGTTCGCGGAAGAACCGAAAGACGCTCTCGGCAACTTTGGGGCCCACTTCCGGGGCCGCCTGGAGCAGATCCAGCCCGGCGTTGGCGATGGCGTCGATGCTGCCGAATTCCTCGGCCATGAGATCGGCCGTGCGCTCGCCCACGAAGCGAATCCCCAGCGCGGCGAGGACCCGCGGCATGGGGTTCTTCTTCGATCTCTCGATATTACGGACGATGTTACCGGCCGATTTGGGACCCATGCGCTCGAGCGTCAGCAGTTTCTCGGCCGTCAGATCGTACAGATCGGCGACGCTCGCCACCATGCCGCGATCGACGAGCTGATCCACCAGGACGTCGCCCACGCCGTCGATGTTCATCACCCCGCGGGAGGCGAAGTGAAGAATGGATTCCTTGAGCCGCGCCGAGCAGTTGGTATTGATGCAGCGGCTGGCGGCTTCGTCCTCGGCGCGGGCCACCGCTCCTCCGCACACGGGGCATTGCGCGGGCATGTGAAACTTCTTGCGGTAAGAGCCCTGCGCATAGACGCGAACCACCTTGGGGATGACGTCGCCGGAGCGCTCGATCACCACGTCGTCGCCGATTTGGAGCGACAGGCGTTCGATTTCGCCCTCGTTGTGCAGGGTGGCTCGCGAGACGGTGACGCCGCCGACCTCGACCGGTTTGAGGAGGGCCACGGGGGTGAGCGCGCCCGTGCGGCCCACCTGCACTTCAATGCCCTGCACCACCGTGACCGCCTGCCGCGCGGCGTACTTGTAGGCGATGGCCCAGCGCGGGGCCTTGGCGGTGAAACCGAGGGCGCGCTGCTGCGCCACCGAATCCACCTTCACCACCACGCCGTCGATTTCGTAGGACAGGTCGTCGCGGCAGGCTTCCCACTGGGCGCAGAACGCCAGCACGTCGTCCATGGCGCCGCAGATCTTGCGGTAGGGATTTACCTTGAAGCCCAGGCGGGCGAGCTCCTCGAGCGCTTCCCACTGGCTCGGCAAGGCGGGCTGGCCATCGGCCAGGAGGAAATAGGCGTAGTAATCCAGGCGCCGCGAGGAGGTGATGCGCGGCTCGAGCACGCGCAGGGAGCCCGCCGCCGCGTTGCGCGGGTTGGCGAAACGGGAGAGCCCGCGCTCGTCGCGCTCGGCGTTCAGGCGCTCGAAGGCGCTCCGGTTCATGACCGTTTCGCCGCGGGTCTCAAATGCCTCCATCGTGGTTTCGACGCGCAGGGGCAGGGAGCGTATGGTACGCGCATTCCCGGTGACATCCTCGCCCACCTCGCCATCTCCGCGGGTGACCGCCTGGGTGAGCCGGCCCTGCTGGTAGTGCGCCGCCATGGAGAGCCCGTCCATCTTGAGCTCGACCACGTAGCGGTACGGCTGGCCGCCCAGCAACTCGCGGACGCGGCGGTCGAAATCGCGCAGATCGGCTTCGTTGAAGGCGTTATCGAGGCTGGTCATGGGGGAGCTGTGCCGGACCTTTACAGAGCCCTCCCGTGGCTGGCCGCCTACGCGCTGGGTGGGGGAATCCGGCGACGCCAGGGCGGGATGCCGCTGCTCCAGCTCCTGCAACCGGCGCATCAGCGCGTCGTACTCGGCGTCGGTGATTTCGGGCTGGTCCAGGACGTAGTACCGGTATTCGTGGTGGCGAAGCTGTTCGCGAAGCTCCTCGGCTTCCTCGGCGGGATCTTTCATCGGCCCCTCAACTATAATCTAACCTGGAGAAGATACCATAACGGCCTATCGGAAGACCGTCCTCATCTACAATCCCCGCGCCGGCCGATTCGGGAGGAGTGGAAGCGCGCTGGTCGGGCGCGCGGGCGAAATCCTCGAAAAGAACGGACATCAGGTGACGGTTGCGCCCACTACGGGTCCCCAAACCGCGGGCGCCATCGCGCGCGAGCACATTAGCCGCGGGGCGGAGCTGGTGGTGGTGGCGGGAGGCGACGGCACCATCAACGAAGCGGCCGAAGGCATGCTTCACTCCCCGGTTCCTCTGGCCATCCTGCCGGGCGGCACGGCCAATGTGCTGGCCATGGAGATGAAGCTAGGCTTCGATTTTGAGAGGGCCGCGCGGCGGTTGGCGGAATGCCGGCCGCGGCGCATCTCGGTGGGGCGCCTGGTTTGCGATGGCCGCGCGGCCCGGCATTTCCTGCTCATGGCGGGGGTCGGGCTGGACGCCGGAATCGTATATCGCGTAAACGGTCCGCTGAAAGCGCGCACCGGAAAATTCGCCTACTGGGTGGCGGGGTGGAGTCTGCTCGGCCGGCGGCTGCCCGAGTTCCACGTGGAGATGGATGGCGCGGACCGCGTATGCTCCTTCGCGCTCCTCAGTAAAGTGCGCAATTATGGCGGCGATTTCGAAATCGCCCGCCAGGTGACCTTGCTGGAGGAGTGCTTCGAGGTGGTGCTGTTCGAGGGGCGCTCCACGATTCCATACGCCAAGTACTTCGCGGGGATGGCCTTGCGACGGCTGGCGGGAATGAAGGGAGTGACCATGCTGCGGACCGGTAACGTGAAGCTCGCCTGCCCCGGAGACCAACGCGTCCACGTGCAGATCGATGGTGAATACGCCGGCCGCCTGCCCGCGGAAATCTCCATTGTGCCGGACGCCCTCACGCTGATGGTTCCACCGGACTACGGGTCTAAGTGAACGTCCCGTCTGTTTGAGTGTCCCTGCAAAGCCCCCGATAACATTGGTTGATCCATATTGTCCTCGTTGTGGAATAAAGGAGGTCAATAAATTCAATCTGATGTCTCAAAACTCTTGACACGCGCCGAAAATGGGGGCACACTCGCATCATGAATTCTACTGTGGGAGTACGACTGATCACTGTAATAGTTATGTGCATGTCCTGGCGCTTGCCGGCGGGAGCGCAGGAGACGGCTCTTCCGACAGAGCGCACGGCCGCGAGTAACGCCTCGCCGATTGCCGCGGCTGGGGCGATACTCGACGTGACTCAGGCGGCCAATTGGGCCCGCCGCAACGCGAGCGTCCTATCGATGGCCGCGGCCGGAACTGCGCAGGACAATACCACTCCGCAAGCCGAGCCATCCCCACAAGGAGCGCCGGCGCGTCCCCGCTTGCATCCTCGAGTAAAGGTCCGGAAACCATGGACCGGGGCTCGCATTGCAGTCCTTGCTGCCGGTATTGGGGCGACGGGAGCAGGCGTCTATTTGTGGGCAAGTGGCCCTACGATCAAACCTGCCGCCACGACTTGCGTTTCGTCCTACAACCCCTTCGGAGTTCCAAACTACTCTTCATGCAGCGGCCCCACGACCTGGAGCGGCAAGAAAAAGGCGGGCCTGGGGTTGACCATCGTTGGAGCGTCCGTCTCCATTTTGGCTTTAGTTTGGTGATAGTAACTGGCCCTATTTTCGATGGAAGGAAGTCAGCAAGGTTTCTCGCCGGGTTTCTCAATGCGCTTGACGAGCGCCGACAATGGAGGAACATTCGGACTAGGAATCTTACTGCCGGAATACGGCTGACCGCTGCCATAGCTGTGTGCATGTTTTCGTGCTTGCCGGCGCGAGCGCAGGAGATGGCTCTTCCGACGGAGCGCGCGGCCACAAGGAGCGCCTCGCCGGTCGCCGCGGCTAGCGCCGTACTCGACATGACTCAGGCAGCCAATTGGGCCTACCGCAACGGCAGCGTTTTGTCGATGGCTGCGGCCGGGACTGCACGGCAGGACAATGCCACTCCGCAAGCGGAGCCATCCCCGCAAAGCGCGCCAGCGCGTCCCCGCTTGCATCCTAAAGTGAAGCGCCGGAAACCATGGACTAAGGTTCGCATTGTAGTCCTTGGCGCCGGTCTTGGGATGACAGGAGCAGGCGCCTATCTGTGGGCAACCGGCCCCATGGTGCACAATTCTCCCGCGGATTGCGCTCTAACGAACACATGCAACCCCACCCTATATTGGTCCGGCAAGAAAAAGGAGGGCCTTGGGCTGACGATGGTTGGAGCGTCCGTCTCCCTTTTTGCCCTAGCTTGGCCACTGTAGCGAAACGGGGGACCAATTACGCCGTTTCCGGCCGCGACCCTATGCCGTCCACGCTCTCCTTACCACAAGTACTCCTTCGCCGATTCCCGCTTATCGTACCCGTCCAGCACGTGCACCACTCGAATCTTCTTCAGTGATTGCGGCGAAAGCTGGCCTATCGGGATGTAGATGATGGTCCGGTCCACGCGGGAGGCTATGGTGCGGAAGATGGAGCGGGGCGGTTTGGCTGCTACATACACTACGTGGCGCTGCAAGGAGTAATCGATCGCAGCCAGTAACAGGCGCTCGGATTTCGACTCGGCGAAGTCGTAGTCGGGGTCCTGCCACACATCATACAGGCGGCGCGGCGGGAGTGACATGAGGAAGCCGCCGTACTCGGCGCGACCTATGCCGGGGCCGGCCATGTGGTCGAACGGGAAAGTGGAATAAAAGGCCATGTCCGATTCGTTCTGGTTCTCGCCCAGCCAGGTAGTCAGATACGGGTAGCGCTGGTCGCGGTCTTCGTCGAAGATCACCACCACCGCGCCCACTTCGCCCTGGATCTTCTGAAACTGGCGGACGTAGATCTTGCCTTCATACCAGCGGCGGATGGTCTCGCGTATATCGATTCCATCGAGAATCGAGGTGGTGAACGGCTCGACCCGCATCCTTTCCTCGGAGAGTATGCTCTTGCCGCGCTTCTTGAGATAGCGGCCGTAATCCTCGATCACCAGGTCTTCCGGCGGGTAGGAGCAGATGCTGGTTCCGTCTAACTGGCTGGCCCACTCCCCCGGATGCTTCTCCTTCCTGCGCTGCTTGAGCCCGTAGGGACGCAGGCGGCGTTTGGAGCTGGGCAGGCGGCGGCGCAGGCGGATGCGGCGCGTGTCCATCCAAACTTCGTCGCCGGAAATACGCACGGTCAGAACGTCGGACGCGTCTTTCTGCGGAGGGTAACGCCCGGCCGCTTCCCAAACTTCCCAGGCGAAATTATCGTCGGCCACCGCGCGGGCCGCCACCGTGAGATCGTAGAGGCCCGCCACCAGTTCGTGGGCGGCCAGCGCCAGGTTGCGCGTGTAGCGGGCCAGCAGGCGGCGCTGCCAGTGGGCCATGCGCTCGCCGGCGTTGATCTCGTATTCCTTTTCGGCCTCCCGGAAAACGGCCAGTTGCGCGTGCCGCCGGTCGATCAGGCTCGGCTCAGTCATGGCCTGGCGGACGGTTTCGTAGCGCCATTGCAATGCCGGGTATTCGAGCGTGATTTCGGCCAGCGATTCGGGGTGCGCGTTGAAGACTTCGACTCCTTCGCGGCGCTCGCGCACGATAGGCTGCGCCTGCGGCTCTTCCATGGCGTCCAGCACCGGGTCCAGCAGGTTGAGCGAGATCACCACGAAAACGCGCGCGTCGGGGTCCACTCCCTGCAATTTCCAGGCGATGCCCGCGGCGTGTCGCGCAATCTCGGGGGAGCGCGGCTGGGGCCACAGGCGGTACGCTTCCACGTAACGCGCCAGACCCACACGGCGAATGGCGTAGGGGTCCGGGTAGGCGTCCTTGAGGTGCGGCCGCAGGGCGGCTTCGGGGTCCGCGAAGACGATTTCGGCGCCGGTCTCCAAGCCCGTGCGAACGGCCTCCGTGAACGGGTCGGCCGGCTCGATGGGAACGTAGACGGCTTCGGTATCGCCGGCGGTTTCGTCCGGATAGAAGATCACGGACATTTCGGGCAGCCGTTTCACGGCGCGCATCCAGGCCTCCCGCAAGGCCACCGGCAGCTCCAGCGCCACCACGCCCGGGCGCTCCCGCAGGATGGCCTGACGGGCCTCGATGGCGAACTCCAGCCGGCCGGGAACCACCGGGAAGTAGGTGAAGCGCCCGCGCGTCAGGCTGCCCGCGTCAGGAAGCGGAAGGTCGAATTCCGAGGGCATAACGCAGCGCCTCTTCTCCCAGCACCTGTACGATGGATGTCTCGATGGCCTCCTTCTCGTGGGTGCGCTCCGTGGCCAGGCTCTTGAGCTTGATGGCGTAGCGCGCCACGTTGATGCCGTCGCGAACGGTGTAGCGCTCGTCGGCGGCGTGCGCCATTTGCAGAAAGTCCGTCACGTAATTGAGGATGCGCTCCTCGGCGAAAGGCAGGTTCTCGCGCAGAATCTGAAACTCTTCGTCGCGCTCCGGAAAGTCGATGAAGATCTGCGGCTGCAAGCGCGAATGGATATACTCGGGCAGCTCGAACGTCGAGGCGTCGTCGTTCATGGTGGCTACCAGGCGAAACTGCGGATGGGCCTTGATCTTGATGCCGGCCACGATGGATTCCACATAGCGGCGGTTGTCGAGCAATGGCGCGAGCGAGGCCCAGCTTTTCTCACTCATGCGGTTGCCCTCGTCGAGGATGGCGATGCCGCCCCGGATCATAGCGGTGGCCAGGGGAGAGGCCACATAGCGCAGGTTGCCTTCGCCGGCGATCACGGGGGTGACTAGCAGGTCCTCCGGCCGCGTGTCCATGGTGGCTTGCAGGATGTACGCGTCGCGGCCCATGCGCCGCGCGGCGGCGTAGGCGAGAGTGGTCTTGCCCACCCCCGGCTTCCCCAGCAGGCGCGGGTTCATGGGCACGTCCTGATCGTTCACCACCATCCACGCGGCCAGGAGCTGCCGCATAAGCTCGTCCTGCCCCACCCATTCGACGGCCAGTTCGTCCGGATGGGCCAGATGCAGCGTGACGCCTTCAATCTCGACGGTCATAGGCTGAATACTATTATGCCGCCGGCGCGTGGGAACCGGCGCCGGGCTGGTCGCCTATGCTGGCGTTGGAGGATGACCCCCGTGCGGCGCTACGACAGTCTGATTTCAAGGCGGGAGCAGATCTTCGAAATCGCCGCGCGATATGGGGCGCGGAACGTGCGTGTGTTCGGCTCGGTTGCGCGGGGCGAGGATGGGCCGGAGAGCGACGTGGATCTGTTAGTGGAGTTCGAGCCGGGGCGTGAAACCACGAATTCGACAGCGGGTTATCGAGGAGGGCGGTGGTCCTTTGAGGGATGACGCCGGCCGTCACCAGGACATCCTGGATTCCATCCAGCGGCGTCGATATCGAGGAAGTCTGGTCCACGGTGGTGAATGACCTGCCGTCAACCGCTACCTAAGCATCTGCGCGAACCAGAGGGCCGACCGCCAGGTCCTCGTCAATCAGGGGCCAGTGGATGCCATAGCCGGAAGGCGAGAGTTCCACTCGATTTCGTTCCGCCTGGGATGCGTGGGCCAGCCGCTCGGAACACCTTTCCCACGGAATCGACACAGCGCCGCCTTCCATAACCACAATGAGCGCCGCGGGCGTGGTTTCGATTGCTTTTGCCAAGACCGGCTTCGTCTTACTCTGCACGGTGCCCTCCGAATTGCTCGCGCCAGGCAGCCACGATCTGATCGAAATGCGCAAAGATTATCTGGCGCACCTCGCGTCGCAAACGCGGCGTGCAGTTGTATTCAAAGTCCTCGACGATATCGAAACGATCCGGATGCAGCCAGTACTTGCATTCCGCATCTCCCTTCACCGCATGCACGTGCATCGGCTCGTTGCCCTCGTTCGAGCAAAAATGAAACCGCCAGCCCTGGACGTAGAGAATGGGGGGCATCGGCTCGCGATTCCATTATAAAGTGTTTTGGGGGCTAAGACGTTCACTCCCTCGGCCTGAACGTCGATTCCACCCCAAACCTCTTGTACTCGCTATGAGCGATGCGCAGGCTCTCTCTCTGCGGGCCGGTGCGGAATTGCGGAGTATCGTCGGCGTAGGCGTACGCGGGAATCCGTGGCCCGAAGGTCCAGCCAACCTTCGAAGATCTGCTCACCTCCCACCGCGAATGGTAAAACAGAAGTATGCTAACGCAGTTCATCGCGGCGGCGATGGATATCGCCCATTACGAACCTCTTGAGGAAGGAGGGTTCTTTGGGTCGATTCCTGGTTTGGATGGGGCGTGGGCGAGCGCTCCTACGCTGGAGGCTTGCCGCAAGGAACTGGCGGAGGTTCTGGAGGACTGGCTCCTCTTCCGTTTGTCGCGGCAAATGCCGATCCCGGTCATTCAAGGCATCGACTTGGCTATTCGCGAGGTGGCCTGATGCCGGGGGCCGGTCCGCTGAAGCGGGCCGACCTGATTCGTTATCTCCGGATTCTCGGTTTTGGCGGCCCGTATGCCGGCGCCAGACATCAGATCATGGTGCGGGGGAACATCACGCTGCGAATTCCCAACCCGCATCAGGGAGACATCGGGACGGGGCTTCTGCTGCGGGTGTTGAAGCAGGCCGGCATTGCGCGCGCGGAGTGGGAGCGTCTTTGAAGCACTCTGGCGCGAAGAACGCCGGGCAAAAAGCCGGCGCCAGGCTCACAACGTTCATTCCCTCGGCGTGAACGTCGATTCCACCCCAAACCTCTTGTACTCGCTGTAGTTGATGCGCAGGCGCTCTCTCTGCGGGCCGGTGCGGAATTGCAGAGTGTCGTCGGCATAGGTGTAAGTGGGAAACCAGTGCTTGCCGTCGATGGGTCTGCGAATGGTGGTGAACCTGGGGAACAGGTTTTCCTTCTTGGTATCCACGATCTGCGGCACGGCCTGGCCTTCCATCCGCACGATGTTGTATTCTCTTTTGTCGACCCAGATCATCCCATCGAAAAGGCGCTGGCCTTCCAGGATCTGGCGCGGGCGCACCTGCAGCACCCAGCAGTCCACTTCGTCCATGGTTTCCTCGCCTTTGAATCGCGTTTCGTAATTCCAGAGGCGGTCTTCGGTGAGCACCAGGGGCTGGATCTCGCGGATGTCGCGGAAATCCTCGGGGGTCAGTGTGAGGAGTTTCAGGCGATTCTCGGGCTTGCCCACGAACTCTTCGGTGCGCTCGTGGGTGGGCGAGAAAATCACGTCGCGGACTTCTCTATATGTGCCGCGGACGCCGCCGTTCTTGTCCAACTCATCGAGCGTCACGGTCTGGCGGAAGGTGTATTCGTTGCGCTCGGTTTCGGTTTCGGTCTCGCGGTGGGCCACCAGCTTGGCCAGGTTAGGAGGAGCCTCCTGGGCGCATAAAGGGGCCAAAAGCACGGATGCTAGAATGAGGCCGATGGCCAAACCGCTCAGCGGCTTCCGGGCGGCCTTGCTGGTCGGCTGGGCGGCGCTCGGCGCGGCGGGCTTGCTGTACGCGCGATTTCGAAGCATCCCAAACTGGGCGGCTTTGCCGGCGTTGGCCGCCTTCCTCGTCGAGTATCCATTTTATCTTGTTCCGGCTTTCCGCTCGGTGCGGGAACGGGTGGCCGGCGCACGCCTGCCGTTATTCCTGGCGGCCGGGTCGTCGCTGCCTTACCTGACGTGGAAACTGGTTGAGGCCCTGGCATTCGGCGGCCGGGGGGGCCATCCCTTCGAGTGGATGGCGCTGGCGCAACTGCTGGCTGTGGCGCTGGCGCTGGGCTTGTGGTATCTCGTGCTGCCTCCCTCGGCGCCGTCCGATTTGGGATTCGGCGCGCTGGTGGCGTGGATCGTGCTGGGCCGCTATTTCGACAAAATCTACCCCGAACCGTTCGCCCATGTGGAAGTTGTGTACCTGGGCAAGATCGCCGTCTTCCAGGCGGCCGTGATGGTGTTGATGCTGGTGCGGCGGGTGCCTGAGACGGGCTATGGATTCATCCCCCGGTGGAAGGATTGGCGCATCGGCGCGCTGAACTTCCTGTATTTCATGCCGGTAGGGCTGCCGCTGGCGCTAGCCATCAAGGCAGTCCGCTTCGGCCCGCCCGCTCCGCTGTGGCTCATCGCGGGGACGTTCCTGGCGATGCTGTGGGTGGTGACCCTGGCGGAGGAGTTTCTGTTTCGCGGCGTCCTGCAGCCCATGATGGAGAGTTGGACGGGCCGGCGCGGCGTGGCATTGATCCTCACCTCGGCCATTTTCGGGTTGATGCACCTTTCGTTCCGGAGGATGTTTCCCAACTGGCGATGGGTGCTGGTGGCGGCGGCGCTGGGGTGGTTTTGCGGGCGAGCGCGCAACCAGGCGGGCGATATCCGCGCCGCCATGGTGACTCACACTCTGGCGGTCACCGCCATGCGCGCGTTCTTCATCCTGGGGCCGCAATGACGCCATGGCCCGTGGCCAGAGACGGCCGTGCAGCGCGTGGTGAAAGGTCAGTTTTGGGCAAAATGCCCAAAAATACCCCAAAATCAGCAGCTAAGTTGTTCCCGGTTGAGTTTTGGGCAACTTGCCCAAAATCGCAGGTTAACCCGCGGGCTGTTAGGCCCTCCGGCCGTGAAGCCAGCGTGTCAGGGCGCTTGTGAGATTGCGCTTTCCACGCTGCTGGTTCTCTGCCTCGCCGCCCCACAATTTCGCCGGCTCGGAAAGCCCGGCGATCTCGATGGGAATCGGCGCAAGCTCCCGGCCCGATACTCGCACCACCAGATTCTCGATGCCCAGCCGCGTTTCAGGCGCAAGCAGGAAGGCGAACTCGTAGGCATCGGCGATGCGGTCGGTGCATTCGAATTGCTTAAACTCCACCGGCCGGCCCGCCACTGTGAAGAAGACTTCCTCGGGGCGTTCCACGTCCTCCATGGCGACTCTGATTCCGCCCATCTCGCTGCGGTATTTGGAGGCGATGGCGACGCCGTCGGAAACCGAGAGCACCCGTGGGTCTCTGGGAGCCGGCGGCAGCGCCTCGATGCGTTTCGGCTCGCCCAGCCTGCGGTCTTCGAACCACAACGCAACCTCTACCTGCCCCGGCGGAGTTCCCTTGGGGATGCGGACATTCAGTTGGCAGCCGCCCGTTTTGTCAATGGGAGAAAGGTAGCACCCGCGCGCGCGCGTATCGCGGAAGGCCGCCTCCAGGTTGCCCAGGTGGCAAACCGTGGGCAGTCCCTCGATCCAGAGGCTGACCTCCGCGCCGCGCCCTCGGGCGGGCGCCCAACCCTCGCCGTTGGTGGAGTTAGTGACCGCCTTGAGCGCGGTCCGCGAAAAATCCGCCGCGCCTCGGTCGCCCGGTTTCACCCAGGTTGTCCACATATACTGGGTTTCCAGACCGGTGAGGTTCACCAGGGGGAAATCGCGCTCGCGCGCAAAGGCCGCCATATCTTCGCCGCTGAAGTAGCAGCCCGTCCAGGTGGAAGTCTCGCTCTCCATCTCCGCGCGGGTCGGGGGCGCGCCGCGCAACTGGCAGCACAACACGCCGCCCGCTTTGAGCGTGCGCCGCGCCTCGGCCAGGTAGTGGCGCACGATTTCGGGATCGGGGATGTGCTGGAAAACGGTATAGGAATAGATAAAGTCGAAATACGCGTCCTGCGCCATGGCCAGGTCCGCGCCGCCGGTGAGGTGCACCTGGGCGTTGGGGACGTCGCGCAGGCGCTCGCGCGCCATGGCGACCATGTCCTCCGAGATATCCACCCCGTGGATCTCTCCGAAATGCCGGCTCATGGGCAGCATCAACCGTCCCGGTCCGCAGCCGATCTCTAGCGCCCGCCGCGAGGAAGCGGCCGCCGGCGGCAACCGCACAAACTCCTTTTCGAGAATTCCGGCCACCTCGGCCGCGCTGGCCAGGAACTCCGCCTCGTGCTGGTTCTGCCGGTTGAATGCCACATAGAAGTGGGCATCCTCCCGAGCCCGGCGGTTCCAGTCCTCACGCATGCGGTCCCTGACATCCATGTAACGATGCTAACGCGCAGCGGGGGGCCGGCAAGCTCCGCCGCGCGGCTATAATGAGGTTGTGGCCAAAACCAAAGAGCTAGAAGTGCGTCTCGAGAAGACGGAGCAGCAGCTAAGCCTCTTCCAGAAGATCAGCCGGCTCATGGTTCGGGACTTGAGCTTCCAGGAAGTCCTGAAGGGAGTGGTGTCGCTGGTGGTGGAATTCACCGAAGGCGATTCCTGCCTGGTATACCTGCTGGACGGCTCCGAACTTGCCTTGTGCGCGGCCAGTACGCCGCATCCGGCGGCCATCGGAAAGGTGCGGCTGCGCCTTGATGAAGGCCTGACGGGCTGGGTGGCGCGGGAGCGGCGCCTGCTGTCGATTTCGCGCGAGGCTTACAAGGATCCGAGATTCAAGGCGTTTTCCGACTTGCTGCCGGAAGACACTTACGAAGCCTTTCTTTCCGCTCCCCTCATTGCGCGCAATCGCGTGGTGGGGGTGATCAACGTCCAGCATCGTCTTCCCCACCAGCACACGGGCAGCGAAATGGAAGCGCTCACCACCGTGGGCGAACAGGTAGGGTGCGTGCTGGTATTGGCCCGCATGTCCCCCGACGCACTGGAATGCGCCGAACTGGCGCTTCCCTCCGGGCCGGTTGCGGTGAAACAATAGAACACGTGAATTGTCTATTTGCGCGGATCGCGGCCGTGGCGTGCGCCCTGGCGGGGTGGGCATCCCCGGCGGCCGCCCAGCAGTGGCGGATGCAGTATCTCTACGACGAAGGCAAGTCCGTGCTGGACGTTCAGGATGTGGCGTTTTCTTCCCCCATGCGCGGCGTGGCCGTAGGACGGATAGAGGAACGCGGCCACGAACGGGGAGTGAGCCTGACCACCTCCGATGGCGGCGTCAACTGGAGGTTGTCGCCCCTCGAAGACGAGCCTGTCTCGCTGTTCCTTCTGAACGATTCCCTGGGCTGGATGGTCACCGAAAAAGGGCTCTGGCGCACGGCAGAAGGGGGCAAGGGATGGGTGAAGCTTCCCAAGGTCCCGGCTCCCGCGCTGAGGGTGTTTTTCGTCGATGAGAGGCGCGGCTGGGCGGCTTGCGGCAACAAAACGGTGCTGGCGACGGTGGATGGCGGAGCCCACTGGGTCAAGGTGCAGGAGGCATCGAGACAACCGGGAACCACGGCGGGGACCGTGTACGGCTGGATTGCATTCGCCACCCCCCAGGTCGGCATCATCACCGGATGGGACATCCCGCTTCACCGGGATGAACGCTATCCCGACTGGCTCGATCCGCAACGAGTGGTGACCCGCCGGGAGACGCCTCACATGACGCTCACGCTCGAAACGCACGATGGGGGCGAGACGTGGAAGTCCACTTCCGCCTCCGCCTTCGGGGAGATCACGCGGGTGCGCTTCGGGGCTCCGGGATATGGCCTCGGTATAGTGACCCACTCCGCCTCGTTCGAATATCCGAGCGAGGTCTACCGAATTCCGTGGCCCAACGGCAAGGCCGAGCCGGCCTACCGCGATAAGGACTTCTGCGCCACCGATGCGTGGTTGGGGCCCGATGGAACGGCCTACCTCGCCGGAACGGTGGCCTTCAGCAAGTTGCGCGCCTATGTTCCGCAGAAGGTGAAGGTGCTGAAAACCAGAAACTTCACGGATTGGACGCCCATGCCCGTGGACTACCGCGCGGTGGCCAAGCGGGTGACTCTGGCAGGAGCCGGCGGGGATTTGTGGCTGGCCACCGATAACGGCATGATCTTGAAGCTCGCGCCCTGAACAACCTTGGCAGGCGCTGTTTTATCCACAGTGAATCCACGCGCCGGCTCCTCCAGGTTACTGAAAACAGAGCGAATGAAACCTGAGGAAAACAGTCCCCATGCGCCGGATAAACGTTTGACGAAATCGCGATTCGGGCGCATAGTGGGGAAGGTTCCAAGAGGTTTGAGGAACAGCAAGCCTCCGCGACGTAGCGAACCGGGGACGATGATCCGAAGCTGGACCTAGCAATAGAATCGGCAGCGGGGAGCCACTGGAGATCGGGCGGAACGGAAGGCGAGCCGGGCGGCAGCGAGTTCAGCCGAACACTTTGATCCGGAGGGATGCAAGAGTCCTGAAGGGGAGTGGAGGCGGGAAGCGCGGCCGCAGGCGCCAGTTGTTTGAGCCGCAACGGGTTTGGGGCGAGGAAACGGCCAGTTTCGGGGCTAACCGGAGCAGGCCGTAGAGCTTCAAGCCGAACGGGCGGCATCAACGAGTGGCGCGGGAGCGAAGTGGCAGGCCGGGATCGTTGACCCTGAAATGGCGGTCGTGAAAACGACAGTTGTTGCAGGCGAGAGAAAGGCCGTCACGAGCGACCAGCTCCGGTAGAGAGGCAGTTTGCGGCGGGTCTTAAGGCATTGAGCCTGTGGCGTGTGAAAACCGCTATAGGGGAGCTAAGAGGCGAACCGTCCGGCGCTCTTTACCGCCATGCTCAGTGCCGTGCATGCCGGCGGTGAGCAAGGCTGCGAATCAGGTCACTTGGAACCTTTTTTGTTGTTCGACGAAAATCGCCGCGGCTCGCAAAGGAGCTGATCGGCAGAAGCACCAGCCTGCTCCGCCACGTACCGGCGCACGTAAGCGGCGAAGGCCTCCTCGATGGCTGTGCGCGCCGCCGGCGCGCCGCGCCCCACGGGTTTTCCCTCGATCTCGAAAACCGGCAGCAGGTTGCGCGTGGTTGAGGTGATGAACACCTCGCCGGCGGATTCCAGGTCCGCCGGCGCCAGGGTTTTCTCGGCAATTTCAATTCCCGGCGCATGAATCCCGCTCAGGATGATCTCACGCGTGACTCCCGGCAGGCAGCCCGACGCCAGCGGGGGCGTCCAAACCTGGCTGCCATTGGCGATGAAGATGTTGGCCGAGGTGCATTCGGCCACTTCGCCGCGCTCGTTGAGCAGGATCGCCTCATCGAAGCCGCGCGCCTGGGCCGTCTCCAGCCAGGTCAGATTCATGGCCCAGGAAAGGCTCTTAGCCCCGGCGAACTGGCAGGCGGCATGGCGCGCGTTGGCGATGCAGGCCAGCTTCACGCCATGGCCCCAGTCCTTCGAATCGGCGGTGAGCGCGATCACGTCGCTTCGAGCGCCGGTGGACGGCCCCGACCACATGCCGCCCGTGTTGCGCACGATCACCAGGCGCAGGGTGGAGTTGTACGCGCCATTGGCTTCCACCAGTTCCAGCAGGTTGCGCCGCACGGCTTCGGAATCGGGCGGAAGCGGAACATGCAGCGCCGCTGCGTCGCGGGTAATCCTGGCCCAATGGCGCTCGAAGGCGAAGAGCGCGCCGTCCGCCACGCGCAGCGTGCTGAAGACGCCCCAGCCGGAGAGCAGTCCCACCTGCCCCGGCGAGAGGAGGCGCTCGGAAGCCTCGTGGATGGCGCCGTTATGGGCGATGAAACGATGGATCACAGAGCCCATTTTAGCGTGCGGCGAAAACCAGGAGGACCTTTTGATTGACGCAGGGACGCCGAGGAATTCGAGGACAAGAGAAAAACGATGAGGTTTTTCCTCATCCTTCTCTTTTCTCTCTTTTCTCTTGAGTTTCTCCGCGTCTCTGCGTCAAAACGCATCTTCTCGCAAGAAACGCCCGCGCTTGCCTCCCCATGGGATACTGATGTGGTGCTTCCTTCCCAACAAAGCCAATCCATAGCCGTGCTGGGCCTGGGATACGTCGGCTGCGTGACGGCAGCCTGCCTGGCGAAACTGGGCCATCGGGTGTTTGGCATCGACAGAGATGAGACCAAGATCGCCAATATTCTGGCCGCGCGCGCGCCATTCTACGAACCGGGCCTGGAGGAGGTGGTTCGCGAGACTGTCGCCGCCGGGCGGCTTTCCGCCAGCGTGGAACTCGCTCCGGGCCTGGCCGAAGCGGATATCGCGCTGGTCTGCGTGGGTACGCCGTCGGCGCGCAACGGGAACCTCTCCGTCGAACAACTGGAGCGCGTGCTGGGCGAGATCCGGAGCTGCCTGCCGGACCGGAAACGGAGGTTGACGCTGGCCATCCGCAGCACGGTGTTCCCAGGGACCACCGAGGAGTTGACCGGCGCCATGCTGGCCGAGAGCCCGCTGCTCTCGGTGGTTTCGAATCCCGAGTTCCTGCGCGAAGGCGTGGCCATGGACGATTTCATGGAGCCCTCGCTGGTGGTGGTGGGGGGGACGGACACGCGCGCGGTGCGGACGGTCGCCGATGTCTATGCGCCCTTGGGAGTGGAGCCGTGCCTGGTTTCCCTGCGCACGGCCGAAATGATCAAGTATTGCTGCAACGCGTTTCACGCCCTCAAGATCGCCTTCGCCAATGAGGTGGGAACCCTGGCGTCCCGCCTGTCCGTGTCTCCTCACGAGGTGATGGAAACCCTTTGCCGCGACCAGCGCCTGAATGTCTCGGCCGCCTATCTCAAGCCGGGATTCGCCTTCGGCGGCTCCTGCCTGCCCAAGGACCTGCGCGCGCTCACCTACAGGGCCATGCGCATGGATCTGAGCCTGCCGCTGCTCGAATCCGTCTTGCCCAGCAATCAACGCCACCTGGACCGGGCCGTGCAACAAGTGCTCGATGCGCCGGGCAGCCGCATCGGAGTCTTCGGCCTGGCATTCAAGGAGGACACCGACGACCTTCGCGAAAGCCCGGTGGTGGCGGCCATCGAACAGTGGGTGGGCAAAGGCAGGGAAGTTCGCATCTACGATCCCCACATCCGCCTGGATCGGATCTATGGAAGCAACCGCAACTTCATTCTGAACGCCCTACCGCACATAGGCCGGCTTCTGACTTCCGATTTCGACGACGTGCTAGCCTGGTGCGACTGCCTGGCGGTAACGCAAAAGCCGGCGCCTGAAGCGGCGGCGCGCATCGCCGCCTCCGGCAAAACCATCGTCAACCTGGCTGGAGCGAAGTTGAAACCGGAGGCCCGAGCCGGCGTTGGTGGGGCATGCCTTAGCTTGCCCGTCAGTCCCAATTCACCAAAAGAGTAATGCGGCCGTCCGCGCGCTTGTGTGGGGTCAAGCCTTCGGGCTTGGCCCCACATTCCCCTGGACCCTGGCGGCGCGCCGTGCTTTAATAAACCGCCATGCGCGCCGCCATCGCTCGGCGCGATCGTGGACCTAGGAAGACGTAATGAGCGGAATTGGATTGCCGGCGCTTGCCGCAGCCGCGGGACCGGGACACGCGACGTACCTGGTTCTGGCCGCATTGGGCGGACTTGGCTTCCCGGAGATAGCGGCGATGTTGGTGATCGCTGGGTTCTGGGCCGTCCCCGTCATAGTGATTCTTCTGGGCATTAGGTTGGCTGCGACGGGTCGGTCGAAGGCGTCGGTGGTCGCTTCGAAGCCGTGCAGGCACTGCGGCCAGCAGATTCCGGACATCGGCGCCTTTTGCCCGTTATGCGGGCAAAGAAGTGTCTGAGCGGCTCCGGTCACCAAGTCTTGACAGGCGGTGCATGCTTTAGCTTGCCCGTCAGTCCCAATTCACCCAAAAAGTAATGTACCTGTCCGCTCCCTTTGCGTGAAGCTCTTCAGGGCTTACCTGGAGGTGGGTCGGACAAGTCCGGCATGCAATCGGTTACACTAGGCCCGTTAAAGGCGGATCGGCCTTGAGCAACTGGCGTTATCTAAGGTTAATCGCGCTGGCATATCCCCTGTTCGCCGTTGCCCAAGACCGATTAGTTCTTCCAGGGCTTACGGGGACGCCGGGCGGCTCGCTGCTATTCGCCCAGCGAACCGAGCCTAAAACGTTGAATCCGGCCCTGGCCGCCGACGCGGCCTCTCGCGAAGTGATCGACCGGCTCACGGCGGACCTGATCCACATCAATCGCGACACCCAGAAGACCGAGCCGGCGCTGGCGAAATCCTGGACCGTCTCGGCCAACGGGTTGCGGTACGTATTGGACTTGCGCCGCGGCGTCCGCTTCTCCGATGGCCAGCCCTTCGATGCCGACGACGTGGTTTTCAGTTTTCAGATCTACCTCGACGAGAAGATCCATTCGCCGCAGCGCGACCTGCTGATTCTCGGCGGCCGGCCTATCGCCGTCCGCAAGCTGGGGCCATACCAGGTGGCCTTCGATCTGCCCCGGCCGTACGCCGCGGCCGAGCGCCTGTTTGACGGTTTCGCCATCCTGCCCAGGCATTTGCTGGCCGCCGTGTACCAGCAGGGCAAGCTGGGCGATGCCTGGGGCCTGCGCACGCCGCCCTCCGAGATGGCCGGACTGGGCCCGTTCCGCCTGCGGCAGTACGTCGCCGGGCAGCGCATCGTTTTGGAGCGCAACCCTTATTATTGGAAAGGCGACCGGGCGGGGAACCAGTTGCCGTATCTCACCCAAGTCGCCTTTGTGTTCGCCGGGACCGAAGACATGCAGGCGATGCGCTTCGAAAACGGCGAATCGGATCTGATTAGCCGCGTGAGCCCCGGAAACTTCGCGGCGTTGCAAAAGGACCAGGCGCGCCGGGGATATTCGCTCGAAGCGCTCGGCCCCGGCCTGGAATCGAGTTTCCTGTTCTTCAACCTCAACGACCTGGCGGAGAAATCGCTCCCCGAGACGGCGGCGCGGCAGGCTTTCTTCAAACGGCGCGCCTTCCGGCAGGCCGTGTCGATGGCCATCGACCGCGACGCCATCGTCCGGCTGGTCTACCTGGGCTACGCCGCGCCCCTCAGCGGGCCCGTGCCGCCGGGCAACAAAGCCTGGGTCGACGCCGCGCTGCGGCCATTGGTCCGCTCGGTCGCGCAGGCCCGCGATCTGCTGGCGCGCGACGCCTTCCAATGGTCGCGCGAGGGCGCGCTGCTCGATCCCGGCGGGCGCAAGGTGGAGTTTTCCGTCATCACCAGTTCCGGCAATGCCGACCGTCTCCGTATGGCCGCTCTCATCCAGGACGATCTGAAGCGGCTGGGCATGGACGCCCACGTGGTGCCGCTCGATACGAGCAGCCTGCTCGACCGCGTGATGCAGACTAAGAGCTACGATGCCTGTCTGCTCTCGCTCGCGAGCGGCGACGCCGACCCCAATCCGGACATGAGCGTGTGGCTTTCGAGCGGCGGCCTGCATGTCTGGAATCCCGAACAGAAGTCTCCGGCCACCGCCTGGGAAGCCGAAATCGACGGCCTCATGCGCCGCCAGATGACGGAACTGAAATACCCCGAGCGCAAGCGCATGTTCGACCGCGTCCAGGAACTGATCATGGAGCAACTCCCGCTGATCCCCCTGGTCAGCCCTCGGATTCTGGTTGGCGCCCGTGAGGGCCTGGGCAACTTCCGGCCGGCCCTCATGGATCATTACGTCCTCTGGAACATCGAGGAACTCTACTGGCAGGCCGGAGCCCGAAAATGAATGCGCCGGCCGCCGATTGGAGCGATGCGCGCCTTGTAGAACGGTGCCTCGAGGGCGACGATCGCGCCTGGCACGTTCTGGTGGCGCGCTACAAGAACCTGGTCTATTCCATTCCCCTGAAGTATGGCGTCCCGCACCAGGACGCGGCCGATATCTTCCAAGCCGTCTGGCTCGACCTGTTCCACGGTCTCAGCCGCCTGCGGGACGCCGGCGCATTGCAGGCGTGGCTGATGCGCGTCACCATTCACAAGTGCTACCACTGGAAGCGCCAGCGCGACGACGCCGGCGCGGATATGGACCCGGACGAAATCGAAGGGCAACCCGGGATCGGCCAATTGGCGCCGGACATGCTGGCGGAGGTGGAGCGCGAGCAGATGGTGCGCGAGGCCATGGATAAGCTGCCGCCGCGATGCCGCGAAATGATCCGCCTGCTTTTTTTCGAACATCCGCCTCTGCGGTATGAGGACGTGGCCCGGAAACTGGGCCTGGCGCCGGGCTCGATCGGGTTTATCCGCGGGCGCTGCCTGAAGCGTCTCAAGAAGATCCTGGAAGAGAGGGGATTCTGATGCCGCCGGCGGCCGATTCCGACAATTTGGACGCGCTGCTGGAACGCCTGGCGGCCGCGCCCGATTCCAGGCGCAGGCGGCGCTTGCTTTCGCCGCCGGAATGGCGCACGCTGGCCACCGCCGTGCGCCTGTATGACGAGGTGGTGCGCCTGGCCCGCGTCGATCTGCGCCAGGCGGAGCGGCTGGCCGGGGCGCTGGCGTGGTTTTCGCGCCGCGTGGGCGATGAGAGCGCGCGCGCCCTCGGTTTGCGCGCCGTCGGTCACATCCACTATCTGCGGGGACGCAACGAGGCCGCCTGGACGCACTACCTGGCCGCGCTCCAGATCTACGAAAGCCTGGGAAAGGAGCTCGAGGCCGGCCGGACTCTGAGCGGCGGGTCGCTGCAGATCCTGAGCTACCTGGGCCGCTACGACGAAGCCTTCGCCTGGGCCGAGCGCGCGCGCGACATCTTCACCCGCCACGGCGACCGGCTGCGGCTGGCGCGCCTGGACGCCAACATGGCCAACGTCCTCAACCGGCTGGACCGCTTTGAAGAGGCCCTGGAGCTATACCGGCGGGCCTGCTCCGAGCTGATGGAAATCGGCCAGCCGCTCGACGTAGCCATCGTCCTGCGCAATATGGCCACCTGCCAGATCGGCCTCTGCCAGTTTCGCGAGGCGCTGGAGACCTACCACAAAGCGCGCGCCTGGTGCGTGGAGCGCGAAATGCCGCTGCTGGTGGTGGAGGCCGATTACAACATCGCCTACCTGTACTATCTGCGCGGCGAGTACACCGGCGCGCTCGATCTCTACGCCGCCGCGCGCGAACGGGCCCGCGCGCTGGGCGACGAGTACCACCAGGGACTCTGCGACCTGGACCAATCCGAAATGTACCTGGAGCTGAACCTCAGCGAGGAAGGCGCGCGTCTGGCGCAGCGCGCGCTCGAGGTTTTTCGCCGGCTCCACATGGGCTATGAAGCGGCCAAAGCCTTCACCAACCTGGCCATCGCTTCCAGCCACCACGGCGATTCGGCGCGGGCGGTGGGCCTGTTCGGCAAGGCGCGCGACCTGTTCACCCGCGAGAAGAACGAAGCGTGGACGGCGATCGTCGATCTGTACCAGGCGCTGGTCCTCTATCAGGACGGCCGGATGGAGGAGTCCCGCGCCCTGTGCGCACGGGCGTTCGGGTTTTTCGACGGCTCCGGGCTCATCGGCAAAGCCGCCCTCTGCCAGTTGCTGCTGGCCCGCATCCATCTCACCGCCGGGCGCGCCGCCGAAGCGCGCGAGGCGTGCCTGGACGCGCTGCGCCGCGCGGAGGAGGCCGAATCGCCGGCGCTTTCCTTCCAGGCGCATTTCGTGCTGGGACTGGTGGAAGAAGCCCTGGGGGCCCCGGAGGCGGCCTACGCCTGTTACGTTAAGGCCCACGAACGCCTGGAGAACTTGCGCAGCCGCCTGCACGCGGACGAGTTGAAGATCGCTTTTTTGAAAGACAAGCTGGCGGTCTACGAATCGCTGGTCGGAATGTGCCTGAGTCGCGGGTCCACCGAAGCCGCATTCGGCTACATCGAGCAGGCCAAGTCGCGCAGCCTGGCGGATCTCATCGCTTTTCGCGGGCGCCGGATACTCCCCTCCCGGGAAACCCATCGCGTGCTGGTGGAGCAGATCGCCGCGCTGCGCGAAGATCTCAACTGGTATGGCAGCGCCCTCCAGCTTTTGGAAGGCCGCCCGGCCAGCCCCAAGGCCGCCCCCATCGAGAAGTTGCGCCGCGCCGCGCGCGATTGCGAGCGCCGCCTGCTCGAAGCCCTTTCCACCCTGCGCGTGGAAGACCGGGAGATGGCCGGCCTCGATGCCGCCGGCTCGATCGGCATCGAGGCCATTCGCGCGAGCCTGGCCCCGGACGCCATGCTGGTGCAGTTCTACCGCGTGCGCGACGTGGTTCATGCGTGCCTGCTTTCGCGCCGCACGCTGAAGATCGTGCCCCTAAGCTCGGCGGCCGAGCTGCGCCGTGAGCTTCAATTGCTGCGCTTCCAGCTTTCCAAGTTCCGCCTCGGGCCGACTTACGGACGCACCTTCCATCGCCAGTTGCTGGAAGCCGCCACCTCCCATTTGCAGGAGTTCTACCGCCGTCTCATCGCGCCCATCGCGAGGGATCTGGACGCCGCGCACCTGATCGTCGCCCCGCACGAGTTCCTCCACTACCTGCCGTTCCAGGCGCTGCTCGATGGCGCCGTCCCCATGGGCGAACGCTTTTCCATTTCGTACACGCCCAGCGGCAGCGTCTACTACCTGTGCAGCGCGAAAAGCTCGCCGCTCGAGGAGCGTTCCCTGATTCTGGGCGTGCCCGACCCCGCCGCGCCGCACATTCTGGAGGAAGTGCGCGCGGTGGCCCCCGCCCTTCCCAACCCGGTGGTCCTCCTGGGGGCCGATGCAACCTCCGAAGCGCTGCGCCGCCAGGGCCCCGGAAGCCGCTTCATCCACATCGCCACCCACGGGTCCTTCAGGCAGGACAACCCCATGTTTTCCTCCATCGGGCTGGGCGATTCGCAGCTCAACCTCTTCGACCTGTACCAGCTCGACCTTCCCTCCGGCCTGGTGACCCTCAGCGGCTGCGGCACCGGCCTGAACGTGGTGGTGGGCGGCGACGAGTTGCTGGGCCTCACGCGGGGTCTTCTCTACGCCGGCGCCCAGGGCGTGCTCCTCACCCTGTGGGACGTCAACGACCAGAGCACGGCCGAGTTCATGCGGCTCTTTTACGATCGCCTTATGGCGCTCCCCAACAAAGCCCAAGCCCTGCAGTACGCGATGGGTGAGATCCGCAAAGCCTACCCCCACCCCTTCTATTGGGCCCCGTTCGTGCTGGTGGGGAAATATCAGTAGAAATCAGAGGCCTGTCGGCCCCATTCCTCACAGGCGCTTATGGCAGCGTGAAGCGCAGCGAGCCGAAAATCATGTGGGCGTGCGCCGTGGTCGGAGTTCCGGCCGGAACATACCAGGGAGCGCGGGTCAGATAGGCGTACTGCGTAATGATCTGAAGCGCGCCGTATTTCGGGTCCTTCCAGAAAGTGTAGTAATAGCCGCCCATGGGCTCTTGAAACTGGCGGTTGGCCGAGGTCGATCCGGGGAAGCCGAACCCCAGGTAACTGCCCGGCGCAACCACGAAGTAGTTCCGGTCGAAATACGTGCCGCCATAATAACCGTAGAACTGCGATTTGGGCGTGGGCGCGTATTCGAAGCCGGCGATGCCGCCCATGGAATGCACCGGCGAAATGGAGCCGCTGGGAGCGATGACGAGGTCCGGTCCCAGCCCCACCAAGTCTTTACCGCCGCCGTTGCTGTAAAACTCGGTGGTAATCAGGCGGAAATTCTTGGCCACTTCGAGGACCGCGTCGAACGATCCGCCCAGGGCTTGGGCGTCATAGTAGACATTCTGCGCGGGCGAGGTCCGGAACTGCCGCGAAAGGCCGGCCAGCTCGAAGTGCAGCGCCTTGCCGGACACTTGCGTGTCGTAAGCCAGTTTGGCGACCAGGTCCGGCCGCACGTTGGGCGTGGCGGGCGAGCTTCCATTGTCCACCTCGGTGGCGGCGAACGAAGGCAGGGTGACCGCCGTAGTGACGTACTGCTCGGGGTTCTCAATGGAACCGGCGAGCGACCAGTGCTGGTTGGGATGATAGACCACCCGGAGTTGCCCCGGCCGTCCCCATACCAAACCCACCAGGTAGTTGGAATCCTCCCCGAGGCCGACGAAAACATTGCTCGAAACCTGGGAGACGCCCACGCGGTTGGGGGTCATAAGCGTCCAGGTCTGGCCTCCCAGCACCTCCCATTTCCCTTTCTGCAGGTTCACCCAGAAATGACGCAAGCGGAAGGTGCCGCTGTTGCTGGTAACGTACAGGCTGGTGGGCTGGTTTCCAAAAAAGTCGCCTTCGACGTAACCCGTGACGGCCAGGTTCCTGGTCGGGTTGTCGGTGATGGTCAGGGCCACGCGCGAGTTCGCGGCGCTGGACCGAAACTCGTCCATCCTGCCGGCCGGAGTGTTGCCCATCGGAACGCCGGCGAAGGAAGTGGCCACGCCGCTGCCGATGGTGGTGGAGCGCCATACGGTGGAGAAATCCATGAAGCCACTGGGGGTGAAATCCGCGCCCCCGATGTGAAAAGCAAGCGGCGAGAAGGGACGGCCTTTAACGTCCACATCGGCGGCGGGCGTGGCCGGCGCGGCCGGCGCTACCAGCGGCTTCGCGGCTGATGGCGTGGGAGCGGCCGCCGGCGCGCCTTGCGAGGCCGCCAGACGGTCGAGCAGCTTTTGCTGGGCATCGAGCGCCTGCTGCGCGGCTTCGAGCGCCTTTCGCTGTTCGGCGAGCTGTTTCTGCTGGGCGGCGATCTGCTCGCGCAGCTTGGCGATGTCATCGGTCTGGGCGGCGCCCTGGGCGAGACACAAGACGGGGAATAGCAATGCGAGCGGCAAGAGCGAGCTGACGATTCTAATGAACTTCATGTCTTCTCCTGGGGTGACGCAAGGGACCGCGGTTCGACTTGGAACTAAGTCACTATTCTGACATGAAATAGCAATAAAAAGACCTTATAGTAGTATTTTTTGTCCGCTAAAGATCGCCCCGAAGCGTTTGAAAGCAAACCACATCGACGTGGTGGGTGGGATAGCGGCGAGGACTACTCGCCGACCACGGTTACAATCACCCGCCGCTCCCTCGGGCGGTCGTCGAAATCGCACAGGACCACCTGCTGCCAGGTCCCTATGATCATGCGGCCGCCGGCCACGGGGAAACTTTTGGCGGTTCCCACCAGAGCGCTGCGCAGGTGCGCATAGCCGTTTTCGTCGCCCCAGTGGGCGTTGTGAGCGTAATCGAGGTTGGAGGGCGCAATCTTCTCGAGGGCGCGCTGGAGGTCGGCCACGCATCCGGTTTCGAACTCGAGAGTGGTGATTCCCAAAGTGGATCCAACGCCGGAGATGTTCACCACGCCGGAGTGAATGCCGCTCGACGCCACTACGCGCGCCACCTGCGCGGTGATGTCCAGCACGTCGCAGCGGCCGCGCGTGGAAACGGTGAAGTCTCTCTGGAAAGCGGCCATACTACTTTCCGAAGCTCTCTTCGAAAGCGGCGACTTTGGCCAGGCGGCGGCGGTGGCGCTCCGCTCCGGAAAAGCTGGCCCCAATGAAATCCTTCACCAGGTCCACGGCCAACCCCGCGCCCACCACGCGCGCGCCCAGGCACAGCACGTTGACATTGTCGTCTTCCACCGCCTGGCGCGCGGAAAAGCTGTCGTGACAGGTGGCGGCGCGGATGCCCCGGAACTTGTTGGCGGCCACGCAGGCGCCGGCGCCGCTGCCGCACAACAGGACGGCCCGTTCGGCGCGGCCCTCCAAGACGGCCTGCGCTACCGCCCGTGCGTAATCGGGATAATCCACCGGCGCGGTGGAATCCGTCCCCAGGTCGGCGGGTGCGTGCCCTAAGGCGCGCAATTCGGCGATGACGCTTCCCTTGAGCGGAAACCCGGCATGGTCGCTGGCTACGGCTATGTTCATCGAAGACCATCATAGCGCCGGTTGCACGGCCTCTAATCTTTTCCCGGCGTCCGCCGATGAGACTAACAGCATATGGCCTCGGACGATCTCATCGAGCTAGAGATAATGCACAACCGGTTCCGCCGGCTGATGGGCGAGATCCTGCGCGGCACGGTGGCGCGTAATTCCTTCTACCCCTGGGAGGTGGAGATTCTACTGGACCTCGAGACTTGCCCGTTGGATCGGCGCAGGCGCACCGACATACTGCGCCAGTATCAAAAGGCCGTGGCGCGCCAGATGGAGACCGGGCCGGGGCCACCCATGAAGCTTTCCGAATTCCTGCAGCTTCGCGCCCACAGGCGCGAAGCCGCCGGCAGACGGGACGATCTGGTCCCTATGCCCGAATGACTCGCTGCCCCTCGATGGACCGTCACGAGCCGCGACCGTTAGGGAGCGGTCCTCCGCCCTACTACCGAATGACTCGCCGCCCCTCGATGCGATACCGGCCGCCGACCACGATGCGCAGCGCTTCGGAATAGATCCGGTGCTCCTCTTTCAGGATGCGCGCCGACAGCGTCTCCACCGTGTCGCTGTCGAGCACCGGCACGGGCGCCTGAAGCACGATTGGCCCGGCATCCAGGTATTCGTCCACGAAGTGCACCGTGCATCCAGCCACGCGCACCCCATGTTCCAGGGCCTGGTGTTGCGCGTCCAGCCCCGGAAATGCGGGCAGCAGCGAAGGGTGGATGTTGAGGATGCGGTTGGGGTATTCGCGGATGAAGGCCGCGCTGAGCAGCCGCATGAATCCGGCCAGACACACGATTTCCACACCGCGGTTCTTTAATTCCCCGATTAGCATGCGGTCGTAGACTTCACGGTCCAGGCCCTTGGAGGGGATGCATACGGCGCACAGGCCGCGCTGGCGGGCCAGCTCCAAGCCAGGCGCCTCGGCGCGATTCGAGATGACCACCGCGATTTCCGCTTCCAGATCGCCCGCGGCGACGTGGTCGGCGATGGCCACGAAATTCGAGCCGCGCCCCGAAATGAGAATTCCGATCCGTTTCATCGATACTCCACGCGAGGCCGGCCGCGCCGGAGCGCGGTCACCTCGCCGATGCGGAAAGGAGATTCGCCCAGCTTGGCGAGCGCGGCCTCCGCCTTGGAAGCCCCGCGCGCGGGAACGGCCAGAATCATCCCCACGCCCAGGTTGAAAGTGCGCCGGTAATCGTCTTCCGGAATGTCGCCGATGCCGCGCAGAACCTCGAAAATCGGCGGAATGCGCCAGGCGCCCGTGTCGATGGCCACGCCCAGCTCCTTGGGCAACATGCGCGGCGTATTGTCGGTGATCCCGCCGCCCGTGATGTGGGCGGCGCCGCGCAGCAACCCGGCCGCCATCAGCGCGCGTATGGGCTGCAAGTAGCTGCGGTGCACGGCCAGCAGCGCGTCGCCCACCGTCGCGCCCACTTCCGGCAGCAGCGTCTTCGGGCCGTAGCCCGCCACTTCGAACAGCAGCTTGCGGGCCAGCGAGTAGCCGTTGGTATGCAATCCCGTGGAAGCGAGCGCCAGCAAAACGTCTCCCGCGCGAATGGACTCACCAGTAAGAAGCTCGGAGCGCTCGGCCGCGCCCACGATGAAGCCCGCCAGGTCGTATTCCGATTCCGCGTACAGGCCCGGCATCTCGGCGGTCTCGCCGCCGATGAGCGCGCACCCGTTGCGCCGGCACCCGCGCGCGATCCCGGAGACTACCGCCGCGGCCACGCCCGCGTCCAGCTTGCCCACCGCGAAGTAGTCCAGGAAAAACAACGGCGCGGCGCCCTGCACGGCGATATCGTTCACGCAGTGGTTCACCAGGTCCTCGCCCACAGTGCCGTGCCGCCCGGTCAGGAACGCGATTTTGAGCTTGGTGCCGACGCCGTCGGACGAGCTGACGAGTACGGGCTTGCGAAAACCGGAGAGTTGGTAGGATGCGCCAAAGGTCCCGATGTCGGTGAGCACGCCGCGCGTGAACGTCTGCCGCGCGAGCTTCTTGATCGACGCGACGGCGCGGTCGGCTTCATCGATATCCACGCCCGCATCGCGGTAACGAATGTGCTTTTTTGGGGGCAAATATCAGTATAGGAAATCGGGAAGCGTGGGAGTGGTCCACGCGACCTTCTGACGCGGAGGCGCGGGGACGCGGAGAAACTCGAAAATGGAAGGAACGCCACGCCGGCGCGCCGTTCCCCCCACCCTCTTCTTTCCCTAAATCCGGCCGAACTTGTCCACCGCTTCCTTGATGGATTTGTACTTCTCGATGAACGGATACATGGAGTGCTCGCTGTCGTCGAGGGCCTGCGCTTTCTTGAGCACTTCCGCGGCCTGCGCCTTGGGCACGGCCACCACGCCGTCTTCGTCGGCCGAGATGATGTCGCCCGGGTTCACCTTGGCCCCCGCGCAGACCACCGGAACGTTAAACTTCGTGACGCGGTAATGGTTGACCGTGGTGGAAGGGACTATGCCGCGGCTGAATACGGGGAATTGCAGCCTCCCGATCTGCGGAAGGTCGCGCACCGAGGCGTCGATCACCGCCCCCGCCAGCCCGCGGACTTTCATGGTGGTGACCATCAGGCCGCCGATGCCGGCGTAATCCAGCCCATCGGGGACCACCATCACGTACACCGATCCCGGCGGAGCGGCGTCGATGGCGTCCAGCATCCCCTGGGATGCCTTGGACCCCTCCTTATGCTCCTCTTTCGTCAGCAGCACGGTGACCGCCGGCCCGGCGAACTTGGTCTTGGCCAGCGGCCGCATGTCGTGCGACATGTAGTTCTTCACGCCGTAGAGTTGCTCCATAGCGTCGGCCACCGAGGCCACCTCGGTGATCCGGTAACCTTCAATCAGGGGGTCGGCCGCGGGCTGCGCCATCATCCAGCCGGCAAACGCCACGACGGGCACGGCCACCAGAGTCCATCTCAGTTTCATTGCGTATCCTTTCGAGCGGCAGTTGCTTAGAAACTCAATCATAGCGTCTTCGGGGCGGGCCGGGGACTGGCGCCGTGGCCGCATAATGTCTTCCACGCGCGCGGGGCAAGCGGCGTGCCTGCTCCATCTGCCCCGCGCAGAGCTTGGATGTGCCAATCTCAAGAAAGCGCCAGGACTGGGCGTGATCGGCCCATCGAGCGAAGGAGGTTGCGAAAAGCCCCGATGACGAAATGGAATCTCGTTTTATTAGCCGGCGCATTGAGCGCGGCGGAACCGGAACGGGTCGTGGTACGGCCGCAGGATAGCGGCGGCGCGCTGGTCAACCCCGGCATGGGATGGGTATTTCACCATTACGACAACGGTCTGCGGAATTACGGCGCGAACCTGGCCCCCTCGGACACAGTCGATGAATTCCCGGGAGCCAGCACGGTCTATCTGCGCCTGGCCTGGTCCTATATTGAACCGGAAGAGGGCCATTTTAACTGGGCGGTGGTGGATACTCCCGCGCAGCGCTGGATCGTCAAGGGCAAGAAAATCGCGTTGCGCTTCACCTCCTCGGAAACCAATCGCGATCAGCCCTATGCCACGCCGGAGTGGGTGCGGAAGGCTGGCGCCAAGGGTTACTTTTATACCTACGGGAAGGGCATCGATCCGCAAGGCTCCAATTGGGAGCCCGACTACGACGATCCCATCTTCCTCGAGAAGTTGGACCACTTTCTCGCCGCGGCCGGCGCGCGCTATGACGGAAATCCGGAGGTGGCGTTCATCGATGTAGGCACGCTCGGCGCATGGGGCGAGGGCCACACGGTTCCGAGCACGGGCAAGTTCTACCCGGCGGCCACGGCGCTCCGGCAGATCGATCTCTATCACAAGTATTTCCCGCGCACCCTGGTGGTGGTCAACGACGATTTCTCGATTCAGGGCCGGGGTATCGAATTGTTCGGCCACGCCCGCGAGTTGGGCATGGGGTTTCGCGACGACAGCATCCTGGTGGAGAAGCCGCCGCACTCGTATTACCACGCCTTCCTGGCCGCCCCGTTCTGGCCCACGGTGGCGGTTGTGCTGGAATCCGAACACTACGGATCTTCCGTCAAAGACGGCGCTTGGGGCGACGGAAGTCTGTACTTGAAGGCCATCGAGGAGTATCACGCCAGTTACGCTTCCGTGCATTGGTATCCGCGCGAATTCCTGAAGGCCAACAAGGAGCTGATCGACAAGATCAACCTGCGCCTGGGCTACCGGCTGCAGCTCCTGGAGGCCTCCTGGCCGGCGGAAGTCTCGGCGGCCTCGACCATGCTGGTGGGGTATCGCTGGCGTAACGATGGCGTAGCGCCCTGCCTGCCCGGTGGACATCCAGCCATCACCTTGAAAGATGACCGGGGCGGGATCGCGGCGGTGTTCGCGGACGAGGAGTTCGACATGCGCGCGCTGCCGGTAGCCGAACCTGGCAAAGCCGAGGCGATTGGGCGGGAGCTGAAAAAGGCCGGCGAGCGTTTGCCGCAATCCGCGCGGCCTCTGGCCCGGTTTGGCTTGCCGCCCGCCGCCATATTGAAGCCCGGCGCCTATAGCGTCTTCATCTCTGTGGGCACGCGCACCGGAACGCCTCAGATTGCTCTGCCGCTCAAGGACGACGACGGTCAGCATCGTTATAAGCTGGGCGTCGTGCGCGTCCTGCCAGCCGGCGCCATTCCCGCGGAAACGCCGCAATCGACCGGGGACTGGTGGTAGATCGCTAAGCCTGAATTGCGAAGTTAACTTCGGAGAAACTGAGTTTCCATAGGCTATTCCATTGAAATAACAGGCTTTGTATCAGGGCACGGCTTGAGCCGTGCCGATCAGCAAGCATTTTCTGGGCTTTAGCCCCTGATTTGGCAACTCCAGCGCAAATCCTTCTCATTCTCGTGAAAAGACAGGGGCTTAAAGCCCTTTGGGTGTTCCCCTTTGCGACACCGCTGAAGCCGTGCCCTGACACAATGCGCCCAACTTCGGGATTCAGGCTAAGAGTTGTGTCCAATCCCGGCCGCAGTTTCCCGGCGCTTCGGCGGATCGCACGCGTTGGAGTTCGGCGGCGCCGTATGCGGGTTTGGGTTGCCGTCGGCCTCGACCTGGCGGCTTTTTCGCTTCAGATCACTTCTCCGGTAACGCCTCACGCAGACTGATCCGGCGCAGCATCACGACTCGTCAATTCTCCGATGGCGCCCCAATATAGTCGATCACCAACGTTTCAAGCGGTCCTTTTTGCTTTTGCAGTTCGAGACCAAGGCTCTCTCGCAGCGCAGTCTCGAGCACTGGTTCATCCCCTGCCGAATCGGCGCTGGGATCCTGCGCATAGCGGAATGCGAAGTAGTAATTTCCTGAAAGACCGGTTCGGTCCCATACCGGCGTTCTTGTTGATCGTTGCAGAGTCTCCGCGAGCTGCGACATCGAAACCCTGCGTCCCAGGATTTGTATAACACCTACCTCCGGAAGGGTGGCGGAGATGAAGCTCTCGGCCCTTAGGGCCGGTGAAGCATCCCTGACCCACTCCGGCATCGGAGGAGGGTCGTCGCCTGCCTTGGCTTCTTTGATTTTGAGCCCCTTTTTCGCAATGGAAAGGGCGTATCCGTCGGCTACTGTGGTGACGCGGTGAGACCGCATCCTGAATCTGTCCGTGAGCAGCGACTGAACCATCAACCGAATCTGATCGTCGGTGGACGTCGGGTCGAATATCGCCTCGAGTGAGTAGACAGCGCCGAGGTTCGGTCCGTCCACGCGAGAGAAGTCCAGACGGTAAGCATACCCAATCAAGTAGGCCAGTTGAGTCGTCCACCCAATTCTTCCGCCTGCGCGGTCCGGCCTCGTCGAGAAGATATCTCCGCCCGGCTTGACCGATGCCACCTCAAACGACGGCGGTTGGCCGCTCCCCTGACCACTCGCTGCGGAGCAGGCAAAGCACGCCAGAACGGTCGCAATCATTCTCTGGGTCATCGAAAGCTCCTCGGCTTCAAATACATGACGGTCTGAATGCCCGATTCGTGGAATCCGCAGGTTCCAGGAAAACGGCGTCATCGCAGAAAAGCCTCACATCGAAGGGCCTTTAGCGTTCCATGGCATTGGCCGGCGCCGGCCATAATCCCCGAGCTTGAGACCGTTTATTATGAGATTGCAGTATCGTAAAGACGGGAGAAATGTCATGTACCGGGTTTCGATTTGCCTCATTCTGATGTGCGGATTCTGCTGGGCCCAGGCTGGCTCCGATTCGCAGCCGGCGTCTTCGAACGTGCGCGGCGCGGAGTATCCGCGCGTTAGCTCCGATTTGCGCGTTACGTTCCGCATCAAAGCCCCCGACGCCAGGAAGGTGCAGTTGCAGCCGGGCGGCGACGACAACGGCTTGGGCAAAGGCCCCATCGATATGACCCGCGGCGCGGACGGCACGTGGACCGTGACCACGCCGCCGGCGGTCCCCGGCTTCCACTATTACTGGTTCCTGGTGGATGGCCTAGCCGTGAACGATCCCGCCAGCGAGACGTACTTCGGGTACGCCAAGGAGTCGAGCGGCATCGAGGTTCCCGAAAAGGGAGTCGACTTCTACGCCGTCAAGGACGTGCCCCACGGCGAGGTGCGCGTCCGCTGGTATTACGCCAAGACCACCGCCGCCTGGCGGCGCGCCGTGGTCTATACGCCGGCGGAGTATGACCGCAACGCCCTGGCGCGTTACCCGGTGCTCTACCTGCAGCACGGCTCCGGCGAGGATGAGCGCGGCTGGACCAACCAGGGGCGAGCCAATTTCATCCTCGACAACCTGATCGCCGAGGGAAAAGCCAAGCCCATGATCGTGGTGATGGAACAGGGCTACGCCACCGCCGCAGGCGCGGCGCAGGCGCCGGCGGCCCAGGGCCGCGGCGGCGGCCAGTCGAGCGCCTTCGAACAGGTGGTGCTGAACGACCTGATCCCCATGATCGATGCCACCTACCGCACCCTCGCGGACCGCGACCATCGCGCCATGGCCGGCTTGTCAATGGGCGGCGGGCAGACGCTCCAGATCACCCTCGCACACCTGGACAAGTTTTCCTGGATCGGCTCCTTCAGCTCCCCGTTGCGCGCCGGGCTCGACCTGAAGACGGCTTACGGCGGCGCTTTCGCCGATGCCGCCGCGTTCACTAAGAAGGTTCACCTGCTATGGTTCGGCGCCGGCACGGCCGAAGAGAGAATGCTGGCCCCCGCGCTGGCCATGAGCCAGACGCTCAAGCAGGCGGGCATTGAGAACGTGTTCTACCAATCGCCGGGCACGGCCCACGAATGGCAGACCTGGCGGAGGGACCTGCACGAATTCGCGCCGTTGCTGTTCCGGTAGCGGCAATGTCACGTGCTTTTCCCAGAGCTGCGAATCCGGTGGAAATGGTGGGGCGGACGCCCTGGTCCGCAGCCGACGCCCCCGTCGGCTCGCACTGTATGGATGAGGAGCGGGTCCAGAGGGACCCGCGCGGACCAGGGGGTCCGCCCCACCGGCCCGTAAGGAGATCGTGAATTATGAAGGCCCTCATAGCTACCCTCGTTGCGCTGTTGTCGCTGGTCCTCGCCGGCTGCGCGGCCTCCGGCCAGGCCCCTTCCCCGGTGGAAGGCCTGCGTTGCGAATATCTGGTGAACCCGCTCGGAATCGACGTGGAAAAGCCGCGCCTGAGCTGGGCCCTGGCCGCGGGCCCGCGCGAGCACGCCCAGAGCGCCTATCAGATTCTGGTGGCCAGCAGCCCGGAGAACCTCCAGCACGATAACGGCGATCTGTGGAACTCGGGCAAGGTGAGCGAGCCTCAGACCACCTTCATGGTCTACGATGGCAAGCCGCTCGAATCGGGCCTGCACGCCTGGTGGAAGGTGCGCGTGTGGGACGAACAGGGCCGCGCCGCCTGGAGCAACCCGGCCCACTGGTCCATGGGGCTCTTGCGCGACGCGGATTGGCGCGGCCGCTGGATCGGCCTCGCGCGGCCCGCCGGCGTCAAAGAAGTCACGCCGCTGCCGTTCCCGTGGCTGCGCAAAACATTCACCCTCGACGAAAAGCCCGAGCGAGCCGCGGCGTACGTCAACGCTCTGGGATATTACGAACTGTACGTCAACGGCAAAAAGGTGGATGACGCCGTTCTGATGCCGGACGTGGTGGATTATTCCCGGCGCAACTGGTATGTGACCCACGACATCGCCAGCTACCTGGTCAAAGGCCGGAACTCGGTGGCGCTATGGCTGGGCCGCGGGTGGTACGTCAAGGGCCATCCGGGGGTGGTCTACGATGGGCCGCTGGTGCGCGCGCAGTTCGAGATCGCCCTGCCGGGCGGGAAATCGGTCAACGTGGAGACCGATGGAACCTGGAAGGCCAAGGCCAGCCCCATCACGCCGTTGGGCAAGGGCACGGCTTTCGGCGACTACGGCGGCGAGCATTATGACGCGCAACTGGACCTGCCCGATTGGAACGCCGCGGGCTGCGACGATTCGGCCTGGGAAGCGGCCACCACCTTCGATCCGCCGCGCGTCGCCACTTCCGCGCAAATGGTCGAGCCGAACCGCATCCTCGAGACCATCCAGCCGGTGAAGATCGATAAGACCCCGGCGGGCGGCTGGCTGATCGACATGGGAAAGAACTTCACCGGCTGGCTCGAGCTGCGTCTTCCGGCGAATGTGGCCGCCGGAAAAAATCTCAAAATCGAGTTCGCGGACGACCCTCCCGCGGGCAACCGCTACGCCACCTTCAACCAGCGCGACGAATACGTCACCCGCGCCGGCGCCGGCCAGACCGTTCGCTCCCGCTTAAACTACCACGCCTTCCGTTACGCCCATGTCACGGGGCTGGACCAGGCGCCGGCCCCGGCGGACGTCAAAGGCTATTTCATTCGCACGGCGTATTCGCGCGCCGGCCAGTTCGGATCTTCCAACGAGCTGCTGAACCGCATCTACCGCCTGGTGACCTGGACTTACCAATGCCTGACCCTGGGCGGCTACGTGGTGGATTGCCCCACGCGCGAGCGCCTGGGCTACGGCGGCGACGCCGGCACGTCCATTGAGACGGGGATGTTCAATTTCGATACCGGCGGCCTCTACAACCGCTGGTCCGCCAACTGGCGCGACGCGCAGGACCCGCAATCGGGCGATCTGCCGTACACCGCTCCCAATTACCCCGATCAGGGCGGAGGCGGTCCCATGTGGAGCGGCTTCGTGGTGACCATGCCGTGGCAGCTCTATCTGAATTATGGCGACAAGCGCGCACTCGAAACCAACTATCCCATGATCCGGAAGTGGCTGGCCTTCGCCGAAACCAAGACCAAAGACCACATCCTGGAGCCGTATGTCAGCATCGGCATCCGCCAGATGCAATGGAATTACCTGGGCGATTGGGTGGCGCCTCACCGCGATGCTGCCGGTCAAGACATTGCGCGCAATACCGTCGCCGCGCGCTTCATCAACAACTGCCACTATCTCTATACCATCGAGTTGGCCGCTAAGATCGCCGCCGTATTGGGCAAGCCCGCCGACGCGGCGCTTTATGCCCAGCGCGCCGATACGCTCCGCCGCGCGCTCCACGCCCAGTTCTTCGACGCCGCGAAAAACAGCTACGCCACCGGCGAGCAGCCCTACCTGGCGTTCCCGCTGCTGATCGGCGTGGCCCCGCCGGAGGTACGCGCGGCGGTGCTGAAGAACCTCGAAGAGACCATTCGCGTCAAGAACACGGGGCACTTCGACGCCGGCATGCACGGCCTGTACTTCCTGCTCAAGGAGCTGATGGAGGAAGACCGCAACGACCTCATCTTCGAGATGGCCACCAAGAAGGATTTCCCGGGCTGGGGCAACATGCTCGAAAGGGGCGCCACCACCAGTTGGGAAAGCTGGACCGGCGGTTCCCACATCCACGACACGCTCATTTCCATTGGAGCCTGGTTCATCGAAGGCATCGGCGGCATACGGGTGGATGAAAAGGCCCCCGGCTTCCGCCATTTCCTATTGAAGCCGGCGCCGGTGGGCGACCTCACCTTCGCGCGCACCCAGTACAAATCCATTCACGGGGTCATAGTGAGCGACTGGCGGATCGAGAACGGCGTGATGCACGCCTCCGTAACCGCGCCGCCGGGAACCACCGCCACGCTCTACCTGCCCAGCGTGGCGCCCGAATCGATAACCGAAAGCGGCCGCCCCGCCGCACAGGCCAAGGGCGTCAAGTTCACCGGAACCGAGAAGGGCAAGGCCCTGTTCGAGCTGGCCTCCGGCCACTACGAGTTCGCGTCGAGGATGCGCTAAAACGAGCCTGCGGAGGAGACGCTTTCGCCTGCAAATCACTCTTCTGCAATGTCTACCGCGCCTCTTCGAAGATGCCCAGTTCGCGGTTCTTGCGCACCGTCCGCCAAGGGAAGCAGCGCCCATTCATGGCCACGTACACTCCCGGCGGCAGAACCTGGACGAAGGCCAGCGCCGTCCCCAGATTGAACAAGCCGTCCGAGCTGCCGAAGGTGTATGGGATCATGGCCCCGGTGAGGACAATGGTCTTATCCTCGATGGCGTTCCCCAGCACGGCGGCGGTCTGTTCCATCGAATCCGTGCCGTGGGTGATCACAATGCGGCTTTCCTCCGCGCGCCGGCAATGCTCCAGGATCATGCGCCGGTCGTCGTCGGTCATCTGCAGGCTGTCGATCATCATGAGGGTGCGGACATCCACCTTCAGATGGCAGCGGCCAAGCTGCAGCATTTGGGAGATGTGCGTGTCCTTGAAGTACAACTCGCCAGTGAGCTCGTTGTATTCTTTGTCGCAGGTTCCCCCGGTGGCCAGGATTCGAATTCGCTCCGCGTTCATTGAGGCTACTCCATCGTGCCACAAATAGCGCGCCGTGCGCGCTGCTATAGTGAAGTCATACCCTCATGAGAGGCATGCGGTGGGTCCTTCTGGTGGCGATCGTCGCGATGGTCGGCGGCGTCGCAGTCACATACAGGGCCTCCAAGAAAGCGCTCAAGGCCCAGGCCCCCGAAAAACCCAGGGAGCTGCCCAGCGAGCTGCGATCCGCCGCGCCTAAGTACCATTTCGAGGATAATTCCCAGGGACACCTCAATTACGACCTGGAAGCCGAGGACTTCCGCGAACTGAAAGACTCTTCGCGCACCGATCTCAGCAACGTTCAGCTCAGGCTCTTCAACAAAGAAGGCGACGCCTACGACCTGGTGAAGAGCGGCGCCGCGTCTTTCTTCGCCAACGAGCACCGCTTCTTCTCCGACGGTGACGTGGAGATAACCCTCAACGTCCCCGTGAAAGGGGAAGCCAAGCACCAGTTGATCACCGTCCGCAGCTCCGGCGTCACGTGCGACACCGATACCCACACGGTGGATACAAACCGCCCCACCACTTTCGTCTTCGAGCACGGAACCGGCCAGTCCGCGGGCGCCTCCTACGATCCCAACTCCCGCGTGCTGGTGATGAAGAGCCAGGTGCAGCTCGACTGGAACCCGGCCCATCCCGGCGCCAAGCCCATGAAGATTGAAGCCGCCAGCCTCATCTACCCGGAGACCAAGTCTGAAATCTGGCTGAAGCCGTGGGGACGGCTCACCCGCGGCGACACGGTGGTGGAAGGTCAGGAAGATGTGGTCCGCATTCACGAGGTCACCGAAGCCGATGGAAAAAAGCGGACCGTGATCCACCAGGTGGAGGCCGTCAAGGCTCGCGGTACGGATACCTATCCCGATCGCAGCGTGCAATACTCGGCCGACTGGGTGCTGGCCGATTTCGACGACGAAGGCGTAACGCGCAAGATCACCGGGCGCAATGGCGCGCAATTGACATCCACCTCTCCCACCACCACCACCGAGGTCAAAGCCGGCGCGGTGGACATGGACTTCGCCTCCCGGAACGACGAAAGCGTTCTGGAACGCGTCTCGGCTACGGATAACGCCGTGGTCACCTCCCGGCCGCTGCCCGCGCCGGGGCGTCAGTTGACCGAGACTCACGTGCTGCGGTCCCAGGTTGTGGAAGTGAAGATGCGCGAAGGCGGGCGCGACATGGAAACCGTGGTCACGCACGCGCCGGGAACCCTGGAATTCCTGCCCAACCTGCCCGCCCAGCACCACCGGACGCTCGATGGCAACGATATGGTGATCGCCTACGCCCCGCAGAACCGCATCCAGTCTTTCCATACCACCAACGCCCGCACCCGCACCGATCCCACCGACGAGGAAAAGAGACGCAACCAGGTCGCCTCCTTCACCGCCAGCCGCGAGTTGGCGGCTCGTTTCGATCCGAAGACCTCCAAGATGTCCTCCATGGAGCAAACCGGCGCCTTCACATATGAAGAGGGCGACCGCCGCGCCCGCGCCGCCAAAGCCACCCTGGATTCGGATCAGAACGTGATCCTGCTGGAGACCTCGGCGCGCGTGTGGGACTCCACCGGGTCCACGACCGCCGACCGCATCCGTCTGGACCAGAGCTCCGGCGATTTCGTGGCCGAAGGCAACGTCTATTCCAGCCGCCTTCCCGATGCGGACCAGAAGAAGAGCTCGGATATGCTCTCGGGCGACGACCCGTTGCAGGCCCAGGCGCGCAAGATGGACTCCCGCAGAACGGATCCCTCCGCCCGCACCCGGAAGATCCACTACGAGGGCAACGCAGTCATGTGGCAGGGCGCCAACCGCATTCAGGCCGACACGATCGACGTGGACCACGGCACGCTCGTGGCCAATGGGAATGTGGTTAGCAACCTGTGGGAGCAGCCCAGCGACCAGCCCGCCGATTCCGCCCAAAAGCCGGCCCCCAGCGGCCAGCCTGCCAGCTCCGGTCAGAAGCCGGCGCCCGCCGGCTCCCCTCAAAAGCCAGCGCCCAGCGGCCAGCCCCTCAGCCCCGGTCAGAAACCGGCGTCCGCCAACCCCGTGCTCACCGTGGTGCACGCGCAACACTTGGTCTATACGGACGAGAATCGCCTGGCCGTGTACACCGGAGGCGTCACCCTGAAGCGCACCGGGCTCGACGTGAAATCCCAGGAACTGCGCGCCTATATGGCCGAGGCCGGCGCATCCTCGCGCCTCGAAAAGGCGTTGGCCGACGGGGCCGTCGAAATCGTGCAGACCGCCAACCGGCGCACGCGCACCGGCACGGGCGGCCATGCCGAATACTACACCGCCAACCAGAAGGTGGTTATGCACGCCGAAAAGGGCGGAAAAGCCAAGCTCGTGGACACGGTTTCCGGGACTTCGGAAGGGCTGGAATTGACCTATTTCGCTAACGATGATAGGCTGCTGGGAAGTGGCGCCCCCACCGAACCGGTGAACACTCGCATCGTCCGGAAAAAATAGCCCCCATGAGCGTACTCGAAGTCAAGAATATCTCCAAGACCTACCGCGGACGGGCCGTGGTGCACGACGTCACTTTGCACCTGGAACAGGGCCGAGTGGTAGGCCTGCTGGGGCCGAACGGGGCCGGGAAGACCACCTCGTTCCACATCGTCGTGGGGCTCATCAGCCCGGATTCGGGCACAATCCGCGTGGACGACGAGGATATCACCAACCTTCCCATGTACCAGCGCGCGCGGCGCGGCATCAGCTATCTTCCGCAGGAGGCTTCCGTTTTCCGGAAGATGACGGTGGAGGAAAACCTCATGGCCATCCTCGAAACGCTGTCCGGAATGCGCTCCAGGCATCGCCGCCAGAAGCGCGACCAGTTGATTGACCAGCTCGGCCTGGAGAAAGTGCGGCGCAGCCGCGGCTACATGCTCTCCGGCGGCGAGCGGCGGCGCGTGGAAATCGCCCGCTCCCTGGTGATCGATCCGCGCTTCCTGCTGCTCGACGAGCCGTTCTCCGGAATCGACCCCATCCAGGTGCTCGAATTGCAGCGCATCATCTTCGACCTCAAACGCCAGAACATCGGGATTCTGGTGACCGACCACAACGTCAGCGAGACGCTGGCGGTCACGGATTGGGCCTACATCATCAACAACGGCGAGATTTTTCGCGCCGGGACGCCCGAGGCGTTGGCGCGCGATCCGGAAGTGCGCCGCGTCTACCTGGGCGAATCGTTCACCCTGCGAGTGTAGCGCCCCCGACAGTGGAAACCGGGGGCTCGGTTTATCCGTAGGAACTTACATGAGATTGCCGCTCCTGTCGCTTGCCGTCGCCGCATCCGCCTTCGCCCAGCCGGTCACGTTCGGAGTCAGGGTAGGCGAACCTTTGACGGATTTTGCTTCCACCGTGCAGAGCGCGCTCGGCTCGGGGAATAACGTCAGTTTGAACCAAAGGCCCTACATCCTCGGTCCCACGGTCGAGCTCCGGCTGCCGGCCGGGCTGGGCATCGAGCTCGACGCGTTGTACCGGCGGCAGAACTATACCGAAACCATCGTCACGGCAAACCCTCCCACTACCCAAACCACCACGTTCACCAGTACCAGCGCCGACGCCTGGGAGTTTCCGCTGCTGCTCAAATACAAGTTCAAAATCCCTCTTGTGAAGCCGTATGTGGATGCGGGATTCGCATGGGATACGCTGGCCGGCCTGAAGCAGTCCATCCGACAGACCGTAGAAACAATCTCCAGCACTATCAACGGAGCGCCGGGCACAACCACGCCGGCGTTCACCAAGCAGGGCACGGGCGGTTTCGTCATCGGCGCGGGGGTGGATATCCACGCCGTGGTGCTCCACATTTCGCCCGAAATTCGGTACACGCGCTGGGGTTCGGCGCACTTCACGGACCCGGTGGAGAGCCAGCAAAACCAGGCTGAGTTCCTGCTGGGAATCACGTTCTGAAATCCGTGGTGGGGCAGGCGCTTCCGCCTGCCAACCGTGGCGGCGCACCCCCCCGTAGAGCGGGCTTCCAGCCTGCCATGCCGGCATCCTTGCCGGCATTCTTCCAAGGTCCGGGACGCAATGGGTCTCTGGGGCAAACCTCAGTTTGTCAACCCTTCAAGCGCCGAACGCTACAATCTTCGTTTGAAACTGGCACTCATCGGCTATGGGCACGCGGGACGCGCGCTGGCGCGCCTCCTCGAGCGGAAGCGCGCGGAGTTTCCTTTCACCGTGACCGGCATCCACACCCTGCGGCATGGCACGGTGATCGACCCTGGCGGCCTGCCGGAGGACCCGGCATTCGGTCCCCGCGCCGCCACCATCGAAGAATTCCTGGACGCCGCCCGCGCGGACGTCGCCGTCGAGATCACCACCCTCGAACCCTATTCGGGCGAGCCCGCCATCTCCCACATCCGCGCCGCTTTCGAGCGCCGCATGCACGTAGTGACGGCCAACAAGGGGCCCATCGCGCACGCTTACGCCAGCCTCCGCGACGAGGCTGCCCGCGCGGGCGTGCTCTTCCGCTTCGAGGCCGCCGCCATGGATGGCGCTCCCGTGTTCAACCTGTGGCGCCACAACCTGCCGGGAGTGAAGGCGCTGGGCTTCACCGGCGCGCTCAATTCCACCTCGAAAGTGGTGGTGGAAACCATGGAACGCGGCGGTTCGTTCGAGGAGGGCCTGGCGGCCGCGCGCGCCATGGGCATCACCGAAGCCAGCGGCGCGTTCGATGTTGAGGGCTGGGATTCCGCCGCCAAGACCGCTGCCCTAGCCAACGTGTTGCTCGATGCGCGCACCACCCCTCAACAGGTCCCCACGCGCGGCATCGCCCGCCTCACCCCCGAACGCGTCGCGGAAATCGCGCGCCAGGGCAAAACCATGCGCATTGTCAGCCGCGCGCGCCGCACTGCCGCCGGCGTCTCCCTGCGCGTCCGCGCCGAAGTGCTGGACCGTCACGACATCCTGGCCTGCGCCCCCGGCACCTCGAACATCATCCTGTTTCACACCGACCTGATGGGCACCTTCGGAACGGTATCAATCGAGCCCACGGTGGAACAAACCGCCTACGGCGTGTTCAGCGATTTGGCGGAACTGCAGAGCCGCGCACATAAGTAAGCGATCCTGGCGCAGACTTCAATCGCGGGATCGACCGCCGCAAAATGCGTTCAGAATTTCCGGTGGAAGTGGCGCATCGAAATCTTCGCTGACCCAAATCTTGCCTTTCAGCATTCCAAACGTCTTCCGGAAGTCGGGTTTTTCCAGCGGCACAAGCCGGGCAATGGGTTTCCCGGCTTTGGCGATGACAATCTCCCCGCCTGCCGCGGCCTCCTCCACCAGGCTCGAAAGGTGGGTCTTCGCGACATGAATGCTGACGGTCTTCATAGACTAGACTAAGTTTAATCTATCGCGCTTAATAGAACCCGATCGGCAAACCGGGGTCCCATCACCCGCGGTCAAGCTGCGCCCGCAGTTCGATGGGGTAGAAAGCCGCCAACTCGGGATAGGCCTCCGCGAGCCGGATCAGATACCTTTCGTCGGTAGTGAACTGAATCCGAAGTTGGCTGCCCGGCGCCAGAGCATTCACCGAAGGCGCATGGGCCTCCATTTTGAATCCTAGCTCGCCCAGGCGCGCAGTCAGGTCGGGAAGAGTGGCGGCGATCATTACTATATCAGCGTCAAGGGCATAGACCGGCTCGACGTAACAATTCACGGCCAAACCGCCTATCAGACAATAGGGTCCGAAGGATTCGCAAGCCATAATGAGACGTGCAAAATCCGTCGCGCCTCCCAGGGTTGTCCATTCGTAAGCCTCCACCGCCGTCACGACTTCACTTTACTACAGCGCCCGCGGGCAGGCTTGATCGCCCCGCTGTGGGGCGGTGAAGACCGGCAGATTCACTCTGCCACGCCGAACGCCCTGAGAAGGGCGTTCGGCGACCTCAATCAGGGAACTATCCGCCGCCAGCGGCCGCCAGAGCCGCTTAGTGGCTGGCGGTGGCCGTGAGCGGCGTGTTGCGCGAAGAGCCTCCTACGAAGAACTTGTACTCGCCGGGGAGGAATTCCCAATCGTCTTTCTGCTCGTTGAAGATGGATAGGAACTTCTGCTCCAGCTTCAGCGTGACGGTCTTCGCTTCGCCCGGATTCAACTGCACCTTCTCCCAGGCCACCAGCCGCTTGGGCGGTTCCTTGGCGGCTGTCGGCAGCCCCACGTAAACCTGCGCGACCTCCGCGCCCGCCCGCCGGCCGGTATTGCGCACCACGAACGACACGCTATCCGTGGAGGCCTTCAACCCGGAGTACGCGAACGTCGTATACGACAGCCCGTGGCCGAAGGGGAATAGCGGGGTCTTGTTTTGGGAGTCGAACCACTTGTAGCCCACGTTCAACCCCTCCACCATGTAGTCGGCATCGAAATCGCGCGGAGCCGCGCGCCCTCCGCCCGGAGCCGGGGCCGGAGCCGCAACCGGGGCCGCGGACGCCCCTTCGGACGCCGGTCTGGGTCCGCGCCCGCCCGGAATGGCGGGATGCGGAAGGTCGGCGTCGCTCATGGGGAAGGTGATGGGGAGCTTTCCGCTCGGGTTCACGTCCCCGAACAGAACATTGGCCATCGCCTCGGCCCCGCGCACGCCGGGATACCAGATTTCCAGGGCCGCATTTACTTTGCCGATCCACGGCATCGCCGCCGGACCCCCGGTTTCGAGTACAACTACGGTGTGCGGATTGGCCGCCGCCACCGCGTTCACAAGGTCGTCCTGCTTGCCGGTGAGCGTCAGGCTGGCCATGTCGCGCCCCTCGCTGGTGGGCTCGTTGACGAACACAATAGCCACTTCCGAAGCCTTGGCGAAGGCCGCCGCCTTGGCGGGGTCGGTCCCGTCGTTGTACTCCACCTTGGCCTTGGGCGCTTTGGCGCGGATGGCCTTGAGCGGTGAAGAGGGGGCCCACTCCGCGGCGCCTCCGTACCGGGCGGGGCCGGCGCCGATCGGATCCACCTGCGCCGAGCCTCCGCCGGTGAGTACGCCCGTGTCGGCATTGGATCCAATCAACGCGATGGATTTAACCAGCGCGGCCTTCAGGGGAAGCTGGTAGTTGGCGTTCTTCAGCAGCACCGCGGCCTGCTCCTCAATAGCCTGAGCCGTGTCCGCCCCGCGGAACGGATCGACTATTGTGCCTCGCGGCGGATCGTCGACGATTCCGTGAGCGAACTCCGTACGAACGATGCGATGCACCAGGTCGTTCAGGCGGGCCATGGGCACCTCGCCTTTCTCGACCGCGGCCTTCAACGATGCGCCCAGGAAGCGCCCGTCGGACTCCTCATTATCCAGGCCGGCCATCACCGCCTTGGTCGTGCTGTGGGTCCCGCCCCAATCCGAAAGCACGAAGCCCTTGAAGCCCCAGGCTTTCTTGAGGACGTCGGTCAGCAGGTAGCTGTTCTCGCAGGCCCAGTCCCCGTTGAACTTGTTGTACGAGCACATGATCATTCCGGGCTGGCCTTCGGTCACCGCAATCTCATACGCCAGCAGGTCCGTTTCGCGCGCCGTGCGCTTGTCCAGCTTCGCGTTGACGATGCTGCGGCCGGTCTCCTGGTCGTTGAACGCGTAGTGCTTCAGGTCTCCGATCACGTTGTTGCTCTGGACGCCCTGGACCAGTTGGGCAGCCATCTTCCCCGCCAGGATGGGATCTTCGCCCTGATATTCAAAGTTGCGCCCGTTGCGCGGCTCGCGCGTGAGGTCCATGCCGCCGCCGATGGAGGTGTTGTAGCGCTGGTCGCGCAGCTCCCGGCCGATCACGTCGCCGAACGCGAAAGCCATTTTGGGGTTGAAGGTAGCGGCTTCCGCCATCACCGAGGGCAGCACCGTGGCATAGCGCCCGCGCGGCGCGGAATCCCGTACGCCATAGGCGGAATCGGCCAGTTGGACGGCCGGAAGACCCAGCCGGGCGATGGACGCAATCACTCCCGCGCCGCCATTAGACTCCGATCCGGCCGCCCCGAATCCTCCGGCTCCATGGGCCAGCAGAATTTTCTCATCGAGCGTCATCTGCTCCACCACCATGTCCGCGCGCTGGTCGGGCGGCAGGTTCTTGTCCATCCAAGGGCCCTTGGGCGCGGGTTGCGGCCTCTGCGCCACCACCGGCGAGAGAGCCAGGATGGCGAGCAGCCCGGCGATGACGGTGGCCAGCGCCAGCCCGCCGCGAGTCTCGTGTTTCATCGTTATTGTCCGTCCTTCTTTCCGCGAGATTCCGCGCGGCGTGAACCACGAGCCGGGGATTTCGCCTGGATGACTCCGATTTTACCCTAATGCGCCAGCCTCCCGCTTCGGCGCCGGGAAAAAGCGGGCGCCGGCTCGCTCCAGCCTGGGTTTCCCTCGTCCGGACCGGATCGATTCGCGTGAAGGTGCTACCCTCATATAGGGATCCGCGGAGATTCGCTGGACGAGAGGACGTTATGGCAGACAAGAAGAAAGCCGCC
>Ga0187851_10000412_pt1 | contig 44307 bp, 28 predicted proteins | sample June2016WEW_6_10_FD_132997 | JGI IMG/M metagenome (GOLD analysis project Ga0187851, IMG submission 132997) | Peatland microbial communities from SPRUCE experiment site at the Marcell Experimental Forest, Minnesota, USA - June2016WEW_6_10 | ecosystem: Environmental > Terrestrial > Soil >...
AAAGAAGCCCTGTCAGGATTGTATTTTGTTGTTTCGTGAACGTTTCCGGCAGGAGAATGATGATACCCTCCCTCGAGGCATGCGTTGACCCGTTAATGCAATCGGTAAACGAACGGGCATCTCAGAAAAGATACAAGGTGGAACGACTCCGGGCAAAAAAGATGCACGTACGCAATGCATCATGCCCTTTTATTGGCGCAATCGGTCGCGCCGCCCTCATGGTAGCCGTGTTGCTCGCTGCTCGGAGCGCTCCCGCTCTCGCCGGCAACGGGATGTCGGTTCACGACACCGTTCGCCATAATTTTGCCCTGGTTCTGAGCGGCGGCGGTTCCCGGGGCCTCTCCCAAATCGGCGTTCTGAAAGCGCTCGAAGAGGCGCATTGCAAACCCGACCTCATCGTCGGATCGAGCATGGGCGCCATCATCGGCAGCCTGTATGCCGCAGGCTACTCGGCGGACAGCATCCTGCAGATCGCCCGCTCGGTGGATTGGAACGATATCATCGCCAATACCGCGCAGCGCAAGAGCCTCTTTGTAAGTCAGAAAACAGAACCCGTCAATTACCTGTTCGAACTTCGTTTCAGCGACCGCCTGGAACCGCTCCCGCCGAGTTCCCTCTCCCACGGTCAGATTTTTTTCGATTTGCTCGCCCCGCTTCTGGCCCCGGCCCAGTTTCGGGCGCATAGGCAATTCGACAGCCTGCCTATCCCGCTGCGCATCGTCGCCACCGACATCCTGTCCGGCAGGCGCGTGGTATTTACGCACGGTAATATCGCCGCCGTTGTCCGGGCGTCGTGCAGCGTACCGCTCGCCTTCTCGCCGGTGCGCTTCGATACCATGCTTCTCATGGATGGAGGCCTTGCCGCCAACATTCCCGTCGATATCGCCATACAGGAGCGCTCCCGGATCATCGTCGCGGTCGATGTGACCTCCCCGCTCTGGCGGATGAAAGACCTTGAAAATCCGGTGCGCCTGATGGACCAGGTCGTATCGATCGGCATGAAACAACAGTGGGCGACACAAAAGAGCAAGGCCGACCTCGTGATCGTCCCGGACCTCGACGGCTACTATAACACGGATTTCAGCAAGATCGATACGCTGGTAAGAATCGGTTATGAATCCATGCGGCGAAACATGCGTGCGCTGTCGGCGCTTCTTGCTATTCACGATACCGCCGTCGCTGTCGGCGGCGGCCATGCGTCCGGCACGGTCGCCATCGTTTCCCGCGACAGCGAAAGCGTTACCGCGAAGGCGGACTCCGAAACCATCCGCGATGTCCAGGTATCGGGGAACGGAAAAACGTCGGCACATCTCATCGAAACCATTGCCGGGCTCCAGTCCGGACAGGAGCTCTCCCCGCTTCGCCTGCGCGGCGCGATCTCATCCGTCTATGCCACCAATCTTTTTGATAATGTAAACATGGATATGGATTCGTCGCGCGCCGTTCGAATCATGGTTGACGAGAAGAATTACTGGCGCATCAGAATGGGACTGCGCTACGATGAATACTATCTGGGCGAAGGATTCATCGAGCCGGCCTATGAAAACCTTTTCGGACGCGATATCTGCGTCAGCCTCCATCTGCAATATGGACTCAGGCGGGAACGGTATGCCCTGGAATTCGACCAGAATCACCCGCTCTCACAGAATTTCGCGAATTTTGCAAAACTGCAGTTCTATTCCTCCTCGGAACAGATTATCAACGACACTACCGCGATAACCACGGTGACGCAGGGTCAGGATACCACACTGCTGCAGACCGTGGATAACCTGGCGAAATACGGCGCCCTGGCGCTCCTCGGCTTTCAAATCGGGAGATCGACGATGCTTTCCGGCGGGATAAATCTGGAGCTCTACAAAATCCGTTCGAACGACCTCAGCGTGTTCAACGACGTATGGGGATTAAAATTCGTCCCGGATGTCCTGTTGCGGCTTACCCTGGACGATATGGACAAATTTTCATTTCCCACGTCGGGAAGCAAATCCATTTTTTCCATCGACGGCACCAGCAAAGGCATCGGCGACACGCTTGACTTTCTGAAGTTCGACGGCAGCACGGGCAGGGTCATCACCCTGTTCCATAAGCACACCTTCTCCCCCCAGGTGCGCTTCGCCTGGTCCACGAACCCGCTGCCCGAGGTCGAACAATTCTATCTGGGCGGATCGTTCACCGAAGCGGCAAACCAGGACATTGAGATTTATAATTACGTCCCCTTTATCGGACTGGAGCCCCTGGCGCTGCATGGTGATGTGATGGCACTCGCGCATATGGACTACCGCTATGAGGTGCGGAAGAATTTCTATCTGACCTCGTCCGTCGACTGGGGGAATGTCTGGAGCAGACAGGCCTCACCGCTGATCCCGCAAATGCTGACCCTCCGGGATTTCGTCGATAACGCTCCCGTCGGGCTCGGGGCCGGGATCGCGATCGAAACGATTGCCGGACCCATCAGGATAAGCTATGGAAGGCTCGTGCACGACTTCTCCCAACGGGGCGTGGTGGCGAGCAACCATTTTTATCTTTCATTCGGTCATGATTTTTAACGTCTCACCTACCGCGGACTCCCTATGAGCGTTCCGTCTCTGCGTAAAGAATTGAATCCCTTTAAAACCATCGTCGTCAAGGTCGGCTCGCGGATCCTCGCCGCCGATGGCGGCGAGCAAAGGATTACCCGGCTCGTCGAGGATTGCGCCTCGTTCCACAAATCGGGAATACGGGTGGTCCTCGTTACGTCGGGCGCCATCGCCTACGGCATGCGGGCGCTCGCAATGACAAAGCGTCCGGCGACGATTCCTTTGCAACAGGCCTGCGCCGGCATCGGGCAGAACCGGCTCATGAGCGTCTACCAGTCGCGCTTCGACGCCCACAACATCCTGACCGGCCAGGTGCTGCTCACCTGGGACGATCTCCGCAGCAAGAAGCGATATTTGAACCTGCGCAACACGATGTTCCAGCTCTTCGAATACGGCGTCATCCCCATAGTCAATGAAAACGACTCGGTCGGCGTCGAGGAGATCCGCTTCGGGACCAACGACATCCTCGGCGCGCAGATGGCGATCCTCGCGCAGGCCGAGGTGCTGGTGAACCTGACCGACGTCGGCGGGCTGTTCGACCGCAATCCCAACGACGATCGAAGCGCGAAGCATATACCGGTGGTGGCCCAGATGTCCGATGCGCTGCACCTGCTCGCGTCAGATACGAAGAACGACATCAGCGTCGGCGGCATGGGTTCCAAACTCAAGGCCGCCGAGATCGTCACGCGGGCGGGCATTTTCTGCGTTATCGGCGACGGGTTCGCGCACCGGCTGTCGGAAGTGCTCGGCAGGGAGGATTGTTCGACGATATTTCTCCCTTCACCGAAGAGGATGTCCTCGCGCCGCAGCTGGATGGCGTTTTCCGGCAGCTCCCTCGGATCGCTGACTATCGACGAAGGTGCCGCCGCCGCTATCCTTGAAAAAGGGAAAAGCCTGCTCCCGGCGGGCATCCGGAGCATTACCGGCTCATTCAAGGCCGGCGATAACGTGGACATACAAACGTCGCCGGGATCCGTCATCGCGCGGGGCCTGGTCAATTATTCTGCCGATGAAATCCGCCGTATTCGCGGCTGTAAAACGTCGGACATAATTCATCGCCTTGGCAAAAAAGAGTTCGACGAGGTAATTCACCGGGATAACCTGGTGGTGCTGTAACCATTTTGGATGCTAAACAATAAGCATTAGTATGGCTAAATAGCAGGACCTGGCCACAGGAAATAAGAAGGTCAGTCAATAAGAGCCACGTGCGGGCCATTCAAGGAATAAACAACAAGGATGGTGCTGTATTGCCCGTGTACATGGTGGCTAACCTCGAACTAACACATTACAACTGTTCTTGTGCTTTTTGAGCCTTTTCCTTATCATCAATAGCCGCATTTGCATCATTTTCATACGCAATTCGTATGTAGCCGCCTTTTGCTATTTCACAGGAGATTGTTCCATTCTTAATGTTCCAGTCATAAGCATAAATACACTTTTCGTTTTCAAGTGCTTGCATTTCATATCCATCACCTTCCTGATAAGGTTCTGAGAAAAATTCATATGTGTCGTGAGGCTGACCATATTTCGCCGTTAGATTACCGCACCTTTCCTGAAAACTTGCCTTTAGTGAATACCAGCTTGTCTGTTCGGGAAATGTGACGGCAACCTTCCAAACAACTTTTGTGATAGGAGTACAGATAATCCATATTTCACACATATTATCTAAAAACATGCCTTTTAACTCAGTGATATTTTCTTTTATTTCCACTTTATGAAAACCTTTATTTTCTAACTTCGCTGCAAAAGCATCAGCACTACCGCCAATAGGTAATCCAAGAAAAGCAACTTCGCGTTTACTTGTATCAGTTGATGCCGCTGAACTATTTGCCCGGTTACTCGAATCAGTGGACATGCTGTTTGTTTGACTAAATATCACTGTTACCAAGCATACCCAAAAAAACGAGGACTTGAAAAACCATGCCATACTGGGCCTCCTTAGTAAAATTTATTGTAAATTGGTTACAAACGCTTTACCTTGTTCTTTTGCTGTGATCTTCTTTACATGTGGTTCTACATCCGCGTTTTTCCGGATCACTGCAAGAACACTTTTATCCTTTTACAAGATTAAATTTTGATCAGTTAATCGAAATTCGATTAAAACCAATCAAGTTATCTTCTTTGTAAAACATTTTATCCAGTCATCACTAAATAATATAATTATTTATCGAGAATGGAGGAACTGTTTCTAAGAACGCTTGCTGACCCTTACAGAAAATTCACCGATATTTCACCTCAAGGCTTCTCTTCTTCCATGCCATCACATTACCCCTTGATCCCCAGCTGGGCTCCTGAAAATAGGCCGACTGATCAAATCCTCAGCATTATGTATTTTTTCTATTGAGTTATTCAATTCTGAACCGTTTTTTTCTATCCCCTGCTGGCAGGAGAGAAAGCCGAAGATTCAACGTATCATGGCTTCCGTATCGTTAAATACCGTCGTTACCCGGATCGCGCGCAATGCCCGCAAAGCGGCGCTCTCCCTGCAAAGCGTGCCGAAAGACTCAATCAATTATGCCCTTACCATCATGGCGGACCTGCTCCAATCCCACCGGGCGGAGATAGAACGGGAGAATAAAAAGGATATCCGGTCGGCCGCTTCCAAAAAGCTGAGCCCGGCGATGATCGATCGTCTTACCATTACCGATACCACGATCGCCTCCATGGCGCGGGGACTGCGCGAAGTTGCGGCTCTTTCAAGCCCGGTCGGGCAGGAGTACGACCGCCGTGTCCGCTCCAACGGACTCGTCATTTACAAACTGCGCGTGCCGATCGGCGTTGTCGGCATCATCTACGAATCGCGGCCGAATGTCACGGTCGATGCTGCCGCCATATGTCTTAAATCCGGCAATGCCGTCATACTTCGGGGCGGGTCCGAAGCGCTCCATTCGAACCTGGCCCTGGTGAAGCTTTTCCGCGCCGCCCTCGCGAAAGCGGGACTTCCCGCCGACGCCATCGGGGCGATTCCGGTCAGCGACCGTGCGGCAATCGAATGCCTTCTCCGGCAAAGCGATTATATCGATCTCATCATCCCCCGCGGCGGAGAGAGCCTCATCCGGATGGTGGCCGAAAAATCTCTCATTCCGGTGATCAAGCACTACAAAGGCGTGTGTCATGTGTACGTTTCGGCAGAAGCGGACATGGGCAAGGCGATTCCTATCGTGGTCAATGCCAAAGTGCAGCGGCCGGGCGTCTGCAACGCCATGGAGACCCTGCTGCTCGACGCCGCGCTGTCCCTCCAGAGCAGGAGGAATATCATACGCGCACTTCTGGAGAAGGACGTCACCCTCTTCGGCGACCCGGAATCGCGCAAGCTCTCCCCTGCCATCAAAAGGGCGACGGTGAACGACTGGAAAACGGAGTATCTCGACCTTCGGCTTGCCGTGCGAACGGTTGGCGGCGTCGCCGAGGCGATCGCGCATATCAACGAATTCGGCTCCCATCATACCGACGCCATCGTTACCGAATCGACGTCCGAGACCGAGCGGTTCCTCCGCGAGGTGGACTCTTCCTCGGTCATGGTGAACGCAAGCACGCGGTTTTCCGATGGCGGCGAATACGGCATGGGGTGCGAGATCGGCATCTCCACGGATAAGCTTCACGCCCGCGGCCCCATGGGCGTGGACGACCTTACGACGTACAAATGGATCGTCCGAGGCGAGGGGCAGGTGCGCGGGTAGAAATCGGTATCATGGAAAAAGGCGCCCACCGTACGCCCGTGCAGTTAAATGAAATCACTTTTTTAAATGATCGGTTCTCAAATGGACTTGCTTTCTCTGGTAAAATTCGACGACAAGGGACTCGTTCCGGCCATCGCGCAGGACCTGTCCACCGGCGAAGTGCTTATGCTCGCCTACATGAACCGCGATACGCTGGCCGAAACGCTCGAACAGGGCGTGATGGTGTATTACAGTCGTTCGCGGAGTAAACGCTGGTTCAAAGGAGAGTCATCGGGGCATATACAGAAGGTGCGGGAAGTTTATCTCGACTGTGACGGCGATACGCTGCTCTTCAAAGTCGACCAGACCGGGGCGGCATGCCATGAGAATTATTTTTCCTGCTTTTTCCGGCAGCGCATCGATGGGAACTGGCGAATCGTAAAAGAAAAAATCGCCTGACGCTCCGGCAACAAACGAAACAAAATGCCGGGAACGACCTAAAAATCCCTCATGCCATTCTTCGTCCTTCGCCGGTCGAACGACGAAGGATGTAACTTTTAAAGGGTTTCCCCATTACTATCCGGAGATGCGCTCCCGTGTCGCCTCACGCCCCGATTCCCATCGTAGAAGTATCGCTCGACAACCTGTTGCATAACCTCGGCCGGCTGCGCTCGCGCCTGCCGAAGGACGCGGATATCATGGCGGTTGTCAAAGATAACGCCTACGGCTGCGGTTCACGGATAGTCGCACTGACCCTTGAACGGGAGGGAAATGTGCGTTTTTTCGCCGTCGCACGCCCGGCCGAAGCATTTTTCCTGCGGGAATCCGGGGTGAAAAGTCCGATTCTGGTCCTTGGCGCAGCCGCGTCCGGGGACCTGCGGCGAGGGCGCCAGAGCGATATCATTTTTACGCTGAATGATTTGTCGGATATTAACCGGTGGCAGTCCGCGGGCGTCCCGGTGCGGTTTCACTGCAACATCGATACGCGGATGCATCGCATGGGAATCATGCCGGCCGAAATCGCCGCGGCGGTCGATGCCCTTAGGCGCGCCCCCTCTCTTTGCCTGGAAGGCGCCTTCACCCACCTTGCCAATGCCGACGAGCCCGGAACACATACGGTTGCCGAACAACTGAAGTTTTTTTTCGAGGGCGTCGCGACGTTCCGGCAGGCCGGCCTTGAAGTGGCCGCCGTTCACTTCGCCAACAGCGCCGGGCTCATCCGGTTCGGCCTGCCGGCGGGCTGTACGCTCGCGCGTCCGGGAATCGCGCTTTATGGATGCCGGGCCGATCCCTCCAGGGAATTCCCGCTCGACCTGCGGCCGGTCGCTTCGGTCAAATCTCGCGTCGCTAAAATAAAGACGGTTCCCCCGCATACGCCGGTAAGTTACGGAGGCGCCTATACTACCGGCCGCGAAACGCGAATCGCCACGATCGCCCTGGGCTACGGCCATGGGTATCCACGGTCGCTCGGCAACCGCGGGGCGATTTTGATTCATGGCAAACGTTTTCCGGTCGTCGGCAGAGTCACCATGGATTACTGCATGGTCGATGCCGGAGCTGAATCCGCCATAGAGGTTGGTGATGAGGTCGTCGCTATCGGCTGCCAGGGAGTCGAATGCATCACCGCCGACGAAATCGCCCTCATGCAGAGCACCATCGCGTATGAGATTCTCTGCAATCTGAGCCAGTCGCTCGACCGGGTCTACCTGCGCGAAAACAGGATCGTCGCCGAAGAGAAGGGAAGAATTTTCTGATCATGGACCAATGGATTGACTATTCAGACTTTCTCGATAGAACGCAGGAATTGATCGATCTGGGACTTTACGAAGAAGCAAAGTCGCTCCTGGAAGAGCATGAGCACTCTTTCCCCGACGAATGGGAGATTTTTTTCCTTCACTCGCGTATTTGCGCGGAGCAGAACCAGCCGGAGGAAGCCATCGGCTATCTCAAAAAAGCGCTGCTCTACGATCCGGAAAATGTCGACTGCCTCATCGGAATTTTTTACGCCTATGCCATGATGAACCAGCCTGAGCAAGGCGGCTCCTATCTCCTGGAAGCGGAGAAGCTCCATCCGGAACAGGAACTGGTTCTTTCCGCCCTCGTATGGTATTATACCGAAACAAACCGGCTATGGACCGCCATCGCCTATTTCGAGCGCATTAAAAGCAAGGGAAGCTCAAACCCGGAAACCTTCAGGAACGGGGGGATTGCCTATGACCGCGCGGGCGAACCGGATAAGGCGATCGAGTGCTTTAAAACCGCCCTGGAGCTTCACCATAACTACGATGAGGTCCGCGAGCTGCTGTCCGATCTTTACATTGCAACCGATAAACCGCAGAAAGCAGCGGAACTTTATCGGGAGGCGCTGACGGAATCTCCCCAGAATATTCGTTACCTGTCGAGGCTTACCTACTGCCTCACCCAGAATAATGAAATTGAAAAGGCGATCGAAACCGCAGAGGAATTAATCCGGCTTTACCCGAATTCGCCCCTCGGGCACATCGATCTTGCCTATGCCCGTCTGAACAACAACGAACTCGACAAAGCGCTGACTGCTGCCGGTAATGCGCTGGATATCGCGCCGCTCGACGCGGAAAGTTTCAGGGTAAAGGCCATAATTCTCTCGGACCAGGGAAAAAATGAAGAGGCGGAGAAATGTTTTGAAACCGCGGCGTCTCTTGACAAAGATAATATCGAAATACTCCGCGACTATTACAACCATCTCCGAAGGCGCGGCGACGATGCAAAGATGGAAGAGATTGTTTTCAAAGTTATTTCCCGCAATGACCCTTCCTGCGTCGAGGACTACTGGTTCCTGACCGACTACTACAAGGGGAGAAAAGAGTATCTCAAGGCCTTGCACTACCTTCGTAAAGCCTATAAAATGCGGCCCGGCGAACACGACCTGTTATCGGTCGTCGCGGATATCTGCGTCACTACCGGACATCCCCGCTTTGCCATCAAGTTTATCAGCCACTATGTTGCCCGTGCAGGCTGGAATGATTTCATGAGCCAGATTGCCGAATATCCGGAGCTGCAGGGAAAAAACATCCAGGAGAGTTTGCGATTCTTTCGCTTTTACGGGGGGAAAAGTTCGGATTTCCGACGCTATCTTTTTGCGAAAAAAATCCGCAAATTTTCTCTTTTTTCCCTCAACATTCTCATGCCGGTCGCCGGTTTTACGCTGTTCCTGTGGATTGGCAGCCAGACCAAGGAAGGATTTACGGTTTTTATCGTTGCCTTTGCCGCCGCTATGCTCGCGACAAATATTCTGGTGCGGCGATGGGTCGGCAACTACTCAGCTGTTTATAAGGGGAAATTCTAAAAAAAGCTTAATGGTTCGACAGACTCACGATGAACGGCTTATTTATAGCGATTTTTCATATTGCCGTTCATCATGAGCCTGTCGCACGTGAATCCTCACGGAGATTGCATACTACTTTACTGAGAGTATTGTAATCCATACCCATAGGGATACAGCGGCGAACCCCCACTTCCGTGCGGTTCATCGGCATACACCTTTCCCCCATGAATTGGAATCTGGCCGTACGACGCAGGCCATGTCTGCGTAAGCGTACCGGTAAAATTGTAACTCCCTCCATAGAGAACGTCCGCCACGCCGATCCCCATCGAACCGGGAAGCCATGCGGCGACAAGACCTTTGACTTCGGTCAAGTCGGTGGAGGAGAGGATCAGCGGTCTCCCGGAGAGCAGGACGAGAATGACCGGCTTTCCGCTCTGATAACAGGTGGAGAGGAGAGAGTAGTTCGCTTCATTTGCCAGGGTGACGTTATCGAGATTATCGCCATACCCTTCCGCATAGGGAATTTCGCCCAGTACCAGGATGATTTTTGTAGGATTTTCAGCGGCCAGGTTTGTTGCGCTCTGGTCATAGGTGACATTGGCGCTGCCTCCGACACTCTGGAGCCCGGCAAGAATAGTCTGTCCGGCAATCCCGGTTTGCGTCGCACTCCCCTGCCAACTGATGGTCCAGCCGCCGCACTGGGTGCCCATTTCGTTGGCATACGGCCCGACAACCACGACCTTGTCGGTGCTTTTCAGCGGAAGAACCGGTGCGCCGTTGGCCGTACTGTTTTGCAACAGCACCAGGGATTCACGTACCAACCGCCGCGCGACTGCCTGCGATGAAGCGGAAAAAATCTGCGCCCGGGCCGCGGTATCCGAATAAGGGTGGCTGAACAGGCCCATGCGGAATTTAGTCCTCAGGATCCTTCGCACAGCGTCATCGACGCGGGCTTGTGGAATAGAACCGTTTGCGATGTCCGCTACAATGTTATTGATATATACCGAGGGGTTGCTACCCCCGACGATCATTGCCATGTCGAGGCCCGCATCGACCGCTTGCGCAATGCAGGCAGCGGTATAATTATCGCCGCCGCTGCAATAGGTCGGGATGCCCTCCCAGTCGCTGATCGTAAACCCGCTGAAACCCGCCTGCTTCTTCAGCATAGTGCCCACTGAATTGGAATCGAAAATTTCCCTGAAGAACGGCCCGAAGGGTTTCCGGTACCACCCGTTATACGAAATCATCACGGTCGCCGCGCCCTCTCGAGCCCCGTAGACATATTGCGGGAAGTGGAGCGCCTCCACCGTGGAGTCCGTAAGGCTGTCAATCCCGGCATTGACGCCGCCCGAAGTCCCACCGTCTCCTATGTAATGCTTGATGCAGCAGGCAATAGCCTTGTTTTGATTGATATTGCCGTTACCCTGCTCACCGCGCATCTCCGCCAATCCCACGTTAACATTATCGGTTGGCTCCTCGCCGAATCCTTCAAAGGCACGACCCCATCGTATGTCCCGCGGGGTGGTAACCGTCGGCCCGAACATGAGCCGGATACCGCATGCCGCGGCCTCTAAAGCGGTGATCTGTCCCATGGTGTCCACAAGAGCGGAGTCATGCGTGCAGCCCAGGCCGATGTTATGCGGAAACACCGTGCATCCATAGATCTCCGCCACCCCGTGAATGACATCCTGCCCGTAAATAAATGGAATTTTCAACGCGGACTGGGACATATTGACGCTCTGCGCCGTATCAACGCATCCGGCAAGATCCTGGGGAGTATTGCCCGTCGCGGAGAGGACGGCATCGCTGCCGCCGTTAAAGACCGAGCCGATGCACATTGAGGCAACCTGCTGATTGGTGAGCCTGCCGCCCGATCCATTGCCCGAGGAATTATTAAGCTGGACCTCGGTCATCTGGCCGGCCTTCTGCGTGTTGTTCATGAGCGCCAGAACCGAATCCGCCTTGTGCCAAACGGAAAACTCGGTCGGCGTGAGGTGGAGGACTATCGTACCCACATTCTGGGTAGCATCGCTGCTGAGTGCAACTGCGGCAGGAAGATATCCAAAGTCGGTGACAATGAGGCTATCTACCGATGCGGCAGCGGTTGTAATGCCGGCCCTCGGAACAGCCTTCATGATGCTTTTACCGCCCGAAGCAGCTGCCATGCCCGAACTCGATCCAACATTCAACCCCGACGAAGAACCTGTGGGGATACAGATATGTATCAACTGCTCATTACCCTTGGTAATTTTCATCATGACGGGGCCCGCGCCGATGCTCTTGCCCAGGAAAGAGGTCAGCGGAAGGGAGTAAACGCCCTCGCCGAAAGTTCGGTTAAAACCCGTACCGATTCGTCGTCCCTGCAGGGTAAAGAGATCAACCCGTAACCGCTCATTCGTTTTCACTGAAAAAAAGAGCGTCGATCCATCGATCTTTATCGCATCGGTGACGAGCACCTGCCGAAAGATGGTCGCGCTGGAGTTAACGGAAAGGGTGAACTGCCCTGAAACGTTGGTAAAAGTATCCGCCCCGCTGCTTTTAAGGGTAACCGTGGCGTTAGAGATTGGATTTCCGGGATTCATGGTATCGATAACCTGACCGGAAATAACTGCGCCGGAGGCAACCGATGCGATCACTGCAAACAGCAATGAAAAGCCAATAAGCCATTTTCTCATAAGCACCCTCTCTTATTTAGTGATGTTCAATCTATTTCATCCCGGATTTTAAATTCCGGTAAAGCCGATTGTTCATAAATATAATAACTTCAGGAACGGATTGGTATGATTTTTTGGAGCAAAAGCATACCTGGGCTTTTCAGATTCCTTAAGCATGAGGGCGATTGGAGAGATTCAAAGGATAGTCGATGAAAAGCAGAAGTCGCGCAACAAACGCACAAACGCAATGTAACATCAAAACCAAAGCGCAGGTCTAAAACACTGGATCGAAAAGGGGCATCGCCAGCATCACAACCAGGCAGCCAAGAAACGATAAAGGGGTTTTTGAGTAAGCCCCGGGCCCCTACAATCCCGTGCCATTCAACGCGCCGCGTCACGGTAATAGCCGTTCATGAATTATTTTTACCACTCCTTAAAACTCCAAAGCCGTCTTTAAAGCATCATTGAGGTGCGTGATAAGGAACATTATCAGCGTATGCCAAAATTTTCCTGGATTATTGCAGTATTTCTTGCTCTTATCGCCTCAATTATCGTCTATAATAAAATAATCAATCCGCCCTACAGTGTTGCTGCGAAGGGCCCGCCGAAAATCAAGGTCTTGCAGGTGAATGGGATCGTCCTCCTGCCGAAGCCGCTCGATAATAATATTATCTCGTCGGGAACGCTTTTAGCGTCGGAAAATGTTGACCTGCATCCCATGGCGTCCGGGACGATCACGCAGCTTAATCTCCATGAGGGTTCATTTGTTAAAGCCGGAACCCTGCTGGTGAAACTCTTCGACGACGACCTGCAGGCGCAGCTCAAAAAGCTTGAGGCGCAGCGCGACGCCGACGAACGGACCGAGGCGCGGATGAAAGCGCTCCTGGCCATCAACGGCGTAGGGCAGCAGGATTACGACAACGCGCTGACCGAGTTGAAAGGGGTGCTCGCCGATATCGATAATGCAAAAGCGCAAATTGTAAAAACCGAAATCCGGGCGCCGTTCGACGGCATCGTCGGTCTCCGCGATGTCAGTCTTGGCGCCTACCTCACCCCGTCAACAACCGTGGCTTCCCTGCAGGATATAAACCCCCTTAAAATCGATTTCTCGGTACCTGAGAAATACGCCGCAGAAATCGCCAAGGGCGATATCGTCAAATTCACCGTTTCAGGATTTTCAAGGAGCTTTGCCGCAAGGGTCTTCGCCATCGAACCGCATGTGGATGAAGACACCCGCATGATCAATGTGCGGGCGCTCGTGCAGAATGCCGATGCAAAACTTCTGCCAGGCGCATTCGCCAATGTGGAAGTTGTTTTAAAACGAATCGAAAATGCGCTCATGGTTCCCTCGCAATGCCTCATTCCCAATATCCGGAACAAAACAATCTTTATCGCGAAAAACGGCAAGGCGGAATCCAGGGTCGTTCAAACCGGCATCCGCACCGAATCGATGGTGCAGATCACCAACGGCCTGGAGGCGGGCGATACCGTCGTCACCTCGTCGCTCTTGTTTGTTCAGCCCGGGATAAACCTCAAAGTCACGGTTTCGCCCAATTGACGCCGCCTGACCGAACACTCCCCGACGTTTTATGAGCCTCCCTTCCATAAGTCTGAAGCGACCGGTGTTCGCGATGGTCATGAGCATCATCATCGTGCTGTTCGGCCTGCTCGGATTCAAGTTCCTTGGCGTTCGTGAGTATCCGTCCATCGATCCGCCCACCATCAATGTCGCCACGAGCTATACCGGCGCAAATTCCAACATCATGGAGTCGCAGATCACCGAGCCGCTCGAAAAAGCGATAAACGGCATAGAAGGAATCCGTACTCTCACGTCCACGAGCAGCCAGGGCGTCAGTAATATCACGGTCGAGTTCAATCTCGGCTACAACCTTGAAGCCGCCGCCAACGATGTCCGCGACAAGGTATCCCAGGCGGTGCGTCAATTGCCGCAGGATATCGACGCTCCGCCCGTTGTTACCAAATCCGACGCGAACGCCGATGCCATCATCGTCCTGACCGTCCGCAGCAATTCGCGGAACATCATGCAGCTCGACGACTATGCGGAAAATGTCCTGCTCGACCGTTTGCAGACCATCGAGGGCGTCTCAAGCGTTCAGGTGTGGGGCCAGAAGCAATACGCCATGCGGCTCTGGATCGACCCGGCGAAACTTGCAGCCTGCAAACTGGCCTTCACGGACATCGTCACCGCGCTGAACAGCCAGAATGTCGAGCTTCCCGCAGGTAAAGTCTACGGCAGAAATACCGAACTCCTGGTCAATACCGTCGGCCTTTTAGTGACCGAAGATGATTTCAATAACCTCATCATCAAATCCACGCCGGACCGTGTCATCCGGCTGCGCGACGTGGGGTCTGCGGAGCTCGGCCCGGTAAATGACCAGACGATCTTGAAGAACGACGGGGTCCCCATGGTCGGGCTTGCTCTCATCCCCCAGGCGGGTTCCAACTATGTCGCCATCGCCAAAGAATTTTACCATCAACTCGACCTGATCAAGAAAGACCTGCCGAAGGATATTCAGGTCGATGTCATCATGGATAAAACGATTTTTATCAAAAAATCGATCGAGGAGGTGCGGCAGACCCTTGCGATCGCCTTTGCCCTCGTTATCCTGGTCATCTTTCTGTTCTTCCGCGACTGGCTCATTGCCATCCGGCCGCTCATCGACATCCCGGTCTCCCTCATCGGCGTTTTTTTCGTCATGTATGTCGCGGGTTTCAGCATCAACATCCTGACGCTTCTGGCCGTGGTGCTGGCCACCGGGCTCGTGGTCGACGACGGCATTGTCGTGACGGAAAATATCTTCAAGAAAATCGAAAAGAAGATACCCAAACACATCGCCGCGGTCGAGGGGGCCAATGAAATTTTCTTCGCCGTTCTCGCCACCTCCATTACCCTGGCGATTGTATTCCTTCCCATCATTTTCCTGCAGGGCTTTGTCGGGAGCCTGTTCCGTGAATTCGGCATTGTTCTTGCCGGCGCCGTGCTCATCTCCGCATTCGTCTCGCTCTCGCTGACCCCGGTACTCAACGTACTTATGACCTCGAAAAAAACAGGACACGGCTGGTTCTACAAAAAAACCGACCCGTTCTTCGTCGCACTTGACACCGGCTACCGCGGCGCGCTCACGACCTTCATGAAGCGGCGCTGGGCGGCAATCCCCATCGTCCTTGCCTGCGCGGGATTGATCGTCCTTTTCCTCAAGATACTCCCGACGGAACTCGCCCCCCTCGAAGACCGGAGCCTGTTCAGGCTGACCGTTACGGCGCCGGAAGGAACCTCCTATGATTTCATGGAAAAGTTCAGCGATAGCCTTGCCGGCTTTATCGCCGACTCAGTTCCGGAAAATGTAGCGAACATCGAAATCGTCGCTCCCGGTTTCGGCAGCAGCTCGGTCAACAGCGCGATTATCCGTACGACGCTTAACGATCCTTCGCAGCGCAAGCGCTCCCAGCAGCAGATCGTGGACATGGTCAATAAGCATCTGGGACAGTTCAACGATGCGCGCATTTTTACTACTCAGGAACAGACGATTTCGGTCGGTTCAGGCGCCCGCAACTCCCTGCCGGTGCAGTTCGTCCTCCAAAACAACGACTTTGCAAAGCTCCAGGAATACCTGCCGAAATTCCTTGCCGAAGCGAATAAAAGCCGGGTCTTCCAGAGTGTGGACTATAACTTGAAATTCAACAAACCGGAACTCGACATCACCATCAATCGCGAGAAGGCGGCGGAGCAGGGAGTATCGATGATGGATATCTCCCAGACGCTGCAACTGGCGCTCAGCGCAGACCGGATCGCGTACTTCATCATGAACGGCTATCAGTACGAAATTATCGCTCAGGTGAACATCGATCAACGCGACCGGCCGCTCAATCTTTCGGCTTACTATGTGCGCAACAACATAGACAGCTCGTTGATTCCGCTTGATAACTTTATCACGATGGAGGAGAAAGCCATGCCTCCCCAGTTGTACCATTACAATCGGTACAAATCGGCAACGATCGGGGCCGGCCTGGCTCCCGGGAAAACGCTCGGCGACGGTATCGCGGAGATGCGAGCCATTGCAAAGCGGACCCTCGATGGATCCTTCACCACGGCGCTCGCCGGCACCTCGCGCGATTTCGCGGAGAGTTCCTCGAACTCCTCCTTTGCCCTGCTCCTCGCCCTCGTGCTCATATTTCTCGTTCTCGCCGCCCTTTTTGAGAGCTTTATCGATCCGCTCATCATTCTTTTTACCGTGCCGCTTGCTTTTGCAGGCGCGCTCCTCAGCCTCTGGATGTTCAACCAGACGCTCAACATTTTCTCGGAAATCGGCATGATCATGCTGGTCGGCCTGGTCACGAAAAACGGGATCCTGATCGTCGACTTTGCCAACCAACGACGCAAGGAGGGTCTCGGTAAGATCGATGCGGTCATCGAGGCGTCGGCGCTTCGCCTGCGACCCATTTTGATGACCACTCTCGCCACGGCGCTCGGCGCGATGCCGATCGCCCTCGCGCTCGGTTCCGGGGCCAGGAGTCGCGCTCCGCTCGGCATCGTGGTCATCGGCGGCCTCATCTTTTCGCTCATGCTTACCCTCTTCGTAATCCCGGCGATGTACTCATTCATGTCCAGATCGAAGAAACCGAGGTATGAGGAATAAAAATTGTAGTAGGAAATTCTTTACCTGAAGTCTGAGGCCTGGATGATGCAACCTGAATTAATAATCACGTGAAAATAAACGCTATGGGCAAAAATTTCATTATCGCTTCGCTGCTCCTTTTGTTAATCGGGAGGGTTTTTTCACAGGAGTTGCTCACGCCGGGTCAGGCCGTTGCACTGGCGCTCAAACACAATTTTATTGTTCAGACGGAAAAGAATAATGCAACTATCGCAAACCTCGGCAATACGGCGGGGAATGCCGGCATGCTGCCGTCTGTCCAGGGCGCCGTAATCGGCAGCGCCTCGCTCACCACCACCCAGACGAAGAGTCCGCCGGTAACAAGTGCGGTACAGCAATTTGATAATGACACCGGAACCGTGTTCAATCCAGCCATCACGCTTACCTGGACCTTATTCGACGGCATGAAGATGTTTGCGACGAAGTCGCGCCTCAAGCGGCTTCAGGAGATCGGCGAACTCAACTATAAAGACACGCTGCAAACCGTCGCGGCGCAAACCATCACGGCATACTACGATATCGTGAGCGCGCAACAGCAGCGTGCGGGAGTCGAAAAAGCCATAGCCCTTTCCGAGGAGCGCGTCAAGATCGCGGAGAAGCAGTTTCAGGTCGGTGCAGCCTCCAAGGTAGACTACCTGCAGGCCCAGCTCGACCTTAACGAGCAGAAGAGTGCGCTTCTGGCGGAGCAGGATGTCATCATCCAGAAAAAGATCGCCCTCAACGGACTGCTGGCCCGGCCGCCCGAAACCGACTTCGTCACCATCGACTCCATCCCGCTGAACTATGCCCCGCCCCAGCTCGGGTGGGCGGATATGCAGGCAAAAAACTTCGAAGTCATCGCGGGACTCAAGAGCCTCGAAGTCGCGCAGTTCGCGCGCAAAGAGACCTTATCGCAGTTTCTGCCCACGCTCGATTTCTCGGCCGGATACTCTCTTGACAACGAGCAGTACAGCGCGGGCTCGACCCTCCTGGATAAGACCTGGGGATGGAATGCCGGCCTTGCACTTTCGATACCGATCTTCAACGGTTTCAATACCATTCACCAACTATCCATAGCCGACCTGAATATTTCCAATGCGGAAATCGCCCTCGACAACACGCGGCTCCAGATCCGGTCGACTTATTACCAGGCGCAGAACGACTTTGAAAAGGCCCTGGAGTCGCTGAAACTTGAAGAAGAGAACATCGGCCTCGCCGATGAAAACGTGAAAATCGCCCTCGAACGTTTCCGCCTCGCCGAATCAACTTCCATCGAGATGCGCACGGCGGAGGTCAGCTACGTGGATGCGATCACGAGGCTCGTCACCGCGCGATTCAATGCGAAGGCGGCGGAGACGGAATTGCTGCGGATCCAGGGGGAACTGGTAAAGTAAGCAATCGCAGATATTCTTTGTTTAGTCTTCACGCGCCGACGAGCATTTCATTCGTGCCAGTTTATTGCATCCCATCGTGTGCCGTGTTACGACGTGTCCAGCGTTAGGCAACGTGACAGAGCGTAGCGACATGACACAAGGAAGCTACTACAATTTACAAGCAGCCATGTGCCTGAAGGGCCTTGCGTAACACGGCTGTTGGCTGTCTGTATGCTTGGGCCGTGCCTTCCATTCTTTGGAGCGAGGCTCTCTCTATTGATTAACAAATCTATGATTTATACGGAAGCGGAGAGCATCTTGTTCCTAATGCTATTTCAAAGGAAATAGGAGCAAGATTGACAAATGATTTTTCATTGTTAGGCAAATTTTTAAGAACTTGCCACCTTCTTTTTAGCCGAGCTATTTGTTCCTCTTCTGAAGAAAAAGAATGAGGGATATAAAACGCAGATGGCAAAGTCAATTTATGTGTCGTATTGTTAATACGCCATACTCTACCGTATCTTTGAATTATTCGTATTGGGTTCCATGACAATTCAAAATGGATTAGCCATGCTTCTGATTTATGAAGAGATATTCCTTGTGAATGCTCATCGGTAACAATCAAAACATTGGTCTTACCTTTGGACTCATTGAAATTATTGAACTCATTATCATTTTTCCCCACGTCGCCTTCCAAATAATAGCATTTGATGCCTCTGCTAGATAAGTAATCACATAAACAGTGGGCAACAGCAATATAGTGGCAAAATATAACAAACTTTTTTTCTGGGTAGGCGTTCAAGAGATCTCGTGTAATTTTAAGCTTTAGCGTCTCATGTTGCCTTCTGAAAGTTTCTTTGAAGTATCCTTTAAGTTTGCTAAAATGGCTCTTGATATGGCTGTAGATTGCGCCAGAATGCATTATTGATTCCAATGGATATATAAGATTCGGGGGATAAGGCATTTCTGCTTTATTTGCAAAGCATTTATTGGATATTCTAATGTACTCACCTATATAGTCTTTTTTGCTCGTGCAAATCTTAAAACCATATTTTCCACAATATTTTAGAAGCTTCTGTTCTTCTCTCTTTATTAAATCAGGATACACATTGTATAAGTTGTAAGTACGCCTCTGATTACCGACCAAAGTTAATTCATTAAACAGCTGCAAGGCATTTTTAATCTGTTCTTCATATTTGTCATCTTCCTCTTCAAAGCACATTTTATCCAGGTACGATGTCACTCCAATCGGTGTCGCAGAAATTAGAATTACAAAAAGCTGCCGCTTCATCCTGTTGCCGAAAAGTTGATCGCGCCAGAATTCTTCAGGACAAGGTGGATTGTCGCTATTAATAATTTCTTCTTCGTAAGACTCAATAAATTTCTTCGTATACCATTCGTCTATAATAAATATAATAGGGCCATTAGATCTTATTAATTCATTCTTCAATCCCTTGCCCTTAATTTTGTTATTTACATAATAGAATGTGCCGGGAAAACTACTATAGTGGCTGCCAGCACCTTTCGCGAATCTTCTTTTTTTAGGTCCTTTGGTAGATGGGTGCAAATATTCCAGGTGATACATATCATTTCGGTTGCAGATAGTGGGATCACAATTTGACCTGTCTCTCTTTTTGCACCAATCTGAGCATCGACGCCAGACTTCCTCAGAAATATGGCTTTGTTTTTGAGGCCAAATAATAATACTTGGAGGCTTCTTTTTCTTGTACTTTGCTTTAAGTACTGCTTGTAATGCAATTCTTGTTTTACCCCAACCTGTGGGTATCGCAAGGGGAATGATTCTTGTCATGACATTCCTAAGCACAAATGAATTAATTGCATTTTTTAGAGAATGTATTGCCTCATTTTGTGCTGAAATAATGGTTTTAGTCATTTTATTTATCCAATTGCGCAAGAATCGGAGCCCAGATCGCTAACACTTCGTTTAAATCCTTATGGCCTGATTTTGACAATCTTTGGGGATCGATTTTGTTTAATTTCCTAACTATTCCCATTTTCTCTTTCAACAATTCTTTGTCTAAAATAAAGTTGGGCATAGGAAACCTTCTATTCCGGAATGATTGGGTATTACTGCCACTCCCATCAGTTTTATTATGCTGGCGTTTGGTTTTAGTAGGAGCTATTGTTAAAAGCTCATCAATTAGCTGAGTAATGTCTTTATCAGAGTAAACGATACTTTCATACGCACGAAGAATATAAAGCGAAAAATCTGATTTTTTATAACAAACCAACAAATCAAATATATCGTCGTGTATATCAGAAACGTTGATGGTGCATAGTGGTTTAGTTAGGCGGATCGGATTTCCGCTCACGTAACAATCGTCTAATTCTTTTTGTCGATTTTTCTTTGAAAGTATAGATGTAAGCTCTTTTGAAATCTGTCTAATTTCAAAAGCATCATTTTCCTGATCATATTCACTTCCGCTTTCATCATGCTTTGATATTTTGATCGGTTTTCTTGGGTCCCATCGATTTCCAGCTTTAAGTTGCTTGAACAATTTATCCAATTTTCTGCAATTATGTTCACCTTCAAAAAATGTCGCAAACTCAATATTCTGTTTTTTGTAGAACGCTTGTTCTGTCATGTTTGCAGATCCAACATAGCTCCAAATAAGCTTTTCTGTTCTTCCAATTTTATTTGTAACGAAAACGCACTTGTAATGTGGGAACGGCAGTTCTTCCTTTTTAACAAATCTGTTGATGGAGTCATTACTTGAATCTGCATCTATCCAAAGTGGTGTTGATTCAGGCCATTTTCTAGTGAAAAGAGATATTCGTCCGATTCCTCTAATCTCTTTCTGGATATCATTAATGAAGCGAACGCAGCCCCAAGGCGAAAACACATACAATGAAAGTGAACTGGAATTATCTATTCGTAATTTGTTCAGGCTCTTTTTGAAGCTTTCCCAGATAGTACCATTAGTTATTTCTGCTTTAAGACAATTTTTGCTATCAGCCACAAAAATCAAATGTCCTCTGGATTTATCAGACAGAGAAAACCAATTCTTGATTATATTCCCATATCTTTTAGATACTTTTGCAGTAATAATAATATTTTCGTGACCATAGAGTGTTACAGTTCTTAAATTGCCAGTCCACAATGACAAAGTATTTAAGTTGTCAAGATAGATGAGTTTTGCATGAAGAGTTTTATTTTGCGAGGAAGAATAGTTGGTAAAAATAGCCCGGTTGCAGAACGATCCTTTGGGGGCTTTTAGTCCACCACCATCGATCAGAAGTTTCTTAATAGTTCCCTTTACTCCAATAAGATTCTCTAAAATGGATGCATGTGCACTATACATTGCAATATAGTATTCGCTTCTTCTATTAATTAGGCTATTTACTGGCATATAGAGTGTCATTAAGTAGTTTTAGCCATGTTTGAATTCTGAAGTTAATGTTGACACGTTCTCTATTTCCAACAATTGGGTGATAGATATCTTTAAAAGGCGGCTTAAATGAATGTTTATTGCCGGCATTCATTGCGAGATAGCGGATTGTTTTTTGACCCGTCTCAGTATGTTTTGCAAAACTGTTTAAATTATCATGTACAGCTTTTGCCAATTTAGAATTTAGCCAGGAAACGTTTTTGCCTCCATAAAGGCACATCATTAACCCAGATGTTAGGAATAGTCGATTCTTTGGGTGCTTCAAAATCAACTTTGTCAATTGTTCTTGAAAATCATTGCAATTCTCTAAATAGCTAAAAAACTTGTACGTTGTTGTATTACCGATTAAATAGCTGAAGAAAGCCCTTGCCGCAATTTTTCTTTTGGATAAAAAAACAGATGTGCCATTTTGCCTGATCGGACATTTTCGACGAAGAAGAATGTTAACAAAAGGAAGCGCCTTTCTCTTCAAACATTGATTATTGATGATTTTATAGTTTCTCTGCCAAATATCATAGGGGTTGCCAAGGGCTGTTCTCCTGCACCCGTCGATAGCAGATTCATTTTGATCGACATTCTTAATTAATTGCCTGTATGATAATCTCTTTACATGCACAAAGCGGAGGAGATAATATTCCCATACACTGCCTGCAGTTGTTATAGAATTGAAAGGTTCGTTTTCTAAAATGCCTTTCAAATCAAGCCTCTCAAGTAATTTTGATGGATCATAAAAGATATCCTCTACCTCCTCACTGTCTACTGAAAGTGCACATTTTTCCGTAAACAGCATTTCAGTTATATTGGAAGGTCTTTTTGAAGGTTTAATTAGTTGTATTTTCATCATTTTATTTCTTCGCCGCATCGCACAGTTGAGTGAGTGTTCCTTGTTCGAGAAGATGCGTGGCGTAGCTGCGCCGAAGAGAGTGCCTCCCTCCCCTTCTCTGAATTCCAGCTTTCGCGCAGGCGTTGTCATAAATCTTTTCAAGAGTCCTTCGCGGATAGGGATAGCCCTTTGCGCATGCTCCAAACATTTTTTTGCCTTTAGCTTTCCAATTCCCTAATCCTGCAAGGGTCATTTCAATTCCCTTAACGCCTTTATAACCGTTTTTTTCCTTACAATATCCCGCATCACAATCGGCTTATATGGATTTTCGCCGGGAAAGATGGCGAGAAACGGCAGGCTCTGCGAGCCCAGACTATGCAGAAGCGAATCCTGGACTGGATTCGGCATGGTCATATCCGCCTTGAGCGCCAGGATATTCTTTTGCCGGATGAGCGTGATCACCTCCGGCGTATTCAGCGCGGTTATAAAGTTATAATGGCAGTTGAGACACCAGGCCGCCGTGAAATCGACGATCGCCGAGCGGCCCTCCTCGTTTGCCCGGATGAGCGAATCAGCCGAAAAACCGTTCCATATCGCTGAGGCTTCGCCTCCTGATGTTGAACCGGCGGAACCCGTCATTACCTGGGCGGGATGAAATACGAAAAATGAGAGATATCCGCCGCCCGCAGTAATGACAAGCGACGCGAATACCGCAAGCAGCCTGCGAGAAAACGAGGCATTCCACGGCACAAGACGCGCGTACAAAACGACGGCAAAGGCGACGGCTATACAGAAGAGCGCCGTTCCCGCGATCCGGCCGGCGGGCAGGCCGGCAAGAAGATATGCGGCAAAACCGAGAAGCAGGAACCCCATGATTCGCTTGCCGTCTTCCATCCATCGGCCCGGTTTCGGTATCCATCGCATAACGGACCGGTTGGTCGCCAGGAGAACGTACGGAAACGACATGCCGAGCCCGAGCGCCCCATACACCAGAAAAATGACGTGAGGCGCCTGCGTGACCGACCAGGCAAGCACCGCGCCGAGAAAGGGACCGCTGCACGGGGTTGCAAGCAGTGTCGCGAAAATACCCTGGAAGAAATGACCGGCGAACCGTCCCTCCCTCCCCTGGGGCAAATTTGCCAATCCGGCAGGAATGATAAGCGTGTACACATCGAACAGGCCGAGGGCAAAAACCACGATGATCGCGATGATCGCGGTAAGCGCCCGGGGATCCTGGAACTGCTTTCCCCATGTGTAGTTTGCAAAAGCGGTAAGGGCGGCAAGAACCATAAAGACCGCGAGCACGCCGGACGCAAACGCGAGGCTGCGAACCCGGACGGTAGCGCGGTTTTCATTCCCACGGCTCAACGACAGGATTTTGATTCCGAGCACCGGCAGCACGCACGGCATGGCGTTCAGGATGATCCCGGCAAGGAACGCGAACAGCAGCGCGGTCAGAAGATGAAAACCGGTCCGCATCTCGCGGGGTCGGTAATGCCAGGCCGGAATGGCCTCTGCATGTCGCGCCCCTATGCCCGTAATCGCGGCAAGTGAAGAGGCAGCTTCAACTGCCGCTGCCGGTGATGCGATCGAACCCGGCATCATGGTTTCTTTTGAATCCGACAGAAACACCAGCATCTTTTGATTTGAGGCGAAAACCTCCTGTGGCTGGGCGGCGGAATCGATACGGACGGTGAAAGGAATCGAGTAGTGGAGGGGATAGCACGAGGTGTTACAGATCAGCGCATCGATGATTATCGATCCCCTGACATCGCCGACCATCCGCGCCACGCCCCGGAGGAAGAAAACCGCCTCTTTTTCATAGGCCCATACCCATGGCCCGAACGCGGGAGTAAACCTTTCCGGCGGAATCTTTTTTATGTCAACCCATTCGACCCCGGCCGCCCCCTCGATCCGGATGGAAAGGGGCCGCCCGATTCCAGCCCCCAGGGGGTTGCCGTACAGGTGATAGCCGGCGGGAATTCTCAGATGCAGTCCGACGAGAACCGTATCGCCTGGAACATACGCGACCTTGGAAGGCGTAACCTCCACGACGTCGAGACCGGGCGATTCCCGGCCAAAAGACAAGAGAGGAGCGAACGGTGCGATGCATACCGTAAAAAGCGCTGTCCACACAACGATTTTTCGATGCCGGCGTTGCATTTCCCCTCTCAGACCCGCTGCACGAGCGGCGGAAACAAAACCTGCCTCCAATTTTATAACGCAAACCTGATTTCGATGATATCCCCCGGCCGGATCCGATAATCGCGATCGACAACCTTGACCAGCCCCTTGCGCTGACAATCGTTCCAGTTATGGCACTGCATGAAATCGTCGAAGGCAGCGACATCCCCCTTGATGAAACCTTTCGCAAGATCGGTATGAATGCGTCCTGCGCATGTCACGATATCGCTATCCCGGCCAATCGGCCAGGCATGCACCTCTTTGGGTCCGACCGTGTAGAAAAAGACGATGCCGGCTTTTTCCAGGCATCGTTCGATAATTTCTGTCGTCGGTTTCTCTCCCTCAAGGATAATCACCGGTTTCAGACTCAGCACGCTCATGCTGCGAAGCGTTTCCTTCTCCGCTTCGGAAAGCGGCAAGTCGCAGAGCGGCGTCTCGGTTTCAAGATGCGCCAAGCAGCGCTTGAAGAAATCCTTCTGGCTGTCACTTTCCGCGTTTTCAAGCTGCCGCTCGCACTTTTCGATATCCTCGAGAAGAAGATCAAGGATGGATTTGCCGGAAATCACCACTGCCTCTGATTTAGCAAACTCGTCTCGCATGAATTCGACATAGTAAGGCGAAACTTTTTTCGGGGTGCATTTTGCCACGAGCAGGGTCATGCGAGGATCATCATACCTGATTTTTCCTTCAGGGAGATCATAATCATGAAAACTTATTTTCATCGTTTATTCCTTGCTGAAAAAAGTGGAGACCGTTCGAAAGACACGACAGCACGCCCGCGAAAACTATTCCACAAAGCCTCCTGCGCCGCTTTTAAGCGGACACTGAAAAGAGGGAAAAAATTAATGGACACCACAAACTATCCGGAAACCGACATAGTTGTACCACACCTCCTCCGGATAGCCGTAGCCGTTACGGAACGCCGCGCACAAATCGGCGTCATCGCCATAGTTGGACCACGAACCCCCACGCAGTACACGGTCACTGCCGCTCTTCGGTCCTCCCGGATTGGTGGCTGCCGCGGAACTATAGCTCCCGTACCAGTCGTTGCACCACTCCCACAAGTTTCCTGCCATGTCATATAACCCCCACAAATTCTGCTTTTTCGTCGCTACCGGATGCGTGCCGTCCGGCGAATCATAGTACCATACCGCATTGCTATCCATTGCAAGCGTATCCGCAGTCGTTATCGGCGGATAATTCCTCCCCCAGTAATAATCGGTTGTCGTACCAGCTCGATAGGCATACTCATACTCCGCCTCGGTCGGCAACCGAAAGCCATTCTTACTATAGTCAATCACTACCGAAGCATCCATGATCCCGTCACCGGCATAGTTGTAAACGGTATCCTTTCCCGCCATTATGCTGAGTGCGTTGCAAAACAGCGCGGCATCGTACCACGACACCTGCTCGACCGGCCAGGTTTTGCCGGAATCGAAATAGGCCGGATTACTGTCCATTACCGCCTGGTACTGCTCCTGCGTCACGAGCGTCTGCGACATGGTAAATGCTCCGAGGGTGACGCTATGCAAAGGACTGGAACCTGACCCCTGATTTAAAAGATTTGCATTCGTATCACCCATCTGGAACGTCCCTGCCGGAATACTTGCCATGGTCAACAGCCTCGTCAATTCGACGAACTGCACGGTCAACGTGCAGGGAGCGCTCCAGAGTCCATTTGCATCCCTTGCTTTTGCAATCATCTCCTTTTTCTGACCCGAAGCGCCGGAAGGAACCGTGGCGAGCCACTTGTAGGAGAGCGTTGCCGTGCTGTCGCTCCATGTTCCGGTTCCGAATGCGCCCCACCAGACCTTCGCAATCGGCGCGAAACTAAGCCCCTGCGAAACATTATCCAGATTGCATTGGAGGTTGACGCTGCAAGAATCGCCGGGAGTAAGAGCGGTCAATATACCCACAACGGTAACCTGTTGCGGATTACCCGCGATTATAGGCTGCCACTGCTGTGCCGTTACCTTGAACGCAACGTCTGGACGGTCCTGCCCCAGAACGCGCAGCTTCACGCGACCCATCGTACCGCATTGAACCAGCGAGGCGATGCCGCTGTCAAGCACAATAAGCGAATCCCATGAAGGAAGCGAATCATATGAGGGAATCCACGTTTTCCCGCTGTCGATCGATATCGCCACGAAACACCGGGCCATGCCCCCGCCAAAGGGCATGGGCTTGAAAGAAAGGTAGAGATCGCGGCTATACCGTTGTTTCAATATGCCCTGACTGTTGTACCACGAGCTGTCGCTGTTCCATATCGTATCGACGTTTACCGAATCAACCTGCAACTGCTGAGCCGTGGCAAATGTCGCCGCGACCACAATCACGACGCAAAAAATGTTCCATGTTTTCATGGCTCACCTCGCTTTCCAGAAGCGGGTGGTTTGAACTAACCGACCATTTACCTCTAACCGGGCGAAATACACGCCGCCTGAGAGGTCTGATCTGAGCGCAACCGACGATTTCCCGATAATTTCCGCCGTCTGTACCCGCTTGCCCGAAAGGTTGTAAATAGAAACCCGGCCATTTCCCTGAATACCCGCAATGCTTATATGACCGCCGTTCTGCATGGTCACCAGCATGTGCGGCGCACTTGAAGTTGTCAACCTACCATGAGGAAGGACTGCGGTCGATCCGGCCTTGGCTCCCGCAGTAAGAGTGAACACCTGGGTTTGGCCCGACGCCTCGTAATACTGCTGTGCGAAAATCATCGCCGGCAGCAGGCACAAAAACAACGCCCATGCTCGCATGATGGCTCCCTTAATAATAGTGCATTTATAAACATGGTATTTTCCGGAATGTCAAAACATGGTAACAAATCACGGCGGAAAGAACAGACATGCCGGCATCCTACTTGTTGAGGGAGAGATTATGAATAATAATCATGTTTGGCTCCCTGAGTGGTTTTGTAATATAATTTCACCCGATTTTGCTTTCAAGGGAGTTAACGATGCGCCGGGCGCATCCCGTCATAGACATTAGCGTCAGCCGGAATATTGTATTTATGTTTAGCATATTTACATTATCCGTTCAAAGGCTATTTCCCGCATTTTTAATAAGGTGAGGCCGTTGCCGAACTCCTTTTACTCCAACCCGTCTTATCACAATCGCTTCCTCCTGACTTTAGCGATATTTCTCAGCTTTTTCGGGATCATAGCGGGAAAAATGCGGATGACCGCTTCGACGCAGTCCGGCCCCAACGAGTTTCGGCATGGCGTCACGCAAGCGTCTATCCAGGCTTTCGAAGCCCGTCTTCGCCCCTATCTTCAAAGCCGACGCCGGGGAGCACGATTCGTCAATGCCCTTCCCGCTTCCCAGCTACCCCGTGAGGATGATTTTCTGGCCCTTGCAGCCGTTTGGTCAAAGCTCGACCCGAGCTTTTTAGCGCTCTACCAGGCTGCGGTGTCGCCAAATTCGCAGGGATACGACTCCTGCCTCTCCCCCGGCGGTCACTATGTGATATACTACACCACCAATCCCGATTCCGCCGATGCCGTGGACCCTACCGATACCATCGGTTTTGGTCCGGACAGCAACAACTGGCGCACCAAGACATCCGGCCCGAACCAAATTCCCGACTACATCGATCAGGTCGCCTTTTCGTGCGACAGCGCCTGGTCCATGGAGGTAAATCGCTTCGGTTTTCACCAGCCTGTATCGATGTCCTCGGACGGCAGTGCGGCAACCCGCTACCATTTTTTTGCCACAGAAACCGGGGATGGGTATTATGGCCAGACGTTTCCTGATGCACCGTTTCCGGGCTCGGCCATTGGCTTTTTCGCTCACTGCGAGGTCCGCGGCAACTGGACCGACCCTATATGGGATATAGGCGGCTCCGACTCTGCCCTGAACTATAACATCCATCCGGAAAACGCCGCACATGTCACCTGCGTCCATGAGAATTTCCACGGCATTCAATTTTCCATGCTCTGGAACAAGCAGGGCGTTAACAACCCGTTCGACTATTTCCCTCTGGGCTGGATAGAGGGAACCGCAGTGATGATGGAACATCTCGGCTTCGATGATATCAAAGACTATTTACAATATGCAACTGCATTTTTCAGCGCTCCGGATTCAATGCCTTTTCTGATTGACGATGATGAAAACATCCTGTATTCCAATTCACTTTTGACTATCTTTCTTTTTGAAAAAGCACCTGTTTCTCCCCGGATCGATTTTCCAAAAACGATTTTTTACAATAACTATAACTATACGAACGGGATCCCTTTTGACACAAATCTTCGCGCCACTTCCGGAGATTCTACCTTCAAAACTACCTGGGTCGGCCTCCTGAATCGCTTCCACACCGGGAGCTACTTCACGGGTATCCGTGCCGATACGTCGAGATTCGACCTGGACGCGGCGCTGATGCCCTGGTGGGCGGTAACACCGGATTCCTCTGCCGCATCATATTCCATAACCAAAACGGTGTATCCCTACGCCATGCAGACATTTGATTATAAACCAAATACGGCAGGCCCCTTCGATACGCTGACCATCAACCTTGCCTGCACCGACTCCGCGGCAACGGTGCCCGCCCCCAGATGGGCCGCATCCTGCATCGTACGGGGAAGCGGCCTGCCTGATTCGGTCATCGCACTGCCATTCGACACCCTCGGGAATGCATCCTGCGTCATCACCGGCTTTCGAACGCGCAATGAGGTAGTTGTTATTCCGACCAACGGCGATCCCGAGTCTGACGGATATGCCGCGGTTTCCTTCAAGGCAAGCGCCCTGATAGTTCCTCCTGCACCCATTCTTTCTCAGCCTGCCAATGGCGCAAACATACCGGGAACTTCGGTAAGAGTCAGCTGGAACGCGTCGCCCGGTGCGGCAACCTATGCGATCCAGATCTCCGCCTCTTCCGGTTTCGCAAGCGTTGCGGTTAACCAGACCGGCCTCACCGCGCTCTCTTCCGTGGTAACGAAGCTTGCGCCCAACACCACCTATTACTGGCGGGCAAACGCAACCGATGTCAGCGGAACCAGCGCCTGGTCGAGTATCTGGACATTCAGTACCGGCATCTCCCTGGCGATCTTCCCCAATCCCCCCCATCTGAGCGGCGACAAAAATTTTATCAACTTCGAGGGAACGGGAATCCAATCGGTGCGCATCTACTCCCTTGACGGTAATATCGTGACCAATTCCGGCACCAGCCAAACCGCCGCCTTTGCCCCACTGGCCAACGGGCTGAAATGGCAATTGAAAAATAATCAGGGAAGGAACGTTGCACCGGGTTACTACCGGGCGGTGGTGGAACAGCGGGACACTCTGGCCGGGACAAGTTCAACTACCGCACATAAACTTCTGGTTTTCCCCTGATACCGGCGTAATTATTTTGGCGCCTGCTCCATCGCGGGAGAGAGACCCGGCGCCGCACGTCGGGGCAAAGGTTTCGGCAAGCGGATTCGCAGAGCGGCAAAGAGGTTGGCTGCGGCAATTATCGCTCCTAATAGAAACACGTACTGGTAGCCGAACGCACTCCAGAGAGTTCCGGCAAGGAGCGCGATTGAAATGGAGAAGACATGGTCCATGCTCGTAGCCAAGGTGAGTGATGATTGCACGTGAGACGGGTCTCTGGCGATCTTTCGCATGTAGGTCGTACGGGCCATATTGACTGACATGAGCATCTGGTCGAGCAGAAAACAGCCGCAGGCGATTATAAAGGCGGTCTGCGGCGCAAACAGGTTCCGGGCGAACCCGTACCCGGCGCAAACGACAATGAGCAGCAGCGCTTCGGACGCAAGAACCAGCCGTTCGCCGAAATGATCGATCGACCAACCTAAAAGCGGCTGGAAAAAAATACCGATAATGCCGCCGATAGTCAGAAGCGTGGCAATGGTCTGGGTCGGCTGACGAAATACCGTGACGAGCACCCAGGGTGCAAAGGTGAGAAAGAGCTGTTTGCGTGATCCGTACAAGACAGCCAGGAGATAGTAGGACCTATATTCCCGATGCGGCTTCAGAAAAAGCTTTGCCGAGTGCGGCGTCTTCGGCTGCATCATGAACATAACAATTACGGACAGTCCAAAACCAACCCCGGCAATGAAAAAAGTGTGCTTGAAGGTGAGCCCGACATACTTGAATGCCAGAAAAACCAGAAAGCTGCCGATCACCGCAGAGAGATTCCTTATTGAATTCAGCTGCCCGAGCCTCCTACCCACCTTCTCATCCGCTGCCAACTCCATGCCGATGGTGGAAGCAACAGGGATAAACAGATGTTGCCCGAGGCTGTATATGAACAGCCACACCATTATCATTGCATAGGTTTTGGCAAAGGCGCCCATGAGAACCGCGCCAAGCATGCTGAACGCCATGGAGAGTGCGCCGAGCCGCCGGCTGCAGAGAAATGCCAACATCGCCGAGACCACGACCACCAGGAGGCCCGGCAGTTCGCGCGGCAGTTCGAGAAAGGAGCGCTGAAAACCGGTCAGGGCAAAACGAAAATTCAGGAAGTTATTGAGCGTCGCATCGATAATGCTTCCGGCCATGCCGATACCGAACGATGCAACAAGGAAAAGCTTTAAATCTCTCGAACTTGCGGAAAACCTGCGAAGGAGCGACATCTGTCAATGCTCATCCAAAGTTGAAGTTTATAGCAGAAAATTGAGAAAATATTGAGAAAATATATTGTAACCGTTAAATTCGATTGATTGAACATTCACTTTTCTTGCTGTGCGTTGGAATGCACCCGCTGACTTATTTTACGAAAATGCTGAGCGTCAATCAAACCTCCTCCGCTCCGGCCATGCGGCTCTATACCTCCAATCGCCTGGAGCTCCTGGCCGATGCCCTTGCCGAGACCGTCGGACAGCCCCTTGATTCTCCGCTCTCGACGGAAATCATCGTGGTACCGAACAGGGGGATGGCGCGCTGGCTCTCGATGCAGCTTGCCGACCGCCTTGGCATCTGGGGCAATTCAAAATTTCTCTTCCCCGACCATTTTGCCAGTGAACTCTTCCACCGCGCGTTTCCTGATCTGCCTGAGCGCTCCGTTTTTAATAAAGAACTGCTCCCGTGGAAAATCATGTCGGTTCTTACGGACGAACTGCTTCGCGATGAACGCATGGAACCGCTCGCGGCCTACCTCAGCGACGGTCGCGCGGCCAAGAAATTCCAGCTCGCCTGCAAAATTGCCGAGGCTTTTGATCAGTATACGATCTTCAGGCCCGAGGTCGTCCTTGGATGGGAAGCTGGCGAAGAGGACCACTGGCAAGCCGTTCTCTGGCGCACCGTCGCCGGGGAAACCGATGCGCCGCATCGCAGCCGCCTGCAGAGGGATTTCCTTTCGGCAATCGGCCGTTTGCCTGCGGAAACGTTTCCGCCGCGTATCGCAGTGTTCGGTCTGTCGCTCCCTCCCTATCACATCGCATTGCTTGCGGCCGTGGCATCGCTTCTGCCGGTGCATCTGTTCGTGCTGAACCCATGCGCCGAGTTCTGGGACCAGATCAAGTCCGAAAACGAAGCGGCGCGTATCATGAAGCAGGAGCTGCCCCCTTCTGGTTCCGAGAAAACGCTCCATCTTGAAGAAGGAAACCCGCTTCTGGCCGCGCTTGGCACTCATGGCCGCGAGTTTCTTTCCATGCTTCACGACTATGACCCGCACGAGATAGAAATTCCCTCGGACAAGCCGCCGGCCACGCTCCTCGAAACTATTCAGGCCGATATGCTTCACCTTTATGATCGCGGATCTTCTCCGGAAATTCCAAGGATCGCGATAAGCGCCACGGATCGCAGCATAGAGGTCCACTCCTGCCATAGCCCGCAGCGGGAGATCGAGGCGCTCTATGACTACCTGCTCGACGTTTTCGATGCCAGCGCTTCCATAAATCCGTCCGACATCCTCGTCATGACGCCCACTATCGCCACCTATGCGCCCGTGATTCGAGCGGTTTTCGGTGCACCGGAAAGTCCCGACCGGAGGATTCCTTATTCACTCACCGACTTGGCAGCCGGCAGCGAAGGCGGGATCATCAATGCATTCATGGCGCTCCTTTCGATACCGGGTTCACGATTCGAAGCGGGCGCAGTGCTGTCGCTTCTTGAAACCCCAGCCATTCGCGCCACCTTCGATCTCAGCGAGGCCGATCTGCCCGCCTTGCGAACCTGGGTGCAGCGCTGTGGCATCCGCTGGGGACTTGACGAAGAAACGCTCCGCGAGCTCGATCTGCCGGTCATGCCGGACAACACCTGGGAAGCGGGGAAGCGTCGCCTGCTTCTGGGTTATGCGCTGCCTGCCGGCGACCGCCGTACCTTCAAAGGCAGTGCCGGATTCGACGATATCGAGGGAACGCAGGCTGCACTTGCAGGAAAATTCCTTGATAGCATAGAAAAACTGGCCGCATTTACCAGGGAGTGCCGCACGACACGTTCGCCTGCCGCATGGTCGCTGCTCTTTGGCAACCTTTTCAACTCTTTTTTCATCCCCGATACTGGAGGTGATGAAGACGAAACGGGCTGGATCCGGGAGGCGATCGCCGAACTTTCCCAGCCGGAACGGTATGATATCCCAACGAGCGCCGTCGATTACGAAACAATTCGCCATTATTTTACGATGCGCTTGAATCGCGCCGGAAGCGATGCGCCGTTTTTAAGCGGCGGCGTTACCTTCTGCGCCATGTTGCCGATGCGCAGCATCCCTTTTAAAATTATTTGCTGCATCGGTATGAACGACGGGGCATTTCCACGGCAATCGTATCGCCCATCATGGGACCTCATGGCCCAGGATCCGCGACGCGGCGATCGCTCACTCGCCCGCGAGGACCGCTATCTGTTCCTGGAAACCATACTCTCCGCCCGGCAGCGTCTATACATAAGTTATATCGGCAGCAGCGTTCACGATAACGCGGTTATCGGACCATCGGTGGTAGTGGAAGCTCTCCTGTCTACCATTGATCGCGGATTCTATCCGCACGTCCCAGCGACACCGGAGAGTCAATTTTCGGAAGAGCGTGTTGCCGCTCGCGATGCAGTCATCATCGAGCATCCGCTCCAGGCGTGGAATCCCCGCTGTTTCAACGGAGGAAACCGGCTCCATAGTTTCTCCAATGCTAATGCCGTCTCCGCCAGATCGCTCGCCCTGGACGAGTCGATCGGATATCAATTCTGCACCCGCCCCCTTTCTCCACGGCAGGAAGTGAGACACATCGATTTGCAGATGTTTATCGATTTTTTCAGGAATCCGATCCGCTTCCTGTTCATCAATCGTCTCGGCATGAAGCTGCCTGAACGGCAGGAACGGGTGGCGGACACCGAATGCTTCGGGCTTTCGGGCCTCAATCGGTATACCCTCGCCTTAAAACTGACCGAGGGCATGCTCGGCAACAGGGATCAGGAAGCCGTTTATGCGCTTCTGAAGGCGAAGGGCGAACTGCCGCAAGGCAATGTGGGGCGGTTCGAGTTCGATGCCCTTGCCGGGGAGATCCGAGCATTTGCAGAGGGTCTTCGGCCCCTTCGAGAAAAGGAACCCGCGCTGCCGAGGCTCTCCGTCAATGCAACTTTCGGCCCGCTCGTTATTGCGGGATCCATCGACGGCTGCTACCCTTCGATGCGCCTCGCCTACAGATTTGCAACGATAAGGCCGAACGACTATCTCGCGGCATGGATCTCTCACCTGCTGCTCTGTGCAATAGGCCGGCCAGGCTTCCCGACAAAGACGCTTTTGTTTACGAAAGATACGATGATGACGCTGGAACCGGTTTCCGGAGCCGGCAATGAGCTGGAAAAACTGGCGGTTCTTTTCGAAACAGGAATGTGCTCGACGCTTTCATTCTTTCCACATGCTACTTTTGATTACGCGGAAAGCGTTGTCGTGAAAAAGCGCTCGCCACAGGACGCCCTCTCCCGAGCGGTAGAAATCTATCACGGTAACGACTACGTCAGCGGTGAAGGGGAAGACCCTTATTATTCCTTCTGCTTTAGGCAGGGCCCGCTTTTCGATGCCGCGTGGGAACACCTCTCCCTCGATGTCTGGAGTCCCCTCTTTCACAGCATCGGGAAAGAGGGCAGCTGTTCATGAAAAACGCCCGGGAGTTTCGCATCACCTCGATTCCGGACCTCGATCTCGCAAACTGTCCGCTCGATGGTCAGAACATAGTCGAAGCAGCGGCCGGAACCGGAAAAACTTTTGCCATCACCCGCCTCTACGTGCGGCTTATCCTGGAACAAAACCTTCTCCCGCGAGAAATTCTCGTGGTTACCTTTACCGAGGCGGCTACCCGAGAGATCCGGGAGCGCATTCACGCCACTTTGGAAACGGCGTATAAGATTGCGCGTAACGGCGCAACGGACACTGATGAGCCTTTTTTCACTGCGCTCTTCGAGCGGCTTCCCCGTTCCAAGGCCTGCGCACAACTCATCGAGGCGCTCCGCTCCTTCGATTCCGCAGCGATCCACACGATCCACGGCTTCTGTCGGCAAGTGCTTTTCGAACACGCTTTCGAAAGCGGGGCGATCTTTGCCTATGAGATGATTGCCGATGAACGGGAACTTACCAAGCTTGTCGCCGAGGACTTCTGGCGCTTCCATTTTTACAATGCCTCTCCCTTGTTTCTCGCGTATGCCGCAGTGGAAAAATGCAATGGTCCCGGCTGGTTCAGTGACCTTTACAACATGTGCAAGGGGGTGGAAACATACCGGCTGCTGCCACAATCGCCCGAAGATCCGGATACTTCCGGGTTGGAAGCCCGGCTGGCAGCATTGATCGCAACAACGGCGCCCATCTGGAACAATCATCGCGCGTCAATCGCAGCGCTTCTGACTTCGCCTTCGCTCAAACAGAATATCTATTCGCCTGAAATCGTTGCAAAACTGTCCGCCAGAATCGATGAACTTTTCGAACGGGGCTTCATCGATCAAAAGGGCATTATCGACCTAAAAAGGGTTACGAGCGGCGCCATTTTAAATGGGACGAAAAAAGGTGCGATTTCTCCCTCACATCCGTTCTTTGAGGCATGCGAAAAACTTTATTCCAGCCTCACCGCTCTGCACGAAGCGTTCCAACAGAAGTTCCTCGCCCTGAAAATCCGGTTTCTTTCAATTGCCGATGCCGCCCTTGTAAAGGAAAAAAATCGGCGCAACCTCCTGGGATTCGATGATCTCCTGCTGCGGGTGAGCAGCGCCCTTGCAGACAAAAAAAACGGCAATCGCCTCCGCTCCGCTCTGCAAGCTGCTTACAAAGCTGCGCTCATCGACGAGTTTCAGGATACCGATCCGGTACAATATGCGATTTTTGCTGCGATTTTCCGACTTAATTTGCCGCTTTTTTTCATCGGCGACCCCAAACAGGCGATTTATCGCTTTCGTGGCGCGGATATCTATGCGTATTTCGAAGCTTCCCGGAACGCGTCGGTACGTTACACCTTATCGATCAATTATCGCAGCGACCCGCTCCTGCTCGAAGCGATCAACCGGCTCTTTGTCGGGCACGGCAACCCGTTCGCTTTTAAGCAGGTCGAATACCGGCCAGTGAAAGGAAGCCTCGAAGGGTGCGCAAACGTCCTATCAATAGCAGGAGAGCGGCAGAAACCGTTTGTGCTATGGCTTTTCAAAAGGGGTTCAACCGATTCGGTGGAGCCTCTCGAAAAAATTCCCGCATCTCACCTCGTCACGAGCGCCGTTACCGGCGAAATCGGCCGTTTGCTTTCCGCATCGGCCCGGGGCGAAGCAACGATCGGCGACCATCCCCTCAGGCCCTCCGATATTGCAGTTCTTGTACGGACCAACCGGGAAGCGGCACTCGTGCGGCAAGCGCTTGACATTGCGCATATTCCGGCGATATTGTATATGAGCGGCTCGGTATTCGCCTCCTTTGAAGCGGCTGAATTTGAAATCCTGCTCGCGGCCCTTGCTGAGCCGCAACGCAACGAATATCTCCGCGCAACGCTCTCAACCTGCTTTTTCGGCCTTTCCGCCAATGAGATCGACGGACTGGAATCCGATGATCGTCTTTGGAGTTCATATCAATCGCGGATAGTGCGGTACCATGAAGAGTGGCGTGCAGAAGGCATGCTGTCTATGTTTCGTACGCTTATGAACGACGAACACGTGCGTCGGCGATTGCTGCCGGGTCCGGATGGGGAGCGAAAACTCACCAACCTGCTGCACCTTGCTGAACTTCTCCATGCCGAAGCGCTTCGCTCACGCGCAGGGATGATTGCAATGGTCAAGTGGCTGAACACAAAACGTCTGAATTGTGCGGACAGCGTGCCGCCAGATGAGGAGATGCTGCGGCTTGAAAGCGACGAGGAAGCCGTGCGGATTGTCACTATACACAAAAGTAAGGGGCTCGAATATTCAATCGTCTTTTGCCCATTTACTTGGAATACTACGATGGCGCCAGTGGACAAAAGCAATAAAAAACCCTTCATTTTTCACGACCCGGACCATGACTTTGCCGCCTCGATAGCCGTAGGCCCCGATGCGATACGGCAGTTCAGGCCGGTCGCCGATGAGGAACTGCTGGCGGAGAGCGTTCGGCTTCTCTATGTAGCGATGACGCGCGCCAAGGTGCGTTGCTACTGCGCATGGGGTCCGGTGAAAGGAGCCGAAACCTCGGCACTCTCCTGGGTGTTGTTCGGCAGGCATATTGAAAACGATTTCATAGCGCAGCTTCGCGCCATAATCAATGGACTTTCAGATCGCGCCATAAGCGATGGACTGACATGGCTTCGAAGCGATGCTGACGTGTGCATCGAAATCGCTCCAATTCCTGAACGCTCACCCTTCGTGCTCACCCGCGTCGATCACGTCCAACAATCGGTGAAGGCGCGGCCATTCCGGGGAACCATTGCAGCGCCCCGGCGAATTCTCTCCTATTCGGCACTTGCACACTCCCTGCCGCTCTCGGACAGAGAGAGGACGGATGATGGCGGTATTTCGAGGGCTTTGCCAATAGAAAGACTGGGGATAGCGCCTGCCACCGCTGATTTGGCCGATTTTCCGCGCGGCGCAGAGGCGGGAACTTTCCTGCACGCCATCCTCGAAGAGACAGATTTTGGTAATGCATCTTCGCAAGTCATATCCGCTGCCATCGCTGACGGACTGGAGCAGTTCGGCTTTGCCCCGACCCTGCAGGCAAGCGTGGAGCGAATGATCCGCATGGCGGCGACAACGATGCTTGACCCGGAAAGCGGTCTCAGGCTCGATTGCGTGCCGCCGCAGCAGTGCTTAAGGGAGATGGAGTTCTATTTCCCGATACAACCGTTCATGCTGCGCGACATTTTCGAGGCAGCGGGCGAAGGGGACGTTGCGGGAAACATCTTACTTCTCCCGCCGGAACTAACCAGCTCCGGCGGCCACCTCAAAGGCTACATCGATCTGGTTTTCGAATGGAAGGACCGCTTTTTCATCATTGATTGGAAATCAAACCATCTCGGGGATGACGACGGAGCCTACGCACCCGCCGCGCTTACCGGCGTCATGGCCCGCGAGCACTATCTCCTGCAATATCATCTCTATGCGGTAGCGCTCCACCGCTATCTGCAGCTGCGAAAACCCGGGTACTCATACGAAAAACATTTCGGCGGAATTTACTACCTCTTTCTCCGCGGCCTGGGAAGGCTTCCGGGAAATCGAAACGGAATATTCTTCGATCGCCCGGACATAGGGCGGATAACCCGGCTCTGCGGTCTCCTCACCGACAAGAAACCGAACCGCTTCTGAGGCCCTATGGCCGGAATGATCGCCTCCTATTTTGTCAAATTGAAGATCCTGCGCGCCAAAACAATCATTGCTTTTTTTTTTCGAAATTAATATTTTATCCTATTCCTCAGTCGTGCATCACCCTTATCGTGGCAAAGAAAGGATACCGTACATGTCCGTTACCGCGAATTCACATTTAGATATTGTAACGAAGCATTTCCAGAACTTTTTCAGGACCGCCCCGACCGTGTGTTCGAGAGCTCCCGGCCGGGTCGAAGTGCTTGGAAACCATACCGATTACAACGAAGGTGTCGTTCTTTCCGCAGCCATCGATAGGGAGGTTTGGGTTGCCGCCTCAAAGTCTGCATCGCGTGAGTGTAGTCTTACCTCCTGTCTATTTCCCGAATCAGTTATCGTACAAGATATCAAGCCGTTTAAAGGCAGGAATAGCTGGGTGAATTATCCGCTCGGCGTCTATCGAATGCTGCTGGATCGTGGATTTCCGGTGGCCCCTTTTAACCTGGCGATTCATAGCTCCGTGCCGCTGGGAGCCGGCGTATCATCATCTGCGGCACTCGAAGTGGCAACCGCACTCGCTCTTTGCGGACTCTTCGATTTTCAGATCGACCCGACTGAACTGGCAAAAATCTGCCAGAAGGCGGAAAACAACTTCGTCGGCGCCAATTGCGGTCTTCTCGACCAATTTTCCTCCATTTTCGGCAAGGCGGGTCATCTGCTGTTCAGCGACTTTCGCTCCTTGCATCATGATACAATTCCCATAGCAGGCGACATCACGCTCGCCATTACCCTGTCAGACGTGGTTCACTCGCTGGTCGCCGGCGAATACAATAGTCGTCGCCGTGAATGCTTCGAAGCTGCCAAATTTTTCAACAGGAATAACCCGAACATTAAAATGCTGCGCGATGTCAGCATGACGCAGCTTCAGAGCGCCAGGGCAGAGCTCGACCAGCAACTTTTCAAACGGGCCTTGCATGTCGTCGGCGAGGATGAACGCGTTTTTTCCGCGATAGAGCTCATCAAGCGGGGTTCAATGACGGAGTTCGGCTCCCTTCTGTACCTGTCGCATGACAGTTCGATTCATAACTTCGAAAACTCTTGCAAGGAACTGGATATTCTTGTTGATATTGCAAAATCTATCGACGGCGTATATGGAGCGAGGCTTACCGGCGGAGGTTTCGGCGGAGCGACATTGACGGTTCTTAAAACCGAGGTGAGGGATAAATTCGGCGATACGATAACGCGGGAGTACAAAAAGCGTACCGGTCGAAATCCTACCGTGCATTTCGCGCAGATCGCCGACGGCGCGAGCTTAGTCAATTAATCGGCGTACCACCCCTGTGGCATAGCCGAGAGAATTACTGAGAAAGACATAATTATTGCACAAGACTATATTTTGCCGGTATGAAAGAGGCATCCTACTATATAAAATCGGCGGATAACCGGGTGACATGCCTCCTGTGCCCTCACCACTGCACCATTCCGGAAGGCAGAGCCGGTATCTGCTTAACACGAAAGAATATCGGCGGCAGGCTTATCTCGGCGAACTACTGCCGACCAGTTGCGACGGCAATCGACCCGATCGAGAAAAAACCGCTCTTTCATTTTTACCCCGGTTCTTCTATCTTTTCAGCAGGCCCGAACGGCTGCACCTTCAAATGCTCCTTCTGCCAGAACTGCGAGATCGCCCAGACGCTCCTTGATGTTAAGGAGATTTCGCCTGAACGATTTGTAAGTCTGATCGAAGACAGCCGCACTCTCGGCATCGCCTATACCTATTCTGAGCCAATCATCTGGTTCGAGACGATCATGGAAGTGGGCGGCCGCATCAGGCAATTGGGGCTCAAGAATGTCATGGTTACCAATGGCTTCATTGAGCCCGCTCCGCTCGCCGACCTGCTCACGGTAATCGACGCCATGAATATCGACATCAAGTCGATCAATCCCTCCTTTTATCGACGCATCTGCAAGGGGTCGCTCGATCCGGTTCTGGCAGCCTGTGAACAAGTGAAAAAAGCGGGATGCCACCTCGAAATCACCCATTTACTCATTCCGGGCGAGAACGACGATCCGGCAGAGACGGAACAATTGGCCAATTTTATCGCGAACAACCTCGGGCCCGAAACGCCGCTTCACCTCTCGCGCTATTTCCCCCGTCATAAAATGCACCACGAACTAACGGCTGAGTGGCTGTTGAATCGTGCCTGGGAGATCGCGCATAAAAAGCTCCGGTATGTATACATAGGCAACATCGCCACGGAGGACAGGACGCATACACATTGCCCGGTGTGCGATACGCTGCTCATTGAACGGGCAGGATATGCGGTACGACGAACGCCGCATTTAGTGCAAATGGAAAAAAGGGAAAACGCCATGGCGCAGTGCAGGAAGTGTGGAGCGCAGATTCCAATAACTTTTTAATAATACGTTACGATGAACTTTGAAGATCGTACCACTTTTTTATAACCCATAAATTTTTAGAATCGCGCGTAAGAAGAAAATCACAGTTAATTTCGATTGCCTGATCGGGGTAGGTATCGGGATCGTTGAAAAACATGTCCAATTCGCCATTGGTCATCAATACTTCACATTTGGTTGTATCCCCAGTGGAATCAATGATGGGATAATATTCAACATCGGGAGGGACGCTGAATTCCATGAATCCGGCATTCTGGAAAAGGGCATATTGACTTTTCAATTCGATGTCCTGCGTCCAATAAAAATAATAGGGATAATCTCCGATAAACTGCATGGTCGTATCTCTAAGTGTATCCAAAAGGCTCACCGGATTTTCAGGCACAAACCCCGGCGCTACGAAAAATTCAAACGATCCGTCAGTAGGAAGTAAATTCTGGTAAAGACTCAAGCTGATATCCTGGTACGCATTTTCAAATTGGGTCACGAGTCCCTGTGGAGTAGAGCGCATGGGCACTCCCACGTAGGCGCCGGATGGTGGGAAAAAGGGATCACCGTTACCGCAGGAAAGGATGCACCCGACAAGGATGAGCGGTACGAGACAGGGTATTGCCTTTTTTATTCCACCCTGTAGTATCAAACGTCACTCCTCCCGGCGTACTTCTTTGTCATAATCTGACTATTTATGGAGAATAGTTCGGTGAAAAAAAAGATGCGCCCTGCCACGGATAATCATGCCAATAGCTGATATGCCAACCGGCATTCTGCACAAGGGTAAAGATGGCGTGTCCCGAGTCAGCCGTATCGCTCGGGTTCGTGCTGATATTTAAAATAATATCGTACTTAGCCACGGTGACCGTGACCGAATCATCTGAACTGTTTGGAATCGAGTTTGTTACGATCCAATTAACCTGGATGTGGGGGTAAGCGTTACCGATCTGATTCAGCCGAGATATCAATGCTGTCTTTGGCTGAGGACCGGAGTTTTGATCTAAGTAGATCGGATCGTCGCCCTGGAAAAGATCTTCGTATTGCAGGGTGGGAAAGGGGTACTGCGTTCCTCCTATTGCAGAAAAATTCAATGGATCGGTCGTGCCGTTACCGTTAGGCGTCTGTGACGGCCGCGGGGAAAATATTCCGCACGAGCACATGAGCGCGGCGAGCAGTGATGCAGGAAGAATTTTTCGAAAAATAGCTCTCACGCGCGGATTCATCACCATGCTGCCTGTCCGGCGATACCGATGTTCCAGCCGCTTTCATTTGGAACGGTGCTGATCATGCGGATAACCTTCCCATTTAAAGATACCCGATGATAATGTACCCCAATGTCAATATATGGTTCGATCAGGCTGGATTGATTGATATCGTACTTCTGGAAAGTATTGTCGAACGGCATGCTGAGATTATTCTGGACTTCACAGCCGACCTCAACCCTTCCCCATGCTCGTATCAAAGCCGTTCCAAGCGTAAACGTATTTTCGATTGATTTAAAATTGATCCCGTAGTAATTGGTTCTCATTGAATCAACCTTGGATGGGTTGAAGTACTGGCTGCCGGCCCAGACGCCGTTGTCGGAATAGGTTTCCGTCCACCTGCCGGTCAGTTCAATCATTTTAGAGCACTCCCATTTACCGGCGAGATTCGAGGCGAACATGCGCTGAAAAGGCGGCGGGTCCGGTATATTGGGATAACTATGGAACGATTCATACATCCAGTCGGTTATTTCGGCATCGGCGGTAATGCGTTCGTTGAGGGATAATCGTTCAGAAGGCTGAAATTTCACATTGAGCCCGAGCCGGTAGCCCGTCTGCACGGAATTCTGGGCGCTTTCCTCGCTCTCAAGATAATTCACCGTATAGGTGGCATATTCGCCATAAACGTTGCCGGTCCACTTATGGGCGCCGCCAAGCGCCAGATCGAGATGATTATTTATGGTGATGTGATCATTGGTGTTATAGTTCGTATCGCCGGCGAATGATGAATAGGTCTTGGAATCGCGGAAGGCGGTCAGCTTGTACTCCAGAATCCAATCATGGGGCAGTTTAATGCCGAGATACTGATCGGCAGCGGCAATATATATCTGATGATCTTCCAGCTTTGCGGTGATATCGAGACTGTCCTGATGATCAAAAATATATGTAGGCGATCCAAACCTTGAGAAGTCCTTATCAAAAAGCCAGACCTCGTTACCGGAAGTAATTCTAAGACCGCCCCGATAAATAAGATGGGCCGCTGAGTCCGAGGACAGCATGAAGCAATATGTTTGCAGTATGTCACGGACATCGCTCGGAACGGAGTCATCGTTCGGGTATTCAACCGACTTATCCGTGTAGGAATAATAAAAGGCCGGTTGAAGGTTGAATCGTTCAGCAAACTTGATTCCCCCTGCGGCCTGAAGCGATTGCGCGATCCGCCAGGGGCTGCTTAAATACTGCAAGCCCCCGGAGGAGGAGGCGGCCAAATAATCCTCCTTGCCGTTTGAGAGGGAATCCCCGAAATACACAAAAAGAGAGTCGCCGCTGGGAAGCTTGTGAGCGAAAAGGGCCGATCCGGTGAGGACGGCTATGGCATCCTGCTCAACGGATCGGCCAAGCGCTTGCGCACTGAGGTAGAGCGGGAGCCCAAAGAACCGCGCGGCGGTATCCCCTAAAGAAAAACCGCCATAGTACCCTACCGCGCCGTTCGCCGAATCGATGGTGGCTCGACCAAGGCTCGACGGCAGGCTGTCGTTCCATGCGGTACCCGACACACCCCCACGAATGCTCACCGGAACGCTGTCGATGCGCCATTGCATGACCGGCCCGAGATCGACGGTGGACTCAAACCCGCTCCCTTGCTCGCGCAGATCATAGTGAGCCGTCGGAGACCACTCCAATCCCAGCGCTCCGTTGCCGGGAAGCGCGCTATCCCTTACCACGCTTCCGGAAAGATCAACATACTGGTTTGTTGCATGAAATCCTATATCTCCTGAGGTCTCGTAAAGAAAGTGTTGCAGAAAATGACACGTAGCCAGATGCGGATCCCACACCAAGCCGGATTGGGTGCTTTCATCATTCTCAAACACCTTGTCCTGTGTCGATAGCCGGAGCCTGGAAGAATCGACCACGGTATCCCGCCTTGCCGGCGCAAAGAACGACGGCCATTCGTAGGTTTGACCCAAAACCGTTGCGACCGCGACGCCCACGATAACGGCTCCCCGACGCGCTGTTGAGATCATGGTTTCCATGTCCCGAAAAGACGCAGCCATGCAGCGATGCCGAGATCTTCGGGACGCGAAAGCGGATTGAGCCCCAGCTCGGCGAGGACCGTCTCGAAACGTGTCTGCTCCCCGGTTATGCGGCCCAGCACATTGGAAAGCTTTTTCCTGCGCTGGGAGAATCCCTTACTCACAAAAGCAAAAAAAGGTCGCCATTGCTCCTGCGACAGGCGCTCAACTGATACCGGATCGGGGATGATCTGAACAACCGCCGAAAAGATCTTCGGCTTCGGGAAAAACGCTTCGGGCGGCACCTCGAACAGAAGTTTGGCCGCCCCGAAATATTGACAAAAAATCGAGAGGAATCCATTTGCTTTACGGTGGGGTAAAGAG
>Ga0187851_10000413_pt1 | contig 44169 bp, 41 predicted proteins | sample June2016WEW_6_10_FD_132997 | JGI IMG/M metagenome (GOLD analysis project Ga0187851, IMG submission 132997) | Peatland microbial communities from SPRUCE experiment site at the Marcell Experimental Forest, Minnesota, USA - June2016WEW_6_10 | ecosystem: Environmental > Terrestrial > Soil >...
CAGAGCAAAATCCCATCTCTTGTTGAGACCTTCCCAGAAAAGACTCGATATTTTCGCTTTTTAAAGCGGTTTGATGCTTGATTATGCTTCCGAATTTAACCAAGGGAGTTAAGTATATAAGTCCCCTATTTATTGCGCGTTCTCAAAACGGAAACTTTCGGCAAACTGGCTTTTTACGGTGCCTTCATGGCCTATTTTCAAATCCTAGGTGGGCTCACTACCAAATCGGTAACTTCAGTATTCATAATAATTTGCCTGCATACCATCACGCGCGCTAATTTTTGTAAAAATACTTAAAGGCGCCCATTCGCTCCGTTCACCCGCTTGCCTTATCGGTGATTGAGTGGATCGCGAAATGAGATAAAATTTAAAATACAAAAGTTATCAAATGAATAAATAAAGTATTTTTAATCTTCCATTTTGGGAAACCGACCGTGCGCATTACTGAGAATCCTGATGGTTCAGGCGGTGGAAATAAAGGTTTTAATGAACTCTTCACAAATAGTTTTTCCATGAAAATTCTTTTTATTTGCGATGAATATCCTCCATCCTCTTCGGGAGGGATAGGGACAGTAACCCAATTATTGGGAGAAGGGTTGCAGCAGCGCGGTCACGAGATATGGGTCGCAGGAATTTACAACGATGTTCGCGAAAGGATCGAAACACGGATTCAAAAAAACATCACCGTCCACCGATTTAAAAAAATCAACGGCATAGGCAGCGATTTTCGCTCAAGAATTGCATTGTTTCTTTTTGTCCGGAAATTAGTGAAAAAGGAATCCATTCAGCTTATTGAGGCGCCTGATTTTTTAGGGCCATGCGCCTTATGGCCGCCTCTCGGCGTTCCTGTTGTTGTCCGCCTTCATGGAAGCGCCTCATATTTAGCCTCGGAATTCCAAAGAACCATTCCTAAAAGGGTATTTTTTTTAGAGCGATCGAATATTCGTAAAGCAGATGCGATCATATCTGTAAGCAATTACACCCTTCAGAAAACACGGGAATATTTTCGATTGAGATTGCATGCATCTGTTATTTATAACCCGGTTTACATTAATAAGGAAAATATTACATACGCCGATCGTATAGAGGGAAAAGTTATTTTTGTTGGAACTCTAATGAGGCTCAAAGGCGTTTTTTCACTTATGCTGGCATGGCCGCATGTTATGAAGATATTTCCTCAAGCCTCTCTTCATCTATTTGGAAAAGATTCATCGGATTATGACGGCTCTCCAATTTCCGAAAAACTCAAAACCATGCTTGCTCCGAACATTCTTGATTCAGTGCATTTTTATGGACATGTTGATAAACAAGAAGTTTTTCGGCATCTAAGGACAGCCGAAGTCGCGGTTTTTCCATCTCATAGTGAATCCTTCGGTATGGCAGCGCTTGAAGCAACTGCTGCCGGTTGCCCTATAGTTTTTACAAAGAAGGCCAGTGGCCCGGAAATATTTAAAGACGAGGTTACCGCTATTTTGATTGATCCGGATAATATTCCCGAAATTGCATCGGCAATTTACAGAGTTTTAAACGATAAAATTCTTGCCAATCGATTGGTCTCTGAAGGCAAGAAAAAAATATCGATGGATTTTTCCTTGAGCAAAATTTTGGATAAAAACGAATCATTCTATTTAGATGTAATCAATCGAAATAATGCTGGGAAAAGAATACAATGTTAATATCTGAGTCATATAAAAAGGGCTTTTTTCTTTCATCCTTATTTAATCTTTTTTCGAAAAGCTTTTCTTTTGTTACAAATCTTATTGTCGCTTATTTTTTCGGCACCACCACTGAAACGGATATTTATTTCCTTCTTTTAGCATTGATTGGGGTTCCGATTTATTTCATTACAAGCCTTACCGGGACGGTTCTGATTCCTGAAGGAATGCGTCGGCGAAACAATTCGGGTTTGGAAGGATATTTTGGGTTACTCAATTTTTTCTTGTACTTGTACATTTCTGTTTGTTTCATTATAATGATTGTGTTTGCCATCTTTCCCGTTCATTCATTAACCCTTTTTTCACGATTCAGCCCGACCGCGTTACAGGATCACAAGAATCTTATCCTTCTCGCCGTTCCTCTTATTGGGTTAAATACCGTATCGGCTACGTTCTCGGATATATTAATATCTCATAAAATGTTTACTATTCCATCGTTGGTGACCGTTGGAAATAGTCTCTGCTGCATCCTATTTATTGTCCTCTTCCATAGCCAGTGGCATGTCGCCAGCGTTTTTCTCGGCAATATAGTTGCTTTTTCCATTCAAATAGTATTCCAGTTATTTTTAATGAAAAAATATATAGGCTGGAATTTTTCAATTTACAGACCACGCATCAATGCTAAATTATGTAAAGATATCATGGTAGCGCAGTTGGGGAATTTTATTACGTCATTGATGGGCTATTTTCCTCTTTACCTGTTGAGCATGTATTCGAATGGTATTATTACTGCGTTCAATTACGGCCAGCGAATCATTGATATTATTACCAACCTCATAACAATTCAATTTTTAAATGTCCTTGGAATACGGTTAAATCAGGTTTGGGCCGAAAACAGAGGACAGGAAATCGGAAACCTTTTTATCAGGCTTACAAAATCAATTTCATTGATTTTGATTCCGCTCAGTTTTTTTATTTCACTCTATGCTCGGGAAATTATACGGCTTTTGTTTATGCGGGGAAAGTTTGATGAACATTCCGCTATCTTATCCGCCCAATTTTTACAAATCGCGGTTTTTATGCTTCCTGCGGCTGCCATTAACGGGATTGTCGCAAAATGCTTTATGGCAGCCCAAAAAATTCAAAAATGTTTTATCTACCAGATTGTTATGGGTATCATTATGATGATTTTTGTTTTTTCCTTTATTAAAATAAATGGGTCATTCGGATATCCGCTGGCGCTTTCTGCATTCTGGTGGATAAATGTTTTAACGCTATTTTTTATCATGAAAGACAATTTCCCACAAATACAATATATGCGGGCTGTATGGACTGCATGCCGTATTACTATTTACGTCTTTCCGGTCGTTATGCTCTTGTATTTCATTAAAAAATATTTCCTCTCAGAACATGTTCTGATATCATGTATTGTTGGTGCAGTTGGGTTCACTGGTGTTTTACTGTTGGCAATAAAAAATAATTACCTTGATGAAATTAGTAGTTATACCGGTGGAATAAAAAAATTATATGCCACGTTTATTGGGAATAAATCGTGATCGGATTGTTTTAATAGGATGTCGTATTTTATCACAAAGTAATGAAGGAATAGTTTTTTGAGGTTCTAAAGATAGTTTATAAAATTCTTCAAATAATGTGGTTATATTTGCACAAAAAAAATCCCGGTGATGATTGAATAATCGGGTATGCATCTCCGCCATTTGCTGCGATGTCAGAGAACGAGCCATGGAACTTTTTCTAATTCTATAATAGAAAAGCGGCTCCTTAATCTGGTGAACTTTCTTGCCTCGTTCAATAATTGATAACCAGAAATCCCAATCCTCCCAACTGTACTTCATATCGGAATTATAACCCCCGCATATTTCCCAATCTTTTTTTCGGAAATGACCGCAATTAACAATATAATTTCGAACCACCATTTTAGTTGATTCGCACTCTGGTAAACTGCTTTCGCCGTGAAGGGCTCCAAATAAATAAACTTGGGAATACACTATTCCTATGGATGGGTCACCATCTAATATAGGTATGGCTTTTTCAAGATACGTTGGCGCGATAGTATCATCAGAATCAAGGGGCAGGATAATCGTTCCTTGCGCGGCTTCAATGCCGTTGTTACGCGCCGATGCCAACCCCATATTTTTCGTATGAATGGTTTTAATTTTTGGATGCGATAATGAATTTATGGTATTTATCGTAAATTGATCAGTGGATCCATCATTGACAATAATAATTTCATAATCTTTAAATGTCTGTGATAGAACGGATTCGATCGCTTCGTTGATATAGATACCTTGATTAAAACAAGGTATGATGACACTCACGAAAGGCATGAAATTGTACCTTGATTTAGGTAGTACAAGAATAAGGAGTTGTCGGCAATTTTGAAGAAAATATGCTTTTCAATCGTTGTAATTTTATTCATTGAGAATTTTTGAAAACATGTTAAATATATACTTCCCTCGCACCTTTTTTCATGCATTCAATCATTAAAAAGGACCATCGATCTGGCGATGCTGCAGCAATCGCTAACCGCCGAATTCCTCAAACACCATCGCTCCGGCCCCCATGACGCCGGCATCTTCACCGAGTGCAGCCGCGACAATGTCGCATTTCTTACGGATCATGGGCCAGCAGTAGGCCGGCAGATATTTATTCACCGTATCAATGATAACCCGCCCCGCCATCATCACTCCTCCGCCAAGCACGACCCGATCCGGGGACAGGGTATTCAGCGTCATGCCGATGGCGCGCGCCAGCATATCGCAGACCCGTTCGTTCACGGCGCAGGCGACCGGATCGCCCTTCGCCACACTCTCGTAGACCATCTTGGCGGTGACTGCGCCGGGGCTCTTGCGAACCTCTGTAACAAATGACGAAGTCAGGGAATCCGGACATTCCGCCGCCAGATCCTTTGCCAAGTTTACGATGCCGGTGGCCGAGGCATAGCGTTCCACGCAGCCGCGCTGACCGCAGTTGCAGGGGATGCCGTTCGTTTCGACCGGGATATGTCCGAGCTCGCCCGCCATGCCGTGCGATCCTTTATAGAGTTTATGTTCAATCACGATCCCGCCGCCGATACCGGTACCGAGCGCATAGCATACCATGTTCCTTATTCCGCGACCTGCTCCATAGGCTGCCTCGGCGAGCGCCATGACCGTGACATCATTTGCAGCGATCGCCGGCAAACAGAAACGTTTGACTATTGGTGCATAGAGCTGCGTGCCCGCCCAGCCTGGCAGGTTTTCGGCGCCTGATACGACGCCTTTGTCGCTTACAAAACCCGGGGTGCCGATGCCGATGCCGAGGATATGCGTCTTCGAACCCTCTTTTTGAACGAGCGTTTCGATCAAGGTCATGATGTTTTCAAAGATCCGCGTCCCTCCCTTTTCCGCCTCGGTTGGAATTCTTGTCAGATGGCGACACAAACCGTCCCTTTCCATTACAATGCCTTTCAGGTTCGTACCTCCGAGATCGATGCCGATTGCGCATTCCTTCATGCCTCTCTCCTTTACAACGCACGGTGTGCGTCTTTGCTTCTTATGTGAAACTGCGGCGTTTGTCGTGTTTTAATTATACGTGGTGCATCCGATTTTTGTGGTATTTTATCATTTCAACCGGAAGGTGGTTTTAAAAATAATAATGGATGTCCCGATCGCTCCAAATCCCCCTCCCGCACGGCTTCGAATCATCCGTGACGATCCGCACAAAGCAAATTTCAACATGGCTGCCGACCGCTACCTTCTCGATTGCGCCGCCGACAACAACCAAGTGATTCTGCGAACCTACTCCTGGCTATCTCCTACCGTCACGCTCGGCCGCATGCAGAAGGCGGAATCGCTGCTCGACGCAGAAGCGATGGAATCAATCGGCGTCGGTTGGATCTCCCGCTTAACAGGCGGGCGAGCGGTACTCCACTGGAACGACCTCACCTATAGTTGCGCTTTCCCGGTCAGCATGGTCGGAATGGGCCGTACAATATCGGAAAGTTATGCGGTGATCGGCCGCTGCCTTTCGGCAGGGTTCCAGCGTGCCGGAATTGCAGTGGAACTGCATGACTCTTCGGCGGAACATGCCGCTACGGCACGGAACCTGCGGCTGCCCTGCTTCTGTTCGCCTAACCGCAACGAACTTATGGTACACGGGAGAAAATTGGTCGGCTCAGCCCAGAAACGGACCTGTCGCGCCGTACTCCAGCACGGATCCATTCCTCTTGGGGGACAATTCCGCCGCCTGGGCGAGTTGATGGCCGCACCGGCGGAGGAACGCAAACAGCTTTGCAGGCTCCTCGATCTGAAATGCACCTGCATGCGAGATATTGCGCCCGCAGTCGGAGAAAATTTTCTTGCTGCATATCTCGCTGCGGGGTTCGCCGGAACGCTGCCCTTTGAACGGTTTGACCAGTCATGGACTGCTCAGGAGTTGGTTGCGATCGAGCTGATAATCGGTGAGAAAAGAACATGTTCCTAACCACCCGGATAAATAAGTATCGGTTCGGGATACTAGGCGATTTTTTTGTCCTTTTCTTTCTTGAGAAGGTAGGCCGGCGGTTCGCGGTTCAAGATAGCATCACGGGTGATGAGAATTTCGCGTATATCATCCCGGCCGGGCGTATCAAACATGATAGGCATTAGAGTGGCCTCCAGAACGCTGCGGAGGCCGCGGGCGCCGGTTTTCTTGGAGTGCGCGATCTTTACCAGTTCGCGAAGGGCATCACGCGCAAAAGTAAGGCGGATGTCTTCCATGGCGAGAAGTTTCTGATATTGGCGGGTCAGGGCGTTCTTCGGCTCGGTCAGAATCCGCAGAAGTGCCTCTTCGTCAAGTTCATCGAGCGCCAGCACCGTCGGGAGGCGACCGACGATTTCCGGAATCAGGCCGTAGCGAATCAGGTCGTCTGGTTCCACGCGACGAAGGGTTTCGCCGATACGGTACTGATTTTTTCTTCGAAGCTCGGCATTGAGTCCCATACGGCTTTCACCGATGCGCGCCTCGATAATCTTATCAAGCCCCTCGAATGAACCTCCGCATATAAAAAGAATATCACGGGTGTTCACCTGAATCATGCTCCCCTCCGGGTGCTTACGCCCCCCCTTTGGCGGAATATTCGAGGTGGTCCCCTCGAGAATCTTGAGCATTGCCTGCTGCACGCCCTCGCCGGAAACGTCGCGCGTTATCGAGGGGTTCGCGGATTTTCGGTTTATCTTATCGAACTCATCGACGTAAATAATGCCCTTTTCAGCCTTGACAAGGTCATAGTCGGCGGTCTGCAGGAGCCGCACGAGCATATTTTCCACGTCCTCGCCGACGTATCCCGCTTCGGTAAAGATGGTGGCATCGACGATGGTGAAGGGAACCTTGAGAAGGCGCGCCAAGGTTTGAGCCACAAGCGTCTTGCCCGTGCCGGTCGGCCCTATCATGAGCATGTTGGATTTTTCAATCTCGACGCCGTCGTTATCCTGCTGCGATCGCGAGAGCAGACGTTTATAATGGTTGTAGGCCGCTACGCAGACTCCCCTTTTCGCGGCATCCTGACCCACGACATACTGGTCGATGAAGGCTTTCATTTCGGCCGGTGTAGGAAGCGTATCGATGGTAAGATCGCTCGGCGAAGCGGCACGGCCCTCGCGCAGGATCTCGTTGCACATGTCAACACATTCGTTACATATGTGCACCGACGGGCCGGTAATAAGCTTTCCCACCTCTTCCGGACTTTTGCCGCAGAACGAACATTTAACTAACGGGTAGCGCGACTTGTTCGTCATCCTGCTCCCCGCGCCGTCAAAATTTCGTCCACGAGACCGTAGTTCTTGGCTTCTTCGGCGGACATGAAAAAATTACGGTCGGTATCGCGGCTGATGACGGACAACTCCTGGCCCGTATGCTTCTGCAGGATCTCATTGAGCGCAGTCTTGATGCGCACAATCTCACGGGCGTGAATTGCGATGTCAGCCGCCTGCCCGCCCGCGCCGCCGATGGGCTGGTGGAGCATGATGCGGGAATGCGGGAGTGCATAGCGCTTTCCCTTGGTGCCGGCGGCCAAAAGAATGGCGCCCATGCTCGCGGCCTGACCGATGCAAATCGTCGAAACGTCAGGTTTGATGAACTGAATCGTGTCGTAGATGGCAAGTCCGGAGGAAACGATTCCTCCCGGCGAATTGATATAGAGAGTAATATCCTTATCAGAATCCTCGTATTCGAGAAAAATGAGCTGTGCCATGACCAGATCCGCGGTTGTGTCGTCGATATCGGAACCAAGGAAAATGATTCGTTCTTTTAGCAACCGCGAATAAATATCGTACGATCGTTCGCTGCGGCCGGTCTGTTCAATTACCATAGGAATAAGGGGCATAGTATTTTCTCGCCGTCCTTTCCACATCAATTATTTGCTCAATTAGTGCCGTTACCCATCTCCGCATCACGCGGCCCCTTCAAGTATACCATACTCATTCCTATGGTATAAATTTACTTTTTTCCGGACTCCTCCGGAGGCTCAACCAGAAATTCGAGCGTCTTTTTCTCTCGAATATCATCGCGTATCCTGAGAGTCGTGCCGTTGGTACGCAATTTCAGCTTGAGCGTATCGAACGGTTGCTGATAGTGATCGGCAAGCCGCTTGATTTCGGCATCTACCTCTTCCTGGGTGGCCGTTATCTTTTCCTTATCGGCGATGTAATCGATAATGCGCTGACGCTTAATCGATCTGATCGCGACATCGCGGTAGCGGGCATCGATCTCCTCACGGGTCGGGAGAGATTCACCCTGGCGTCGCTTTTGCTGCGCTTCCTCCATCATATAATCGAGAAACATCTCGATGCGCGCCGGCGGAACTTCGAATGGGTTGTTCTTGATCAACGTTTCAATCGCCTTGCCGTAAGCCTCATTTTTCGCCTGTTGAAGGGCATCATCCTCAAGCCGGCCACGAAGGTCTTTCCGCAGGGCATCTTCAGTCTCAAAGTTGCCGATTTTATGCAGGAATGAAGGGACTTCCGGTACGATCTTTTCCTGCACGCCGGTTATCTTGACCGTAAACTTTCCCTGCCTACCCGCAGCTTCCTTTTCGGCATAATCCTCGGGAAACTTAATGGAAAACTCAACCACCTCGCCGGCAGCATGACCGATGAGCGCCTCGTCGAAATCCTTCAGGCGATGCTCGGCGCCGAGCTCGACCGGATACGATGGATTTTTTACATCCGCACGTTCCTTTCCGTCAATAAACACCTTCAGATATTCGAACCGGATATAGTCGCCGTTTTTCGCGGGACGGTCCACCGACGAATATTCGGCAAATCGGTTTTGCAGATCGACAACCGCAGCGTCGACATCGGCGTCCCTTATCTTCTTCGGCGCAACTTTTATTTTAAGCTTCTCGAACCCCTTGATCTCTATTCCCGGATCTATTTCGGTCTCGATGGTGAAGGTCAGGGGTTCCCCCTCTTTGGAGGCGAGGTCCCGTACCACTCCTTTGCTGATTGGGCGAATGCCGTTGTCGTCGCACGCTTTTTTGAATGCCTTCTGGATAAGTTCCTCGACGGCATCCGCGCGGATCGCTTCTCCATAGCGCCGCTTCACTATCGCGACAGGAACTTTCCCGGCCCGGAACCCGTTGAGCGCGAGGTCATTCTTTACCTTTAATATTTTCTCCTCGAACAACCCGGTTACTTCCTCTCCGGGAACCTCAATACTCAATACCCGTTTCCAGGTTTGGGGCTCAGAGATTTTTGCCTTCACGTGGATACATCCTCCTTAAGATGACTACCGTTACCTTACTATAAACTAAGCGCTTCAATATTGTGGCGCCTTTCAGGCGCGAGCATTGACAGAAAACTATATTGTTGAGGAGCGCTTCATGCGAGGAGGGGGACTCGAACCCCCACAGGTTTCCCTACCAGATCCTAAGTCTGGCGCGTCTGCCAACTCCGCCATCCTCGCAGCATACCCGGTATATGACAGGGCCGAAAGTTTATTAAAATACGTGATTCGGGGAAGGGGGTTCCATCAGGCCTCAAAATAGACAGGCAATACACCGTTGGCAGGAGCTTCCATTCTTATTTCATATTCATCATTCCTCCTTCATTCCAACTTTTATCTACGCATATACGATTTTTAATCATCTCATGGAAACCTACAAACAGCAGTTCATTGAGTTCATGGTCCGCAGCAATGTTCTCACCTTCGGTGATTTTGTCACCAAAAGCGGACGCCGCACACCGTTTTTTATTAATACCGGCAATTACCGCACCGGATCTCAAATCAAGGCGCTGGGAGAATTCTACGCTGCGGCCATGGTAAAGCACTTCGGCAATAGTTTCGATGTTCTCTACGGCCCGGCCTACAAGGGAATTCCGCTGGTGGTAGCGACCGCTTCCGCACTCGCCGGGCTGCACCATCGCGACGTCGCCTACTGCTTCAACCGTAAAGAGGCGAAGGATCACGGAGAGGGCGGCATTTTCATTGGCCATGAACCCAGTGCCGGAGACCGCATTCTCATCGTCGAAGACGTGGTGACGGCAGGAACCTCGGTGCGGGAAACCGTTGTTTTGCTTCGAAAAACCGTTACCGTGTCCATAGCCGGCCTGATCGTATCGGTCGATCGGATGGAGCGGGGGACCGGCGATCGAAGCGCGCTGGCCGAACTTGCCGATGAGTTCGGTATCGCCTCCTTCGCCATTGTGACGCTCGACGAGGTGATCGCCCACCTTTGCGGCAGGACGATCGATGGCGTTGTGACGCTCGACGAGGCAATGCTGGAAAAGATAACCGAGTATCGCCGCCAATACGGGGCATCACCGTAATAGTATAACTTGGCCCAATGCGAAGAATAAACGACAATCCTCCTGCGCGGAGTCCGGACCGTCCGATTGACAGCGCACCGCTTCCTTGGTTCGTCGCTCATGTTAAACCACGCCAGGAAAAAGCGCTGGCCGACGACTGCCTGCGCTTCGGCATCGAGTATTATCTTCCCATGATGATCAAAATCACCCGGCGCAAGGACAATAACAAACCGAGGAAGTCGGTGCTGCCCCTCTTTGCCGGATACCTGAGCTTTGCCGGCACGCGAGAGACCCATACGCGGCTCTATGCAACCGGTCGCGTTGCAAGGATACTCGAGATCAGGAACCAGAAAAAATTCATCGCCGAACTCGGGCAGGTATACAGCCTCCTTGAAAAAGGAGTGCCTCTGGAACCCTGCACATTAAGCTTTGCGGAAGGCGACGAGGTGTGCATCGAAGCGGGGCCGCTGCGGGGCATCCGTGGCGTCATTACCACCGTTCGCGACCAGGACCGGCTCATCCTCACGGTTGAATGGCTGGGTCGCGCCATGACCACCATTGATGCCGCGATGGTAAAACCAGTACACGTTTCGGGGTGAACGATCCGATGTACTTCTCCTACCTTTCTAACTTTCTCGCTCTGCTCTTCTACCCCCTGGGCTTTGCGGTAGCGTGCATCGCCGCAGGCGCCGTCGCGGTCATGATGCGAAGGAGAAAAACAGGGCTCTCGCTTTGTATAGCGGCCGGAACGGTTCTCTATTGTTTTTCGACCGACCCCGTCTCGTATCTGCTCGTGCGCAGTCTGGAGAGTCGCTATTCTCCGATCCCGCGCGTTGCGCCGGCCCCATCCATCGTGCTCCTTACAGGCGGAGAAGTTCAGCGCATGCCGCCACGTCTCTACGACGAGATCAATGCCGCGGGAGACCGCATTCTCTACACAGCCCGGCTTTTCAAACAGGGAACAGCTCCCCGGATTGTCATAACCGGCGGGAATCTTGATTTTATCCGGACAACGAAGGGTTCGCAAGCCGAAGCGAGCAGCCGGCTTCTCCGGGAGCTTTTCGGTATCGATTCCACGCGGATTCTGCTCGAGACGAAATCCCGCAACACCTACGAGAACGGTCTTTACACAAAGAAATTACTTGATAGTATGCACCTGCCGTTGAATATTATCCTGGTCACCAGCGCGATGCATATGCCCCGCGCAGCAGCGGTGTTTACCAGACTCGGATTCACGGTCGAGCCAGCGCCGACTAATTACCTTGCCGACGTACCTCATCAAAGGAAATTCATTGCCCATTTACCAAGCGCCTCCACGCTTGTGAACTCGACAACCGCACTTCACGAGTGGTATGGCATAGCCGCGTACCGGATTCTCGGCCGAGTGTAAGACTGCTCTATGGCGGGAAAAAAGACAAAATTGCGGCTCTTCACGCTCGCAGTCTTCGTTTCTCTGCTTGGCGTCATCGCAGGTATCTTTTCCCAGGCCGGTCCGTGGCTTGCGGTATCGGACCCAATACCAGCCCGTATCGACGTCATCTTTACTTTTGGCGGTGAAAACATCCGCGTCTATTACTCATGCGATCTCATGCGCCGTTTCCCACAAGCGCACTGGGTCATAAGCGACTATGCCCATCGGTACGCCAGGCTGTTGGAGCGGCAGGGGGTCGATATGTCCCGGGTAACGATTCTTGATACCTGTCGCTACACGATCTCAGAAGTCAAAGGGTTTGCCTACTGGCTTAAAAAACAGAGTGTCGCCCCTCAGGGTCACGCCGACGGGCTTACTCCTGCCGACTCGAAAAACCAGCCTGCTCTCTCCATGCGGCCGCTGCACATCGCCCTGGTTTCGAACCCTCTACATATGCGAAGAATCAAACTCATCGCAGAAAACAATTTTCGTGATCCAGCCATCCGCCTGCACTGCCTGCCGGTTCCGGCGGAACGGTACGGTTGGACGCGTCATTCCATCAGTCGCTGGTGGGAAACCAGAACGCTACGCACCTGGGTGTGTTTAGAAACCGCGAAGATCATTACCTTCTGGGCGCTGTTTTCCTGGAGGTAATCCGCCCCGCTTCACCCACTGCATTTCCGTTGATCATGCCGGACCATTCACGATAACCCTCGGAGCTCATTCATAAAGCCTTCCGGTTTCGGACGGCTGTAAAACTCCATATGTCGTCGCACGCCATTGCCATATCGCTGCGGATACGTCGCTCCCAGACTGAACCGGAATAAACGGCTCCGTTCCGGTAATTCGGGGCGATCAGTAACGTACCGCTATCTTGGCGATAATTTATATTTAACAACTCTATATTGATACTACTCCTTTTGTTGATATCAGGCGAAAACAGCCTGGTCATATCTTTAACATGTTTATTGTGATACGTGAAGTTATAAGGTTTGTAACTTCTTCAATTTAAAATAGTGCGGCCATAGCTCAATTGGATAGAGCATCTGACTACGGATCAGAAGGTTAGGGGTTCAATTCCCTTTGGCCGTACCAGTAAAAGCCCTGAAAACCTTAGTAAAATCGAGGTATTCAGGGCTTTTTTATTTTGTCTCCAAGTCTCAAACTTCTTTCAAATACCCCCCAAAAAACTACTGGAAACCGGATATTTTGCCGGAAGCTGCAGCAACTCAACATCAGAACACCGAGGGGGGTAAAAAGCTGGTTTTAGGGTGATGATTGAGCGGGGAAGGAAACGATAAGACCGGGGAGATCGATGCTTTCCATTTTTTTAGATAGCAACCGTTGCGAACTTTTGGCAGATTCAGGAGGAGATAGAGGCACTAATCTGATTGAAATAATTGAAATTTGACTGAGGATTGATTAAATTAAGTAACATAGCCGCCGGTATACCGACAAACGCGATCGTATAAAATATGAAAGGAAGGCTTCCATGCGGGCTTTACAAGAACATGTCGATATAATAAATTCCGGAGTGGAGAATTGGAATAAATGGAGAAAAGAAAACAAAACTACCAAGCCCGAATTTGCATTTGTTTCGTTGCGGGGAGCCAACCTTGAAGGAGCCAACCTTTCGGAGGCCAACCTGGCAGTAGCCAGCCTTGCGGGAGCCAACCTTACGGGTGCCAACCTTAGAGGGGCCAACCTTACGGGAGGCGACCTGGAGGGAGCCAACTTTCAGGGAGCCGATCTTACGGGAGCCAATTTTCAGGGAGCCATCCTTCGAGGAGCCGATTTTCGTTTATACAACTTTGAGGGAGCTAACTTTCAGGCAGCGAACCTAGAGGGGGCCAACCTAGAGGGGGCCAACTTCCGGGGAGCCAACCTGCGGGGAGCCGACCTGCGGTTAACCAACTTCACGAGAGTCAACCTTGAGAGAGCCCGCCTTATGGGAATCAATTGTCGGGGAGCCAACTTTGAAGGGGCTCAGGTTGAGAAAGCGCACCTGGAGAGAGCCAACCTTGAGGGAGCTACCCTCGTGGAAGCCCACCTTCGGGGAGCCAACTTTGAGGGAGTCAATCTTCGGGGAGCCGTCCTTCAGGGAGCCGATCTTCAGGGAGCCTTCCTACGGTTAGCCAACCTTGAGGGGGCCAACCTTGAAGGAGCCCACCTTGAAGGAGCCCACCTTGAGGGAATAGTACTCCGGGGAGCTGCCTTTCAGGGAGCCAATCTTGAGGGAGCCCACCTCGAGGGGGCCAACCTTACGGGAGCCAACCTCGGAGGAGTCAACCTTGAAAGAACCATCTTGGAAGGGGCCAATCTTGAAGGGGCCCATTTACGTGGAGCCAATTTACGGGAAGCCGTCATTCGGAGAGCCAACCTTCGGTTAGTCGACCTTCAGGAATCCCACCTTGAGAAAACCTCCTTTGAGGGAGCCCACCTCGAGGGCGCCGACCTTCGGGGAGCCCATCTCGAGGGTGCCGACCTTCGGTTAGCGCACCTTGAGGGAATCCACCTGGCGGTGGCCAATCTTGAAGGGGCCCACCTTGAAAGTGCCAACCTTGGGGGGGCTCACTTTGAGGGGGCCAATCTTGATGGAGCCCACCTTGAGGGGGCCGACCTTGAGGGGGCCCACTTTGGGAAAGCCCATCTCAATTCTGCTCACTTTACGGACACCTCCTTGCGGGGAGCCGACTTTTCAGAAACCGACCTTGCGGGAGCCGACCTTACGAGAGCCAACCTTGAGGGAGTCGACCTCAGCAAAGCTAAATCATTTTACAAGGCAAAACTTGATCCAAACATTCTATCCGCAATAAAAATCAAATGGCCTGAAAAACTTGCAACATTATTGGATGTCAGAGTGATGGATTGGGTTATCGATGCGGCTCTTCTTGAGCAGGTCAAGAAACCCGATTGGCACGGGTGGCCGGAGGGAAAAGATCACCGGAACAGAACCATTAAGCCGATACCGGCGGACGCGAACGAATAGAAAGAGCAGACAGCTTCTATGCGGGCTTTGCACAATCATATTGACATACTAAAATCAGGAGTAGGGAATTGGAATAAATGGAGAGAAGAAAACAAGGCAACCAAGCCAAAACTTGAATTCGTTAACCTTCGGGCAGCCGACCTTCAGGGCGCCCACCTTGAGGACGCCGACCTCGAGGGGGCTCACCTCGAAGGCGCCTACTTTCGAGGAGCCGTCCTCCGGAGAGCCATCCTCCGGGGAGCCGTCCTTGTCGGAGCTCACCTTTTGGATGCCGACCTTGGAGAAGCCCGCCTTGATGGCGCCAATCTTGCGGGCGCCAACTTTCGGGGAGCCGTCCTCCGGGGAGCCATCCTTCGGTTAGCCAACCTCTGGGGAGCCCATCTCGCCGGAGCCTTCCTTGAGCGGGCCGACCTTGAGGGAGCCAATCTTGTGGGAGCCAACCTGCGTGGAGCCAACCTTGAGGGAGCCCACCTTGATAGCGCCAACCTTGATAGCGCCAATTTTGAAAGAGCCGATCTTGCGGGAGCGGACCTCGCAGGTGCAGATCTTGGAGGAGCCCACCTCGGGGGATCCAACCTGACCGAAGCCAATATTACGGGAGCCAACCTTACGGGCGCCGACCTTCGGGGAGCCCGCTTTCAAAGAGCCCGCCTCGAAAGTGCCAACCTTGATAGCGCCAACCTTCATGGTGTCGATCTTGCGGGAGTCAACCTTGCGGGAGCCAACCTTGACGGGACCAATCTGACAGGAGCCAACCTGGCGGGAGCCGACTTGGCGGGAGCCAACCTGGCGGAAGCCGACATCAGCAAGGTTAAATCCTTTTACCGGGCAAAACTTGATCCGGGCGTTTTCTCCGAAATAAAGACCAAATGGCCTGAGAAATTTGCGACTCTATTGGATGTAAGAGTGATGGATTGGGTTATCGATGCTGCTCTTCTTGAGCGGATCAAGAAACCCGATTGGCATGGGTGGCCGGATGAAGAAGATCATCATAGCGGAACCATTAAGCCAATACCGGCAAACGCGGACCGATAGCAAGAGAGGAAGGTTTCTATGCTGGCGAAGCAAGATCATATTGATATACTAAAATCAGGAGTAGCGAACTGGAATAAATGGAGAGAAGAAAACAAAACTATTAAACCCGACCTTGAGGGAGTCGAACTTCGGTGGGCAGACCTTCAGAGAGCCAACCTTCAGAGGGCCAGCCTTCAGGGAGCCGACCTTGAGAGAGCCAATCTTGAGGAAGCCAACCTTCAGAGAGCCAATATTGAAGGAGCCTACCTTCAGGGGGCCAACCTTCAGGGAGCCAACCTTCGGGACGCCACCCTTCGGGGAGCCTACCTTCAGGGAACCAACCTTCAGGGGGCCAACCTCCAGGAGGCTAACCTTCGGGGAGCTTACGTTCAGGGAGCCAACCTGCAGGGGAACAACCTCCAAGGGGCCAACCTTCAAGGTGCCAATCTTCGGGAAGCCAACCTTCAAGGGAACAACCTTCAGGGGGCTTATCTTCGGGGAGCCTACCTTCAGGGAGCCTATCTTCAGGGGGACAACCTTAAAGGGGACAACCTTCGAGGGGCCAACATTCAGGGAGCCTACCTTCGGAAAGCTAATCTTCAGGGAGCCAACCTTCAGAAAGCTAACCTACAAGGAGCCGACCTTGGAAGGGCTATTCTTGAGAAAGCCAACCTTCAGGGAGCAGACCTTAAGGAAGCAGACCTTCATGGAGCAGACCTTCATGGAGCAAACCTTGAGGGGGCCGACCTGCAGGGAGCGGACCTGCAGGGAGCCAACCTTGGGGAAGCCTCCCTTGGGAAAGCCGACCTTCAAGGGGCGGACCTTCAGGGAGCCATCTTTGTGAAAACCGACATCAGAAAAGTCAAATCATTCTACAAGGCAAAACTTGACGCAACGATTTTGTCCGAAATAAAAACCAACTGGCCGGAAAAACTTGCAACGTCCTGGGATGTGACAAAAAGTGATTGGGTTATCGATACGGCTCTTCTTGAGCAGATCAAAAAAACCGATTGGCATGGGTGGCCGGAAGAGGAAGATCGCCGTAGCGGAACCATCAAGCCGATAGCGGCGAACGCGGATGCATAGCAGGTTCGAAGTAGGGAATTGGAATAAATTGAGAGAAGAGAGCACAGGCGTTAAACCCAACCTTGAAGGAGTCGGACTTCAGGCAGACTTCCCATGATATTTCGACCGGTTCAGTTTTACGGCAGATTTTCCCGCTTGATTTTTCCCTCTCTCCCGAAACAGGTGATTATTATGGCGCTCTCCGCAATACTCGTTTCCGCGGCGGTCAAGTCGCTCGTTCCGGCTACGAACTTCGACCTTACCCGCTATCTCGGCGCTTGGTATGAAATCGCCCGGCTGCCCGCTTGGTTTGAAAAAAACCTGGACAGCGTCACGGCGACTTATTCCCTCCGGGAAGACGGCAAGGTGCGGGTGGTGAATGAAGGAAGCAGGGAGGGGCGGCACGCCCGCTCGGTCGGCCGGGCAAAGTTTGCCGGAAAGACGGATGTCGGCGCCCTTCGGGTCTCCTTTTTCGGCCCATTTTTCGGCGATTACACGATCATTGAACTTGACACGACACAGTACCGGTACGCCATGGTGGCCTCGGGCAGGAAGTATCTGTGGATTTTATCAAGAACCCCGGTGCTTGACACGGAGGTGGTACGCCGTCTCGTGGGGCGGGCCGGTGAACTCGGGTTTGACACGAAGCGGCTCTATTATACAAGGCAGTAACGATGGAAACAATGATTATACCGATGAAGACGCGTATGATAACGATCATTTATGCCCGGTCGGCGCGGCAAATTGAGCAGCAGGCTGGCTGTCGTGATCGACAGCATTCTTGCGCAGTGATAGATTTTCCGGCTGAAAACTGAGACTATTCTCCCACAAGCAGGCAGGCATGGACGTGCGATACGCCGTTTGTCAGCGGTCGCAGCGTCGGCGTTTCACGTGCGCACTTCGCCACGATTCGAATCTCCTCCCCGTTACTCGTGATCGTCGATGTCTCGCCCGTACCCAGGTTCTTCGCCAGGTCGCGCGTGAATTGACATCGGGGATGAAATGGACAGCCCGGAGGCGGCGAAACGGGCGACGGTGTCTCCCCGGAAAGCCGAAGCCTTTTTTTCGGCTTTTCAGGATCGGGATGGGGGATCGCCGAAAGCAACGCTTTTGTATAAGGATGGATGGGATCGGCGTAGAGCGCGTCGCGCGACGCCCGCTCCACAATGCGGCCAAGATACATGACGGCGACTTCGTCGGCAAAGTGTTCGACCACGGCGAGGTTGTGCGCGATGAACAGGTACGCGATGCCAAGCTCGTTCTGTAAATCCTCCAGCAGATTGAGGATCTGCGCCTGGATCGATACGTCGAGCGCGCTTACCGGCTCGTCGCACACGATGAAGTCGGGGCGGTTCGCGAGCGCCCGGGCGATGCCGATGCGCTGCCGCTGGCCACCTGAGAACTCGTGCGGGTAGCGGTTGAGATAACGGCTCGACAATCCCACCCGTTCGAGCAGATCGCCGATGCGCAACTTTCGTTGCCTCCTGCCAAGCCCTCCATGAACAAGGAGCGGCTCTTCCACGATGGCGGACACGGTCATGCGCGGGTCAAGCGAGCTGAGGGGATCCTGAAAGATGATCTGCATGCGTTTGCGCAATTGCCGCCAGTCGCTGGGCTTTTGGGTGAAGAGATCGATGCCGTCGAACATGGCGTGTCCGCCCGTGACCGGAATGAGCCCCAGAATCGCACGGCCCACGGTGGTCTTGCCTGACCCGCTTTCGCCGACCAGACCGAGCGTTGCGCCTTTATCAATGGTAAAACCGACGCCGTCCACCGCCCGGACATATCGTTTCTGGGCGAAAAGGCCGCCGCGAACCTCGAAGTGCACCCGCAGGTTATCGATGCACAGCAGCGGTTGTGTCGATGCGTTATTCATCGCAGCGGCGCTCCCGCCGCCAGCGAAGCGGATTCCGCCGATGGATCCGTCTCTTTCCCCTCGACAAACCCCGGACACTCCCAGCACGAGCACCAGTGACCCGGCATCACCTCGCGGAGCAGCGGTCTCGACCGCGCGCACCGTTCGAGGACAGGGATGGATTCCCGGCCGGAGTCAACCCCGGCCGTTGCCGCGGCGCCCTCCTTTGCAAGCTGCCTGGTCAGGAAACAGCGCGGATGAAAGGTGCAGCCTGAGGGAAATTCGAGCGGGTTCGGCACGTTTCCCGGAATGGTTTCAAGACGGGCTTTTCGTTCGCCGAGGCGCGGCAGCGAGAGGAACAGGCTCCGCGTATAAGGGTGCAGGGGCTGTTTGAACAAAGCTTTGACATCGGCTATTTCGGCCAGTCGCGAGGCGTACATGACCCCCACCATATCCGCGGTTTCGGCCACGACCCCGAGGTCGTGCGTAATGAGCAGGATGCTCAGACGTTCAGTTTCCTGCAACCCCTTGATGAGATCGAGGATCTGCGCCTGGATGGTCACGTCGAGCGCGGTGGTCGGCTCGTCGGCGATGAGAAGCTCCGGGTTGCACGAGAGCGCCATGGCGATCATGACGCGCTGCAGCATGCCGCCCGACATCTGGTGCGGGTACTCGTAGAACCGCCGGTCCGGGTCGGGAATGCCCACCTTTGCAAGCAGCGAAACAGCCAGATCCTTCGATTGAGCGGGTGAAAACCCGCGGTGAAGGCCGATCGCTTCCACGATCTGACTGCCGCAGGTAAACACCGGGTTGAGCGACGACATCGGCTCCTGAAAGATCATGCTGATGCGGCCTCCGCGCACCTCGCGCATGCGGCGCTCCGGAAGCCTCAGGAGGTCGATGTCGTCAAGGGTGACGGCGTCGGCCCGTATCCGGCCCGGCGGCTCGGCGATGAGTCGCATGATTGAAAGGGCGGTGACGCTCTTGCCGCACCCGCTTTCGCCGACAAGCGCGAAGATCCGCCCCTTCTCGATACGAAAGCTGACCTCGTCAACGACGCGCACGATGCCGTCTTCGGTGTCGAAACTTGTCGAGAGGTTTTTTACGGTCAGCATAGCCGTCATTTCAGCTTGGGGTCGAGAGCGTCGCGGAGCCGGTCGCCGAAGATGTTCCACGCGAGCACGACCGCGAAGATCGCGGTCACGGCCGAGGTGAACTCCCACCAGCGGCCCACCACGAGATCCATGCGCGCATCGTTGATCATCTTACCCCAGCTCGGCAGGTTCTGGACCCCGATATTGAGAAAACTCAGTATGACTTCCGCGTTGATCGCTCCGACGAAGCCGAGCGAAAAATTGATAATGGCGATGTGAAAAACGTTCGGCACGATATGGCGCACGAGGATGGCGACATCGCCCCTGCCCGACGCGCGCGCGGCCAGAACGTAATCGAGCTCCTTGATCTTCATGGTTTCCGCCCTGACAAGCCTGCAGGTGGCAATCCAGTTGATGAGCCCGAGTGCGAGATACACGCCCGCCATGCCCGAAAGGTCGAGTTCAAAGGGCGTGCCGCTCCACAACGTCCGGTCGGCGAAGGCGAATTTGAGGGCGATGAGAAGGATGATGCCCGGAATGCTCGCCACCGTGGTGTAGAACCAGACGATGATATCGTCGATCCGGCGCCCGAAGTAGCCCGCAAACGCGCCGAGCAGAAGTCCGAGCGGTATGGCGATGATGTTGGCCATGAAGCCGACGGTCATTGACACATGTGCTCCCAGCAGCGTTTTCACGAGCACCGATCGGCCGAGCGCATCGGTGCCGAGAAGATGGTGAAAGGACGGCGGCGCATTGCGCAGCCGGTAGTTGTAGCTGGCATCCCAGTGCGGAAAAACAATGGGGCTTACGACCGCGACCGCCGCGTAGATGACGATAACGGCAAAACAGAAAAGCGCCGTTTTATCACGCCGGAGCCGCACGACCGCGTCGCCCCACAGGCTCCGACCCATTGTCGTATTCATCGCGTTCATCGCAGCCGTATTCTCGGATCGAATACCGCGTACAGGATGTCGGTTAAAAGCAGGCTCACGACATAGAGAATCGTCGTGAAATAGGTGAGCCCGGTGATGATCGGCACGTCGCGCGAGGTAATGCTCGTCAGGAACAGGTCGCCGAGTCCCGGTACGCCGAAGAACTTTTCGAGCAACAGCGCTCCCATGATGAGGAACGGAATCTCAGAAATAACCTCAGTCAATATCGGGAGCATGCAGTTCTTGAGAACATGCTTGAAGAGAATCGCGGGAAGCGGCACCCCCTTGGCCCGCGCGGTCCGGACATAATCCTTGTTGATCTCATTCAGGATGACGACCCGGTAAAACCGGACCGAGCCGCCGAGTCCCGCAACCACCGCGATGGCGACCGGCACGTAGATGGCCGCGGGACTCGCGAGGCCGGCGGCGAATTTCGGCGCGATATTGAACATGATCCATTGACCGAGCAGCATGTACGCAAGGTAAGGGATGCACATGCCGAGCACGGTCACGAAGACCGTGAATTGGTCGATGAACCCGCCCCTATAGTAGGCAACGAGGCACGCAAATACCATGGCGAGAAAGAGCCCGAGGGCCATGGCCGGGACCGTGATCGACAGGCTGAATTTTCCGCGTTCCGCGATAGTTTGCAGAATGGATTGCTCGGTGGCGTAACTCCGGCCGGAAAAGGTGATGTTCTCGTAAAGATGCCAGAAGAACTGCGAATCGAACAGCTTCGCCGGCGTCCAGCGGGAAATGCTTGCAACAAGCCTGCCCTGGTTTGCCGGGTCGCCGTTTATAGCCCTTGCAAGGTCGCCGCAGGTCGTTACGGCAACCAGATTTATCGCCAGACGCGTACCGTCGGAAAGCGTTATCACGAGAAACGGCAGCAACGCGGACTGGTTCGCCGGAGCCCTCAGGGGCTTCCGGTCGGTCATTTTTGCCAAGGGCGTCGTCGGCGAGAGGTTGAAGACGAGCCTTCCCGCCATGGTGAGCCTCTGCGAGGACCGTCCCGGCGCCGGCTGGTACGGCGCGAGGTGGAGTTCGAGCGCACGCGCCGCTTTTGACGCTCCGGAATCGGCGACCGAGAACATGAAGTTTCCCTGCGAGCGGTCGGTAAGAACCAGGCGACGATGGAAGTTCAGGATCTCGGGCCGGTCGAGATTGTGTTTTTCGTTGAAGGCGAGCTTCGCCTCGGCCCCGAGCTTCATGTTTACATAGGCGCTCGATACGTCGCCCGCGATGACGCGGAAGAGCACGAACGTGACGAGCATGACGCCGAACACCGTCACCACGGCCTGCGCCAGGCGTCGGATAACGTACCGTCCCATCGGTCAGGAACCCCCGCCTTCGGCTTTCCGTTTCGCTTCGTCGATACGGTGATATTTGAAAAACCCGTACCCGATCGGATGTTGTTTCATGGGGCCGACCCAATCGTGGTACAGGACAAAATTCTCCGGTTCGTATTTAAGCATCACCGGGCAATCCTCGCTGATCATGCGAATCATCGTCGCATAGATCGCCGTGCGCGCGGGCGAGTCCTGCATGACCCGGATCCTTTCATAAAGGCTGTCGAACGCTCCGTTGCGGTAATTGGAGTTGTTCGTCCCCTTGTCGATGTTGCCGGAGTAATAGAGCTGCAAAAAGTCTTCGGCGTCGGGGTAATCGGCGACCCACCCCATCATATACATTTGCGACTGTTTGTTGTTCACCTTGCGCTGGAGCGTGGGCCAGTCGTTGAAGATGGTCTTGATGCGCAGCCCCATCCTTCCGAACTGCTGCCGGGCGAACTCCGCCTCCCTGATCGCGTCAGGCCCGTCGGAGAGATCGATCTTCAGCTCCGGAATCTCCTCTTTGACGAGGAGCCCGAGGGCGTTCAGTCGTGCCTTCGCCTCCGCGATTTTGCCTTTTGCCGCCACGGTATCGTAGCGGCAGTAGGGCCCGTCCCCGGCTTCGTCGTGCCCCTTGAAACCGGTCGGCACGGTATTCGTCGCCCGCCTGCCCCGTCCGTTGAGGAGCACTTCGATTTCACTTTCGACATCGTATCCGAGGCAGATCGCCTGCCGCAACTCCTTTGAGCGGCCCACGATTGAGTCCTCCATATTGAAAACGATCCAGTAAATGGCGGGATCGGTAAAACGGGCGAGCCGGATCCCGCGTTGCGCCCACTCATCGGTCAGCTGTTTATCCGGTCGCACGACCGACTGAAACGTCTCCCGGGGGATGGAGGCGACATCGGCCTGCTTCGAGAGAAACATCATCCAGGAGGTGTACTGCTCGTCGACATACCGGTAGTCGATCTCGTCGATGAACGGCACCCGCTTTCCGGCGTCGGCCAGAAGGCCGAGGGCGCTGTCGCCGGGGTAGTCGGCCGAAGGCGGCTGTCCTTCCGACGGGTAGAAGTCGGGCCGGAACTCCGGATTGCGGACGAGGCGTATTTTCCACTTTCGTTTCATCAAGTCAAGAAGGTAGGGCCCGGTGCCCACCGCCTCGCCGGGCTCGGTGATTTCCGGGTTGCGTTCATGAACGGGAAGCGGACGCCGCCCGCCATGTCCGTCGTTCTCGGTGGTTAACCAGTAGTCGATGAGTTCGCGCGGTATGGGAGCGCAGGTCTGCATGGCAAGAATGTAGATGAATTGCGGAAAGGGCTTGCTAAGCCGGATGCGCAGGGTGAGAGAATCGACCGCTTCGAGGCCCGCGACCTGCCGGTCGTACCGGGAAAAATCGCCGATGCGGTACAACCGGCTGCCTTCGCGAAAGTCATCGAGGCCCGCGATGCGGCCCGCGATGAACGCCCAGGCCAGTCCCGTATTGATATGGTAGTCGGCGATTCGCTTGAAGGCGAGTATAAAATCGGCGGCGTGAACCTCCCGCGTGCCCCAGGGATGCGCGCCGGTCGGATCTTTTCCGAAGCACGGGTTGCGGTGGTAAAGGACGCCCGGCTTGAGGCGGATGGTATAGGTGAGCCCGCTGTCCGACACCGCGGGCATGCCCGCCGCGAGCTGGGGCGTCACCTCCACCGGCCGCTTGAGGTAGTCGTAGGCGTACAGGCCCTCAAAAAAGTTCGCCTGGATGATGGAGGAGATATCGTCGCCGCAGGTCGCGGGGTCGATGGATTTGACATCCGCAGGATAGGTGCAGTGGTAGACAACGGCGCTCGAATGTCGCTCCGCCGTATCCTTTGAGAGCAGGATCAGGGGAAACAGCGTCAGTACCGCCACAATGAGGAGGGCTATGCCGTAAAACCATTTCATGGACGCTCATGGGATTGAGGCTTAGCGTAGAGAAGTTTCAAAATACCTCAAAGGGGGGAATCAGGACAATGGAATTGCCTGCAAAAAATGGTACTACCTCTATTATTTGGGATAGAAAAGGCTTCCGCTACACTGTCGAACGAGAGAATATTGCGGAGTATATGCGGTTAACCCGCCGAGAAGAAACTTGAATTGATCGAAGAAATTTCCTTTTTTCTGAAGCGGCGCTGAGCCCTCACGCAAAAAAGGTACGCGATCATTCCACGAACGGGGGAAAAGATCCTGTGATTTATTCATCCCCGGAGACCCGGTTACCGCCGCCCGCCACCCCCGGCTCTTCCGCCTCCTCCGCCACCGCCACCTGATCGACCACCCCAGCCTCTCGACCCGCCCCCACCCCACGCGCCTCTCGACCCACCCCAGCCTCCACGCGCGAATTGGCTGCTTGAATGAAAACCGGGTGAGCCTCTTCGCACAGCAGGCCCGTGACCATAATCCCCATGACCGTAATAACCGCCCCACCATGCGTAACTCGGACCCCACCACCATCCAAGGCCGACATAGGGCCAATAGTCGTAGTATGGATCGGGGTACGGGTATACTTCCACATCGGGAGAGGTTGCAACGGCCACCGTATCAGGCGCTACGGCAGGCGGCTCTGCGGAAGTCGAATAAGAACCATTTGCGGGAGCAGCAGGGTAATTTGCATTTCCCGGGTAAGGGTAACTTTCCGCTTGCCCGCCGTGCTTGAGCGCCGCACTGATAGTGTGCGATGAGACGCCAAGCTTATTCAACTCGATAATCTGATCGACCGTGAGATGAAAAGGTCCCTTCGCGGCGTCGACGTAAGCGGTTAAAACCTCCGCATTGACCCCCGACTTTGCGAGGTTAATCAGATCATCCTCCTGAGCTCCCGCCCACGCGCTTCCGTAGGCTAAGAGCAGCACGCCTATTCCAATCAGCTTATTCATAGAAATTCCTTTTCGATTCATATCGTTTCGACTAACCCATTTGCCCTGTTCATTATATTAGTCCACTATTTCCTGCACTATGTGACACCGCTCCTCTACCCCTTGTTCCCTGGCCATAAATATAATAGCGCCCTTTGGTAAATACGCGGCTGACGAGGAAAAATTACGCGGTTGTGGTCAGGGACACAAATTCGTTACCATAATCGTCTAACCTAAGTGTTTTTCTATTTTATCTCACTCACTCAATTTAAAGGAGGTTGTATGAAACTTTACCAGGCGATTATCGCCGGTCTCGTTGCATGCAGTTTTGCATTCGCCGCTCAGGACAGTGCTGCCGCCAAAGCCGTTCCGGCTCACAAAGAAAAGAAAGATATGGTATTTGGCAAAGTCGTTTCCGTTGATGCGGTTGCCAATATCCTCGTCGTTAAAACGAGAAAAGGCGAGGATACCCTTTCCACGACCGATAAGACGGAATTCATGCCGAAGGGCACGGCGCTTGCGGATTTCAAGGCCGATGACAGGGTAGCCGCTTCTTTCAAGATGGAAGATGGCAAAATGGTCGCGACCAAGGTATTTCTTAACCCCCCTCATAAGGAAAAGAAAGTAGCGCCGCCCGCGCCTGCGGTTCCGGCAACGGGGAGCAATTCAGCGAAGTAATTTGTAACTCTGCACTGCTTCAATCGTAAAAAAAGGACCTGGCTGCGGAAGGTATCGCGGGCAGGTCCTTTTTGTTATTATTTGTTATTCAAGATAACGAATTCATGATTGTAAGAGGGACCTTGATTGAAAGCGATGAATGTGTTGAATGGGAAACAGCGGCGGTAAAATTACCTTGAACAAAATTTATATTACCCTTTCCCGAAAGGGGAACCGTCACCATGAAAGAGTATCCGCTCTCAAAAGTCTTCCAGCTGATCGAGCCAGGTCCTGTCGTGCTGGTGACGACCAAAAACAAGGGACGCGCCAACATCATGACGATGAGCTGGCATATGATGATTGAGTTCGAGCCTGCGCTTATCGGCTGTGTCGTCAGTCCGGCAAATTATAGCTTCAAGGCATTATGCGCGACGAAGGAATGCGTCATTGCCATTCCCACGGTTGACCTTGCAACCAAGGTCGTCGAAATCGGCAACTGCTCAGGCAGGGATGTCGATAAATTCGATACCTTCGGTTTTACGCCCGTGTCGGCGAAAATGGTATCTGCACCGTTAGTAGCTGAATGTCTCTACAATATTGAGTGCCGGGTGGCTGACTCCAGCCAGGTTAAAAAGTACGGCCTTTTCATACTTGAGGGTGTAAAGGCTTGGACAGATGATAAACGTAAGGAATGCCGAACAATCCATGCCAATGGGGATGGAACCTTTGTGGTTGATGGCAGAACGATAAACTTGAAGAAAAAGATGGTGAAGTTTCCAAACCTTCTGTGAATTGCCTGCTGAAATCTTTTACAATGTTATTCCTCTTGCAAAGTATTCGACAAAGAGCGGTCTTCTCAATAGCTAACGACGGCGAAGGTTAGTTTTTGTAGAACCGTAGTTCTTCTTCAGCTCCCTTCCAGTGGTCCAACGATGTATGCTTGTACGACATCATACAGGGTTTTGGGATCGTTTCCCGACACTATCTTGGTACATTTCATGTGTGCTTTCCGCGAGTTGCTAAGTTGGCCGTTTTATATCTAACAAAGGATGTTTTGCTATTAATTTATAAACCATCTCCGTGAAAAAAGAAATTACGGTGAATGAAATGCGAAAGCAGTCATCATATTCCAAAATAATATTATCACCTAATTTCCATTGTTTCTTAAAGTCAATACACTCTCCGTCATCTTCTTTGCGAGAATAATTTATATCAGAATAGGATTTGGTTGTAAATAACTTTGGGGTTCGAGTAAGCAGTTCTATCTGACCTTTATCAACACATCCATTTTTATGAACAAGGATTCTCCTGACGGTATTAACAGACTTTAAATGATTGCTAAAATATAATTGACCCAAATATTCTTCAACTATATTTAACAATTCAGGCAAATGTTTTTCATTCAATAAAACCTTGTATTCTTTTAAAATATTATCTACTTTGGTTTTATTATATCCCATCCCTCCTTGTTGCAGTAAATGGATTATTTGGCAGACTTCAACAAGTTGAAATATGACAATCTCTATTATATCCTTTAAATAGTTTTGTGATAAATATCTTTGAGCATTATTTTTAAGAATATTAAAAGCGTACTTTTTTGAGAGGATAAGATTAAGTTCTATTGTGTGTTTAAATTCAACATATTGATCCTCGGATATTCCCAACCCAGAATAAAAAAATTTGTAGGTATTGATTAAATCGGTTAACATTTGACCAATATTATTAAACAGATAATAAATATTAATCTTATACTCAAAAGTAGTTTCAGTATGCTCCTTAATTTCCCATATTTTAATCATATTTTCCATCCCATTATCTCCCAAGCACATCTTCCAGCACCCTTGTCAACCTTATCCCTACCTTTTCCAACTGTTTTTCAACAATCGGCCTCATCTGAAAATAATAATCTCGCGGGAGTTTTTTCAAAAACATTTCCGGTCGGTAGACTTCAGTGAAAAATGCGCAAATTGGGGCATGGAATGGTTTGTTTTTCTTTGTAGTACTACCCCCCAGAATGTCCAAAGTACATAATGTATGCTTCGCCCGTCCCCGTGTCGAATTCATTTTTCCCCCTCGCGCTTTGGCCGGTTGGTGAACCCTTCGGCTTCGCTCAAGCCACTCCTGTCGAACCATAAGAGCGCCGAAGGTCAGACCACACGATCTTTTCCTTGGCTTCTCCTTCCCTATCGAAGGCGTTGCGGAACTGCTCCGGCCCCGCCAAAGGCGGGCTTAGCCGAGCATTTCCGCCGGAGGGGGTGTGCCAAAGACCCCGCAGCCCGGCTTCACGGGCGAGGAGGCTTGGGCCAGGGGGAACCATTTCATGGTTCCCCCACCGGAAATTATTGTATTCAGCGGTGCCCCCTCCAGGAAGACCCATTCTTCAAAGCCTTGCCCCGAATCTTTTACTTATACTATTTTATGCGCGGGGAAGCACCGCGTTATACCTGTCTAAGATGGCTTTTTCCGCTGTTTTGAAGGAACGATCCCGGTTTTGCAGTCCTTCCTGGAGTGCTCAGCGGCTGTGGGAGTGTTCATAAATCCCGGAGGGCTGATTTTTGCCCGTCCGGCATTTATGGCGGCCAAGCTGAATAACGGCAACCCCGACAATTTCTAATTGTCGATAATTTCCAAGCAGAGGAGTAGTGAAATTTCATGAATGCAGTCGATTCACTCAGCCGTATGCGGAACATCGGGATCAGCGCGCACATCGATTCGGGAAAAACCACCCTCACCGAGCGAATCCTCTTTTACAGCAATAAAATTCATGCCATCCATGAGGTGAAAGGCAAGGATGGCGTCGGCGCAACCATGGATTCCATGGATCTCGAACGGGAACGCGGCATCACCATCCAGTCCGCGGCGACCAATGTCGAGTGGCTCGAACACTCTTTCAATATCATCGATACGCCGGGACACGTGGACTTCACCATCGAGGTGGAGCGCGCGCTGCGTGTGCTCGACGGCGCCATCCTCGTCCTCTGCTCGGTGGGCGGCGTGCAGTCGCAGTCGATCACGGTGGACCGCCAGCTCAAGCGGTACAACGTTCCCCGCATCGCCTTCATCAATAAAACCGACCGCTCCGGCGCCGATCCGTATCGCGTTCAACAGCAACTGTGTGAAAAACTCGGCCACCATGCGGTGCTTCTGCAGATACCCATGGGCGTTGCTGAGAAATTCGTCGGCGTGATCGATCTCATTACCATGAAAGCGCTCTATTTCGACGGCAAGAACGGCGAGAACATCCGCGAAGAGGAGATCCCCGAAGAGTTCATGGCCGAGGCGCGCGCCAAGCGCGAACTGCTCCTTGATTCGGCCAGCCTCTACTCCGATGAACTGGCCGAGGCCTTCCTCGAAGGGAAGGAAACGGCTGAACAGGTCTGGACCGCCATCCGCGCCGGCACCCTTTCGCTCAAGATGACGCCGGTCTTCATCGGATCGGCCTATAAGAATAAGGGGATCCAGCCGTTGCTCGACGGCGTCGTGCGCTATCTGGCCGCCCCCACCGACCGCGAGAACCAGGCCGTGGACCTCGATAATAACGAAGCACCGGTCCGGCTGAAAGCCGATCCGTCGCTTCCGCATGTCAGCCTCGCGTTCAAACTCGAAGACGGCCAGTACGGCCAGCTCACCTATATTCGAATATACCAGGGATCGATACGCAAGGGGATGGAGCTGTTCAATACGCGCAGCAACAGGCGCTTCAAGGTGGGACGCCTCATCCGCATGCATGCCAATTCCATGGAGGACATCAGCGAAGCGACCTGCGGCGACATCGTCGCCCTTTTCGGCATCGACTGCGCCTCGGGCGACACCTTTACCGAGAACGACCTCAACCTGGCGATGACATCGATGCACGTGCCGGAACCGGTCATTTCGCTTGCGATTTCGCCGCGCGACCGTAAATCATCCGACTCGCTCGGCAAGGCGCTCAACCGTTTCACCAAGGAGGACCCGACCTTCCGGACCTTCGTGGATCCGGAGTCGAACGAAACGATCATCAAGGGCATGGGAGAACTGCATCTCGAGATTTATATCGAACGCATGCGGCGTGAATATGGCGTCGAACTCGATACCGGCATGCCGCAGGTGGCCTACCGGGAAACGATCACCCAGACCGTACCCTTCGACTATACGCACAAAAAACAAACCGGCGGCGCCGGGCAGTATGCGCGCGTCGGCGGCATCCTTGCGCCGAATGCGCAAAGCAACTATGAATTCGTCGATATGGTCAAGGGCGGCGCGATTCCGAGCGAATACGTTCCGGCCTGTGATAAGGGTTTCAAGGCCTGCCTTGCCAAGGGCAAAGTCATCGGGTTTCCGATCGTCGGGGTCACCTGCACGATCAACGACGGCAACTCCCACCCGGTAGACTCCTCGGATATCGCCTTCCAGCTTGCCGCCATCGGCGGTTTCTGGCAGGCTTACGAAAAGGCCAAACCCGAAATCCTCGAACCGATCATGAAGGTTTCGGTTGAAGGACCTATCGAATTCCAAGGCAATATTCTCGCTACCATCAACCAGCGACGCGGCATTATCGTGAGTTCCACCGAAGAGACCAGTTTCTGCCGCGTCGATGCCGAGGTGCCGCTGAGTGAGATGTTCGGTTATTCCACCGCGCTCCGTTCCTGTACGCAGGGCAAGGCGGAATTCACCATGGAGTTCCTGAAATACGGCAAGGTGCCGGGATCCATTGCGGAAAAACTGAAGAAGGAATTTCAGGAGAAGAAAAAATCAGGGTGAGGCCGGCGTTTTTTGGCCGCGATTCGCTTTTTCTTCTTGGATTTAACGGATACGCAAAATATTTTGAACCATAAAAGGACAAATCTCCGATGATACGAAACGAACTCGTGAAGAGGAGCCCCCTGCGGATCCTCGAACAATCGATGCACGGGGGGCTCGGGAAAGGCAATATCGGCGTCATCTCCGCCCGGAAAGGTCTGGGCAAAACCGCCTGCCTGGTGCATATTGCGACCGATCAGTTGCTTAAAGGAAAGCATGTCATTCATGTTTCATTTGCAAGCGAGACCACCCACATCATCTCCTGGTACGAGGATATCTTCGAGGAGATCTCGCGGCGGTACGGCCTCGACGGCGCGATGGACGTCCACGACGACATCATCAGGAACCGGGTGATCATGAACTTCCGGCAGGACAGGGTTTCAGCGCCCAAGGTTCAGCGCGGCATTATTTCCATGATAAAGGACGGCAATTTCAACGCCGATGTCGTCATCGTCGACGGCTACGACTTCGAGAAATCCACTCCCGAGGAGATCGCCGGATTCAAGAAGTTTGCCGAAGAGGCACAGCTTGAGCTCTGGTTCAGCGCATCAATCCGGAAAGATGCAGCGCAATCGAAGGATTCAAGCGTCCCGGATCCGCTCGTAGCTTTTCTCCCCTTCATTGCCGTGCTCATAGTGCTTAAACCATGCGATACCTATATCCATCTCCGGCTGGTCAAGGATCATGAACTCGTCCCGCCGTCCGATCTGCACCTTCGTCTGGATCCGCATATTCTGCTTATCGCCGAAGAGTCCGTCTAAGCGCTTGCCGATCGAGGCTTCTGGAAACGCTCCACTCGGGAAATGTTTTGATGTAGTACGAGCCGGAATGATCCCAAACACGACGTCCTGCCTGCTGCGGGCAGGCGGAATAAACTTGACGGCGTCAGCCGCGCAGCTTAATTTATAAGTGTTTGAAGATTCCGTCAGTACCGAACAACAACCGAAAGGGGGCGTGGGTTGTCCGGACGTTTATTTTCCGCCTTTGGCGGCTTTTTTCTGCTGCCGTTGCTCGCTTTTCCAACGATCGCCCCGGCGAGCGCTCCATCGAATATCGCGGCACTCCAGCCGCGTGAGCCCGTTTCGATCAATCTGCCGCAGATAGCGGTCAAGACCGACGATGAAACCGGTGAGTTCAGCGGCGTAAGCGTTATCTTTCCGGGATCCGGGGATCAGGCCATCATTGGCATGGGCGATGATTTGGAGGTCAAAAATACCTCCCACGGCCTGGAAAAAACGCTCTTCCGCAAACTGCCCGGCCGGGAGAGCCAGTTCTCCAAGTTCGAGGTGAAGATTATTACGCGGGTCAACAAACGATTCTGCGAAGCGATAGACACCTTCGAATACATCCTGCGGGAAAGGAGTTGGAACCGCTGCCGTTACCTCGACGCCTATTTCCCCCATTTTATAAGCGGTTGGTACTACCTGATTTGCTCTGCAAAAAACTCGATCCATGCCTTGCCGCACGCATGCCGCCCCCCTGAAAAAGAGTTTGACGTTTCGCTCAGTTCCCCAAAAACTGATACCCGGATAGCGGCCTGGAGTGAATCGGCGGATACCGCTGCCGCACTGCGCGAAGCAGGGAAGGTATTGAAAGTTCAATTGACGACTTTTCAAAAAAACCTCAATGCGATAAAAGACCTCGACGATCCGTCCGTCCCCAAAGAGCTTACCGATGCACTGGCGAATTTCATCAAGGCATATTTCAATCACCCGCCTGCGCCGTCGGCGACCAAGTAGGATTTCCTGTCCGGGAACAACAATCACGACCTAAGAGCCCATGAGTAATTCAGTCGCTCGGGCGCACGGTGCGCGACCACGTCGCCGAGCGGATTCCGAAAAGAAAACGAAAAAAACCGACGATCAGAGCAAGGTTCATGGCCATGAAATAATAGAAGTGGTGCGCCGTTCTAAAGGGGATAATTTTATGAAGCAATCCGCCAGCGACGGAAATAATGCCCAGAACAAGCAAGCCGCGATAGAATAGCCCTGTGGAGATATATGACAATACGGCGCAGCAGGCGGCTGAAAGCAGGATAAATATGGGTGAGAACCAGCGGGTTACCTTGTGGGAGACATAGCAGAAAAAGGGCCAGCCACGAGCGGGATTTAAAAAATCGGCAAGCCGGAAAAAGGCCTGAAAATTCCCGGCGCCAATCCGAACTCTCCGTTTGAATTCGACGCTCATCGCCGGAATAATCGCTTCATAAGAGATAGCCGCTGGCTCGAAGTACATGCGATACCCTTGACGAATAATATTCATGGGTGTCATAACGTCATCGTTGGAGTAAGCGTTCTGATGTAATGGAACGAATAGGCTCTTGCGAATCGCGTAAAAAGAGCCGAAGGCCGATATGGTGCTGTGAAGACGGCTTTCGAGGGTTTTCTGACCGGCCTCATAGCCCCGGTAGAAGGTCTCTTCATTTTTAGCCGGTCCGCCGCCGACCGGATCGGCACTGCGCTGGAGAGTGATCCCGCCCACTCCGCCGATCTGAGGATCCGCGAAATAGCGAATAAGCTTTCTGATACTATCCGGCTCCAGCATGATATCAGCATCGGTCAGCAGCACAATCTCCGCATCCGCTAAGGGTATCACCCGGTTGAGTATGCCCGCTTTGCCGCAGCGCTCGGGCGAACGCCACACCTTTACTCGGGGATCGCCGAATTGCCCGGCGATCTCCTCGGTGCGATCGGTAGAGCAGTCGGATCCGACCCAGGTCGTCAGTTTGTCTGTAGGGTAATCGGAAGAAAAAATATTGCGCAGTTTCTCGGCGATAATTTTTTCTTCATTGTGCACCGGAATAATCACCGCTACCGAAGGAAAGTAATTATCATCAGGGACGGAAGATCGCCCGCATCGCTTCGCGAGAAATCGAAGCAGCTGCGGGTACAGGAGGTACGAATAGGCAACTTCGAAAACTGAGAGCCAGAAAATAACGATAAGAATAATTTCCGGAAAATGAAACATTGACGCACCTGCCATCGGCCGCACTTACCGGATACTCGCCGAAGTGCGGTTCAACTTCCTCACCTTGTCGAGCGATTTGTCCAGAAAGATTCGGTCGATGCGGGCACACGAATAACTTTTATCGTGAGGAAATTCTTCATCACACATGGAGATCTCCCCATTCCAGTAGTCATGCTGTCGTGGCAGCACTGCACTCATAGAGAAATTGCTTCCCGGAAAGAGGCCACTGAGAACTGGGCAAACATCCATCGACGGCGACGTTGCGTGATGCCGCCATATTGGAGTGACACCACTGCCCTTCATGTGGGAGCAACGGAAAAGGTTGCCCGACTTGATCATCTACGAAAAGAAAAAATATAATACGGATTGCCTGCTAGCCATCACCGTCCCTTTTCGACTTCGGTAGAAAAACAATGCACGATCTCACCGAAATATATCGTATGATAATCATTATCCGGATAGAGATGCTTTTTATAGGCATCCACAAGATTCGAAGGATCGATGGGCGATTTGTAACCGATTTTGCACTCGAAGTGAATACCGGGGATGTTGAGCGCCGGGGTTTTTATTTTTTCACCCGGAAAAATCTCCAGCTTGCACTTTTTAAGCTTATCGACCGTTCGTCCCGATTGCGATCCACAGATCTCCAGCTCTTTTCGCATATCAACCATCGGGACGCTCACCGTAAACTCCAAGGTTTTTTCGATAATGTGGAAGGTATGGCGGGATTTGCGTACAAGCACGGTGAACATGGGACATCCCCATATAAACCCGATGGTCGCCCATCCGATGGTCATCACATTAAAGGAGTCTCCGGCCTGTACGATTAAAAACGCACCTTTTTGAATCTGTCTGAGCGCCCTTTCGGTCATGGAAAGATAATCGGCCTGTTGCATGTGCACTCTCCCTTGCATGGTTGCTGCGGTAAAGATTGTCTGTTCAAATGTCCTGTCCGGCGGCGAGCGACGGTCGGAGAAGGTACTTGATAAAAGTACGTCCGCCCTTGAGAAGCCGTTTCGTCTCGGCCGGATGCCGGAGCGCCTGGATCCCCTTTGCAAGGAGGTACCCGGGGCGGAGATAGAACTCCCGCCGTGCTCGGTCGCAGAAGGCAACCAGGAACTCATAGGTGAGATCGGGACGCGAAACAACCGACGAATGAAGACCATCGGCGGTCAGCCATTTTCTGAAATCCCGGGTCGTGATCCATCCCCGTTCGTCAAAGTAGGCGTAATCGGCGGTTCCGGGATATACCATGATGGGAAAAAACTGCGCGGTGTCGGGGGACAACTCTTTGGCAAGTGCGAGCGTCTTTTCGAGCGTTTCCGGCGTTTCGCCCCGGTTCCCCACCATGAAGCAGCCGTGCACCAAGATCCCCGCGCGTTTCGCGTCGCGGACGAACTTCTTTATTGTATCCAGACTCAGCGACTTCCGAATGTTATCGAGTATCTGCTGATCGCCGCTCTCAAACCCTACACACACGAGTCGACATCCCGCGCGCTTCAAAGCGCGAAGGGTCTCGTAATCCACATCGGCGCGTGAGTTCGCCGACCAGGGAATCCGGGTTGCTCCGGCGGAGACAAGTGCGTTCGCGAACTCCATGCAGCGTTTCTTGTCTGTCGTGAGCGTATCGTCCTCGATCATGATCTCCCTGACATCCGGAAAGTTTTCGGCAATGTACTTGAACTCCTCGATGATGGAGACTATCGAACGTTTCCGGTACCGATGCCCCATGAGGGTTTGCGGAACCACGCAATAGGTGCAGTGGTAGGGACACCCGCGTCCGGTCACGATAACGACGAGCGGATAGCGGCTGTGCCCGTAAAAATAAGGCGAAATATCAAGATGCTCTTTATACACCCCGGAAACCGGTGGAATAGCGTCAAGATCCTCGATGAAAGGCCGTGACGCATTTTTAACGATTTCTCCGTTTGACGATCGAAATGCAAGTCCCCTGATTTTGGCAAGCATTGAATCGCTGCGCGGAGATTCCGCGAGCAGAGCGGCCAGCTCCGCAAGCGTCTCATCATATTCGCCGAATGCGATCGCATCGATCGCAGGAGAAAGATCGAGCGTCTCGCCGGGCAATGCGGAAACATGGACGCCGACGAGCACGATAAAGAGCGATGGCAGCGCTTGTTTCAGGGTTTTCCCGATTTCGACATCACTGTAAATACTCGGGGTCGAGGAATCGAGTACCGCGAGTGCGGGAGAAAAATGCCTGACTTTCTCCACCACTTCTTCGGCAGACGCATCCGACGCAGCGGCATCGATAAGCGTCACTTCGTGGCCCTTCTTTTCAAGATACCCCGTCGCGTAAGCAAGCCACATGGGATAATAGAGGGTGCCGCTTTTGGCCACGGCGGGAGACCGGGATTCCCTCGAAAATTTAGGAAGAAAGGGCGGGTTGAGCATCAGAATTCGCATAGAACCATCTTCTCCGGCATCGCGGGAAGCACTTCAAGCGGGAAAAGTCTTTCGAATTTTATCACTGAGCATTTTTTTTCCCAGTAATCCCGTATGCTGCTCCACCACTTCGCCGTCTTTGATAAAAAGCAGCGTCGGGATGCTGCTCACTCCATAGCGGGCCGCCGTTTTCGGATTTTCGTCGACATTAAGCTTGCCCACGACGAGAACGCCGGACATCTCCGTTGCAATCTCATCGATGATCGGGGTAAGCATCCTGCACGGTCCGCACCATTCCGCCCAGAAATCAACGAGGACCGGCAGCGGATTCCGAAGCGCCGCCTCGGCAAAATTTTCATCGGTAAAAGTCGTTATAGCATCACCCATTCTTTTATCTCCTTACTCCCGGAAGGGGAGAATAATCTTTTTGCGCCGGCGGTACAGAAATCTGCCCTTGTGCGCCGGTTATTATGGGAATCATGGAATCGCACAATTTTCGCCATTCGGCCGGCTTGGCGTTATATGAGGAAAGAAACGCTTCCGCCTTCTTGGCATCGATACCGGTTAAAAGCTCCAGTTCGCGGAATTTCCGCGCCTTCTCGGCGTTCGATGATCCGGAAAGGGATTGCAAAAGATATATCCCGGAAAAAAACTGGGCCTCTTTCGAACTCGGTGCCGCGTAAACCTCAGCAACGACTCCAAGGAGAAGGACAAAGGTCGATAATTTCATATAACTTTCATAGGGCTTACTAACCGGCGTTGACCGTGGTTTTCAGGTTAAAAATACTTTCATTCCGCACATAAAAAAAGCTCTTCCAGCTCTTTTATTACCAATTCAGGGCCGATCAATCGCATGCAGTCATGAGTGAGACGCAGACATCGATTGCCTCCGTGAGCGTGGCATGGCCGACATGAAAGTGGTGCTTCGAAAATCTTAAAGGCCGGATCCCCATAGGGAAAATATCCAAAGTGACGGGTAGTCGGACCGAAAAAAATACCCGTGCGTACCCCGCACGCCCGGGCAAGATGGGCAAGCCCTGTATCGTTCCCAAGGGCGAGCGAAAAACCAGTAAGCAACGCGCCACATTCGTAAATAGAAATCCTGCCGGCAAGCGAAATGCACCGACCGCCGATGCCCGCTTCCAATTTCTGAGCCCGGGCAACGTCACCCTGACCTCCCATGATTACCGGAGTCCACCCTTTAGCCAGGAAATAGCGGCCAACCTCGATATAATTTTCCGCCGGCCACTCCTTATTCTTCCATGCACTGAACGGAAAGAGCGCAAGGAGAGAGTTTTCGACGTCTCCGGAGGGGAACAGATACCTCGCCCGTACCATCTGCCTGCTGCTGTCGTTGAAAAAAAGTTGAAGCGGCGGTATCTCGTCCGGCACGGGATTACAAGCAGCGGCATGAATATACCGGCGGGCAACATGCAGCCGGGGGTCGTAGGTATTGCATCGGAAAAGCAGCAACGCCAACCGTTGCCAATGCAGTTTGTCGAAATATCCGCGCCCGACATCGGCATCGATGGACCGGAGCAGGGCATGACTCCGACGGTTGTTCTGGAGATCGATGGCAAAGTCCCATTTACTGTAGAGAATATTCTCTGGAAGCCGCTTTCCCCCGGCGTCTATTCCGACCACCGCCGCCAAACGGGGGTCATCGTCGAAAAGCGGAGCATAGTCGATACCCGTTACGAGCGTGATCGAATGAGAAGGATGCTGCGCCTTAAGAAATGACAAAAGAGAAGTTGTAACAATTACGTCTCCCATCGACGATAACCGCAGCACAAGAATATTCATCATTGCATGATTTTCACTGTTTCATTACTTGATGGATAAAAATACCGTTCCGGATCCACCGCTTTGCCGTTTCGCCAGATCTCATAATGCACGTGGGGGCCGGTCGAAAACCCGCTGTATCCTACCGTACCGATTGTCGTTCCCCTCTTTACCTTACAACCTTGACCGACGGTAAGAGTCCCCAGGTGCGCGTAGACAGTACGAAAACCGTTTCCATGCTCGATTACCACTCTTTTACCCCATACCGGACTGTTCTCCATGGATGTCACCGTGCCGGATGCGGTAGCAATAATCGCCCTCCCGGGAGTTGCAGCGATATCAACGCCAAGGTGAATTTTTTTACGGCCTGAAAATGGATCCTGTTCCATGTCGAACCGTCGGCACACTACCGCTTCCCCGGGCAAAGGATTGCACACGGGAATATTATCGAAAAGATGATTCATGCCTCCCAGTTTCGTAGCGCAGCATTCGATAATCGAATCGATGCGAGTGACCCTGGCGCAAAGCTCCTCGGCGGATACTTTCCCGTCAGCAGACTTCGTCATCCCGGATGCAGAAAACCGGGCGGAAGACACTCCTGTGTTATGGCTTGCTATGCGGACTTTTTTCGCATTCAGGAGATTGATGCGCACCATCGCCTGTTCGAAGGTCTGCATGGCAGACTGTATTTTCCGACGGAGCAGGGTGTTATTCTTGCCCAGATCCTGCTGTTGGCGAAAATCGGCCGCAGAGAAATGAAATGTTCTGAACGGGATGAAATAGGCTGCAATCCCGATGATCACGAACGAAATAGCGATTATGGCCGCGGGATAGCTTATGGACAGGGAGATTACCGGTTTCCCTTTTCCAGATAAAATAACAATGGATTTCCGGTGCTTCATCGCGGCTTTTCACGCCCCCCGTCTCCCGAATCATGGGTTTCCGGGATTCGCCTATACGGTTCGGATATTCGTGATTTCAAATCCCTTCGCCAATGTCGCTTTCCGGATCGTGCTTTTTCGAGGTTTTCTGAATATCCTTTATTTTCCGCTGGATCTCCACGATTTCCTGTCGCAGCGCCTTGATATTTTCAACCGAGGTTTTAATCGCCAGGTCGCTTTCGACCTGTCCCGCTTTTTCCGCTTCGAGCAGATCGAACACTCTTTCTCCAATGTCATTAAAATTGCGAGTAATCTTCCGCTTGGCGGCAATTTCTTCGACCGTAAGCTTTCCGATTTTCGAATATTCTTCGATTTTTTCCATCGAATAAACCGCGCCATCTTTCAATCCCTTTTTCAGTTTTTCCCACATCGTATCCATACTGCCTCCTTGTGAAATAGGTCCCATAAGAGTACGGGCGAATAAAAGTAAAATATGATCTGGAGGGCCCGCGGGGCCGAATCATTTCGACCTCCCCGCCTTAAACTCCTGCGAACGATCGAACCGGCGAATAGCGAACCGCATGTATTTTCCGGTTATGTCTGATAAAACCAGCCGACTCTGCTTTCTTATTAATTATAGTTACCGGGATAGGAACAATCGTTTCGAGGTGACGCTCTATGCAGCAAGCAGCGAGCATAACCCGGTGAAAATCACTATCGATACATTCCGACCGCTGTTTTTTGTTCCGCGATCGACGCCGCTGGAAGAGACCCGGCAAGCAGCCGAGAGACGGCAATTGCCGCTCATTTCGATGACCGAACCGATTCCGGTTGACTGCCTCTATTTCAATACCTATGCCGCATCACTCGCATGCAGAACTTATCTGCGAAGCCGCAGGGTAACTGTCTACGAATCGGATATCCATCCGGTCGAGCGTTATCTCATGGAACGCATGGTTGCCGGGGGGTTTGAAGCACAAGGGTCCTGGACGGAAGCCGGATCCCTGCGCTCCTGCCGCAATCCACTGATTCGCGGGGCGCCGATGACGCCTCAACTGAGAGTCCTTTCGCTCGATATCGAGACGGATGCAGAACAGGGTACAATCCTCAGCATCGCCTGCAGCGCAAGCCGATCCGTCGTATTTATGCAGGGCAACAGGCCGGATACGCCGCAGGTTTACTTCTGCGGCACGGAAAAGGAGGTGCTCGTTCGTTTTTTCGACCACCTCCGGGAGGAAGATCCAGATATCATCATCGGGTGGAATGTCATAGATTTTGATCTGCAAATGATCCAGGATCGCTGTGATTTTTTTCATACCCCTTTCAATGCAGGCCGCGACGAAGGATCCAGAATCATTCCCGGCAGGTCGGGTGGTCGGAAAAAGGTTCGCATACCCGGCCGCGCCGTTATCGATGTTCCGTCCATGCTGCGCGCCTATTTCCATACCTTCGAGGAGTACTCGCTCGATTTTGTCGCTTCGGCGATGCTCGGTAAAAGCAAATCAATTCAGCTCTCCGGCAAAGAAAAAATCCGCGAGATCAATCGCCGCTTCAGGGAGGAGCCGCTCTCCTTGGCGGAATACAACCTGCGCGATGCGGAGTTAACCCGGCAGATCTTCGAACACGCGGATCTCCTGCCGAATGCCATTGAGCGTTCGAACCACTCGGGCCAACTTATCGACCATTTCGGCGGCAGCATTGCCGCGTTCGATTACCTCTACCTTCCCCGTCTCCATCGGGCAGGGTATGTAGCGATTGACGTCGTCGACGTCACGCCGCCCGCCGGCCCTCTGCCCGGCGGTTTTGTCGTCGAGCCAAGACCGGGCTTCTATGAAAATGTGCTGGCTTTCGATTTTCGCAGCCTGTACCCTTCGATTATCATCACCTTTCGAATCGACCCGCTGGGACACTTGACTGTTTCTTCGGCAAACCGCATTCGCGGCCCTGTAGGGCCTTCGTTTGCCGCCGACATCACGATCCTGCCACCTATAATCGCAGACCTGATGGAGGCGCGTGCCAAGGCAAAGAGCAATTATAACCACTATCTCTCCCAGGCGATAAAAATCCTGATGAATAGTTTTTACGGAGTTCTCGGCTCACCGGGGTGCAGGTTCTTTTCCGCGGACATTGCATCGACCATCACCGGCATCGGCCAGTATATCCTCAAGCAGACGATGGAGTATATCCAATCATCCACCGGCTACTCGGTTATCTATGGGGATACTGATTCGCTTTTCGTGTGCACGGGAAGCGGCGACATCCTGGCGCCGGAAATAATGGGTCAGGACATTGCCAGGCAAGCTACCGATTGGCTCACCGCCACGCTGAAGAATCGATTCGGCGTGACCAGCAGCTTGAAGCTGCAGTTCGAGCGGCATTTCCGCCACTTTTTTCTACCTCCACTGCGAGGATCGACGGAGGGGAGCAAGAAACACTACTGCGGATCGTTGATCGACGCATCCGGGACGATGACCCTGCTTTTCAAGGGTATGGAGTCCGCTCGATCCGACTGGACCGATCTGGCAAAAGAATTTCAGCATGAACTGTTTTTCCGTTTTTTTAGCGGTAAGCCAATCGAAGAGTTTATTCGATCCACGGTTGAACGGGTCATGCGGGGCGAGCTGGATGATAAATTGATTTATAAGAAAAGACTCAGGAAGCCGATCGCGGATTATACGGATCACCTTCCGCCCCATGTGCAGGCGGCAAAACTTCTGGCCTCACCGGGAAGGCTGATCCGGTATTATATAACGACCAGCGGTCCACAGCCGGCTGAACAGTTGACCGCCCCTCTCGATCGTGAACACTATATCGAGTGCCAGATCAAGCCGATTGCGGATTCGCTCCTCGAATGGCTCGGAAACGGGTTTGACCGGATTATTTCCAGCCAGGAGGAACTGTTCAGGGAATCGGGCCGCCGATAATCGCTTGCCGGTAACATAAAAAAGGAGAGTGGGTTATGAGCCCGCCTCTCCTTCGAATTGCCATCCTTGTAATACGATAATAACTATCGGGTCAGCATTATACCCGCTTGTTTTTCAAAGGCTCCCGCCTTGAAACGCACGATATACTGGCCCGAGGCAAGGGAAAAATCCTTTAATGCCACGGTATAATACCCCGCCGGCAGGGTACGATTCATCGACAGCGCGGTTCTGCCGAGCAGGTCACTGAAGGTAATTTCGACCGGTCCGGCGACGTTAAGGGAATAAACAAGCGCTTCGCCCTTGACCGCGAAATCGGTCTTGGCCGCCTTCGCTGCAACCCACAGAACCGCGGAGCCCGAGCCTGTTGTAAATGACCATACACTCGACCATGCGCCCGTTCCGGCCGCATTCGTTGCACTCACTTCCCAGTAGTACGGCGTGCTGTTCGCAAGACCGCTTGCCGATGCGGAGAGACCCGCAACACCCGTCAGGCTCCATATCGTCGTCGTAAAGCTCGTCGATGTCGATACCAGAATGGTATACGTCGCCGCACCCGTTACCGTGCCCCAGCTCAGGGTCGGCGAGGTCGATTCTCCCGTGCTCCCGCTCGAAGGCGAAGTAAGCGTCGGCATTCCCGGCATCGCGACGATCGTCGTAAAGCTCCACGCAGCCGACCAGTTCGTACCGTCGGCATTCGACGCGTTCGCGCGCCAGTAGTAGGTCACTTTGTTCGTAAGTCCGCTCGTCACTGTCGCGGAGGTTAACGTTGCGCCCACCTCATCGAAAACGGTGCTGCCGAAGGTGTTCGATGTCGAAACCTCTACCTCATAGGAAGCTGCCCCGGCAGCGGTGTTCCAGCTCAAACCAAGCGAAGAAATCGATTGGTTGCCCGCGCCATTCGTCGGCGAAGTGAGCGACGGTACGCCGGGCGGCGCCACGGGGGCCGTCGTAAAGCTCCATGCGTTCGACCAATTGGCGCCAGCGGCATTGATCGCCCCCGCCTGCCAGTAATAGGTGGTGCTCCCATAGGCGAGACCGCTTACCGCCGCAGAATGAGCCGTGAGACCGGTCTGGCTCCATACCGTCGTCGCAAAGGTCGATGACGTCGATACCAGAACGCTGTACGATGCCGCGCCCGTCGCCGTGCTCCAGCTCAGGGTCGGTGATGTCAATTGACCCGTGCTCCCGTTCGAAGGCGAAGTAAGCGTCGGCGCTCCCGGCATCGCGACGATCGTCGTGAAACTCCACGCAGACGACCAGCTTGTGCCGCCGATATTCGACGCGCTCGCCCGCCAGTAGTAGGTTACGTTGTTCGTAAGAGCGCTCGTCGTCACCGTCGCGGAGGTTAACGTTGCGCCCGCCTGATCGAAAACAGTGCTGCTGAAGGCATTCGATGTCGAAACCTCTACCTCATAGGAAATTGCCCCGGCAGAGGTGCTCCAGCTCAAACCAAGCGAAGAAATCGATTGGTTGCTCGCACCATTCGTCGGCGAAGTGAGCGATGGCGCGCTGGGCGCCTGCGTCGGGCTGGCCGTCGTGAAGCTCCAGACGCTCGACCATGCAATGCCGTTGGGATTGGCAGGATTCACCGCCGCCGCCTTCCAATAGTAGGCGGTGGTGTTCGCAAGGCCGCTCACCGTCGAAGACAGCGCCGTGAGACCGGTCTGATTGAATACCGTGGTGCTGAAACTTGAACTCGTCGATACCATGACCGCATAGCTTGTCGCATTGGGGACAGAACTCCATGACAGGTTCACCGGGAGAGCCTGATCACCAGCGCCGTTCGACGGTAAAGCGAGCGCCGGAGGACTATACCCCTTCAAGCTATCGAGCCAGGATTCAGCCAATCCGCTTGTCACAAAGAGTGAATCCGCAGTTGGGGGTGTATATGGTGGTGGTGTGCCAGGCGCTGCAAAATGCGAATAGACAGAGGTAACCTGCGTCCCGGTCACCGAATCCCACAGCATAAACCGGAATTTTTGGCCGGCGGTCAGTCCTGGGGTAACGACACCGGCGCTTGAATTGTACCCCTCAACGGTAATGGCACTCTTACCGCTCTCCCATCTACATGCGCCGATGCAGTTGCCCAAGGTATCAACCGCGGCTATTATGCTGCCATACGGCAGGGCCACTCCATCGATGGTGGGATTGCAGTTGACGGTGTCGAGGTTGGAGCCGACGCTGGAAATTCCATCAGCCCACACAGTTGCCGTGGTTGGGCTGCCTACTACCCAAGTATAAGGCCCTAACGTATCGGTCAGGGCGAATAGACCGGTGGCTGCTGAAAAAAGAATAATCAACACTCCCTGCCATCGTTTTGCAGTGGGAATATGCATTGCTCTACCCCTTTCTTAAAAGGTATGAAAAGCGCTGCGCCTCTTTCAGGAAAAGGCCTCAGCCATGCAGAATAGTTTCAAAATAATTATTCTTCAATCGTTTGGAAAGTTTTATTTTTTTCCGTTAAAAAAATCGCCTCCTCATCCCGTTCATCAGAAAATTTTGATAGCTTACCCTCGAGCGATGCTATCTGCACGACCATCGCCCGATGATTGCAGAGGAGTCATTTACTGAATCCGGATCAGTTTAAGCCGTTTGTCGAAGTTGGGCGCCTTCATCCGAACGATGTACACGCTGGACCCAGCCAAGGCTTGCCGGCCATCGTTGCAGTTCCATGCCACCGTATAGTGACCCGCCTGATACTTCCCGGTCGCAAGTTGCTTCACGAAGCTCCCCTTTAAGTCGTACACATTGATCTCTAACGAATGCTCCGA
>Ga0187851_10000418_pt1 | contig 44026 bp, 34 predicted proteins | sample June2016WEW_6_10_FD_132997 | JGI IMG/M metagenome (GOLD analysis project Ga0187851, IMG submission 132997) | Peatland microbial communities from SPRUCE experiment site at the Marcell Experimental Forest, Minnesota, USA - June2016WEW_6_10 | ecosystem: Environmental > Terrestrial > Soil >...
AGACGTTGGGAACCCGCCGAGACCCTTTAGGCATCTCCGCATGGCGGAGCGTTGCGCACCGGATCCTAGTTCGAGTCGAGTCCCCGTTCATTCAGCATTGGTTCAAAAATCGGTTACCGTCATCACCAACCCCGCAGGCCGGCTTTCACTTCAGATGCTAGGAGAATTCCTCGCGAATTAGCAATAGGGGAAGCGCAAATAGTTGGCAGATCAGTTGCAACTAAAGTAATCTCGCCTGCACAATCGGCAATTGCAATTGCCCCAGCAATGACGCAGAAATCGACCTTTCCACAGCAGTCTGAAATCTGCAGAAGTGATTTTTCGTTCGCAGAAACTACGTCGATGGTCTTAGAACTGCTTAGCTGGCCTTGCGGTCATCTTCCAAAACTTCATCGAGCGCGCTGGCCAGTATATGCGCGCGCTTCTGATAATCCGTCGATCCATTCTCCTGCTTCCGCCGCAAAAGGTGATACTCATCGGCGATGTTCAGCGCCGCGAGCACCGCCAGCCGTACCGTGTCAATCGTATTAGTAGCTTCAGCCACGGCTCGCATCTTCGAGTCCACATACTCCGCCAGCTTCAGAATGTATTCCGGATCCGACCCGCGCAAGTTATAGGCCTGATCAAAAATCTCCACCCGCACGCTGCCGTTTTGCGCATCCTTCAATGTAGAATCCTTAGCCGCCGTCGCCATAATGAGTAACCTTTGTCACGCGGTAACGAAAATACCTGTGTCAGGCAGTAACGTGAATATCTGTCATTCCGAGCGAAGCCAGGAACCGGCTGTCCCTGCCCGTCTACTCCGTTCTCACCCCCTATCCAGGAAGCCAGCACCCGGTGGAGCATGAGGCCAGAAGCCGGCAGCGGTTTCCTAGCTCGCCTCCGCGATCGTCTCGATCTGCTCCAGCATCTTCTCCACTCGCGTGCGAATCTCTTCCCGCTCTTTGCGTAACTGCACTGCCTCACGCCGCAGCGTGGCCAATTGCTCCTCGCGCTCTTCCAATTGCTGCCGCGCGCGCTGCGCATCTCGTTCCGCCGTAGCTTGCGCCTGCCGCGCTGCTTTGTACATTTCGATAGTGCGATAAATCTTCTCTTCCAGTGCCCTAAAATCGTCTGCCGGAACCTGTTCCGTTACCTGCTCCACCGCATTCAACGCCATGAGTGCACGCTTCCCCGGAAAGATTTCAAACTTTCACGAAGTATACTCCACCGCCCTGTGGATCGATCGCCCCCTAGTGCCAACATGGCCTTGGCAGTGCCACTTTAGCTATAATTCCCCGCATGAAACCCACAACCCTCCCCACGCTAGCGGCGACTGTTGCTCTGATTCTTTTCGCCCTTCCCAGCGCAGCCAAGACCAAAATCGAAGTCACGGACTCCCAAGGCAAAGCAGTCGGCACGGTCATTGTCTCGCAAAAGGGATCAGGCGTTGCCCTCAAGCTTCATCTTCACGACCTGCCGCCCGGCGAGCACGCCATCCACTTCCACCAGATCCCGAAGTGCGATCTGCCCGACTTCAAATCCGCCGGCCCGCATTTCAATCCCGATGGCAAGAAGCACGGATTCGATAATCCCGAAGGCCACCACGCCGGCGACATGTTGAACTTCACCATCGACGTGAAAGGCAAAGCCGACGCGACCCTGGAGGACAAAGACGTAACTCTCGGCGACGGCCCTCATTCCCTCTTCAGCAACGGCGGCACCGCGATCATCATCCACGCCAAAGCCGACGACATGAAGACCGATCCCTCCGGCAACTCCGGCGACCGCATCGCCTGCGGCATAGTCACGAAGTAGTTTGCGGGCTGGCACAGGCCATGCGGGGACAGCCGCCATCGCTGTCCAATCGGGCGAAGCCCGATCCCTGCGACGCGGGCACTCTTGCCCGCGAGTCCTCGACTGGCCTTTTAGGTGGCGCAGCGCTTCAGCGCTGCGAAGAGATCCCTGAATTAACTGAGGGCTTCAGTCCCTGAGCTTCATTTCCGCGCCCGCAACTTCCCCAACTTCTCCGCCGCCGCATCCAGCGTCTCCAGTTTCTTGCAGAACGCAAACCGCACCTGCCGCGCCCCATCCCGCGGATCCCTATAAAAACTCGACCCCGGCACCGCCGCCACTCCAATTTCTTTCACCAAATATTTCGTAAACTCCACATCATCCGCGAATCCAAACGCCGAAATGTCCGTCATCACGTAATACGCACCCCGCGGACGAAAACACCTAAACCCCGCCGCCTCCAGCGCCGGCATCAAGTGATCCCGCCGCACTCGATATCCCTCCGCCAGCCTAGCGTAATAGTCCGCTGGCAAGCTCAAGGCTGCCGCGCCCGCTTCTTGCAGCGGCGCCGGCGCTCCCACCGTCAAAAAATCGTGCACCTTGCGGATTGCATTCGTGATCTTCTCCGGCGCAACCGCCCATCCCACGCGCCATCCCGTCACGCTATACGTTTTCGACATGCCGTTGATCGTCACCGTCCGCTCCCGCATCCCCTCCAGCGATGCCATCGAAATGTGATCGGTCCCGTCATACAGAATGTGTTCGTAAATCTCATCGGTAATCGCTAACACGTCAAACTCTACACACAGATCGCGAATCAGTTCGAGTTCCGCCCGGGTGAAAACTTTTCCGGTAGGGTTGTTGGGTGTATTGAGTATGATGGCCTTCGTCTGCTTGTCAAAAGCCGAGCGCAATTCTTTCTCATCAAACGTCCACTCGCCTTCATCGCCCTCCGGCGGGCGCAGCTTCACAAACCGCGGCCTTGCCCCGCTCAGCACCGAATCCGGCCCGTAGTTCTCATAAAACGGTTCGAAGATGACGACCTCATCTCCCGCGTTGCACACCGCGAGCAAAGTCGAAATCATCGCCTCCGTCGATCCGCAACACACCGTAATTTCTTTTTCCGGATCGACCGCAAGCCCTTGCCACACGCCCATCTGACACGCGATCGCGTTGCGCAAACTCTTCGCGCCCCAAGTGATCGCGTACTGATTCACGTCGCCATCAATCGCCGTCCGCGCCGCCTGCTTGATCTCCGCCGGAGCCGCAAAATCCGGAAATCCCTGCGCCAGATTCACCGCCCCATAAAGCATCGCCTGCCGGGTCATCTCCCGGATCACCGACTCGGTAAATTGCGATACCTTGTCGCTGAGAAAATGTTTTTTGCGAGAGGATAAGGAAGAAATAACGTCCGCCATAGCAGGCAGATTAGCACAAGAAAGGACGGTGAAAGCATGCTGATGCACCGCGGGAAGCACCGTGGAAGAGCGGCGCTTCAGCGCCGCGTAAAAAGTACAAAAAAGTACAACAATGAACAGGATTCTAGCCCGTGGCCGTGCCCAGTCCCGCGAACTAAACCCTCTGCATTCCCCCCAACCCCTGCAGCGCCGCCACGATTTGCCCCGACCACTGCGCAATCTGCTCATCCCGCAGCGTCCCTTCGTCCGACTGCAGGCGCGCTCGCAACAGAATCGAATACCTTCCCGGCGCAATCGATCCTCCGCGAAAAATCTCCACTGGCTTGAATTCACGCAGCGCTCCCAACCGCAACCCCATCACGGCTCTGCGCATCGCCTCAAACCCCACTTCGTCGGCAAACACGAACGAAAAATCGCGCTCTACTGCCGGATACTTGGCCAGCGGCGTGAAAGTTACTTTCCGCAGCCCGCGCTCGTGCAGTTGCTCCAGATCGATCTCCGCGAAAAAAACATCTTGGCGCAACTTCCGTTGCGACTTCACGTCTATCGCAATCTGCCCGAATTGCGCGACCACCGCCCCATCCATCAGCGCTCGCGCCGATCGTCCCGGATGAAAATACTCCGCCGTCTCCCGGTCGAAACTCAGTTCACGATAAGCAAACGGCGCCAGCAAATTCTCCACATCGCCTTTGAACGACCGAAATACCTCTGCAACGGCAGCATGCTCCCCTTTGCTCACATCCAGCATCCCCCCAACTGGCAGAGACCCCTGCACCGCTGCCAGCGTCGCTCCCATGCAGGCGCGTGCCGGTTCCACACGCTCCCCGCCTCGCATTTCATAAACCCGTCCCATCTCAAACAGTCGGACGTTCTCCGAATCCCGATTCAAATTCCACGCCAGCATGTCGAGCATCCCCGGCGCCATGGATGTGCGCATCAGCGAAGCCTCTTCGCTCAACGGATTCTCCAACTCCAGCACCTCCGCCGAAGAAAACTTCTCCGCGTCCGCGTGCGAAATGAACGTCAACGAGACCGCCTCGTCGTATCCCAGCGCCAAAGCCCGCTCGCGAAACCTGGCGTCCATCGCCGCGTGCGGCGCTTCCACCACGGCGCCACTGTACGCCGGCAGCGTATTCTCGAACTTGTCATATCCATGCAGCCGCGCGATTTCTTCGATCACATCGATCTCGCGCTCCACATCCAGCCGCCAGCTCGGAATCTGTACTCGGAACTGCGCGTCGCCCTGTCCTTCAGGAATTAAACTAAATCCAAGTTTTTTCAGAATGCGAAAAATCTCTACGACATCCAGATTCTCACCCAGAATGCGCCGAACTTCCGAAATCCTCAGCACCACGGGTGCCTGGTCCAATGTTCTCGACACCACATCGACGGCATCGCCTAGCAGTTCTCCCCCACCCGATTCCAGAATGAGAGCCGCCACCAAATCGCACGACAAAACTGTCGACTCAAAATCCGCCCCGCGCTCGAACCGGTGAGATGCGTCCGTATGCAGTCCATGTCGCCGCGACGTCTTTCGCACCGTCACCGGATCCCACCACGCCGACTCGATCAGAACATTCCGCGTCTTGTCGGTAATCATGGTGTCGAACCCGCCCATCACTCCCGCCAGTCCGACCGGCCTTTTCGCGTCAGCCACCACCAAATCTTCCGAGGTTAACGTGCGTTCCACGCCGTCCAGCGTCTTCAGCTTCTCACCATTCTTCGCCTTTCGAATAATGAGCCGACCGCCTTCGAGCAAATCCATATCAAAGACGTGCGTCGGTTTTCCCATCTCCCACAACACGTAGTTGGTCGCATCCACGGCGTTGCTGATGGGCCGCTGCTCCAAAAGTTGCAAGCGGTGCGCAATCTTCTGGGGAGAAGCTTTGATCTTCGTTTCGCGAATGACGCGCGCCGAAAACCGCGGACAAAGCTGCGGCTCCTCCACCGTAATCGGGAAGGGCGTCCCAAGATTCTCGGAAGCCGGAAGCCGGAAGCCGGAAAGCGCCTTCAGCGGCAAGTCATAAATCGCCGCCGCCTCCCGTGCCACCCCGTAATGATTCATCGCGTCCGGACGATTCGTTCCAATCTCCATCTCGAACACAGTGTCCGGCCCAGATCCGCTGATGCCCTCGACCGCGACCCCAACGCCAGTCAAGTCCTCCGCCAGTCGATGGTCATCGACCGTCGACTCAACAAACTCCCGCACCCATTGTGAAGAAAGTTTCATTATGTAGCGCCGGCGTCCCTCCGGCTATCGTGCCTCGCCTATGCTCTGCATCCTGAGGCGCTTTCTGTGCGCCGAAGGACCTATGCAACTGGGCGACAACATCGAGAAGCGTTCTCGATGCTCCAGCCCGCTAGACTTTCCGTTCGTTCACCCAAAGACTACGAAACAAGGTGTCGTCCGGCAGCGGTTTTAACAATTCAGGATCGAGATTCTTGCTCATATCGCATCCGTCGATCCTCAAGTCGGAGGTCTTGAACGGATATCGTGGATCGGTTGGTTCCATCGCCAGAAACAGAAGTCCCGAGATTTCAATTAAGGCGCTCTAGTAGGCCTCTCGCCGTTCCGCAGGTTCGTCCATGTCGCCGACCCACACTGCAACTTCTAAAGTTACCTTCCGCCGCTCATAGTCAACCGTTATGCGGCGGACCTCGGCGTGGTGCAAGCCATTCGGTAACGTGGTTTTCAAGTTCCTCAAGAGTCACAGAATGAAGCCTCTGAAAACCTAGGGGCCAGCAGCCAGCAGCTGCCTCACGCCCACTGCTCCAAAAACCTCACGTCCCCCTGAAAAAACAACTGCAAATCGTCCACGCCATATTTCAGCAGCGCGATCCTGTCCGCGCCCATGCCAAAGGCAAATCCCGAAACCTTCCTCGGGTCATATCCGTTGTGCTTCACAAACTCAAACACGTTGGGATCGACCATGCCGCAGCCCAGAATCTCGATCCAACCCGTCTGTTTACACGGACGGCAAGGCTCCGCCCCGCGCCTCCCGCTCCCGCCGCAAATAAAGCACGAAACGAACATCTCCGCGCTCGGCTCAGTGAACGGAAAAAACGACGGACGGAAACTCGTCTTTACGTTCGATCCAAAAAATTCCTTCATGGCGTGATCGAGCGTCCCCTTTAAATCGCCAAACGTAATGTTGGCGTCGACTGCCAGTCCTTCGATCTGATGAAACATGGGCGAGTGGCTCGCATCCGGCGGATCGTTGCGATGCACCGTCCCGGGAATCACAATGCGGATCGGTGGTCGCATCTTCTCCATCGTCCGAATCTGCACCGGAGAAGTGTGCGTCCGCAGCAGCAACCGCTCCCGCTGCGCCTTCCCCTGCTGACCTGCGATGAACAACGTATCCTGCGTATCCCGCGCCGGATGATTCGGCGGGAAATTCAAAGCCTCGAAGTTGTAGTAATCAGTCTCGACCACAGGCCCTTCAGCCACGGAGTAGCCGAGCTTCTGAAAGACGCGAACCATATCGTTCGTTGTCTTCACCACCGGATGTTCCGCCCCAATGGGACGGCGGATCCCAGGCAGGGTGATGTCTACAACCTGAAAATGGACGCTCAGGTCGCGGGTTCCGTCCTCGACAAATTGATCCCAACTGCCAATTTCTTTTTCTACGAACTGCTTGAGATCGTTGAGGTGCTGGCCAAGTTCCCGCTTGGCATCCTTCGGAGCAGCCTTCAGCTGATCGTTGATCTGCGTGATTAGTCCATTCTTGCGCGCCATCCATCGATCGCGAATGGCCTTCCATTCCACCTGAGAGTTTGCGCCACGGAGCTCATCCCGAAGCGCAAGCTTCGCCTCGGCGAATGCCTTCAGCAGTGCCTCCGCCGAATAATCAGTCAATTTGTATACGGTGTACGCCATTTTTCCGGAAGACTTTCAGGATTTGTCATTCTGAATCGCTGCAGCGGTGAGGAACCGGCTGTTCTCTGCCAACGGCAAGAAAGCAGATTCCTCGCTCGCTCTGGCCCCGCGTTGCATAACTGCGAGCGGCTCGGAAGGACAATGATCTTGGACTGATCGCCGATAGAGGAAAGCTACTACGCCAACGCGCCCTTCGCCTGTTCGACCATATTCTTAAATGCCGACGCGTCCTTCACCGCGAGGTCCGCCAGAATCTTGCGGTCCAGTTCCACTCCCGCTTTCTTCAGCCCGTGGATGAACTGGTTGTAGCTCAGCCCGTTTAGCTTCGCCGCTGCTCCAATCCGCACAATCCACAGCGAGCGAAACTGCCGTTTCCGCTGCTTGCGTCCGGAAAAAGCAAACTTCAGTCCTCGGTCGACCGCTTCTTTCGCCGAGCGGTACAGTTTCGATTTGGTGAGGAAGTATCCGCTCGCGCGGTCTAATATCTTCTTGCGTTTGGCGCGGCGTTTGGTTCCGCGTTTTACACGTGGCATTGCTTTTCTCCTTTTTGCTTTCTATGTACTGGCGGCTGGAGGCAAGGACGATTCGCCATTGCGGCGATCTCATGACCTCTTCACGCGCCTGAAAGTCATTGTTGTTTGCCAAGTTCCAATTTCCAATTGGAAACCCCGACCTGTTGGGTTCCAGTTGGCAATCGAAAATCGTAAATCGACAATGCCTCTATTGATACGGAATCATCCGCTTTACTTTGCGGAGATCGCCATCGCTGACCAGCGTGGCCGTACCCAGCTTGCGTTTGCGCTTGTGCGCCTTCGACGTCAGCATGTGACGCAGCCCCGAATGCCCCCGCTTCACTTTGCCGGTGGCAGTTTTCTTAAAGCGCTTGGCCGCGCCTTTATGCGTTTTCAATTTCGGCATAACCCCTCGGAATCAGCTGCCAGCCGCCCGTGGCGAGCCGCCAGCTGGAGATTCAATTCTACTATTTACTTGCTTTGGATTCGTTGGCCCGACCCCCGCCATCAGTCCAATCGCGGAACCTGCTCGGCGAGCCTTTACGCCGAACCAGACCTAAGAACTAGAATTCGGAGCTTCCGCTGCTGCGGCTGCTGCGGTCGCAGGCTGCTCGTCTTTTTTCTCCGGCACCGCCTTCGCCTGCGCCAGTTTTTCCTGCAACATCTTTTCCTGTCGCTCAGCCTTCGCTTTCGCTTTGGCCTCTTTCTCTTTTTCCTTTTCCCGCTCTGCCGCTGATTTCTTCGGCGCCAGAATCGCGTGCAGCGTGTTACCTTCCTGTCGCGGCCGGAACTCCACAATACTCTGCGGTTCCACGTCCTTGATCAGTCGCTCCAGGATGGTTCGCCCGAGTCCGGTGCGCGTCATTTCGCGACCGCGAAAAAAAATCGTGGCTTTTACCTTGTCTCCTCCATCCAGAAACCGCAGCACGTGATTTTTCTTCGTTTCGTAATCGTGGTCGTCCACATTAATGCGGAACTTGACCTCTTTTACGGTGATCGTTTTCTGGTGTTTCTTGGCCTCGCGCTCTTTCTTTTCCTGCTGGTACAAATATTTCCCGTAGTCCATGATGCGGCACACGGGAGGCTGAGCGGTGGGTGAAATCTCGACCAGATCCAGATTCTTGCTGCGAGCCAGTTTGAGCGCTTCGAACGGGGGCATCACGCCAATCTGCTCCCCTTCATCGCCGATCACGCGAATTTCGCGCGCCCGAATACGGTCATTGGTTCGGATAAAACGTTTGTCGATACGGCCCTCCGTGCTCTAAGCAACTGAGAATAAAAGATTATAACATGCAGAATCGCGCGGAATGGCATCCCGCTCAGGTTCTAGTAGCTGTGAAACATCAGATCTTCGAGCGCCATGCGCCGCACCTGCCAGTAATCGCGCTCTTCTCCGTTTACATTGAGCTTGCACTCGCCCTGGTCGTTGAAAGTCAGCGTCACAGCAAACATCTCAATCCCCTTGTCATCCCGCACCACAATCGCATGCTCGGCCAGGACGAAGGTTACCGACATCTGCAATTCCTTGGCTTTTAGAAAAACACGGAAACCGCCGTCATCGTCAGCCAGCGAAAATTCATAGGGAGCATTGTTGGGCCGCAGTCCATTGCGAGTCTTAATGTCCTGTTCGACTTCTGTTCTAAGTTCTTTGAATACGGTCGGCAGTGAGCAGGAATATCGGTGACTGACCCAGTCGAATTTCGCCTTCGCCTTTTCTGTAGAATTGTTCGTATCGCTCAACGGATCGCCTTCCAATGAAATTAAAAACGCCCGCCATTGGACTCAAGGACCGGCGTAGATAGAATGTTAGCTCGATTCAGAGAAACAGTAAAAATCTGAACGTGACCGCCTTATACCCTCCACCGGTCCGCTGACACTGTTCGTCTTCGTGGAGTCCAAAACCAGGACCGAGTTGTGCATGGTCCAGAATCAAGCTTTAGATGCGATTTCTTGAACGCACGTTGATTTGAAAGTTGAGTTGCGTTGAGACCGCTCCTCTGAATCGTAAGCCCCGATGCTCCGTAAGTTGCGATGAGTCCTCGGTGAGGCGCGCGGTAATGCGGTAGTAGAGGAACGCCTGCAGAAACGCTGGGAGACTGACTGACGCTGGCTGCAACGTGGAAGAGCGGCGCTTCAGCGCTGCGCAAAGCCTTCGCGATCGGTTCTGGGCCTTAGCCCCAGAGGACGCATTTCGTGTCCGCTATGGTTTTGTTGTAGCCGATTACAGCCTCTTTCGCATCTGAATGTCATGACGACCATCAGGGAATCCGAAATGCCTACGGCCGATCCTCTTTATCTAGGCCAGCCTTCGGAGCCCATGCCGCCGCCCCCGATCAAGGAACCGCCCAGCCCCATGGAAAATCCCGATGCTCCCGTGCGCGAGCCTAATCCCGAAGAGCCGGAAGAGATTTGACCTTCCGAAGCAACGCCCAACCAGCGTCGCCTAACCCGCCTTATCCGATCAGCGTTGTCGTCCTGGGCGAAGCAAACCGATTCGCTTTTTCGAATCGGTCTGCGAAGTCGAAGGATCCCTAGCCGCACCACTTCGCTTGCAAAGGGGTAGGCTTACTCAATATTTGTCATAACACTTCCCGAAACGACTTCACCAGCAGTTCCAACCCTTCCCACGCACGCGCCGTCTTCCACTCCCTCAACCTCTACGCGAATCCAGCGGTTCGCCCCGTGGCGCCCTCTCAAATAAAGCTTTTGATAGTTGTCGGTCAAACCTTCGGTGAACTCTCCATCGGACCCGTTGCGCACGGCGCTCAGCGTGATCGCGTCCAGAGCCTTGCCGACGAACCCTTCCATGAACGCGAGTTTCTTGGAGCCGGCGAGATCGCGCAGAACTTTGTTGCGCTCCCGCGCCACGTGGACCGGAACCTGATTCGGAACGGCAGCGGCTGGCGTGCCGGGCCGCGCGGAGTAGGTGAAAACGTGCAAATACGTAAACGGCAGTTCTTCGATGAGGCGCCGCGTGCATTCGAACTCGGCATCGCTCTCGCCGGGGAATCCCACCATGACGTCCGCGCCGATGGCGGCGAAAGGCATGCTTCCTCGAATCTTGTCAATCTTCTCGTGATAATGCCAGGGACGATATTTCCGGCGCATGCGCCGCAAAACCGTGTCACTCCCGGATTGCAGCGGCACATGCGCGTGCTTGGCGATGCGCTGTGAGGAGGCGACGAGAGCAATAAGTTCGTCCGACCAGTCCATGGGTTCCACGGAAGAGATCCGAAGTTTCTCGAGTTTTGTTTCAGCGAGGATTGCGCGAATCAGAGCTTCGAAACGCGGCTTCCGGCGTCCTACGTCCGCTTTCGACACCGTCCAGTCGCCGCGGTACGCATCAGACCCGGGGAAGTCGGGAGTCGGGCGCCGGAAGCCGTTGTTGCCGTCATTCAAATCCCGCCCCCACCGTCCGAGATTGATCCCGCTGATGACGACTTCTCGATAGCCCGCAGCTACTAGCGCATTCATCTCGCGAATCACTTGCCACGCGGGAAGCGAACGGCTTTGGCCACGAACGCTGGGAATCACGCAGAACGAACAGCGATTGTCGCATCCGTCCTGCACCTTTAGGTTAGGACGCGTGCGATCGTGCTGGTGGGAACCGCCTGCTCTTCCAGATTCAAAGACGGGTGCGGCGAGAAGTTCCGTGTGGGCAAAGATGTCAGAGACGAAGACCAGGTTCTCGATTTGCAGGTCTTGTTTCTGCGTCAGCGTGGACAGAGGAATAAATCCTCGATCGCCGCGAGATCGTTCATCGAGCAAGAGTTCCGCAAGTTGATGTTTGTGCGAGTTGCCGACGACGGCTGTGACGCCGGGAAGCGCCGCAACTTCTTCCGGAGCGCGCTGCGCGTAGCACCCGGTCACGATAATTCGTGCCAGAGGATTCTGCCGCTGCACGCGGCGAATGGCAGCCCGCGCATCCTGATCCGCCGAAACCGTAACCGTGCACGAGTTCAATATGACCAGATCGGCGCTCGCGGCGGGGGCTCGTTCCAGGCCGCGGGACTCGAACTGGCGTTCGAGTGCGGCACCGTCGGCTTGCGTAGCACGGCATCCGAAATTTTCTACGTGGAAGGTGGGCACGCAATTATCGTAGCGCAAGTCGCGGGCTTCTGCGGGCACACTTCAATTCTGCTTCAGATCGCAGCAGGTTCTGTGCCCACATCGCGCGAGATGCCGGCTCAGGCAGTGGCTACGTTTTTCCTTTGCGTGAAACATTCGCGGCACAGGATTGGCCGCCCCTGGGTTGGCCGGAACGGGACGGTGGTCTCTTTGCCGCACTGGGAGCACGTAGCCCGGGTTTCAACCCGCGTGAAATGTTGCGCGTTGCCCTTGGTGGGTGGGGCGGTGAGGATGGCCACGCGCTTCGACTTGCAGGCCTTACAGCGCTTGGGTTCGTTCTTGAATTGTTTATCGTGGAAAAACAGTTGTTCCCCCGCGGTGAAGACGAAGTCGGCACCGCAGTCGATGCACGTCAGTACCTTATCCTGAAATTCCATTGAGGATGGCTCCCTTGTGCCCGTGCTGCCTCGGCCACACGCGGGGAAGGCGGTGGCGCAGTGCAACACAGGTTGTGTACATCCCCCCTCAAACTGCCCCCTGGACTCGGCCCGCCACGCTCCTGGAAAGGTGCGTAGATACAGCCCTTCCTGCTAATGCCGAATAAATGATGTGTGTGAATAATCCCTGCTGCAACTCTATCCCGTGGGGACCGGATTGAGCAGGGCCGCCCCGGGAAGGGTTCGGCCCTTTACTGCTCGGTCTTTGCTCCTTCAATCCTGTTCTTTGCGAACTTTCTTACGTGCGCGCTTGCGCGCCAGCGCGGCCTTTACGCGTTTTTTTTCACCGGGCTTCAGGTAAAAGGAGTGGCGCTTGACCTCTTTGATAATGTCTTCCTGCTGCACTTTGCGCTTGAAGCGGCGCAGAGCGTTTTCAAGGGACTCACCCTCTTGCAGTCGAATTTCCGCCAAACCGACACACCCCCAAACCCGTCCGGAAGGACCGAATAGTTATTACAAGGATTTTAATGGAAGTCAAGGCGGAAGGTGAAAAAAGTTGCGCTTCGATGGCCTAGCCCACAGGGGTTAGAAAAGGCCCTCGGACGGTGGAGCTTTTTCCTGACCATCCTGAACTATTTCTGCAACCCTGATCCGCCGGTGTGAGACAGAATAGTGAGTGTGAGGAAAATCGATTCCCCTGAATCATCTGCGCCCGGGCAAAATCCGTTCAAACGGTTTTCTCATGGATGGCGGGCGTTAGGGCATCGCAACTTCAGATTATTTTTTTCCGGCCAGAGCATTTCACTGATCGGCACTTGGATGACTCGCGTCGCCACCAGTTGGCTGGTGTATCGGCTGACCGGTTCCGCCTTGCTTTTGGGCGTGGTGGGCTTTGCGGGTCAGATCCCCACTTTCCTGCTGGCTCCGTTTGCCGGAGTTCTGGTTGACAGGCTGAATCGGCGGAAGATGCTGGTCTGGACTCAGGCATTAGCGGGTTTGCATCGCTCGCGCTCGCGGTCCTAACCATCGCCCAAGTCATTAGCATTCAGGAAGTGATCTGGCTAAGCGTGTTCCAGGGTTTGATTAATGCCTTTGACATGCCCGGAAGGCAGGCCTTCCTGGTGCAGATGGTGGAGGATAAACAGGACTTGGGCAATGCGATCGCTCTGAATTCCTCCATGGTCAATATGGCTCGGCTTCTGGGTCCGGCCTTGGCTGGGCTCGTGATCGGTGCTGTGGGAGAAGGATATTGTTTCCTGATTGACGGCATCAGCTATCTTGCCGTCATCGCGTCCTTGCTGATGATGCACTTGAACGTTGCACCAGCGAGGGTCTCCGCCGTTCCCATGCTGGAGCAACTCAAGGAGGGCTGGACTTATGTGTGCACTTTCCGGCCCATTCGAACCATTCTGTTGCTCTTCGCGTTAATCAGCCTAATGGGAATGCCGTTCATGGTGCTGATGCCGATCTTCGCATCGAAGGTCCTGCACGGTGGACCGCACACGCTGGGCTTCCTGCTGGGAGCATCCGGTGTGGGTGCGCTGATCTCCGCCATATCGCTCGCACTGCGCAAGTCTGTTCGTGGGCTCACCACCATGATCCAGATCTCCGCCGGGGTCTTCGGCCTGGGTCTGATCTGTTTTGGTTTATCGCGAGTGCTCCTGCTCTCGTTGTTTCTCATGCTGATCGTCGGCTTTGGGATGATGCAGGGCTTGGCGGCGAGCAACACGGTTATTCAAACACTCGTGCCAGAAGATAAGCGCGGCCGGGTCATGAGCTATTACACGATGGCATTCGTGGGCATGACGCCGTTCGGCAGTCTGCTGGCAGGCGCACTCGCGCACCGGTTAGGAGCGCCCCACGCGGTCATGATCACGGGAGCATTCTGCGTGGCAGGAGCCGTATGGTTTTCGACCCAGCTGAAGTCAATCCGGAAGATCATGCGGCCAATCTACGTCGAGATGGGCATCATCCGCGGCAAAGCCGGACCAACTCTGGAGGATCAGGTTGGAAGGTGACGAAATGTAGTGGTCAGTGGCCAGTAAAGAACTTGATTTTCTGATCATTAGCCACTGACCCCTTTCCTCTACGCGCCCAGATACATGACGTGAACGTAAGTTCCCAGCCTCACGTTGTAAGCGAGGTACCATCCGGGGTGGTCAGGATCGTCATAGATAACGATATCGTCGCTGTCCCACAGCCAGTCGTTGCAGAAGCCGATGTCGTAAGGGGCAACGCTGAAATAGAAGCCGCCGAACCAGAATCGGTTAGGACCGCCGCCCCCGAGATGCCAAACGTGACCGCGACCGAAGCCGCCGGTAAAGCGTCCGTGCTCCCAGGGATGATCGAGGTGGTAGTGAGGATCATCGGGGCCGGTGTCGTGGCCAATCCACTTGCCGTTAGCGTGGACGTGAGGCGCATCGGGATGGCCGGCCTTGTCGTTAAAGTGACGGGCTTCCTGAGTGGGCGCGGAATGCGAAGCGTGCACTGGCGCTGGGCCATGGGCGGGAATGTGTGCCGGTCCACCACCAACGGCCTCGCGATGCTGGGCGAACACTACAACGGAAAACAGAAAACAGATTGCAAGAAGAGTGAAGAGTTTTTTCATGCTTAGCCTTTCTTCGAGCGCCCCGGGAGATTTTAGCGGCGGATGAGCCGTGGGTGCAATTGTTTCGGACGCCCGCCACCAATCATGAACAGACCCATGTAGGGACAGCCGCTCTGGCCCGTCCGGGAGCGAAGGCTCCGCCAGCATTGCTTTCAGAAGATGAATTTCAGGCCCAGTTGAATTTGCCGCGGAGCAAACGCGTCATTCGGCTTCATAAAGTTCTGCGGTTGCTGGTAGTACGCAGGGTAGGGAACTCCGTTCAAGTAGGTGCTGTACCGCGTGAACGCGGTGGCCTGTGAACGCGGTGGCCTTGACGGTGAGCCCGTTAGAGGTGATGGTGAAACGCCGATCGTCGCGGTTAAAGAGGTTGAAAGAGTCAGCGGTGAATTCAAGCCGGTCCCATGGCCGATTGTAAATTTTGCGCACCAGAGTACCGCAACGGGAATGCGGGCAGCTAAGACTGGCCAAGGGCGCACCCACGTGCGCCCCTGGCTAAGTCTCGTTTTAGTTGATGGTAACGGTAACAGCAGCGGTATGGCTGAGTGAGCCAGACGTGCCCGTCACCATCATGGTGGCCTGAGATCCGGGTGTCGTCGTAGGGGAACTGGTTGATTTGCTCCCGCCGCATCCGAGAGCAAACAGCGAGACGACAAGCAACAAGCCCAACAGGCTCATCCACCGAATGCTCCTGCGCGTAAGCGGCTTCCTCTTGCGAGCCGTGAGAACCGTCCCGAACAATCCCAGACCGGGCAGCAAGGCAACCATCGCGGGCATACTGTAGCCGGTAGGAGGTGGCGTCGAGACCGCAGAGACGGTCAACGTGGCCGCAGGCGCCCCAGGAGAGATGGATGCCGGGTTGAAACTGCAACTCAACCCAGCAGGCGCTGAGCAGCTAAGCGAAATCTGACCGCTGAATCCTCCCACAGCTGCTGCGCTCACCATGAGGGTCGCCGAACCGCCCGGATTTACGCTCGCGCTCTGAGCCGAAAGATTCAGCGAGAAATCTGCGCTGCCCGCCGCAGTTGCCGCGGCCAGGCTCGCGAACACGCTGGTCGTGCTGCCGCCGGAGGGGAAGTTGGGTTGGTTGCTGCCTCCGGCCGTCAGATAAAGAGTGCCTGCGGTACCCGGGCCCGTGCTTCCTCCAAACACCATATCCCACAGGCCCGGATTGACCAGCGCGTTGCCCGAAGAGTCGGAGACCTGGCCCATGAAATTTCCCTGCGTGTCAAAGGCGTTGATGCTGCCATCGCCAAAATTTCCGATGAGGATATCGTTCGCGAACGTTCCGAAACTAGCCGGAGCCTGCACCACGCCCCAAGGCGCGTTGAGCACGTTTGGAGTTTGAGCGTTGTAGGCGACGAAGGTGCTGACAAACTTGCCGGTGGCATCAAAGATATCCACCTGTCCCAGACCCTTGCCAGGCTGGGCATCGTGCTTCGGCCCATCCTGCATGGCATAAGCGACGTAGACTTGGTTGTTGATGACGTGAATGCCGTGAGGAGCGAAGCCCGCGGGAAGGTTGGGATCGGTGAAGGAACCGGCCAACGAAGTGGGATTGAAATTCTGGTCGTAAACATCCACCTTGCCGCTGTTGAAGTTTGCCGCCAAAAGGGAAGTGCTATTGAGCAGCGCGAGACCTTTATAGACGGCGCCACTGGCGGAATTATCGAAAGCAATCGTCGCTTGGGTGTTGTCGCTGGACTGCCAGTTCACGATCAAACCATCTTCTGTGTCGAAAACAAACGCTCCGCCGCTGAAGTAGCTGCTGGTGCCGTTGGCCACGGTTCCGGTAGGGCAGCCCGGAGTACAATTCCCGTTGGGATTGTGCCCCGCCCCGGGTATGGTCACCACCAGCGAATTTGGGTTGCCATTGCCGTCATAGAGCGTGGAAGTGCCATCGTTATTGTTGGCGATCCAGAAGTCTTGCCCGGGAAGCACCGAGATTCCCCAGGGGTTCAACAGATGAGAGTCGGTAGTAGTGGCTACCCCCGCAGTATTCGAGACCAGGTCGGTCTGCGAATAGCCGCTCTGGGCCAGCAGTTCGGAAGGAACCGCAAACGACACGAGCAACCCGAATAACAAAATTGTCTTTTTCATGTTGTGCTCCTTTATTTAGCTTGTCGCGAATTACTCGGGACCGGCTCCGAACGCTTCCGTTCGTTTGACGTTTCAGTCCGCTTTTGCATTGCAAGCCGCTTACATTTGGGAGATTAGTCAAGACAGAAAACGCGGGTGTCACGACAATGTCGGCGGCAGGTAAAAAGTTGTGCTGCGCGGCGACGGTGCTAGAAACAGCTCAGTGAGGCGGGTAAAAGAAAGGTTTTGCGGGACGGTGACACAGTTGTTCAGCCTTTGGGCGGCGCAGCGCTTCCTGCGCTGCGATTGAACCAAGAAAAAGATGGGCGGCTTTAGCCGTCGAGGTACCTCCAGGGCTAAAGCTCAAGACCGTGGTCCCTTACCGCAGCTTGCAGAGCTTAGGGTTTTACTCTCACTGCTATTCCCAAATCCCGCAGTTGTGCCTCACTGACCGGCGTCGGCGCATCAACCATCAAATCCACGGCGCGCGCCGTCTTGGGGAAGGGAATCACTTCCCGCAAACTTTCCGCTCCAGCGATGATCATCACGATCCGGTCGAGCCCCAGCGCGATTCCTCCATGCGGAGGAGTGCCATATTCGAGAGCTTCGAGGAAGAATCCGAAGCGCGCGCGGGCTTCTTCCTCGCTCATGCCCAGAGCACGGAAGATTCTGCTCTGCACGTCCTGGCGGTGAATGCGGATCGATCCCGAACCCAGTTCTGTGCCATTCAGCACGACGTCATAGGCCAGTGCACGAACCGCGCTCAATGGCGACTGCGGATCGTTCAGGGACTCGACCCCCGCTTCGAGTAGCTTCATATCTTCTTCATGCGGCGACGTGAAGGGATGGTGCGCTGCGTTCCAGCGCTTGTCACCTTCGTCCCACTCAAACATGGGGAAATTCGTGACCCAGAGGAAACGGTAATCGTTCGCGGCCTCGCCGGTCCTTGCGAAAATGCCGTGCCGATCGGCATACTTCTGCGCCAATGCCAGCCGCAGCAAGCCCGCCGACGCGTATATGGACAGCTCCTGCGGAGTCACTTTGTGGTGCGCGGGCATCGCCGTCTGCGGCCCCGACTGCGCGGACCCCGCCACCAGCACGATCAGATCGCCCTCTTCTGCGCCGGCTTTCTTAGTAATCGCCGCTGCCGCTTCGGGATACTTGTTGCCGATGCGTTTGAAATCCTCGAAGATCTTCGCCCCACCCTTGGAGTGGAACATGGTCTTGATGTCGTCGCGCTCTTTGCGCGAGAGCTCGCCCACCCTGGGCGTTCGGACCGCGATCACCGGAAGATTCGGGCTGATTGCCAGTTCCTGCAAGTTCTGGGCCGTGAACCATTCGCGCACGTCGGTGAATGCCGGCAGGCGCAGATCCGGCTTGTCGATTCCATACAGCCGGATCGCTTCGTCGTAATCCATTCGCGGAAACGGAGTTTTGATTTCCGATCCGGCAGCCCGGAACGCCGCGGTCAGAAATCCTTCCACCACTTCCCAAACGAGCTCGGGCTGCGGATACGACATTTCCAAATCGATCTGCGTGAATTCCGGCTGCCGGTCGGCGCGCAAATCCTCATCCCGAAAGCAGCGTACGATCTGAAAATATTTGTCAAAGCCCGAGATCATTAAGATTTGCTTGAACATCTGCGGCGATTGCGGCAGAGCGTAGAACGTTCCCGGCTGCACCCGGCTGGGAACGAGATAATCGCGCGCGCCCTCTGGCGTAGACCGCGTCATGAACGGCGTTTCGATCTCGAAAAATCCCTGCCCCGAAAGATAGTCGCGGATTGCCTTCGCCACTTTGTGCCGAGTCTCAATGTTGAACTGCATCACGTCGCGGCGCAGATCGATGTAGCGATACTTCAGCCGCGTCTCTTCGTTGGTGAGCGCCGTGTCGCTGGGCAAGAACGGTGGCAGTTTCGATTCATTCAGAATGCGCAATTCCTCCGCCACGAGTTCCACTTCGCCAGTTGGCATGTTCCGGTTGACGGTGTTCGGATCGCGCAGCTTCACCATGCCGGTGACGGCGATGACATACTCGTTGCGGAGAGTCCCCGCTTTTTCGTGGAGCGCGCCATCGTGCTCGGCGTTGACTACCACCTGGGTCACGCCAGTGCGGTCGCGCAGATCAATGAAAAGCAGGTTGCCATGGTCGCGCCGCCGGTTGACCCAGCCCATCAATACCGCCTTCTTGCCTGCGTTCGATGCGCGGAGCGCCCCGCACATGTGAGTTCGCCGGAGATCACCTAGAAAGTCGAGCAAAGTGTGTCCTGATTGTGAGAAATAGATATCAATGCCGAACCTAGGATTATAAACGTTGGAAGAAATCAGAGCAGAATGAGATCGGCTTCAGAGACCGGAAGCAAGCACACAAGAACAGCCGTCGCCGCTTCTCAAATTAGCTTGACAAACCGCGGCCGCGGTAAGTATAAGATCGAAATCGAAAGAAATCGTAAGCGCACCGTAACCAGCCGTAAATCGGACGTATAACAATACGAACAATGCGGAGGGCGCCATGCGACTGGCCACCCCAGTTCTTTTCCGGTTTTTGACAGCATCCTTATTGGCAACCTGTTCTCTATTCGTGGCAGCGCAGGGCAGCTATCGCGCACAACTCCGGGGCGTTGTTTCAGATGCGGCCGGAGCGGTTATGCCGAACGTCGCCGTAACCATCACTGAGACGGGCACCGGCATCGCCACGCGCGCGCGCACCGACGAAAAGGGCGAATTCTTTTTTACCGGCCTGCGCCCGTCCGCCTATTCAGTGAGAGCCGAGGCGCCCGGATTCCGTACCACCGAGCGCACCAATGTGGTTCTGGCAGTCGACCAGGAATCGTCGCTAAATTTCAAAATGCAACTGGCGGGCGTATCCACTTCCGTGGAGGTCACAACCACAGCGCCGCTGCTCGATACGGGTAACGCAACGTTGGGCACCGACGTCACCAGTGAGTATGTAAAGGAACTTCCTCTGTTGAACCGCGACTTTTTCGGCTTGACCTTCCTTTCCGGAGGCGTGACGGAGACAGCCGGGTCGGGCACCCAGGACAACTATCCCTCAGGGACGAATTTCGTTTCCAACGGACAGCGCAACGCGACCGCGGAAGTGCGGATAGACGGCGCCCTGATCAGCGCCCCGGAGCAAGGCGAGGGCGGAAACTCGAATGTTTACTACGAGCCGCTGGTCGAGGGGGTGCAGGAATTCAAAGTTCAGAACAACAGCTTTTCCGCGGAATTTGGCAACAACGGCGGCACCGTCGTAAACATGGTTCTGAAGAGCGGCACCAACGCTTTCCATGGCAGCGGATGGTACTTCCTCCAGCGATCGCAAATGGACGCGCGTGATTTCTTCAACCCGGCTCCGAATCCGAAACCGGATAGCAAGCGCGACCAGGCAGGATTTACCATCGGCGGTCCTATCCGAAAGAATCGCACCTTCTTCTTCGCCGATTTTGAAAAAGTGCGCAACAACAGCGCCTTCAGTAATCTCGCAACCGTACCCACCACCGCGGAGCGAAATGGCGATTTCTCGGCGACGGCTACCAATATCTACGACCCGACCCTGCCTTTGGTGGCCTGCGCTTCCGGCTCCTGCAGGCCCCAGGTGCAGTACCAGGGCAACCCGAACGTGATTCCCCCGGGCGAAATCGATCCTATTGGTCGGGCCATTCTCAGTCTTTATCCGCAGGCCAACTTGCCGGGTGAATTTAACAATTACATTTTCAGCGGCACGGCACATGCTCCGGATTATCAGTTCGATGTCAAAATCGACCACCAGATCAACGACCGCAACCACATCAGTGGACGCTATAGTCGCGGCTCGTCGAATTACTACACTCCCATGATCTTCGGAGACGCCTTCGACAATAACGGAACCGGAGATGGAATTGCGGGCAGCCCCACGCTGGCACAAAATGGTTCGATTGAATATTCCCGAACGGTGAACCCGCGTATCGTCTGGACCAGCCATTTCGCGGTTGACCGGGTGCACGAATTGGAAACGCCAGGAATTCCCACCATTTCTAGCTTCAATGCGTCCTTGCCGACCGGTGTTCAATTATCGCCCGTGTTCCAGCAGGCCAACGGAATCGATCGGATGCCCGCGATCTACATGTCCTCGGGCGGCCAAACTGCGCCGTGGACCGATCTGTACGATCAATGCTGCGCGAACACCACTTTCGCTCATACGCTTTACAGTTATTCTTCTCAGGTTGTGATCTCGAAAGGCGCGCACCTGATGAAGTTTGGGGGCGAACAGAGACTTTTCTACAACAACTTCTTTCAGCCCTCGGATCCTACGGGCACCTTCAACTTTACCGACTATGTCACCTCGCCGACTCCGAACAACGACACGGATGCCAACGGCAATTCGACTGGGAATCCCTTCGCCAGCACGCTCCTTGGATACGCCGACAATATCAATCCCTATCCCTCTGAGCCGACCTCGCTCGAAGTTTTGCCGGCGGTCGCGAACCGATCGGCGGAGACCGGTTTCTACTTCCAAGACGACTGGAAAGTGACTGCCAAGCTCACGCTCAATCTCGGCCTGCGTTACGAATGGAGCACGCCCTACGACGAACGCTACAACCGCATCCAGTTCAGCAATTTCACAGCGCCCACCGGAGTGAATCTCGATTTAACCCCCGCCCAGTCCGCCCTGAGTTCCTATGGCATCAACTTTCCTTCGTCGGAGCAGTTAATCGGCACGACCCAGTTTTCCACCTCGAGCATGAGACACGTTCCCGTATACCGCAATGATGTTGGTCCACGATTGGGCTTTGCCTATACCTTCGATTCGAAGACGGTCGTACGCGGCGGCGCCGGGATCTACTTCGGCATGAGCCCGGCCACGAATTTTCAATATCCCGGAACCGCTTTCAGCAAGACGGCCTCGATTTTCTTTACGAACAACAACTTTGCAACACAGTACGCCACACTCGAAAATCCCTTTCCAACGGGCTTTACCCGGCCACAGGCCAAACAGTACGGGCAGCTTGCCGAGTGGGGATACTCGAATAACAACGATCTCGGTACCACTGCGGCGCGCGACGCCGACCTCTACCAGTGGAATCTGGGAATTCAGCGCGAATTGCCCAGCCAGATCGTCCTTGGCGTCGACTATTCCGCGAATCGCAGCACTCACCTCCCGTGGTCAGGCACCAACAATCGAGACTTCATCCCTTCCGCGTTGCTGGCCCAGATCTCCGCCGCCGTAACGCCCACCGATCCTAATTGCCAGGCTGACAGTTGCGTGACGAGCTTTCTTCAGAATCCCGTGACCAACCCGTTCCTCCCGATGTTCAGCACTCCGTGCGCAGCCACGCCCACTTCTCCCTGCTTCAATGAACCGGATTCGCTCTACAGCACTTCGCAAATCCCTCTGGGATATCTGCTCAATCCTTACCCTCAGTTCACGGGAGATTTTGAAGGGCTCATGCTGGAGGAAGCCAGCTCCTGGTACAACTCGATGCAGATCCGCTTCCAGAAGCGCACCACGCACCACATCAGTTTCGAGGGCAGCTACACGGTTTCCAAGTTGACCGATAATTCCTCGGCAGGCCGAAACAATTGGGTAGGATCGCTGGCCAACGGACTCCCACAACAATTCGACCGCCTGAATTTCGAACACGGTATCAGCGCCAATGACGCGTCGCAGCGCCTCGCCGCCGCGGTCGTTGTCACTTTGCCCGTGGGCCGCAACGAATGGATTGGCGGAGGTATGAATCGCGGGCTCGACGCCGTCGTGGGCGGCTGGTCCATCGCCAGCCTCGTCACGGAACAATCAGGACAACCGATCTCGGTCGGCATGAGCAATCCGCGGCTCGCCAATGGCAGCCAGCGTCCTGATGTTGTCTGCTCCCAGCTCAAAACTGGTCTCAGTATGAAAGATGTCGCCACAAATTGGGAGGCGAACTCGGAAGCGGAAGGAAACGGCCTCGCGCCGGTCGCTTCATTTATTAATCCCAACTGCTTCGCCGATCCTGGCGATCAGAATCCGGGCAATGCTCCACGCTATTTTCCCGGCTTGCGCGTGAACGGCATCCACAATGTGGATATGAATCTCTACAAGTCATTCGTGCCGAAAGAAGGCATGACCATCGATCTCCGAGCCGAAGTGTTCAATCTGCTGAATCATCCGCGCTTTTCCCAGCCCGACTCCGCCTTCGGAGATCCGGCTTTCGGCACGATTACCTCTGACGCGAATGGCTATTTGCCCCGCTATTTCCAGTTTGGATTGAGATTCGAGTTCTAGAATTTGGCGGGTAGGACCGCCCGGTACTTGGAGCGCCGGGAATGGCTCCGGCGAATCCTGCTCACGGTTTTTCCTGGAAGCGCTGATAAAGCTCGGGTCGAAAAATTGTATCGACCGTTCCCCTAACCGCCACCGGGTAGTCCTTTTCAAAGGGCACGCCTTCGATCCCTTCCGCCCTGAGATGAATCGTATAGTTGGCGGCGTGAGTGAACGTGTGCGTGACCGCCATCGCGTCTGCGCCCGTTCCGTCGCCGAAGTCCCAGTGATAGCCGAGTGCCGGCACATGATCTGCTGAATCTTGTGCGGAAAGTATCACAGTCTTGCCGGCTTCGATCTTCTCCGGGATTGCCACCTCTACAACCGGAGCAGAGGCAGCGATGGAAGAGTCGAGTATCTTTATGACCCTCACGGACTGCGGAGCCAAGCTCAGTGAAAGAGAATGAACGTTCTCAGCCATGGCCGAACCCGGCGCGAAAACGTCGACCACCAGGTTACGGCCCGTCGTCAACCCGAGATCGGATAGCTTGAACTCGTGCTTGCGCTCCTTTTCCGTCCAGTTGAATACAGCCAGGATCGCCTGTCGCCTGCTCTCCCGCAGCAGAAATACGCTGGGCATCTCATCCTCCAGCGTGTAGCTCATCAAGTCCAGAGGCGTCGCCGCGTGGCCATAGCGAGCCATATCGAGCAGATCCCGATTCTTGACCAGTGCCATCCGGTCAGCGTCCGCAAACAGAGTAGGTAGATCGTCACCAATCTCATACAGCCCGCCGGAGATTGCCGCCAGAGCAATCGAGACCTTCGCCTCCTCGAGCGTGAGTGGCCGTTGTGCCCCATGATTCTGGCTTTCGGCAATGATCTGCCGCGATACGGTAAACGCGTCGGGATCGGCAAGGAAGAAATTCCGGTTCATGTAGTAGCGGGAAGCAATGCCCGGAGCCGCAGTTCGGCTGGCGTCGAACGAATGACCCGTATCGCATGAAATGCGGCCCGTATCCACAATACCCACCGGATTCAGCATCACGCTGCCGTCCTTATCCAGCAGCACGCCGTCTCCCACCGCTTCGCGAATGGTCTGCAGCCCAATCCGCTGCGCCTCCAGCGCCGTAGTATTCGGACGGTAGTAATAACCCTCAATGGCAGTGTCGTCCATGAAATCGAGCTTGATATACCGAATCCCCCAATCCCTGGTCAGCGTCGTGTAAGTGTCGCGCAAATATTGCTGTGACCCGGGATTGGTCGTATCCAGCACATAAAGAGGATCCAGATCGGTTGCGGTATCGGGAGGCTGAGTTACGAGCCCGGCATGGATCGGCTCTCCCTTCGCGTTGTGAACCAGCCAGTCCTTGTGATTCGCATAAACGGACGAACGCTCCGCAACCTCGAAGGGGGCAGTCCAAATTCCTGGAGTCAGTCCGAGTCCCCGCACCTGGTCTTCCAGTTTCTTCACGCCGTGAGGAAATTTGTAGGCGACCGGCGAAGTGTATTCTCCACGCGCGTACTGATAGCCTTCGTCAATATGAAAGAAGTTGTAGCCGAAATCTTTGAGCTGTGCGGCAAGGAACTCCGCATTGGTCAGAGCCGTTCCCTCCGTTATGCCGAAGTAGTAGGCTGTCCAACTCCACCAGCCAATGGGCGTGGGCGCGCGGTTTCTCGGTTGATGAAGCGCGCGGATGACTTCGCCGTAGGATTCGAGCTGGGCGTGATAATCGGACGACAAGCTGGCCATGACCCGCTCCGAAGGCAGAGTCTGGCCTGGAGCGAGAGGTAGGCTGAGTTCGATCTGATCTTCTTTGGCCGAGTGCTTGAGCGAATTCTCTTTGGCGAGCTCGGTGGTCCCGGTGGAATCAACCTCATAGCCCGCAACGGCGCTTCGCTGCTGATCCACATGAAGACGCAAAACCGTGAGCCATCGTTCGGAAGTCAGGGCTCCCAAAAACAAGCTCTGTCGACTCTGCCGGTTATAGATGAGTTGACTGCCCACAGCCAGATGAAGCCCTTCGCTAGCTTGCGCGAGATCATGAACCTCCATGTTCGGCCGGTCTTCGCTGAAACTGTCGGACAATACGCGATCCGAGGATGCGGGGCCATCAAGGTTCACGAAGGGTTCCACACCCTCGAGAACACGAATGCTTTGCACGGTGGTCGGCGCCCCCGTGCTGTTCCGAACCTGCACTTCGATCTCCGCAAATGCAGGCCGCGAGTGCAATCGGATCTGACAAATCAAATCCGGATCGCCGGACCTGCCGCTGTGCGTCACGGTAAGTTGCGGCCCTGCATCCAGACCTTCAGCGAATGACGCCTCTTTCACCTCATGATGCGGGTAACTGCTGGACGAGATCCACCGATGGTCGATCTGCGCCGCTACGCGCGCGCTAATCGCGCCGCGCTGCTTTTCCTTCGACCGTAGAGCGTAGGTGTCACCCAGCCGGTTCGTCTCGACCACCAGCTGCGCGTTTTCGATTTTGGCCGCGGCGGGGGCATTAGCCCGCGAACTCTGAGCTCCCGCAGACATAAAAGAAGATAAAAGCAAAAATCCCAGGGACACGGCTTTAAGATTCATGAACTTCTATCCTTCCAAGGAATCGCTCCCCGTCCTATCGGGCTCCGCTGCTCGCTTCCTGCTTCACACCCGCGGTATCAACCCCCACCGTGGAAAGCCGCTCCAGCGCCATCTTTCCAAGGGCATCGTCTTCAATCTTCGACACAAAGCCAACTTGCGTCCCCCTGGCAGACCCTAATTGTCTGCAAAAATCTCCGAGAGAATTCCCGGGGCGAATGCCTTGTTGCTGGCCAGCAACTCCCTGTCTGGCGACAGTTGCTCGGGCCGGGGAAAAAGGATCAGATCAAGATTTAGCTTGCCAACAACGCAGACCCCGATCACTAGTTTTCCTTTCATGTTGGAAAACCGCCAGACGTCTTCGCTCAGGAATGAATGCTGACGTTCTGTACCACGCGGCTGATGGCACCGTTTGGACTGGGACAATCCGGCCGCAGCTTCCACTGCAGTGAAAAGAACAAGCCGAGCAGTTGTCCGAAGATTACGTCCACCACTGGGCGGTAGTCATCGGCGAGAGCGCTCGGCGTGGCGGGCATGAAATAATGTTCATTGAAAGAGTCCATGCGCGAGATCCCCCCCCCGGCCACAACAATTCTGGACCTGACCAGCTGTTTTTGTCCGATCTCGTCGAGCAAGTCCCGCTCGTACTGCTGGACACGCCGATTGCCCGAAAGAAAACAAACGAACAGCGCAGCTTGATCCAGCGCTGCCATAGGACCGTGCCGCAGCCCCAGCACCGATTCCGACATGGTCAGAGTTTTCCCCGCAGTCAGCTCCAGCAATTTAAGTGCGCATTCCTTCGTCACAGCCCGCAGAGGCCCAGAACCCACAAAACAAGCTTTGGTATACCCTTCCTTCGCCAACGCCGACGCGCAATCTGCAGCGCGCGGCAGCAAATTCTTCCCCGCCTGCACCAGTTCCCACAGCACTTTCTCATAGCGCGCAAGATCGTCAACGTGCGCCAGGCATTGACCGAAGACCACCATATTCGAGAACGAACTGGTCATCGCCAGTCCGCGGTCGTTCACCGCGTCATCCAGACAAATGCCTAATACTCGCGGATCCCCCACGCTCTCCCGGATCATTCGGCCGTTCGCGTTACAAGAGACCACAAGGTGATGGATATCCGCCGATATCTTTCGAGCGCGTTCTAAAACTGCAACTCCTTCTGGACTGTCTCCCGACCGCGAGAACGATACCCAAAGATATTTGCGTTCAGGAATCAGCATGTCATCCATGTGCGTCAGCAAATCCGTACTGGGCACGGCCATCACTTCGCAATGCCAGCACTTGCGAAGAAGATACGTCAGCGACTGTCCGATGTAGTCGGAGGTCCCGGCGCCGATCAGAAAAACGGTGGGCCTGGAGGCCAAACCTGCACCGAGTCCGGCTCGCGACAGGAATTCCGCGATCTCCGCCTGTTTTCTGCGGAACAGTTCGAAAGTGGTGATCCAGGTATCGGGCTGCTGCGCAATTTCGGCAGGGGTGTGCGCCAGTCCGCGAGCGTCTCTCTCGCTGTCCGGCAACCTCAACAATTCAGAAAGGGCGTCCACACGCAATTCTCTCCTCAATTCCATTTCTCATCATCGTCACAACGCCGCCCCTCGTTTCCAGTGGGTCACGGCTCATACCAAAACACAGCGCCCTTCTCAATGGCCGGCAGCTTGTAAGTGATGCCCGCGGTCCGCACATTGCCCGTGACCGACTGAACTTCTCCCAGAAACGGGAGAAAAAACCCATGCCCATGGGTCGCCCCAGATATCGTGACCTGAACGTCAGTTTGAGGTGTCTGAATTGGATTCACCCCACCTTGCAGCCCGGCGAAGTTTGCAAAGAAAACGTGTGGCTTGCCATCAACCTGAGCGATCGACGTCGCCAGCAGAGGCGAGGCCACCACGCGAACCGGTGTCTCCGATTTCAAACCCTCCAGAAACTCTTGCTCCCGGTCAACCGCCGCTTGATCAATGTGCTTTTGCAGTACCGCGTAATAATCCCCTCCGGAGAACGTATCGAACTGGACAAGATTTTGAGCGATGCCAAGCTCCTTGGCATGATCCCCGGTGAGCACTAGCCTTTTACCGCTTTGCGCATATTTTAAAAGCAATGCTTTCTCTTCGTCGCTGATCACTTGCACGTCAGGCAGAATCAACGTCGGCCCCTGGAATTCCGCCAGCGTCCGGGGAGTGACTACCGCAAATTCCAGATGCTGCCGCATCAGAAGAATAAGGATTCCCCGGTAAGCAGGAATAAATTCGTGGGCGTAATAGTCTCGCGTCTCAGGAGAAAAATAAACCCCGATGGGTGCGATGCCCGTTCGTGGACGATAGAAAGTGTCTTCGTGCGCTTTAATCCAGGCGAAGATTTTCCTGCGGGTCGCGGGATCGTTCGATCCTGCCATCGAGTGTCCCGGCGCATCCCAGAAGTTCGATCCGGTCGCGATCTCTGAGGCCGCCAGATTCATCATCGCCTGCCGCCGATCGACTTTCTTATCTCCATCCCAGGAGTAATTCAATATCCAAGTCGCCTTGCCCTGCGCGAACGCACGGAACGAATGCATTCCCACTTGATAATTGAACCAATCCAGTGGGCTCCGTGACGATGCCATGTGATCGCCGCTGCCGAATTCATATTCGTGCGCGATCGCATCGACCACCGCGTACAAGCTGTACACATCCGCACCCACCCGAACCGCCTCTTCCTCAATTCCCGGATAGAGTTCCGGAATCGTCTTGATTGCAGGACTTACGGTCTTGGCATTGCGATCGATTTCCTGCAAGAAATCGGTGATGGTTTTAATTCTGAATGCGACCCACTTTCGAAAATTCGCGTCCGAGAAGTCTCCCAGCTTGATTTCTTTCCTGGCGTCAAGCCCGGTTTCTTTTTGAAAGGCCGCCACCGTGTAATCATCAAAGCTGGCCCATGTATCTTCCCAGCCGTCGAAGTGTGTCATCCAGTATGGGATATCGACATAAATTCCATCGATCCCTGTAGCCGCAATCTGCTTCACCCGCTCCATGTAAGTCTTGCGCCACGCCGGGGCATAGGGGCTCACCCACGCGTCCTCATCGCCCTTCGCAATCCAGAAAGCGCTACCGCTTGCAAAGATCGCAGGCTCACCGCTAAGTTTCCTCTGCAGCCAATCAGGGTGATCTTTGGCCAGCGTATGCGGAGTCTTATCAGCATTCGCAGTAATGCACTCGGTTCCGGCGATGTATACGAACGCCTTGTTGCCAACTGCATGCGCCTGCTGAGCGACGGCGCGAATGGCTTTCAGTTTTTCCTCAGGATTAAGCAAGCTTTCATAGCGGCCGGGAATGTCGTTGTCCACTTCGATCCCAAAGACGCCATCCTCCTGCGCCTTGCGGGCAATTTCCACCGCGTTGCCGGTCTTCAGTCCGTAGGCGCCAATGCGCACATAGTTGGCCCAATTCTGACCGGCCCAAGTCTGCTCTTCCGAACCGGAACTAGCTCCCAGAATCTCCGGAAACGGGAGCATAATCAGGAGCACAAACAAGAAAATGACTGCCACGCCAGCGGCAGTCGCAAGCGAGCGGCGTATTCCCCGGGGCCCAAGGCCGAGACGGGCAGGCGCAAATGAAAACCAGGCAAGCTTGCGTATCATTGCGATTAATAACTTTTACTTTCGTAATGCCGCGCTGTCAAGTGTAAAATGCTCTGAGTCGGTAGGAAGCCATGGCTTCCCACGAAGCAAGCTACAGCCGGACAACCGGCGGTTCCTGGACCGCCTGTAGCTCGGCCGTTTCAATCACCGGCCGTAGACAAACGAAAGCAGTCGCGGTAAAAAGGAAATGCCCAACCGAACGCATTGAGAGCCCTAGCTTTGTCGAATGGACCTGTGCTGAACGAAGAGCGGCGCCGACATATTCTCGACATTCTGAATCGCGAGGGACGCGTTTTGGTCCTGGACCTGGCCAAACAGTTCCGCACCTCGCAAGTCACCATCCGTAAAGATCTCGATATTCTTCAGGCCCACGGACGTATTCAGCGCAGTCATGGGGGAGCTTTGCCGGCTCGTGAAGGCGCACTCGAAGATCCGACTCTGCGCGAAAAAGAGAAGCTCTATCGCAAGGAAAAACTTCAGATCGCGGCCGCGGCGGCCCGAATGGTGCAGGAAGGTCAGGTAGTCATCCTGGATTCTGGCACCACGACAACGGCCATTGCCCGCGCGCTGCGGGAGTTTGAGAACCTCACCATCATTACCAACGCCGTGAATATCGCCGCAGAGCTGTCGGGTTCCTCTCTCGAGGTGATTCTGACCGGTGGGACGTTGCGAAAGAATTCATTCTCGCTGGTGGGCCCAGTCGCAGACGAGACATTGCGCCGTCTGAATGCCGATATTCTCTTTCTCGGTGTTGATGGTTTCGACGTGCAACATGGATTAACCACGCCGAATCTGCTGGAGGCCAAAGTGAACCGCACTATGATGGATGTCGCCCGAGTCGTGGTGGTCGTGTGCGACTCCAGCAAGTTTGGCCGCCGGTCCTTGTCTTCCATCGCCCCGCCCTCAGCCATCCACCACTTGATCACCGATCGTGGCATCCGCAAATCGGACCTAGCCGCGTTAAAAAAATCCGGGATCGACGTTACCGTCGTATGAATTCAAGACTGATCGGAAAGCCTGCCACACACTCTATTTTCCGCGAACACTTGCGTTTCCGCGAAACTGCCCAAAGATTCGTTCCGCATTCTTGTGGTAGATCTTCTCCAACACTGAATCCGGCAAGTCCATGCCATAAATCTTCCACCGGCCTTGCCCCGGATATCCCCAGTAATCAAAATACTCGTCTGCCGTTTCCAGCCACCGAAAATGATTGCGGTACATCGCTTCGTCCATTCCATTATCGGTGCCGAACATGATTCGATCCTGATACTTGATAAAGAACTCACGAGCCCGACGAGGCTGCCGGCCTAGCTCCGCTTCCCGCGCCCCGAACTCCACCATCACGTTGGGAAGCGTGTCCAGCAGGTGAGAAACGTAATCCAGGTTCTCTGGCCAATTTGCCATATGAAGGGCAACAAACGTGGTATGCGGATGCTTCGCAAACATGCGGTCCCGGGCCGCAAGAATCGAGTCCTTCGTGGGAAATTGCGGCCCGTAGAAACTCCAGTCCGGATGCTCGGTGAGCTCTTCATATCGCTCATTCTTGTTGTCCACCGGATGGAAGAATGCTTCAGGATCGGTCGAGTGAATGGACACCGGAATCCCCAGCCTTCCACATTCCTCCCAGATGGGATCGATGCGCGGATCGTCAATGGCAACGAGTTTTCCCGACTTGTCACGTACGGTGAGACCAAGATCCTTCAATTGCTTCAGCCCACGTGCCCCCCGCCTGACCGCGTCATCGAGCTGCGCCACCATCTCCTGGCCGAAGGTCGCATCGTCGATCTTGCTCCAGTCGATCTGGCTGAACACAATGAAGCGTCCCGGATATGGCTTCACCATCGTGTCGATCACCTTCTGCAGTCGGTCGCCCCACATGCCGGTGAGGATCACCACTGCCTTAACGTTGGTTTTGTCCATGATCTCCACCACGCGCTGGGGCGGCATGGGATCGTCGATCCCTAAGGCATCGTTCACATGATTGTGAACATCGATAACGTAATACTTAGCCTTGTCCACGTTGTGCGCTGGAGCATGCAGCATGGAAACGGGCTGGAAATCTTTGAGCAGAAGAGTTTTCTTCTCATCGGCGCCGGCCGCGGATTTGTATCCGATCTGACCCTGGGACTGATCTTGCTGAGTCGCCGCGTTCTGGGCCGCGACCGGCATCAAAAGGGCCAGAAAAAAGAGAAAGGAGATCAGTGTTTTCGCGGACATCGAATTCCATCCTTATCCAGGCTGCGACTTTGACTCTACATTCTCAACAAAACGACAGAAAAGGTAATCATTCGCAATATACCGGAGCCCTCCGGATTTCGGCAACCAGATGTCTCGTCAATCCTTCAAGGGGTGGCAGGTCGCTTCCAGGCGGGACCCGGGGCGGGTGGCTTTTACACCACGCGGAAGATGTCTTGGAAATGCTGGAAGAAGAGGTCCAACAGGGAAATCGGGAGACCGCCAGACATTGAGGTGCATTCCGACCGCTGTATTCTGTTCCAGCTCCAGGCCGTAAAAGTGTCAGCCTACGACGTACGGCGTCGGTTCAGCCGCGAGTTCTGTTTCTTGGGCGAAAACGCTATTCTGACATCATGAAGATCGACCTGAAATTTTGGTATTGGGCAATCGTCGCTCTGATGGTTGTTCGGTCGGGCTGTCTGGCATTGGCTGCAGATCGAACGGATGCAATTGACACCTACATCCGGGGAGAGATGACGAAACAGCGCATCCCCGGCCTCGCTCTGTTAGTTTCGCGCGGAGGCCAAGTCATACGAGCGCAAGGCTACGGTCTCGCGAATGTGGAGCTGGAAGTTCCGGTCAAACCGGAAACGATCTTTCAATCCGGTTCGATGGGCAAGCAATTCACCGCAACCGCAGTAATGATGCTGGTCGAAGAAGGCAAGATCGGACTGGAGGATCCGCTCACCAAGTACTTTCCCGATGCGCCTCCCTCCTGGAAGAAGGTCACGATTTTCGAAGTGCTCAGCCACACAGCTGGATTCACCGATTACCCGAGAAGTTTCGATATGCGGAAGGATTACACCGAGGCCGAGCAGCTCAAAATTGTTGAGAGTATTCCGCTGGCATTCCCGCCGGGCACGAGTTGGAGCTACAGCAATCTGGGTTTTCTAACGCTCGGCATCCTGATTCACAAAGTCACGGGCGAGTTTTACGGAAATTTTCTTCAAGAACGCATCTTCCGGCCGCTGGATATGCGAACGACTCGTATCATCAGCGAAGCCGATATCGTGCCCAACCGCTCCGCGGGATACCGGTTGGTCAATGGGGAACTCAAGAACCAGGAATGGGTTTCGCCCACGGTGAATACGACCGCGGATGGCAGTCTGTACTTCTCCATCATGGATCTTGCCAAATGGGACGCAGCGCTTTACACCGAAAAGCTTCTGAAACGATCGAGCCTGGAGGAGATGTGGACCGTTGCGAAGCTTAGCAATCGGCAGCCGAACTCCGGGCACTACGGTTTCGGCTGGTTTATCGAGACTAAAGCCGGTCACCGCGTCGTGGAACACGAAGGAGCATGGCAGGGCTTCGAAACGCAGATCTCCCGCTACGTGGATGACAAACTCACGGTGGTCGTTCTGACCAATCTTGATGACGCCAAGCCCGAAGTGTTCGCGGATCGCGTGGCCGAGATGTATTTGTCCGGAACCGTGAAATGAGAAGCCAGGGGCGCTACCCTCTGGCCTGAATCGCCAATAAGCCCCGCCGACGCTCTGGCAAGTCCCTAACTATCAAAGCAAGCATATTATGTGCGCACGTAACACACGACAGACCTGTAGTCGTTTGACTTTTACCCCGCAAGCTGACAGTCGGTTTAACTGGACAACCTGACTCAGAGTGAGTTACACATTTGGACGTTCAGTTCCCTCCGAAACGGGGGCGGACAAGTGAGAAGAGGCCCACGGGCGTGCGATGCACCAACCAGGGATACGAATGCAAATTCGAAAGCAAGTCTTTTCTTGGAGGGGAACGATGAGACCGTTGTCCAGCGGCCTATACACGTTGGCCATCATTTTTATTTCACTCTTGCGGCCAGTACAGGCGCAAACAACGGAAATCGCGACCAAGGCTGCAGAGGCTTTCAGCTACGGCGTCACCGAGGAAGTCACACTTACTGGTACGGTCTCGAGCGTGGTCACGAAAGCCACTCCGGGAAGGATCGTTGGTTCTCACCTGCTGCTCGCAACGCTCTACGGTCCCGTGGACGCAAGTTTAGGAAGGTTCGGTTTGGTAGGCAACGACGCCGTCTCAGTCGCCCCGGGCCAGCCAATCGAGGCGACCGGCGTCATGAGAACAATTAAGGAGAAGAAAGTTTTCCTGGTCCATACGATAAAAGTGGGGGACGTGGTTTATACGATCCGGAACCAGCACGGATTGCCAGTGTCGCCGCAGGCGCGTGAGCGCGCCAACCAGAAGGCGGACCAGAAAGCGGAATCGCGATGAGCCGCCAAGGTCACGCTGGCATCCTCAGCTTAGTTCTACTGGCTCTGGTTTTCTTGACGAGCTGCAACAGTTCGAACTTCAATACCCCGGCCGAAGCGATCGCAGCCACGAGTGGATCGCCTCAAAGCGCGGCGCTCAACACGGCATTTGCAACGCCCTTGGTGGCGACCGTGACCATGGGCGGATCTCCGATGAGCGGCGCGTTCGTCGTCTTCACGGCTCCGGCGACGGGAGCAAGCGGTACCTTCACGGGTGGAACCAGTACGGAGACGGATACGACCAACGCGAGCGGTGTGGCCACCTCGTCAACATTCACCGCCAATGGAACGTTCGGAGCCGAGACGGTGACGGCTACGGTTGCAGGAACGACGGCCACGGCCAACTTCAGTCTGGCGAACACTTCGGGGCCTGCGGCATCAATCACGGCGACGAGTGGCTCCCTGCAAGATGCAACTATCAGCACGGCGTTCGAAGAACCGCTGGTGGCGACGGTTCTGGACAGTAACCAGAATCCGGTCAGCGGAGCGTCGGTAACATTCGCTGCTCCGCTAACCGGCGCGAGCGGTGGGTTCACGTCGAACTCAACGGCTACGGAAACGGATACAACCAACGCAAGCGGTGTGGCTACCTCGTCGACGCTCACAGCCGATGCGTCGGCCGGTTCCTATACAGTCACGGCAACGGTTGCAGGGGTAGCAACGGCGGCCAACCTCAGTCTGACGAACATAACCGGCGCAGTCATATCGATCACGACCACGAGCGGAACTCCGCAGAGCGCGATCGTCAACGCCGCCTTTGGCGCGCCGCTGTCGGTGACAGTGCTGGACAGTAACCGGAACCCAGTCAGTGGCGCGCTCGTGACCTTCGAAGTTCCGGCGACGGGAGCAAGCGGAACCTTCGCAGGCGGAGTGAACACGGCTACTACCAACGCAAGCGGCGTGGCTACTCCGGCGATTTTCACAGCCAATGGATCGGTTGGAACTTATACCGTAACGGCCACGGTCGCATCCGGAGCGGAACCGGCGAATTTTGTTTTGACAAACACGGGAATCAACTTTGCCTTCTATTTGAGCGGGCTGGAGGCAATCAACGGTGGCTCGAAGTTTTACGCTCTCGCAGGGGCGGTGACCGTCGATGGCAATGGTAACGTTCTCGGCGGCGAACAAGATTACAACGATGGTGCGGGACTCACTTCACCTCAACCTTCCGGAGACGCCATTTTGCCGGGCTCTGCTGCGCTGACGGTGGATCCTACGACCGGGCAGGGGACGCTCACGCTCACGACAAACAACGCGAGTTTAGGTCTCAACGGCGCAGAAAGCCTCGGCATCCAGTTTGTGAACTCGAACCACGCAATCATCGTTCAGTTTGACGGCTCGGCAACCTCCAGCGGAAGCATGGACACCCAGACGCTCTCGAGCATGCTCAACGACGGGAACTATGCCTTCACCCTTTCTGGAGTCGACCCCGGGTATGAGTCGATCGTGTTCGGAGGCGTATTCGCGATTTCGAATAGCGGCACCACCCTGGCGGGTACTTTCGACGTCGATGATGCCGGAGCCACGACGAGTCCAACACTGGGAACTTCGTTCAGCGGAGCCATCACTGGACCCGATGCCTTTGGCCGGGGCACAATCACTAACACCACGCTGCCAGTATCATCACTCAACTATTACGTGGTTGGTCCCGAGGCGATACGGATCATCGATGTAGATACGATTACCACCGATTCGGCGATCGGTTCGGCGTTCGGTCAGGGCACGGGCACTTTCAGCAACGCATCGCTGGGGAGTTCCGTATTCGGCGTCTCCAGCAATTCGCTCGGAAATCTCTATGCTGCGGCAGGCATGTTTACGACCGTAACGGGAAGCGGCACATTCAACGGTGTCGCGGATGACAACGAATTCGACAATGGCACTATCGTTCCCAAGGCCGCTATCTCGGGCACCTATTCTATTGCGAGTAATGGATACGGCAGCCTGACCATCGCGGCCGGAGATTTGGGAGATGTCAGCGCTCTCGGGATCTACATGGCGGACCCACTTCTCAACTTGAATGATCCGAATAACACCACCAGCGGATTGGGAGGCGCTCTGGTTGCCGACCTGGATGTTTCGAGTCTCAACCCCACCGGAGTGAATGGCACCGGAGTACTGGTTCCGCAATCAGACACTTCAACCATCAAGTTCGCAGGCAGCTATGCCTTCGGAGCGCAGGCTTTCAACGACTCTCGAGGACCGACTCTCGGTTGGGAATTCGACTTTGTTGGGCAGGGATCGGTCAACAGTGGCGCTTTAACCGCGGCCAACGGAGTTGTCAGTGATCCTTTCTTCATATTCAACGCCACTGCGCCAGACGGGACGGATACCGCAAAGTTCTCAGGAACCATATCGCCTGATCGGGTCAATGTTGGGCGCTACACAACTACGCTGGGCGTAAACGTTGCTGCGGACCCCGATTACACCATGGTCATCTATCAGGCGAGCGGCGCCCAATTGTTCTGGCTGGACGAGGATGAAAATGGCGAGAGTGTCTTCCTTGGATCTCTCCAGCAACAAGGGTCGCTCATCGCCCTACCGGCGGTGCAGGAAGCCCCGGCGAAAACCAAATCGAAACAGAAATGATAGGCGGCGACCTGCGAAAGCTGATAGGCCTAAAAAGCCATGCCCGACCCTCATTTGGAATGGCCGTTGACAGACAGAATTCTAAGTGGGGAAGGTTGTTGAATACGGAGATCGCAATGAGGCTTCCTCGGATGGTGTTGCTCTCGCTGGTTGTGATGGTAGCGCCAGCCCTGTCTTCGGCTCAGGACGCGACGGGAAGAATTTACGGAACAGTCTACGACCAGCAGGGCGCCGTGATCCCCACGGTGCAGATTACTGCGACCAACACTGCCACCCAGGACTCGCGCGTTGCAAGCACAGACAAAGAGGGAGCTTTCCAGATACTGGCGCTCCCCATCGGCAATTACAAGGTGACCGCCGAGCATGCCGGGTTTCGCAGCGTGGTCAGCGCAGAACAGAAACTGTTAATCAACGAAACGCTGCGCATCGACTTCAAGATGCAAGTGGGCGCGGCGAATCAGACCGTCGAGGTTGGGGCCGAGGCCGCGCCCCTCGAAACCGTCAACCCAACTCTGGGGCAGTCGATCACTGGGCGAACTCTCACCAACATGCCTCTCAATGGACGCGACGTGCTCGATTTGGCATTGCTTCAGCCCGGAGTCACGGAAAGCAACGACGACAATACCGGTGCGGGCAATTACAGCATCGCTGGCGGCAGAACTGATTCCGTGACGTTCCTGCTCGATGGTGGAAACAATAATGACTTGCTGGATAACAGTAATGTTCTCGATCCCAATCCCGACGCCATCGCCGAGTTCCGAATTTTAACCAGCGACTACACGGCGGAGTACGGACGCAACGGCGGCGGGGTCATCAGTATCGTTACCAAGTCCGGTACCAATCAGATCCATGGCAGCCTGTTCGAATTCGTCAGGAACAGGGTTTTCGATGCCGACGACTACTTCAACAAGCAGCAGAATCTTCCGCGGCTCGACCTCAAGCGCAACCAGTACGGAGCAACGCTGGGCGGGCCGATCGTCAAAGACAAGGCTTTTTTCTTTCTCGCCTACCAGGGGCAGCGGCAGATTCAGGCTTTTCCGCTCATTGATTCGCCTGTCTATACGCCGCAGGAGTTGCTGGGAAATTTTTCTACCGCTTCCGACGACGCTCCCGACCCCGGTGTCGTGGCCTTCCTCACCGCCAATCCTTGGTTTGCGACTCCTAACGGGAGTGTGGCCAATGCCATTATCGATCCCACGAAGATCGATCCCGTAGCCCAGGCCTACATCAAAGCCGGCTTAATCCCAACCGCTCCCAATGGTCTGCTTTCCACAACATTAACGGCAGACGACAATCGGAATGAATTAACCAGCAAGTTCGATCTCCTTCTGAACCCCAAGGACAAGCTTTCGGCCACCATTGGTCTGAACCGCGCTGGTGACCCCTATTACGGAACTCTAAACCCTGCGCCGACCGCCAGCGTCCCGGGCTTCCCCGCCACGAATAAGAAAACCTTTTACTTCTTCAACCTGGGATACACTCGGATCTTTTCGCCGACCGAGCTCAACGAATTTCATTTCGTTGTGCACCGCACGAATTTCCTGTCGGACGATCCAGCGAACCACCTGCCCACCGGCCCGAAACTTGGCATCAACATCACTCCCGACCTGGCTACCGGTCCGACCGACATTTTTTTCGATAACGGTTTTGTGATTGGCCCCACCGAAAACGGTCCGACCCGCTTCATCGAAAACACGTTCTCCTGGACGGATGCCTTCACCTGGACACGGGCAAAACATAACTGGAAATTCGGCGTTGGCTTTTCGCCTTATCAGGAAAATCTGCTCTACGGCTATTACTTGAATGGGGAGTTTGATTTTTATACCGGCACCAGCACCGGCTCGGGAAACGATTATGCGGATTTTCTTCTCGGCGTTCCGGACGCTTTTTTCCAGAACGCTCTGGCGCCTTCCAACATTCGCAGCAAGAGTACTTACGTGTTTGGCCAGGACGAGTGGCACTTCCGTAAGAACCTGATACTGACGATCGGGTTGCGTTACGAATACAACACGCCCAAGTACGACACTGAGGGGCGCACTTTTTCGGTGATTCCTGGAGAACAGTCAAAACGATTTATCAACGCACCGCTGGGTCTGGTGTTTCCCGGCGATCCTGGCGCTCCCACCGGAACGAATTTCCCCGACAAGAAAAACTTCGCACCGCGCTTCGGCTTTGCCTGGGATCCAACCGGAAGCGGCAAGACTAGCCTCCGCGGCGGTATCGGGGTTTTCTACGACATCCTGAAAGGAGAAGACAATCTTCAGTTCAACGGGACACCCCCGTTCGTGGGCTCCGCCGGACTGTTCTACAATTCCCCGAACTTCCTGCCGCCCACGTGCGTCAATAGTGCTTCAGGTTGTCCGGTGACCGCGCCGCTGACCTATCTGAGCCAGCCCTACGCGAATGCCTGCAATTATGACGCGAACGGCAATTGCGAGAGTTTGGGCGTGGCCAATACGTTCCCATCCAAACCCCCTGCCTCGAACATCGATTTCACACCCTTCCTCCCGATCAACAATACTGGCGCTATCTACATAGTAGATCCGCACCTTCGAACGCCCTACGTCTACCAATACAACTTGAGCCTGCAGCGCAATCTTGTCGCCGACACGGTTCTCGAAACCAATTATGTAGGAAGCTCAGGACATGGTCTGACGTCGCTCAGAGACATTGACCCCCTGGTTCTGGGCACTACCAATCGAATCCTGAATACCAGTAGCAGCGGCTGCGGAACCATTCAAAATGTGGTCTGCTTCGGCCCACTCCCAGAATTCCAGAACGTATCCAATGCCAACTACAACGCTCTGGAAGTGAGCCTGACACGGCAACCCAAAGACTCACGCGTGGGGACGGCTTATTACACTCTCGCCTATACCTACGGGCATAACCAGGATAATGCCTCTGGTTTCGCACAACGCAACGCGCAAACGCCCGCCTACGACCCGAAACTTTTCTACGCTTCCGGGGACAGCGATGTTCGCCATCGCGTCACTCTCAGTGGGGGATGGGATTTGCCTTTCGATCGCGTCTGGGCCGCGGGACCGAAGCGCCTCACCCGCGGTTGGAGTCTATATCCCATCTTTACCTATCGAACCGGATTTCCATTCGACATTCCAGCCCAATTACCGGATCAATATGACCCTGCCAATCCGGGTTCTTCCGGCGCGGGCGATCCTATCCTTTCGCACGCCGCGGTGGTTGCCCCGATCCGAACGTTCAACCCCCGGCAGGTCCGCACCATCAATGAAATCACCTACGGTACTAACCCCATCACGGGCGGCTGCCAGATCACGACTCAAGCGGTCACCGGCAACTTTATCTTCGATCCCAATAGCTTTTCCAACATGCCCCTCGAGAACAATTCCTACTTCGAGGCCGGAAGCGCTCCCAATCCCTGCTTCCCGCAACTCGATCCGGTGAATAACCCGGCCGACCGAACCTACGGCCTACACCGCAATGTGCTCCGCGGTCCGACCCTGACCAATCTCGACATCGCGCTTGCCAAGACCACTACGATCACGGAGCGGTTCAAGGTGGAGTTTCGCGCCGAATTCTTCAATGCTTTGAATCATCCCGAGTTCGCCCAACCGACAGTCCTGGATGGCGCGGCGAACATTCAGAGTCCAACGTTCGGCGAGATCACCTCAACCGGCTCCTTTCGGGGGGCGACTCCACGCATCGGACAGTTGGCGCTGCGAGTGACTTTCTAGTTGAAAATGGGGACCCGGGGGGCACTCTACGCGTCCAGCACTCGTTGGAGACAGGATCACTAGTAATTGCGCCTCATTGGATTTGTAAACCAACGACCAACGCTGTCGCGAGAGATCGACAGCCCTACCCCCAGTGTCCTCAGCAAACATAATGAGAGTTGTGCGGAGGGGAATGCTCCATCTGTGACTCGCCCCTGCACAACCGTAACCTGCACAGCAAGCGCAGTCCGCGTCAAAATGGGGACGATGCGGATTCGCGTAAAACCCACGATTGCCATCCTGTTTTTTGGACTTCCTCTGTGTGTATCGTGGGCGCGAGGAGAGCCTCGACAAACCGGAGCTTCGAGCACCGTACGCCAAGATGCTAATGGGAATCGTGGGCGAAAGACCGATCGCACACTGACTCCAGACGATCGTCTGTCCGTGATCGCTGCTGCCCTTGATCCCAAATCACGTCTATATTCTCAGCGTGACTGTTCTCATCTAGTGCATGCAATCTTCGAACGAGCTGGCTTCACCTACGCCTACGCGAGTTATTCCGATCTCTACGTTGGGGTCGAAGCGTTTCAACGAGTCACGCTCCCCCAACCCGGCGATTTGGTAGTGTGGCGCGGGCACGTGGGAATCGTAATCAGACCGTCGCGGCACGTTTTCTTCAGCCTCATGCGTACAGGGCCTGGAATTGACGACTACGAAGCTCCATATTGGACTAGCCGAGGACGCGCTCGGTTCTATCGTTACGTCAAGAAGCATCCTTGCCCAGGATGTGCCCATTTGCGTCAGTCTGACTTGAAGTAACGTCCGCCATTTCACCTACAATCCTGAGTTTCACCACAACTGCTTGCTCATCGTTAGTCGAAACCGGCAGCTAGCCAACTTCACGTACATCACAGAAGTATCTATGCGCTGCGAGCAGCCAGATTTCCGATTTTGTTAACGATCACTTACACACGAAGTTGGCTGCGTCGTTGGTATTGCCGCTGCCCTTATACACGGCTTCGTGTGGATAGGAGCATAAGGGACGCGTAAACGCGACACCTTGATCGGGCATGTTGTTGACATAGTGTGTTGCAAGAACTTTATCGGGCGCAATGTCCTGCTCAACCCACTGGACGAGCGAGGTGAGCATGTCGAATACATTTGCCCCGGGGCCGCCTTTGCAATGGTTCATGCCAGGTACCATGAAGAGTCGGTAAAACCCCGGAGTCCGCTCTGCTGACCCGTCGGGAAAGTTCATGATGCTCTCGAAGTAATTGATGCTTGTTAATGGCGGCACTTCGGGATCGCTAAATCCGTGGTACTGGATAAGCTTGCTGCCCCGCGCCCGGAACGGTCCCAGGTCGGGATCGATCGAATTCAGAACAGACGCCAAAGTCTGACCGGGAGCCACCACTTTGTTGTCCACGTAAGCCGGTCCAGAGATCCAGTCGAAGTTTTTAAAATCCCAATTTGGATTGTCGAATACGAAGTACTCGAAGAAAGGAATGCCAATCTGCGCGTGATTGTCTGTTTGTGGCGCGGGCGGTGGCCCTGGAGAGATACTTAACGGCCAGCCATCGGCTTCGCCACCCCGCTCAAAAGGGGGGTAATAGCCATGCCGGTGCACCATCCGATCAGGGCCAGTCCACAAATCTCTAACTGCTTCCACCTGCTCGGCGGTAAGGCAGTTCGGAGGCATTTGAGACCCTTCGCACTGGAGAACTGCGGGATCAAAGTGACAGTGTCGGGGATTATTAAGGACTCCGTCCACTACCCCATCCAGGCCATCGCACGCCGCGTTGACTGCGTTACCGAGTAGGGTATCCTCAGTCGTGAAAACGGTGCCGGCGGGGTTATCCAACATCTGCCGGACGACCCACAGATTGCCGCCCACATGATGGTGCGTATAGTAGGCAACCGGATCCCCAGCAACGATGCCGTCGTAATCGTCCGCGAAGCGTTGCGCCTCCATCAGTGCCTGCCGGCCGCCGGTTGAACAACCGGTGAAGTAGGAATGCGTCGGATTTTCGCCATAGAAGGAGGAAGCAATCTGCTTGCCGATGACGGTCATCAGATGGATCGAGCGATAACCAAAATCAATGATTTTTTCTGGGTGTCCGAGCGCGAAAGATCCATCATCGGTGGAGGACCCAATGTGTCCGGTGTCAGTGCCGACGGTGGCGTACCCAAGTGAGACGCCCGGCGCAAGGGCACTGTAAGGGATGGCCCCCGCAAAACCGCCGTTTCCGACGCCCTCGAACCTCCCATTCCAGTCAGCGGCCGGCATCCACACTTCGATTCCGATGTTCGAATCCCTGGTCGGAGTGAGGGTGACTGCTACGCGACAGAATGCAGGCATCTTTGCGAAGACCTCACCATTTGGCGCCGTATAAGTGCCTGCGGGTATCGACTGGGCCGCGGCGATCGTAGCTTTTGCCAGCTTAAGCGAGGCCAGACTATCGCATGTCGCGGCATCAGCCTGATGGCTGGCGAATGCGGCAAAAATCAGGGCCAGGCACATCTTTCGCCGGGATATGCTGCTTCGTCCCTTCTTCATTCCAACATTATAGATTCGTGCCGGTTGGTCTGACAGACTGCAATTTATTGCAGAGTCTATGCGAAGACTTTTTGTGAGAAGCCGCGAGTCACTCAATCCGTTGACGGGTTATCACAAGCTGGAGATAGTAGGTGCATTGCGCCCTCGTTAGGGGCAGTTCACCTCGTCCACCGGCCAATCCGTTAGAAGGAGAATCATCATGAAATCTAGCCTCAGGGTTTTGTTACTCCTCGCCGCCGCGCTAGTCTCGACTGCAGCCCACGCCCAGTACGGAAGCACTCCAATAAAGCACGTCGTCGTGATCTTTCAGGAAAACCGCACGCCCGACAATTTGTTTCAAGGATTGTGCAGCGCGAATGGCGGCGTGCCCGGATGCAGCCCGTCGGGCGCGGGGGCGACATACGACATCGTATCGACTTACGTGAATTCGGACGGCCAGACCGTGCCACTGCAGCCTGTTGGGCTGGCCACCAACTTTGATCTGGACCACAGCCATGGGGGACCTAAGCTCAACGGAACGATTAGCGGATGGAACTTCGAGTTCAAAAACCAGGGAATCAGCGGAAAACCGGGGGTCAACGTTCCGACGGACTGTGGGGCCAACACGTTTGGCTGCGTGGTTCCGGCCGGCAACTATTCTCAGTTCATGTACGTGTATAACACTCCAGTTACCAATAGCAACGGCAGCAAAGGTAGTTTGCTCGATCCCTATATCACGTTAGCAACGACATATGGATGGGGTAACCGGATGTTCCAGACCAACCAGGGCCCGAGTTATCCAGCCCATCAGTTTATTTTCGGCGCTACCTCGGCGCCTAGCGCGGGAGACGACGCCTTAGGTATCTTTGTCGCGGAGAACGGTCCCAGTACGAACTATGGCTGTGGCTCAGGAGAATCGGTCCAACTGATCAGACCGAACGGAGACGGGGCGCCGCCGTTTGGCACGGAAACCCCCGGCGACGAAATAGTGCAATGCTTCACCCGTAATGCCATGGATTACCTGTTCAGCCGGCATAATCCCAAAATCACTTGGACCTACTATGCCGAAGGGCAGAGCAGCCTCTGGGTCGCGCCGAACTCGCTCTCGAACATCTGCATACCCTTTGAAGGCTTATGCACAGGGCCAGACTGGACGAAGGGCGAGTCGAACGGATTCGTCGACACCGCACCGCCTGACGTTTTGAATGACATCGCCAACTGTGCCCTATCGCAAGTGAGTTGGATCACGCCGGCCGGACAGTATTCTGATCATCCCATCAACAGCGGCCAGGGGCCGTCGTGGGTGGCGGCCGTGGTTAATGCCATAGGAAGTAACGCAACTTGCGACGATGGCACCGGCTACTGGAAGGACACAGTCGTATTCATTACCTGGGACCACTACTGTCCGGCTAAATTTTCTGGCAGCTGGCCTAACTCATTGAAGATAAGCTCGATAACGCATGTTTGGAGCAAGAACGATTTGAATGGAAACAGACTGGATTCGACCTCTTTCCGCCTG